>Ga0134125_10000131_pt1 | contig 109867 bp, 92 predicted proteins | sample KB31751_FD_96464 | JGI IMG/M metagenome (GOLD analysis project Ga0134125, IMG submission 96464) | Terrestrial soil microbial communities with excess Nitrogen fertilizer from Kellogg Biological Station, Michigan, USA - KB3-175-1 | ecosystem: Environmental > Terrestrial > Soil > Unclassified ... | reverse complement strand
TACTGGCTGACATGCAGGGCATCCAATCCGCCAGGGTCAGGGAATGGTTTGCCGGAGAGGTCATCCGTGCCGGCATATTGCTGACCGAAGCGTCCGGACTGCACGACGCCAGAAAGAAAATTAAAACTCTTTTATATGTGTACAAATTGCTGCCTGCCGTCATCGCCGCGCGCATCAGGCTACACGTACGGTACCTCGACCGGCTTCAGGAGGCGATCGGGGAATGGCATGATGCGCTGGTTGCATGCGCGGGCGAGACGGGCGAAGGCGGCGCCACGGTTTCCGGGATCAAACAGGAGGTCCTAACTAATGAACAGATTGTCAAAGATTTATCAAATTATTTTTACCTCGGGGTTCACGAGAGTTAGCCCTTTCTAATCGATTTCTAATCAGTAAAAGCACCAATACACATTGATATGCAATAATTTTGCACCATGAAATCCGACGGAAGTTCGATCCCGGTCAGCACTTCGCTGACCGGATTCTATAGAAAGGCTGTGGCAAAACGGAAAGCATCGGTTGACAAGCGCGTTTTTTATCTTAGCGTCCAGGTTATTTTCAACGCTATCGTCATCGGGATTGTGGCGAAGGGCCTGGTCTTCCTGATAGACGGCATCACCAATCTGGCATTTTATGGGCGTTTTTCGCTCGCCTACGCGAGCCCGGCGGGTAATCATCTTGGGCTCGCCGTCATTATCGTGCCAATCGTGGGTGCGGTCCTTGTTGGTTTCATGGCCCGGTATGGGTCGAAAGCGATCGGGGGCCATGGCATACCGGAGGCGATGGAAAAGATCATCCTGGACGAAAGCCGGATCCCGCCTGCGCTCACTTTTCTAAAACCCTTGTCAGCTGCGCTATCGATCGGGACCGGCGGTCCGTTCGGTGCGGAAGGCCCGATCATCGCAACAGGCGGTGCATTTGGCTCGTTGACCGGTCAATGGATGCACATTTCCCCGGGCGAGCGGAAGATCGTGCTGGCTGCAGGCGCCTGTGCGGGTATGGCGGCGATCTTCGGCAGCCCGCTGGCTTCCGTGCTGTTGGCGGTAGAGTTGCTCCTGTTCGAGTTTTCGCCACGTTCGGTGATCCCCGTGGGGCTGGCCTGCGTGACGGGGGCGGGGATGCACTTTTTAATGTTTGGGACCCAGCCGGTCTTCCTGATGCCGCAGATCCCGGTACCGACGACGGGTAACCTGGCGATCTACGTGCTGATGGGGGCGCTGGTCGGAGTGATCGCTTCGCTCGTTTCCAGGTCGGTCTATTGGATCGAAGATATGTTCGAACGCCTGCCGGTGCATTGGATGTGGTTCCCGGCCATCGGAGCCGTCGCCATCGGCGTGGTCGGATATTTTTCACCGAAGACGATGGGCGTCGGGTATGACAATATCAAATGGCTCCTGCAGGGTGGGGCGCCGCTGGCCGTGATGGCTACGCTTGGCTTGCTGAAATATATTTCCTGGTCGATCTCCCTGGGCAGCGGGACGTCCGGCGGCACACTGGCCCCGTTATTCACGATCGGGGGAGCGTTGGGCGCCGTGCTGGGCGGTCTCGTATTGCGATTTTTTCCTTTGACGCATATCAGTATCGCGACGTCGGCGCTCGTTGGGATGGCGGCGATGTTCTCGGGCGCCTCGAGGGCATGGCTGACGTCCGTCGTGTTTGCGATCGAGACGACGGGTCAGTTGAATGGCCTGCTGCCGCTGCTTGGCGCCTGTCTCGCGGCATATTTCGTGTCCTTTTTCCTGATGAAGGGGACCATTATGACGGAGAAGATCCACCGGCGCGGCGTCAGGACTCCGGATGCCTTCGAACCCGATACGTTGCAGACCGTCTCTGTGCGGGAGCTGATGACGCCCGCCGAGGGTGAAGTCGTGTCCTCGCCGGCCGTTTTTGCGTCGGATGACGCGGGGCTTGCGGCGGAACTGATGGGGGAATACGATCGTGCGCAAATTGCCGTTAAAGAGGACCGGGAGGACGGGGCAGAAGAGGATGATACCAAAGACAAGGTCATCGGGGTGATCACTGCCCAGGCCATCCTGCACTTCTACAGCCACCAGCGGCAAAAAAACCAGGGGTACCAGTCTCCCACCAGGACGAGACGGATCCTCGCACAAGGCAGAAAAATACTTAGAACGCATAAAAACTAACATCAGCATGAGCAACGAACGGCACTCTGTTTTTTTCAAGGCCATGATGACCGGTCTTTTCGTGGGCGTCATCGACACGGTAATCTGTCTGATCTTCAATATCATTTATCGCAACGAAACGGGCTATATCCCTTCGTCGGTGATCAATGTCAGTTCGCTGATCTTCGGGATCAATCTCATCCTGACCCTGATCGGCATCGTCTTCTTCGCATTTATGACCGCCTTTAAGAAAGGCGATATGCTTTTCACCCTGGTGGCGGTCGTTTTTACGGCCTGGTTGGTTTGGAAAATAATGGGTATGACGCCTTTCGGTGATCCCGCGCTCGACAGTGGTCTGCACGGACTGTTGGGCGGCATCACCCTGGTCATGGGGTTGAGCGCTGCCTGTATTCCCTTTCTTTACCGGTCGCAGCGTTTTGTCGACGCGGTGATCTGACCCTAGCGGGCGTTTAGTTTTTTCAAGGCCTGTTCGAGATTTACGCCCTTTCCGAGCACCGGTTTAAAAAGGTCTCCCTCGCTTTTGAGGCGATCCGCCATATTGCGGATGGTGAAATCCTGCATGGTCAATCCTTTTTTTACTTCCTCCCAATGCAGGGGGGCCGAGACGGTTGCGCCCGGTTTGGGCCGCACCGAATAGGGGGCCGCGATCGTCGCCTGCGGTCTGTTTTGCAGGAAGTCCAGGTACATCCGGCCTTTCCGCGCGGACACTGTCCGTTCAATGCTGGTGAATTCCGGGATTTCATCGTGGATGCACCGGACGACGAGACGGGCGAATTCCTTCGAGTCCTCGTAGGTGTATTTCGCGCCCAACGGAAAATAGACATGGAGGCCTGTTGATCCGGAGGTCTTGCAATAGGACTGGATCCCGGCCGCTTCCAGTATTTTCCTGGTGACCTGGGCGGCTTCAATGACCTTTTCGAAAGGCGTCCTTTTATCCGGGTCCAGGTCGATGATACACCAGTCCGGATTGTCCGGCGCCCCGATCCGGCTGCTCCAGGGGTTCAATTCGATACAGCCAAGCGACACCATGTACAGGAGACTGGCTTCGTCGGTGCAGACGAGGAACTCCTTGTCCTCCGTGCTGTCCGCGCTGTGATAGGGGAAGGTGGAAATCCAGGCGGGCACTTTACCGCTAACATTCTTCTGATAGAAACCTTTCCCGGTGATGCCGTTCGGATGCCGGTTAAGCGATTGAGGCCGGTCTGTGAGATAGGGGAGGATATAGGGTGCGACCTGGTAGTAGTAGTTCAGCAGATCCCGTTTCGTGTATTTTTCCTTTGGCCAGAAGACCTTGCTCAAGTGGGTAAACGACAGTTCGTGGCCGCCGATCTCGCGGGTTTGCGACTCGTCGGTTGGGTTGAGGAGTGTCTTGCGGCCCTTGCCGTTTTGCGCGCCCGGGTCCGTTTCGTTGACTACCGCACCGGTCGGCCTGGGTTTCTCGAGCACCACTTCTTTCGCCGCCTTATCTTCCCTGAGACCCTGGAAGGACGGGTGCCGCATCACGCCGTCGGATGTCAGTTCGCGGAAGGCGACTTCGGCTACCAAAGACGGCTTCAGCCACGTGGCCTTCGCTTCGGCAGGGTTGGGCCTGAAGCGCGAAGGTTGGTTGACATCCGGCTCGTTCGTGAAGGGACATTTTTTTTGGATGAGCGGCCTGAACTTCGACATCAGTGCCTCTTGCTGTTTCCCGGAAAATCCCGTTCCGATCTTTCCGATATATTGCAACTTGCCATTCTCATAGACTCCCGCCAGCAGGGCACTGAACAGTTTCGGGGAGTCTTCGTTCCGGGTAAAGCCTCCGATCACCACTTCCTGCCGGCTCGACGTCTTGATCTTCAGCCATTCCCTCGTGCGGATCCCGGGTACATAGCGGCTGTCCGTCTTTTTGGCCATGATCCCTTCGAGCCCGAGTTGGCTCGCTTTTTCGTAGAATGCTTTTCCGTCGGTCTCGAAGCTTTCGCTGAAGCGGATCGTGTCACCTGCAGGAACGATGGACTCCAGTAACGCGCGCCGCCCGGCCAGCGGAACTCCAGTCAGATCGCGGCCATCCAGCCACAACAGGTCAAAGAGATAATAGACAAGGGTGCCGTCGGCTTCACTGCGCCAGTTCTGGAGTTTGCCAAAGTCCGACTGGCCGTTTGGACCAAGCACCACGATTTCGCCGTCTACGACGGCGTCGACTGGCCAGCCGCGAAGGGCGTCGAATACCGGGTAGTATTTGTCGAAAGACTTATTGTTGCGGGACCGAAGCTCTACTTTTCCTTTTTTCAGGTAGGCGATGGCACGATAGCCGTCCCATTTTACTTCGTATGACCAGCCGGGTTCGTCGAATGGCTTGTCCACGAGCGTCGCCAGCATCGGGGGTAGGTCCTTTGGCATCGCTTTTTTGGGAGCGGCGGCGGGGATGGAGGTTTTTGCGGGTGAGACAGGTTTCGCGGCGGGCGCGGGCTTCACCGCGGCTTTCCTGTTGCTGCTCCATTGCGCGGAACGGGGGTTGCCGGCGATCTGTTCCAGCGTCTTCTTCGAAACCACCGATTTATCCCGCTCCGTGACGGGCGATTCGGACGCGTAGCGATCCCGATGTTTGATGAGCAGCCACGAGTTTTCCCCGCGACCCCGGGTGCGGACCAATGCAAATTCGCCTTTGAGTTTTTTCCCATTGAGAGTGAATTTCAGCGACCCGCTGCGCAGTTCCTTCAACAGCTCCTTTTCCCTGTCGCGCTTCGACCCGACATGGTCGCCTAGCGGCTCATAGTCTCCCTCGTCCCATACCATCACGGTTCCGGCGCCATAATTGCCCGCGGGAATGATGCCTTCGAAGTCCTTGTAGTCGAACGGATGGTCTTCCACCTGCATGGCAAGCCGTTTGTCCGCCGGATTCAGGGAAGGGCCCTTCGGGATCGCCCAGCTTTTCAGGACCCCGTCCATTTCAAGACGGAAATCGTAGTGCAGATGGGAGGCCGCATGCTTCTGGACGACAAATCGCAGCGTCTTTTTATCCGGGCGACCGCCCTGCGGCTCCGGCGTTTGGTCGAAGGATCGCTTCTGATGGTATGCTTTGAGCGCCATAGGAATGATTTGATGATGATCAATGTGGGTAGGAAGGCAAAGCTAGTGCCACAGCCGGAGCGGGGGTGCGGCATTCCGGCCCGGCTTTTGTTCCAGTTTTATCAAACAGCTGATATGGCAAAGGAACAACATAAAAAGGAAAAAAAGATCGCGGCAAAAGCGCACGATGCGGCGGAAAAAGATATGTCCGGCGACCCCGACCTCAGCCGCGGCGACGATACAGACGATCTCGACGAAGGCGAACTGGCACAGCGGGATAACTCTGATGAGGAGGCGCTGGATTCACTCGACAGGCCGCGGCGTTCGGCCAGGAAGGGAAATGCGGTGGAAAAGGAGAATGAATCCGGGAAGGAGAATGCGGCCGGGAAGCAAAAAGCGCGCGGGAAGGGACAAGTCACCGGACGGCAAAAAGGAAAATAGCTCCGTTGCGGCTGGGAATTGAAAAAATGACGCTTGTGAAACGAGTTCTCGGGATGCTGCTCTTCCTGCCCCTGCCGGCGATGGCGCAGACCATCGATCCCGGCGATCTGGCCAGGGACAGCATCCGCTCCCGGAAAAGCGATGCAGATTCCACCCATCATGCGGACACGGCGCACCTGCACTACAACTATTCCGGCACGGGTACGCTGAACAACACTAATTCGCTTCGGTCGCTGGTCCTCAATAACCGGCTTAAATTAGGCTTGGTCGAGCAAAGCGCGTCGTTCAATTTCACGAACGACTGGATCTACGGAAAACAGAATGCGGTGGTGACCAACAACGATTTCACATCGTCGCTGGACGGAGAGCTATATAAGACCCTCAAACATTTTTATTATTGGGCAATGGCTAATTACACGACCAGCGTTTCCTTGCTGATCCACCGGCAGGAGCAGGCGGGTCTCGGGCCCGGGTACAACGTGATAGATAAGAAAAAGACGGCGCTGCTGGTCAGCGACGGCGTTGTCTATGAAACGGGCGATCTTTACGACAGTGTCTACGGTGGATCGAACGGGAACAGGTACCAGCGGGATATCTATCATACCTTCCGCAATTCCTTTCACCTGTTGTTCCACTGGGTCATCCTCGACCGGTATACCGTCGAAGGGTCCGGTTTTTGGCAAAACGCCTTCACGAACTGGGCAGACTACAACCTTCGGATATACAGCAGCGTGTCCATGAAGCTGCACAAGGGCCTTGCATTCACGGTGGCGGTTGCCTATGACCGGTTTACGCGGACGCAGAGCACGAATACATTGTTCAGTTTCGGGCTGACTTACCAGCGGTAGGAAAACTCCTATCTGCCAAGCAGGGCCTTGGCGCGGTTCACGACATTTGACACGGTGAAGCCATATTCCCTGAGCAGATCTTCCGCTTTCGCCGATTCGCCAAACCGGTCGATGCCAAGCATGTCGCCCTCGTCGGTAATGTATTTGTGCCAGCCGAAGGACGAGGCCATTTCCACAGCCAGTCTTTTTTTGAGGCCCTTGGGCAGGATCTTCTGCTTGTAGCTGTCATCCTGGCGATCGAAGAGTTCCCAGGACGGCATGCTGACCACCCGGGCCGCAATCCCATTTTCCTTTAATTTCTGCTGGGCCTGGAGGATGAGGCTCACCTCCGATCCGGTGGCAATCAGGATCAGTTCCGGCGACCGGTCGGGTTCGGACAGGATATAGGCGCCCCGGCTGAGGTCGCCCGTGGTCTTATAGCCGCCGGTCTCGATGATAGGGACGTTCTGACGTGTCAGCACCAGCAATACGGGACCGCCTTTGTGCCGGATCGCTATCTTCCAGGCCTGCGCCGTTTCATTGGCGTCGGCAGGCCGGATGACGGTGATGTTGGGGATAGCGCGAAGGCCGACCAGTTGTTCGACAGGCTGGTGGGTGGTGCCGTCTTCGCCAAGGCCGATGCTGTCGTGCGTGAAGATAAAAACCGGTTTGATCTTCATGATCGCGGCGAGCCGGATGGGCGGGCGCATGTAGTCCGAAAAGATGAGGAATGTGGCCCCATAGGGGATGATGCCCGGGGTCAGCGCCATGCCATTGAGGATCGCGCCCATTGCATGTTCCCGGATTCCGAAGTGGAAATTGCGGCCCCCCGGATCATCGGCAGAAAAAGAGCTGTAATCTTTGAGGTGGGTTTCCGTCGATGGCGACAGGTCGGCGGAGCCGCCGATCAGGTCGGGGAACAGCGGCGCGAGGTTATTGAGCGTTTTCCCGCTCGCCACGCGGGTGGACAATTGACCGTTCTTTCCATCCGCAGCACGGAAGACCGGGAGTTTTTTCTCCCAGCCGTCCGGTAACTTTTCCTGCCGCATCGCGTCGTACCCGGCCGCAAGATCGGGATACTTTTCTTTGTAGGCTTCGAACAACGCGTTCCATTCCTTTTCGAGCCCGGCGCCCTTTTCGCCTGCCTTGCGATAGTATTCAAGCACTTCGGCAGGTATGACGAAGGACTGGTCGGGGTTGAACCCGAATCCCTGCTTGACGAGTTTTACCTCGTCCGCCCCTAGCGGTGATCCGTGTGCGCTGCCGGTATCGACCTTGTTGGGGCTGCCGAACCCGATATGCGTCCGGACCTTGATGAGAGAAGGCCGGCCGGTCTCGGCCTCCGCCCGCCTGAGGGCGTCGCGAATCGCCTTCGTGTCATTGCCATCCTGCAAGACCTGTACGTGCCAGCCATAGGCTTCGAACCGCTTTGCGACGTCTTCCGAAAAGGCGACCTCCGTGTCGCCTTCGATCGAGATATGGTTGTCGTCATACAGGAAGATCAGATTGCCGAGCTGCAGGTGGCCCGCGATGGATGCAGCTTCAGAACTGACGCCTTCCATCATGTCGCCATCGCTGCAAATCCCGAAAATGCGATAATCGAACAGTTCGAAGCCCGGCCGGTTGAACCGGGCGGCCAAATGCCGCTGCGCGATGGCGATCCCTACGGCGTTGCCGAATCCCTGCCCGAGGGGACCGGTAGTCACCTCGATGCCGGGCGTCAGGCCGTATTCGGGGTGGCCCGGCGTTTTGCTGTGCAGCTGTCTGAAATGCCGGATGTCATCTAACGTCAAGGGGTAGCCGGTTAGGAACAAGTAGCTGTATTGAAGCATGCAGGCGTGTCCCGCGGATAGAACGAAGCGGTCGCGGTTTGGCCATGCGGGATCCTGCGGGTTATAGCGCATGATCTCCGACCAGAGGACGTGTCCCATCGGGGCCGTGCCCATCGGTGTTCCGGGGTGACCTGAATTGGCGTTTTGAACGGCGTCGGCGGAAAGTACGCGGACCGTGTTGATGCAAAGTTGTTCCAAATCCGTTTTTTTTTCGCCGGAAGGGCCCGGTTGCGGGACAGATGTTGTGCTTACCATGCCCATTTCGCCGAAAAAACCATGCCATTCAGGCAACCGGGCACGGTGCTTGAGGTGTTTTTTGATCTCAAACAACCTGCTTCCCCGCATATGCAACAGGATCACCCGCTTTCCGCGCTTATCATCGAAAAAATTAAAGGCGAAGGCCCGATTTCGTTTCGGGACTTCATGGAGCTTGCACTGTATCATACGGAGCATGGCTACTACACCTCGGTGACGGATCGGATCGGAGCGGACGGAGATTTTTTTACAAGCCCTTATCTTACCGGGTTGTTTGGCGACCTGCTGGCAAGGCAATTCGAAGAGATGTGGGCCTTGCTTGGCAAGGTTCCGTTCACGATCGTGGAATACGGAGCGGGGACCGGACTGCTTTGCCGGGATATCCTTTCGCGGCTGAGTGGCAATCCTGAATTATACGAAAGCCTTAATTATTTCATCATAGAGAAGAGCGAGGCCATGCGACAAAAGGAGCTGAGGATCGTTCCCGGCAAAGTTCGCTGGACGCGATCGATCCGGGAAGTCGGGGAGGTGACGGGATGCATTTTTTCCAACGAACTTGTGGATAACTTTTCCGTGCACCGCGTGGTCATGGCGCGGGAACTCATGGAGGTCTATGTCGGCTACGACGGCAATTACTACGAATTGCTCCGGCCGGCCCCTGCGGAATTGAAAGATTATCTGGCCGGGATGGGGGTTGCACTGCGTGAGGGCCATTGCGCGGAGATCAATCTCGAGGCCACGAGTTGGATACAGGAGCTCGCCGCCGGGTTGCTCAAGGGGTGGGTGATGACGATAGACTATGGATATCCCGCCGGGGCTCTTTACGAGAAGCCAACCGGAACGCTCGCCTGTTTTCACCGGCACCGGGTCCACGACTGCCCTTATGAATTTATCGGTGAGCAGGATATCACCAGTCACGTAAATTTCTCCGCGCTCGATCATTGGGGCAGGCGAAAGGGCCTCGAAGTGTGCGGATTTATCAATCAGACTCACTTTTTGCAAGGGCTGGGACTTGCCGCGCACCTACGACACTGGGAGCAAAAAGGGCTGGCCGACGCCGAGATCCGGCGCCTTCGCAGCTTCCTGATGGACATGGGACAGAAATTCAAGGTCCTCATCCAGCGAAAGGGGGTGGGGAAGACGTTCCTGTCCGGCCTCCAGTTCGCCCGGGCGCTGGGTTAGCCGTCGAATGCTTTCGGCATGGCCGCCCGGTGTGCATGTGGGATGGCGGTTGGGATTGAAATGGGTAGGCCGCCCCGAAGAGCGGCCAGATGGAACCATGGATGCGTGGGCAACCCTAAATCTGTTGGGGCGAATGGTGAGGAATAATAGCCCCGCCGCGAGGCACAAATTCGCCCGGTTTTGCCGGCGCCTGGTCGTGGTGGGCGGCTCTGACATGGCGGCGTTTGTTCCGGCGGTAGAATTCGTGATGGATCCATAGCTCGCCGCTCATCCATTCTCTCAGCAGGAAGATGCCGCCGGCGAGGTAGATCAGGCAGGCGGGTATCCAAAGGATCAGACCGGCAATGACCTGATCCTTATGGGTGATGGCTAGCGCCGGGCTGCCGCTCACATAAAGCCCTGGCGATGCGAATTCTATAAGAAAGGCCAGCAGGCTGATGCCAAGCCATGCCGAAGTCAGATACAACAGCGATTCGGGTGCGGAAAGCCGGTGCGACAGGTACGGGCCGGCCAGCGGCCAGCTGAATAGGATGCCTGCGAGCAGGAGGCTGCCCGAATGGACAAAGGACAATAGGTGCAGGTGCCGGTGAAAGCCGGGGCCGTCCCAGGTCATCAGGGCATTGAATACCGAAGGTACCTGCCAAACCCAAAGGATGCCGATCCCGATGATCCAGTTCAGCCATGGCATGGCAGATAACCAGCGGGACAGGCCAAACGCGAATCCGCCCTTTGCCTCGGGACGTTCCCGCATAGCCAGAACGGAAAAAGGCGCCGTAATCAGCAATAGGGTAATATGTCCGGCGAGATGTGAACTGAAGATGAATTTGCCACCGGAGAAAAACGAGAATTGTGCCAGAGCCATACTAACCAGAGCTGCCGCTAGAAAGAAAAGCCGGAGATATGTATGTTTTTTCATGATGGGTTGTGATAAAAGACAATAAGCCTTATACAAAATTTCTGCCAACCTTGGGGAACGGTTTTTGCCGGACGGACAAATAAACATTGTGAGTTACCACCCCATCGAGAATTACGGCATCATCGGCGACCTCAATACCGTAGCTCTGATAGGTCTCAATGGTTCCATCGATTTCATGTGTTTCCCGCGATTTGACTCTCCTACTGTCTTTGCCGCTTTGCTGGATGACAAAAAAGGCGGAAGCTTCAGCATTAGTCCGGAGTTTAAGGAGATGAAAACTAAGCAGTTGTATTTGCCCGATACCAACGTACTGCTCACGCGTTTCCTGTCTCCCGAAGGGGTTGGCGAAATTGTCGACTTCATGCCCGTGGACCCCAACGGCGAAAAAAGACTAATTCGCCGCGTGACCACGGTGCGGGGCAGTGTGAAATTCCTGTTGCGTTGCTGCCCCAGGTTTCAATACGCAAAAAAGTCCCATACAGTTGTCCGGAACGGCGACCGGGAACTGGTATTTCGGGTGAAGGACGGCGGAGACCAATCCCTGCGCCTGATCGGTACGGTCGTATTGACGGACCAGGACGGCGATGCCGGGGCGGAATTTACCCTTAAGGCAGGCGATTCGGCGGATTTTTTATTGGAAAGCGAGTCCAACCAGGGAACAGAGGTCGACGGGCTTTCCGGCCTTGTCACAGCCAGCCTCCGCCGGACCATCAACTACTGGAAGGACTGGGTAGGGAGAAGTACTTACAGGGGACGCTGGCTGGAAGTGGTCAACCGGTCGGCCCTGGTGTTGAAATTGTTGACTTCCTGTAAATACGGATCGATTATCGCCGCGCCGACGTTCGGCTTGCCGGAGACGATCGGAGGAAAACGGAACTGGGATTACCGCTACACCTGGATCAGGGATGCTTCCTTTACCGTCTACTCGCTGATTAGGCTTGGATATACAAAGGAAGCGGCTGCCTTCATGAAATGGGTGGAACATCTTTTCAGAAAGGTCAGCCAGGACGACCGGCTCGGCATTATGTACTCCATCGACGGCCAGCGGCAACTGAAGGAATACAGCCTGGATCAGTTCGAAGGATACAAATGTTCCAAACCGGTCCGCGTGGGCAATGACGCCTACGGCCAACTTCAGCTCGACATCTATGGTGAACTGATGGATTCCGTTTATCTTTATAACAAGTACGGCGAACCGATCTCCTATGATTTCTGGAAGGATATCGAGAAGCAGATGGACTGGCTGGCCCGCAATTGGAACCAACCGGATGACGGCATCTGGGAAGTGCGGGGCGGCAAGCAAAAATTCCTGTATTCGCGCCTTGCCTGCTGGGTCGCGCTGGACCGGGCCATGAAGGTCTCGGAAATGCGCTCTTTCCCGCGGAACGGAATCTGGAAAGAGGAGCGGGACAAGATCTATAACAGTATCTTTGCCGATTTCTGGGATGAGAAGCAACAGGCTTTCATGCAGTACCCGGGCGCGAAGACGGTCGATGCGTCCAGCCTGCTAATGCCGCTGTTTCGATTCATCAGCCCCGTGGACCCGCGCTGGCTGTCCTCTCTCAGAAAGATCGAGCACGACCTGGTAACGGATTCGCTTGTTTACCGGTACCGGCCGGAAGTCGCCGCGCCCGACGGCTTCACCGGCCAGGAAGGGACCTTTTCGATGTGCACGTTTTGGTATGTGGAATGCCTTTCCCGTTCGGGCCAACTGGAGAAGGCAAGGTATTATTTCGAGAAAATGCTGGGATATGCCAACCATCTGGGACTGTATGCCGAGCAGCTGGGATTCGAGGGAGAGCACCTTGGCAATTTCCCGCAGGCCTTTACGCACATGGGGCTGATCAGCGCGGCGTACAATCTTAACGAACAATTCAACGACAACAGGAACAAGAACGTTAACCTGGAACAACTCTAACGACCGATGCCGCTATTGCAACGTAAGCGACCCGCTCGCCGGCAGGCTAGCCGGCTATTGAAGACGCTTGGCCCCGGACTGGTTACCGGCGCCAGCGATGACGACCCCTCCGGGATCGTCACCTATTCACAAGCCGGGGCGCAGTTCGGCCTCGCCACGCTTTGGACGGCGCTGCTCACTTTCCCTTTAATGGCTGCTGTCCAGGGAATGGCGGCCAGGATCGGGATGGTGACGAGCCAGGGGCTGACGGGCACACTGAAGATGCATTATCCGAGGGGGGTCCTGTACGCGATGATCATTGTCAGTTTTCCCGCCGTGGTGCTGAATATCGGAGCGGATATCCAGAGCATGGGAGCGGTGGCGCACCTGCTCATTCCCGGGATACCGACTTTTGCTTTTTGTATTCTCTTTACGGCTATTTTGTTGTGGGTGATCATCCGGTATTCCTACCGGCGGGTGGCAGCGCTCCTCAAATGGCTCTGCCTCGCCCTTTTGCTGTATCTGATCATTCCCTTTCTCGTCCATCCCAATTGGGGCGAGGTGTTCCGGCATACCTTCATACCGACGGTCCGGTTCGACAAAGAATTCATGAGCATCCTGGTGGCGATCCTCGGTACGACCATTTCACCGTATCTCTTTTTCTGGCAGGCGACGATGGAAGCGGAAGACATGGAACATGCCAGCCGCAAAAGGATCATGATCGACAGGCGGCTGTTGGGCGCGATGCGGCGGGATGTCAATACCGGGATGCTTTTTTCCAATATTGTGACCTACTTTATCATCCTGACGGCCGGCGTGGTCTTGTTCGGGGGCGGCGTGCGACAGATCGAAACGGTGGAGCAGGCGGCGCACGCATTGCGGCCGCTGGCGGGGCAACTGAGCTATTTGCTGTTTGCGATCGGAGTGATCGGGACTGGCTTTTTGGGTATCCCGGTGATGGCGGGCTCCGTTTCCTATATGCTGGCGGAGACCTTTGGCTTTACGAAAGGGCTGGACAAGAAGTTCTATCAGGCGCGGCGCTTCTATGGCGTCATCATCGTCAGCCTCGTGGCCGGCTTATGTCTCCAGTTCCTCGGGATCACACCGGTACAGGCGTTGATCTATACGGCGATCTTGTATGGGCTGACAGCGCCCGTGATGATCGTGCTGCTGCTTCATATCGGTAACAATAAAAAGATCATGGGAAAGCATACCAATAGCGCCCTGTCCAATATTCTTGGCGCGCTGACGCTGTTATTGATGACCGGGGCGGCCGTGGCGCTCCTCTGGCTGCAATTTTCTTCCTGAGGCGGGCGCGAACGTTGCTATTTTTGAGCGATTTCCTGCTCGTGCAGTTCGCGTAAACGGTCCTTTGCTTTTTTCAGGATACGTTTCCTTTTGGCGGGCAGATTCTTACCCGCACGGTTGATATAGAAATTCAGCATGGACATGGCCGACTGGTAGGAACCGGCCTTTTTCCTGGTGCTTTTGTGCGCCGAGCGGTCGAGGGAGCGGGCGATCTTTTCGGGATCATCGACGGCGAAGACGCCCTTGTCGAGATCGAGTGCGTTGCTGTTCCGGGTGACCGCCCCTGACCATTTCCGGCCTTTTCGGGCGGACGCCTTTTTCTTGCGGGGATGATTTTTTTTAACTGCCATACAGGGTGCTGGTTTGCAACAAAAGTCAAAATACCATGCCATCCGCGGTCGACCCCGGCCTTGCGGGCACGGGATTTGAGTTGTCTGGTCAAAACACGCTTATGGGCAGCACACCCGCTATGCTCACGGTTTCCGAAGCCCTCGAAGGGTTAAGAAGAAAGAAAATGGACCTGGAATTCCGCTGGACCCCGGAAGGCTTTACGGCCGCTCCGGGCAAATATTACCAACCCGAAGAATTGGAGATCATTAAAGTATACCGGTTCGAGGGTGATAGCAATCCGTCTGATATGGCGGTGCTCTATATCCTTCGCGCGGCAGATGGCGTGACGGGATTTAGCCTGGATGCATACGGCGCTTACAGCAGCCACGAACGGGAATCCGGCTATGACAATTTTATCCGGCGCATTCCCCAATGCAATCACGGGCAGCAGTTGCTTTTTGAATTATAGAATCACTCTCCAAAACCCGCCTACCTCATATGACACTGTTTCCCGGCGACCCGCATCCTCTCGGTTCTTTCTGGGATGGAAAGGGAGTCAACTTTGCCTTGTATTCGCACAACGCTGAAGGCGTCGAACTTTGCCTGTTCGACAAAGCGCAGGGTGAGAAGGAGACCGCCCGCTTCAAGCTTACGCAACGTACGCATGATGTCTGGCACGGCTACCTGCCCGATTGCCGGCCCGGCCAGTTATATGGGTATCGCGTCTACGGCCCCTACGATCCGGTCAACGGGCATCGGTTCAATCCCGCCAAGCTGTTGCTCGATCCGTACTCGAAAGCGATCTGCAGCATTCTGCAGTGGGACGATTCGCTGTACGGGTACCAGATCGGCAAGGACGACCTTAGCCCTGACGACCGGGACAATGCGACCGTCGCGCCGAAATCAGCCGTCATCGATCACCATTTCGAATGGAACGGAGACCGGCCGCCGCTGGTGGCCTATCACAACACGATCATTTACGAAGCCCATGTAAAGGGGCTAACCAGGCTGTTTCCGGGAATCCCCCAGGAGATCCAGGGTACCTATGCAGCGTTGGCTCACCCGGAAGTCATCAACTACCTGAAGAAGATCGGGATCACCGCTGTGGAACTGATGCCCGTGCACCAAAGTATCGCGGACAGGCACCTCGTCGACCAGGGGCTTACGAATTACTGGGGGTACAACACTATCGGCTATTTCGCGCCGGATATCCGCTTTTACAGCGGAAAAGACGTCGGCGGCCAGGTCAGGGAGTTCAAGACCATGGTGAAGGAACTCCACAAGGCGGGGATCGAAGTTATTCTCGATGTAGTCTACAACCATACTGCTGAAGGGAGCGAACTGGGGCCGACCCTGGCCTATCGCGGGATCGACAATTCCGAATATTACCGGCTTGCGGATGACAAAAGGTTTTATTATGACTATACCGGGACTGGCAACACGCTGAATGCGCGCTTGCCGAACGTCCTGGCATTGATCATGGACAGCCTGAGGTACTGGGTCCTTGAGATGCACGTCGACGGGTTCCGGTTTGATCTTGCCGCCGCACTGGCGCGCGAGTTGCAGGACGTCAACCGGCTGTCTGCCTTTTTCAGCATCATCTATCAGGACCCGGTTATTTCGCAGGTCAAGATGATCGCGGAGCCTTGGGACGTCGGCGAGGGCGGTTACCAGATAGGTCAGTTTCCGCCAGGATGGGCAGAGTGGAACGGGAAATATCGCGACTGCATGCGGGATTACTGGCGCGGCGCCGATAGTGTACTTGCGGAATTCGCCGAAAGGTTCACCGGCAGTTCCGACCTGTACAAGAACGATAACCGAAACCCCACCGCCAGCATCAATTTTATCACCGCGCACGACGGTTTCACGCTGCACGACCTCGTTTCCTACAACGACCGGCACAACGAAGCCAATAAGGAGGACAACAAGGACGGCGAATCGAATAACAGGTCCTGGAACTGCGGCGTCGAAGGACCTACGGAAGACGTCGGGATCATTGCGTTGCGGAACAAGCAAAAGCGCAATTTCCTCGCCACATTGCTATTGTCGCAGGGTGTGCCGATGCTGATGGCTGGCGATGAGCTCGGACACAGCCAGCAGGGAAATAACAATGCCTATTGCCAGGACAATGAGATCTCGTGGATCAATTGGGAGCAGGCCGACAGGGAGCTGACTGAATTCGTGGCCAGCGCCATTTGGTTCCGGAGAAGCCACCCGGTGTTCGCGCGGAAACAATGGTTCAAGGGCCGGCCTGTCCGCAAGCGCGGGTTGGCCGACATCGGCTGGTTTTTGCCCGACGGTCAGGAGATGACGGAAGAACACTGGAATACGGCATTCGCCAAGTCGCTGGGCATTTTTTTGTTTGGCGGCGGTTTGAATACGGTGGACCAGGAAAATCATCCGGTCGTCGACGATAGTTTCTATATTCTCTTCAATGCGCATTTCGAACCGCTGGACTTCAAGCTGCCGGAAGAGCGTTATGCAAAGTCCTGGCGAAAGGTATGGGACAGCGGCAATTCCGGGGAAAGTAACGGGACGACATATCCGGCCGGATCGACATATCATGCCGCGGACCGGTCGATCGTCCTGCTGTCCTCTCCTTTCAATCCGGCAAAACGTTGAGTTCGAAGACGCCGGCACACCAGGGCGGCAAGATGACGTGTTCGCCGGGTATTACGCGGTCCGCGAGTCCCGTGGTCCCGAGCAGTTTCACCCAGGCGGCGGACCCGCGCCCGGGGTATGGGACGACCGAACGGAGGTCGGCGGCGGAAAAATTGAACAGGGTGAGCAATTGCCGGCGGCCGTCCGCTGTGCACCGCAGTACCGCAAGCCCGGTCGTGCCCATCAGGTCGGCGCGAAGGTAACGGCGCGACAGATCCGAAAGGAGCGGATGCGTCTTGCGCAGAGCGATAAGGCGGCGGTACCAATCGAGCAACTGCCTGTGGCCTTCGTCGCGGCGTTTGTCCCATTTCAAAATGCAGTCCAGCCATGTCGACGGTTCCAGGGGATCCGGCGCTTCCGCATCCCAATTGAAGGAGCGGAATTGTTGCTTCCGCTGGTCCCGCAGTTCCGCGCCGATCTGTTGATGCGGGTAGTCGGCAAAAAAGTAAAACGGCGAAATGTCTCCATATTCTTCGCCCATGAAAAGCATCGGCAGGAAAGGGGAGAGGAGTATGGCGGCTGCGGCGAGCCTGGTGCGATCGGGATCCAGCAGTGCGGACAGCCTGGCGCCGTCGGGCCGGTTGCCGGGGATATCATGGTTTTGGCTGAAGACGACGAATTGTTCGCCCGACATCCCCGCCGATGACGACCCGTGGCGGCGATGGCGGAAATGGACGTATTCGCCGCTGTGTACGAAACCGTCGGTGAATGCCTTTGCCAGTTGCCGGAGCTCACCATAGTCCTGGTAATGCGACCAGCCGTCTTCATCGAGCAGCACGTATAGGGCGTGATGGAAATCATCGAGCCATTGGGCGTTGAATCCCCGGCCTCCCTCCGCCGTGGGCCGGACGACGCGTGGATCGTTCAGGTCCGACTCTGCGATGAGATAGAATGGCCGGCCGCTATGTATCTCCCAGTCGCGAATGGCGTCATGCAATTCATCCCAGAGCGTGACCGCATTCCGGTCGTATATCTCGTGTACGGCGTCCAGCCTGAGGCCATCCAAATGGTAGTGCCGCGCCCAGTTCAGCGCGTTTCCGATGATGAATTGTCGGACGCCGCCGCACCAAGGACCGTCAAAATTCAGCGCCTTACCCCAGGGCGTGCTGTAGGTAGTGGAAAAAAAAGGCGCGAAGCTGTCGAGGCAGCTACCCTCCTTTCCGAGGTGATTGTAAACGACGTCGAGGAATACGGAAATGCCGCGGCGGTGGCAGGCGTCGACGAGCCGCTTCAGTCCTTCGGGACCCCCGTAGTTATGCTGGACTGCGTACAGGAAGACGCCGTCGTAGCCCCAATTGCGCTCACCGGGACACTCCGCCACGGGCATCAGCTGTATCGCAGTAATGCCAAGTGCGGCCAGGTCGTCCAGGCGCGGGATGATGGCATCGAAAGTTCCTTCCGGCGCGAACGTGCCGACATGGAGTTCGTAGAAGATCATCGAGGACAACGGCCTGCCCCGCCATGTGATATCCTGCCAAACATGGTTCCGGTGATCGATGATCTGGGAGGGGCCGTGCACTCCTTCGGGTTGAGATTGGCTTCCCGGATCGGGGCATTGTTTCCCCCCTTCGGGAATATAATAATAACGGTCGCCTGCCGAGGCGTCAGCCACCCAGGCTGTGAAATAGCCTTCTCTGTCCTTTGCCATGGCGATGTCCGTATCCGCCGGGCCGCGCGAAAGCAGGCGCAGGGTCATCGCCTTTTTTTCCGGCGCCCAGACGGTAAAATGGCAGCCGTCTTTCCGGAAGACGGGATAATTCGCTTGCTCGTTGCCGAGAGAAGAACTGGACTGTTGTTTTGCCATCAGACACGAGTTGAAGGAGGGGCGCCCAGCCGGGGAGTGTGAGCGGCGGAAGGCGCGTTTGAGGAATTTGTTAAGGAAAGTGCTGGTTGCGAGCCGGTGACCTGCCACTCGTCCAGGCGGATGATCAGGCCCTCGTCGCCGAACAGGTCGATCTCGTTTTCCACCGGTGAATGCTCCAGTTCGGGGAATGTGCAGAGTACGATAACTCCTTTGAACCGGAAACCGGGTGGCATAAAATAGCAGGGCCGGTGCGTCAGGTTCAGCACGGTCAGAAAGGCGGGATGTCCTTCCGAATGGCGGATATACGCGACCTGCTGGGCATCCGACCAGACCGGTCTGTAGGAGCCGCTGTTCAGCGAAGCTTCCTGCTGCCGCAATTGTATTAACCGGCGATACAGCGCATAACTGGAATAGAGGTTTCTTTCCTGTATCTCGACATTCAGGCGTCGCCACGCCATGTCGAGCCGGAGCCACGGTTTGCCTTCCGTGAAGCCTGCGTGGTGCCCGTCGTCCCACAACATCGGCGTTCTTTCGGGGTCCCTGCTGAGGTTCTTTCCCGGCATGTTCAGGCCCTGAGGGTCTTGCACCTCGGAAGCAGGGATCGGGACGTCCCGCATCCCGATCTCGTCTCCATAATACATGGTCGGTGTGCCCCGGAGCGTCAGTAGCAGGATGGCGGCTACCATCGCCTGTTGCGGCCCGATCCGGCTGGTTATCCTCGGCTGGTCATGGTTGCCCATCACCCAGTTCGGCCAGGCGTCGACCGGCAGCGCGCCTTCGTATTCGTCGATAGCGGCCGCGATTTGCGGCGCCTCCCAGGGAAGCGAGATCAGCAAAAAGTTAAACGGCAGGTGTGCCTCCGAGTTGTTGGTCCCGTAGTAGGCGACGAGGCGATGGATCGGAAGGTAGATCTCCGCGATCATCAGCCGCTCCGGGTAACTGTCCAGTAATTTCCGCATCCTGGCCACGATATCGTGCATTTCGGGCTGGTCGGTGGAATAGACGGGGAGCAACTGGTTGTAAGTCGCCATCGTATCGCTGTATTCGGGGTTGCGTGGGTTGTCGCGCCATTGCAGGTCTTTCACCAGATGCCACATGGCATCGACCCTAAAGCCGTCGACTCCTTTATCCAGCCAAAATCGCATAATATCCAGCATCGCTGTTTCCACCTCCGGGTTGCGCCAGTTCAGGTCCGGTTGCTTCACCAGGAAGGCGTGATAATAATATTGCTTCGTGCGTTCGTCCCATTCCCAGGCGCTGCCGCCGAAAACGCTGAGCCAGTTATTTGGCGGCGTTCCGTCCGGGCGGGGATCTTTCCAGATATACCAGTCGCGCTTCGGGTTGTCCATGGAGCTCCGCGATTCGATGAACCACGGGTGTTCGTCCGAACTGTGATTGGGGACGAGGTCGAGGATCAGTTTCATGCCGAGACCGTGGATCTTGTTCAGCAGCTCGTCGAAGTCCGCCATCGTTCCGAACCCCGGCCAGATGCCTTCGTAATCGGAAATGTCATAGCCAAAGTCCGCCATCGGCGAAGGATAGATCGGGGAAATCCAGATCGCTTTGATGCCCAATGCTTTAAGATATGGCAGCCGCTGTATGATGCCGGGGATGTCCCCGATGCCATCCGAATTACTGTCCTGGAAGGAACGGGGATATATCTGGTAGATGATGCCGTCCTGCCACCACAGGTATTGTTTTTGATCCTTTTGTTGGGTTTCCATGACCGAAAATCTGCAATGTAAATGCCATGAAAAGAAGATGGTGGAAAGAAGCGGTGATCTACCAGGTATATCCGGGTAGCTTTAAGGACGGCGACGGTGATGGCAAAGGAGATCTTCGCGGCATCCTGTCGGAGCTCGATTATATTGAATCGCTGGGAGTGGATGTGGTGTGGATCAATCCGGTATATGTTTCGCCCGGGGAAGACAACGGTTACGACATCAGCGACTTTCGGGCAATCGATCCGCAATTCGGATCGATGGAAGACCTCGAACAGCTGATCGATGCGTTGCACCGCCGAAGGATGCGGATAGTGATGGATATGGTTGTGAACCATACGAGCGACGCGCACGAATGGTTCCGGCAGGCGAGGCGCTCGCGGGACGATCCCCGTTATTCGTGGTACCTGTGGTGGCCGGCAGAAAACGGGGACCCGCCAAACCGGTGCGGCTTTTTTGACGCGGATGGCAAGGCCTGGGAATACAACGAACCGACGAATTCCTGGTACCTGCACTATTTTTCGCAGCACCAGCCGGATCTGAATTGGGGCAACCCCGTCGTACGACGGGAAATATATGAAATGCTTCGATTCTGGCTGGATAAGGGCGTGGATGGATTCCGGATGGACGCGATCAGTTTTATTTCCAAGGATACAACCTGGCCGGAAATCACGACCGAAAAGCTGGAGCGGGACTTCGGCGGCGACTGGGGGAACTATTATGCCACCGGCCCGCGGTTGCATGACTACCTGCGGGAGTTGCGAAAGGAGGTCCTGGACGGGCGGGATGCCGTGATCATCGGGGAGAGTTCCGGTATTCCCGCGGAACGCGCTCCAGATTTCGTCGCGCAGGACCGGAAGGAACTGGATATGATCTTCCATTTCGAAGGCGTCTCGGTGGGATATGTACCCGGGGAATTTAAAAAAGTATCACCCGGCGGGTATAGGCTCGCCGAATTCAAGGCGGTGTATTCACGTTGGGACCGGGCCCTGGCCGGCTGCGGGTGGAATATCATATATCTCGGCAACCACGATCAACCGCGGATGGTGTCGCGATGGGGCGATGACGCAGAGATCTTTCGCGAGCGGTCGGCCAAATTGCTGTTCACCTTTTTGCTGACCATGCGCGGAACGCCGTCTCTTTTCAACGGCGATGAGCTGGGAATGACCAATATCCGTTTCCGGCGGATCGAAGACTACCGCGATATCGAAACGCGGCGCGTGTACGACCGGATCCGGCGTAAGAAGGGAGATACGGACGCCTTCCTGCGGGACCAGCAGCTAACGGCGAGGGATAATAGCAGGACGCCTTTCCAATGGAACGCGGGCGAGCATGCCGGCTTTACGGAAGGCGAGCCGTGGATGCCGGTAAACCCCAATCATATTCATGTCAACCGGGAGTCGGCCGAGCGCGACCGCGATTCCGTGCTTTGGTTCGTCCGGCGGTTGCTGAGGTTGCGTCGCGAGCACGACGTGCTGGTCTATGGCGGATACCGGCTCCTGCTTCCGGAGGACCCGGATATCTACGCATACCGGCGATCGGATGAAGGGTCCGAAATAACGGTACTGTTGAATTTTTCGGGGCGCAGGCGGCGGGTAGGCCTGGAAATGCCGGGGGATGTCCTGATCAACAATTGCCGGCAGCTTGTAAGGGATGCGGATGGTATCGTAGCGGAGCCCTGGCAGGCCGTGGTGTCGCGGCGGGCGATTTGAATGCACGGCTGCCCGGCCCGGGAAGTCAGGCCTCCTCTCGGCGTCGGCGCCATCGCCGGCGGACCGGTCGGTTCTCGCCCAGCAGGCGGCCGAAGGATTGGAGGTATTCGATATGGTCGCAGATAATCTTGACGACGCCGAGCGCCGGGATGGCGAGCACCATGCCGGAAATGCCCCAGAGCGCATCGCCGACAAAGAGGATGAGAATAGTGAACAAGGGATGAATGCTGACCTGAATCCGCATGACCATGGGAGAAATGATATAGAACTGGATGGCCTGGATCAACATGTAGATGCACAGCACGCCCAGCACCATCCTGAATCCGCCTCCCTGGGAAAGGGCCATCAGGGATGTAAGCGTGCTGCCGGTGATATTGCCCACGAAAGGTATGATCTCGAGGGTGCCGCAGAGGATCGCAAAAAAGATCGGAGTATGTACGCCGAGGAGGGTAAACCCGATGCTGTACATGACCCACAGGCAAACGATCACGATCGCGAGGCCGCGCAAATATTGCTGCACGACAAGCGCGGACTGGGTGAGGACATTTTCCATTTTCCCTTTCGAATCCAGCGGGCAGGACTCCAGGATGAAGTGGCGGATCACGTGCCGGAGGGACAACAGCATAACCATATAGACCAGGATAAGGACCAGGGTGATGACAAAAGAGAGGATAGTGCCCATCAGGGATGCGGCGAGCTTACCGATGCCGTTGGAATCGGGCTGGACGGGGATGGGGAGGGGACTGTTCTTTTTAAGGGTGTCCATGCCGAACCGGTCGTGAAGGAACTCCCGGATGTTGTGGAGATAGGTCGAAAAATGCTGCCGGATATCGGTAAAATCCGACGCGATATGTTGCAAATGCCAAACGACGAACAGCACGATGGTCGCGACCAGAAGAGAAAAGACCAACCCGCAACAGACGGCCGCCACGACTGCGGGACAGCCCTTCTTTTCCAGCCAGCGGCAAAGCGGCATGAATACGAGCGCAAACATACCCGCGATCGCCAGCGGCATCAGGACGGGCTTGGCGAAATAGAGGATGGCTGCCGAAAGGATAATGAAAAGCTGCGCATTAATAACTCTTTTGGTGTCCAATGTTGTGAAATTTCCCCAGTTTAATGAAGCTTCAACTTCTATGCCCTGTAAGGACGGCTGGCCCGGTGATTGAAGGGCAAAGGACATGAAATGCCTGATCGCTGTCGTTTTGTCCCTGGCCCTGACCGGGGCCGGTCTGCCTGTACACGCGCAGCGGGCCAGGGAACACGGCAGGAACGATGGCAAAGAGTCGTCAAAGCCGAAGGCACCGAAATCCAAGTTGGAATATTCGCTGGATACGATCATCACGAGGCTGGACAACCTGCACCTGACGCTCAACAGGATCAATGATTTTACCACGTTGGGGCTGAACACGAAAAGGGTGGAGCGCCAGTTGCCGGCCATCGGGGCGAATATCGACGCGATCGGACAAAACCTTTCGTTGTCCGGAGCAGTGCCCGATTTCAAGACCCTGCAACTGTATTCGGTGTTGCTGGGCAATATCAAGGATAAGTTGGAGACCTGGCGGAATGCGCTTTTTCGGTATAATATCGATCTGATCAGCATGAACAACGAGATCGATGCTTTCGCGCACGATTCGGTGATCCACCAGTTGATCCACGACACGGCCTTCAGGCGGATGTATCTCGACGAATTGACCGGACTGGAGGGGAAATGGCGGCAGGCGGATACGGCGACCCACAGCCACCTGCAAAAAATCACACAGCTGCAATCGGTCATTTCGAACTATTATTTTCAGACGATCGATCTGCAGAACAAGGTCGATGTGCTGAGAAACGAGCTTAGCGGAAAGATATTCAACAAAGAATACGCGTATTTGTGGGAATTCCGGGACTCCGGGGCCAGGGGGGCGGCTACGGAGGACCTGGCGGCCCGGTCCTATGAAGGACAGCGCCAGATCATGGGGTACTTCATTTCGGAGAACTGGGGGCAGTACGGTTGGGTGTTGTTTGCCGGCTTGCTTTTCTTCGGCTGGGTTTGGAACTGTTTCCGGCTGATCCGGAAACGCTCGGACGGCGAGAAGGTCCTGGCGGAGACCAAAGTGAATTATCTGCGGAAATATCCGGTGGCCGCGGCGCTGGTGGTTATGCTCAGCATCATTCCCTTTTTCGACATCGACGCCCCGGCTGCCTATGCGCACCTCGTCCAGTTGCCGCTGATCGCAACGCTTTGCGTGATGTTCGCCAGGCGATGGCCGCGGCGCATTTTTTACCGGTGGCTGTTCATCGTATTGCTCTATATCCTTTTCTCAGCCACCAACCTGGTGCTGGTGCCGCGCCTGAGCGTCCGGTACTGGCTGCTCCTCCTTCAGCTGATTTCACTCTTGCTGGGGTATCCGGCGGTCCGGAAGATGATGCGATGGGTGCCGGCCAATACGATCGTTCGGGTGGCGGTCATCGCCTACGGAATAGGCAACATACTCGCGATCGTTTGTAATGCGTTGGGCAGGTTGAGTCTGTCCAAGCTCTTCAGTACCAGCGCAATTTTTGGACTTGTGCAGGCGGTGGGGCTGGCGGTATTCATCGACTGCCTGATGGAGGCATGTTCGCTTCAGGCCGCGGTGGCGAACCCGAATGAAGGGGGATTGACCATCGGCTTATTGTATAACCGGATCCGGGGGAAGCTGTACCGGCTGCTGGTCTTTCTTTCGCTGCTGACCTGGATCGTGGTGTTCGCGACCAATATGGATTTCTTTGACGCAGTCTACCGGGTGGCCGGACATTGGCTGAATATCAGCCACAAGGTGGGGAGCGTATCGTTCCGGGTCGGGAACGTGCTCGTATTCGTCCTCGTGCTGTATGTCGCCCATCAGCTGCAAAAATATGTGGGCTATCTGTTCGGAGCGGAAGGCGACAGGGGAACGCCAAAGGAGGGCAGGAACGGTTCGCGGTTGGTGGTGGTGCGGCTCATCGTGATCATCGTGGGTTTCCTGCTGGCGGTCGTCGCTTCGGGATTGCCCATCGACAAGATAACGATCGTGCTGGGAGCGCTGGGCGTTGGTGTCGGGCTGGGCTTGCAGAATATCGTCAATAATCTGGTGTCGGGTATTATCCTGATCTTTGAGCGACCGTGGCAGATCGGAGACTATATCGAGCTCAACGGAAAGAAGGGGATTGTGCGGGATATGGGCATCCGGTCGAGCAGGCTGGTGACCGAGGAAGGGACCGAGATCATCATGCCCAACGGCGATCTGCTGTCGGGCGAGGTGATCAACTGGACGGTCCAGAACAGCAAGGTCAGGATAGAAGTGCCCATAACGGTCGAGGCCGGCCCGACACTGGAAGAGATCACTACCATCGTCCGCGATACGCTTAAAGGGCATGCGGGATTGTCGAAGGATACCGAGCCGACCGTATTACTGTCGACCGCCAATGAAAAGACACTCAGTTTCACGATCGTGGCCTACGTGGGGAATATCGGCCAGATCCGTGACCTGAAGAGCGAGATATTGCGCCTGGTATACCTCCGGTTAAAGGAAAAAGGAATAAAAACAGTATAAACAGTTATTAACATGAAAGCGACGACAACCGTCAAGCATCCCGCCACGGCAGCGATCCGGGAACTGGAAGAGGCGATCGGCGGCGGCCATGCCCATGTTTCTTTCCAGGAGGCAGTAAAGGACATACCGGAGGATCTGCTGGGAGAGACACCCGCCGGGCTTCCCTACAGCATCTGGCAATTGGTGGAGCACGTGCGGATTACGCAATGGGATATCCTCGAATTCTCGAGGAACCCGGGACATAAAAGCCCCGACTGGCCGGAAGGCTACTGGCCAAAGGAAAAGGCCCCGGCATCGCAGGAGGACTGGAACCGGTCCCTGCACCGGATCGAGGCGGACAGGAAAGAATTCATCGCCCTGCTGCGCGAGACCGGCGAAAAGATATATTCCCCCTTCGCGCACGGAGACGGTCAATCGCTTTTCCGGGAGGCGGTACTGATCATCGATCACACCGCTTATCACACAGGGGAAATCGTCATCCTGCGCAGATTGCTACGGAACTGGCACTAGCTCTTTCAGTCTCGACAGATCGGTCAGAGCATCCCCGATCGTATTATTGAAGTATGTATAAATTTCTTTTCCCGCCGCGAGCCATTCCCCGATCCTGGCGGCCCAGCAGGCGAGAGCGGGCTCCGTATAGCCGCCCCGGTAGTCCCCTTCGGGGCCATGGAACCGCAGATAGACGAAGGGAAGGGCCGTAAAGGCGGCAGGCAGGTTCGTGATGGCCGCGGGAGGCCGGTCGTGCAATACCAGACAGGCCTGGTAGTCCAGCAATAATCGCCAGGTATTTTCTTCATACCAGGAACGGTTGCGGAACTCCACCGCAAGTTTCCAGGTCCGGCGGGAATCCAAACGGCATATAGCCGCCAGCATGCGGTCGAGCTGATCCGATGCGCCGGCGGTTAATGCGGGAGGTGTCTGGATCAGCAGGCAGCCTTTTTTTTCCGCCAGGCCGTCCGCCGCGGCAAGGAAACGAGAGATGTCGGCGGTGTCGAAGGTCAGCCCCGGTACGTGCGTAATGCCGCGCCAAAACTTCACGGTGAATGCAAAGCCCTGCGGCACCTCGGATCGCCACCTGGCGAAAGTGGACGGCATCGGGATGCGATAAAAACTGCTGTTCACTTCAATACTGTTCAGCAGCGACGCGTAGTAGCTCAGCCGGGGAAGGTGGCGGAACGCCGCAGGGAATGCCTGTTTGTTCGGCACGGGAAGGACGAGCCCGCTCGTCCCGGTCCACAGTCCTGACATTTTTGGCATATTCATAAGGAAAGCCAAGCAAAGCATCGGCCATTAGTGATCCGGCCATCGTTCCCGGCAACGATTGCGTAAATAAACCCTCCGTATGGCATGTGGGATCCAGAAATAGCTTATTAACATTGGTTTGGATTTCCGTCTCTCGTTATTAGTTATGGCGGATCCACGATTGTGAAGAGATCGATTAACGCAAAACACAACTGCCATATGAAGAAATTGTTCTTTCTTTTATGTCTGCTGCTGGGGTATTATACCGGTGTGCAGGCGCAGTCCGTCAAGGGCCGGGTCCTGGATGACAGTACCGGCGAAGGACTTCCCCAGGTCTCGGTGACTGTGTCCGGCGTTTCGGTCGGCACGACGACCGGCGCAGACGGCTTTTTCTCACTCTTCGTTCCCCCTGACGGAAAAACGCATACGCTTCAATTTTCCTACGCCGGCTACACGACGATGACCTTACCGCTGCGGGCGCAGGAGCGGCTTGTCGTGCGGATGAAGAGCGAGCCGAAGGAATTGGAAGACGTGGTCATCATCGGCTATCAAACCGTCAGAAGGCGGGACCTTATGGCCTCCGTCTCCTCCATCAGCTCCCGGGACCTGAAGGATGTCCCGGTCAATTCCGCCCCCGAAGCGCTGGCGGGCCGGTTGGCGGGGGTGCAGGTGACGGGCGCCGACGGCGCTCCGGACGCGCAGATCCTGATCACTGTGCGTGGTGGCGGCTCGATTACGCAAAGCAATGCGCCGCTGTACATCGTGGACGGTGTCCAGCTCGATAATGCACTGCAGACCTTATCGCCGCAGGACATTGCTTCGATCGACGTGCTGAAAGACGCCGCGGCGACATCGATCTACGGGGCCAGGGGATCCAACGGGGTGGTGATCATCACGACGAAGGGGGGCCGGAATACAAGCGGAAGGACGACGGTCGCCTACAACGGGTTTGCGGGTATCGGGACCCTGGAAAAGTCGCTCCCCGTGCTCGGGCCATACGATTACATGTACTATCAGTATGAGCGGGCGCAGCTTACCGGTGACACAACGGGTATCGCACCATACGGCAACAGTTGGGACTCGGTGCAAAAATACAGGTCCGTGCCTTACTATGACTGGCAGAAGCGACTGATCGGGCGGAATGCGTTTCAGCAAACGCACAACATCAGCATCAACGGCGGGACGGATGTCACCCAATACAACCTGAGCCTGACAGACAACGACCAGGACGGTCAGTTGCTGTTGTCGGCGTTCCACCGCAAGTTGCTGTCCTTCCGGTTCGACCATAAGGCCAGCGAACGGTTGAAGATCGGCGCGAACATCCGGTTCAATAATACCATCGTTGACGGGATGGGCATCGCCAATCCCGGGTCTTCGGCCTTAAACTTCCTCCGGCAGATCATCCGGTACCGGCCGTTTATCCCGGCGGGGCAGGACGCGAACACGTTTGACTTCAACTATCTCAACTCTACCGACGCCAACAGCCTGTCGCTGGTTAACCCTGTCCTGCTGGATCAATCCACCTACCGGAAGAGCTCGCAGAATATTCTGGACCTGAACGGCTATGCCCAATTCTCGTTCAGCAAATTCCTTTCGCTGCGCAGCACCGCGGGTTTCGACTACAACAACCTGCAGCAAAACGCCTTCGACGACACGCTGACCTATAATTCCCAGATCAGCGGAGCGGGGCTTCCCCTTGCGGATATCAAAGGAACCGTGATCACCACCATCGACAATTCCAATGTCTTCACCTATTCGAACGCGGCGGGGCATGGCCGGTTTCATGAGCACAACGACCTGACGGCGATCGTCGGCGAAGAAACCTATCAAACAACTGAGAACGACAATTATGTTCAGACCGATTACTTTCCGCTTGGAACGACCGCGCAGTCGGCGCTTGCCAACATGAATCTGGGATCTCCGCCAAACAACACGCTGGTCGAGCCGAAGCCGACCTCAGGGGTGATCCCGACCCGGCTGCTGTCTTTCTTTAGCCGCGTGACCTATGCTTTTGACAAGAAATATATGCTTGCGGTATCCGGCCGGGCGGACGCGTCCTCCTTGTTCGCGGCCAATAACCGGTGGGGATATTTTCCGTCTGCTTCGGCCGCCTGGCGAATCTCGCAGGAAAAATTCCTGGAGAACGTCGGATTTATCAACGACCTCAAATTGCGGGGCTCGTTCGGGACGGCGGGAAACAACCGGATAGCCCCCTTCCAATACCTCACGCAGTTCAATACGAACAGCCAGTATGCCCTGGACGGAAGATTGGTTACGGCGTATGCCTCTGCGGGCCTGGCCAATCCCGATCTGAAATGGGAAACGACTACCTCGCGGGACATCGGGCTCGACGCAACGGTTTGGGGAAACCGGCTCAGTTTCGCTTTTGATGTCTATAACAACACAACCAGCGGTTTGCTGGTCAATGTTCCGGTCCCGACCACCACGGGATATGTGGCGCAAATTCAGAATGTTGGATCGACGCGGAATAAGGGCTTCGAGGCACAGGTCGGGGCGACCGTCATGCAAAAGAAGTCGTTCCGCTGGACGGGCAGTTTCAACATCTCCTTTAACCAGAACAAGATCACCAGCCTGGGCCCGAACCAGACGAGTTACCTCGCCAATTCCGGCTGGGCGGGGTCCAGTAATCCGGCGGACTTTATCGTGAAGGTTGGGCAGCCGGTGGGGGCCATGTACGGATATGTAAGCGACGGCTTTTATACGACGAACGACTTCAACTACGAGCCGGCGACGCGGACCTATACGTTGAAACCCGGAGAGCCCAATGACGCGAATATCACGTCAAGCACGCCGATGCCCGGCTCGATAAAATATAAAGGGCTCAACGGCGACACCATTATCACCGCCGCCGACAGGACGATCATCGGGAACTCCCAACCAAAATTCTTTGGCGGTCTGCAACAACAGTTCTACTATAAGAACTTCGACATGAGCATCTTTATCAACTTCCAGTACGGCAACAAGATCTATAACGACAACAAGCTGGAGTTCTCCAGCGGTTATACACCCGGGGCCAACCTGCTGGGAATCGAGAAGAATCGCTGGCACACGGTGGATGCCAACGGCAACGTTTACGAGTCGCTGGTTGGCGGCAAGGTTGTCGGCGCTTCGCCGGATTCGCTCAATGCGCTGAACAAAAGCGCGAAATTGTGGATGCCGTTGGTGGGAAGCAGCTCGACGACCTTTTCGCCCAATTCCTGGGCGGCCGAGGACGGCAGTTTTATCCGGATCAACAATATCACGGTCGGATACAGTCTGCCGGCCAACTGGGTGCACAAGCTCAGGATGACGCGGTTCCGCGTATATGTTACCGTCAACAATGTCGCCGTCATTACACACTATACGGGCTATGACCCTGAAGTGAACACGCGGACCGGCACGCCGGTCACCCCCGGCGTCGACTATTCGGCCTATCCGCGGGCAAGGACCTTTATCGGTGGGGTAAACATTGCGTTCTAAGGACTATTCAAACTATCGTTATATGCGAAACAACCAGAAAATTCTTATCATGATCGTGCTGGGCGCCGGATTCGCCCTGGCCGTCAATTCCTGCAAAAAATACCTGGAACCTTCGGCCCAGTCATCGTTTAATACGGCCTTTGTATTCAGTAACGTGCCCAACGCCCAAAAGGCCGTGTTCGCCGCCTACCAGGACCTGGAAGGAGATAACGGTTATGGCATCCGGATCAGCATGTACTATCCGTACGACAATGACGAAATGATCGGGATGCACCAGCTCGGTGACAACGACCGCGGCGATATTGCGCACTATAATGCGACCGCGGGGAATGCACAGTTGTACAACCCCTGGGTGCAGCTTTACCAGGGGATAGAGCGGGCCAATATCTGCATCTATAACCTGCCCCTGATGGGGCTGTATACCAAGGGCAGCCCGCAGCAGATCGGCGAACTGCAACGACTGTACGGAGAGGCCCTTACACTACGTGCGCAATTCTATTTCGAATTGATCCGCAACTGGGGCGACGTGCCCGCCCAGTTCCTGCCTTCTGCACAGGAGTCCCACGTATTCCTGGCCAAAACGGATCGGGATACCATCTATGACCATATCCTGAACGACCTTGCCGTCGCCGAGAACCTGGTGCCGTGGCGGACGGAGGTCACCAACCTGGGTGACCCGATCGATCAGCGGATCACGAAGGGGGCTGTCAAGGCCCTTCGGGCAAGGATCGCGCTTTACCGCGGAGGCTATTCACTGCGGCGGGGCACGAGTCCATACGGGCAGACGATGGCGAGGCCGGCGGACTATCTTACCTACTACAAAATCGCCTTGGGCGAATGCAGCGACATCATGGCCAGACCGGACCAGCACTCGCTAAACCCCAGTTTCCAGGCCCTGTTTAAAAATGCCATTGACGCGCACACGCTCGAGCCGAACGGCGAGGTGCTTTTCGAAGTGGGAATGAGCGGCGGCCAGGGTACGAATGACAGTAAACTGGGATATTATGACGGGGTGAAGGTAAATGCCTCTCTGACCGGCAACGCGGCCATTGGCGTGCTGCCCACCTATTTCTATCTGTTCGATTCGACCGATCAGCGGCGGGATGTCACTTGTGCGCCTTACGAAGTGAATTCCGATCTGACGACGCTGAAGGGCCACCCGATCACGACGATGGCCGAAGCAAAATTCAGACGCGACTGGATCAGCAACCCTTCGCAGCTTACGGCTACGGGCCAATATTATGGGATCGACTGGCCGATCATCCGGTTTTCCGACGTGCTCCTGATGTACGCGGAGGCCGATAACGAGCTCAACCAGGGACCCAATGCCTCGGACATCGCTGCTTTGCAGCAGGTCCAGATCAGGGGACATGGCGGTAACGCCGCGCTGATCCCTGCAACGCCTGCGGACTATGCCGGATTTTTCAATGCCATCGTCAAAGAGCGTTCGCTGGAGTTCGGCGGCGAAGGAATGCGAAAGTTCGACCTGATCCGGTGGAACCTGCTCGGGAGCCGCCTGGCCGATTCGAAAACCAATCTCGCCAATCTGGCTGCGCGGTCGGGCACTTTCGTGGGGACCTACAACTCGGATACGCTGAACTTTGCGAATTTGCCGGACTCGGAGTTCTATAGTACCAAGGGCTCGACGATCTCAACCGGTGTGTTGTGGGGCATTTCTTTTTATGCACCGCGAACAGTCTCGTCCATGTCCGGATACAATCGGGTGGCCTGGGTGACCCCGGCGATCGCGAACGTGTTGAATTCTTCCGGTTCGTCGAATGGCTACGCGATCGACTTCAAGCCCAACCACAGCGAGCTGTTGCCGATACCGCTGGCGGCGTTGGACGCAGACCCGAACCTGTTGCAGGATTATGGCTATTAGATGTCTCATACCTGCCTTGCTCCTCATCGCTTTTCTGCCGCGGGAGAAAAAGATCAGGATCTGGCTGATTGGGGATTCGACGATGGCGAACAAGGAAGCTAAGGCATATCCCGAGACGGGCTGGGGCATGCCTTTTGCCGGTTTCTTCGATTCGAACGTATCGGTCGACAACCGGGCGAGGAACGGGCGCAGCACGAAGTCTTTCCTGGCTGAAGGGCTTTGGCAGCCGGTGTTGGATAGCATGCAACCCGGCGACTATGTGTTGATCCAGTTCGGGCATAATGACGAGGGAAAAGAAAAGACCGGCCGGTATACTACCCCCGGCGAATTTAAGGCCAACCTCCTGCGGTATGTGACCGATGCGCGGCGCAAGGGTGCCATTCCCGTATTGATCACGCCCGTGGCAAGACGAAGTTTCGATTCGGCCGGCGAGCCGCGTGAGAGCCACCCCGGCTATGCGGACGCGGTCCGGGAGGTCGCCGCCGTCAACCAGGTGCCGCTGATCGATCTGGATGAACGCAGCCAGGTCCTGCTGCATCAGTTCGGCCCCGGCCATTCTGAGGAACTATACAATTACCTGGCGCCGGAAGAGCACCCCAACTACCCCGAAGGCCACAGTGACGACACGCACTTCAGCGAACTGGGTGCGCGGAAGGTTGCCGAACTGGTATTGGTCGCTGTGCGGGATCTGTTCCCCGGTCTTGCTGAGCATATCCGGCCGCCGTTCGCCGGCAGGAAACTCCCGCCGGACCGAAGGAAGTCATTGGTCGTGGCGGCTGACGGATCCGGTGATTACCGCACAGTCCAGGCCGCGCTGGACGCGGTACCCCCCGGCAACGACCGCGAAATGGTGATCTATATCCGAAAGGGGGTGTATGTGGAGAAGCTGCATCTGGACAGCACAAGGCCGCACGTCACCCTGGTCGGAGAGGATGCGGATTCCACGATCCTGAGCTACCATGACCACCCTGGGTTGCTGTTGCCCAACGGCGACAGCGTCAAGACGCGGAATTCCCGCAGCTTCCTCGTGCAGGCCGCAGATTTTTCGGCGCGGCGCATCACTTTCCGGAACGATGCAGGACCGGCCGCGGGGCAGGCGGTCGCGCTGGAAGTGCAGGGCGACCGGGCGTCTTTTTTTGACTGCAGGATCGTCGGGAATCAGGATGTCCTGTTCCTGAACAGCCGGAACAAGCGTCAATATTTCCGCGGCTGCTATATCGAAGGAACGACCGATTTTATTTTCGGAGGAGGCCGCGCCTGGTTCGAGGACTGCAGGATCCGGAGCAAAAAGAATTCGTATGTGACCGCTGCCAGCACGGGACAGGACAGTCCCTATGGGTTTATTTTTTACCATTGCGTACTTACCGGAGACAGTTCCGTCACGAGGGCTTCTCTGGGGCGGCCCTGGCGCCCATTCGCCAGCGTCGACTATATCCATTGTTATATCGGTGCGCATATCCGGCCGGAAGGCTGGTCCGCCTGGAACAATTCCGGGAGTTACCGGAAGAGCCGGTTTGCTGAATACGATAACTATGGACCGGGGGCGGAGCGGGGATCCAGGGTCTCCTGGTCGCAACAGCTGAACGGGGAAACCGCGGCGCGAATCACGTTTAAAAATGTCTATGATGACTGGTATCCTGAGATCTGTTATTATTAGCGCCGGCGCGTTGATCCTGGCGACAGCAGCGCAGTCCGGCAAGGCCCAGGAATATTCCTGGGACCATCTTCCCGTGGTCCGGCGGCCCGAATTCCCGAAGGACAGCTTTTCGATCGCCCCTTACGGGGCGGTCGCCGATGGGATTACGCTGAACACCGCGGCCATCAACCGGGCGATCGACGACTGCAACCACAAAGGAGGAGGCGTCGTCGTCGTTCCGCAGGGGCTTTGGCTGACCGGGCCGATCGTCCTGAAATCGCATGTCAACCTGTATATCGACCGGGGCGCGATCCTGCAGTTCACGGCCGATCACAATCAATACCCGATCATGAGCGGAAACTGGGAGGGGCTTCCCGCGGCCCGCTGCCAGTCTCCCATATCCGGGGCGGGGTTGGAGGATATCGCGATCACTGGTGGCGGCGTCATCGACGGAAACGGCGACAGTTGGAGATGGATCGCCAGGGACAGGTTGACGGAGGGGGAATGGCGCGCAAAGGTCGCCTCGGGCGGAATAGTGACCGAGGACGGCAAGACCTGGTTTCCTTCGGCGCAAAGCCTCAGGGGCTATCGCACCAAAGACGCGGGTGTGCTGAGGCCGGGAATGACCGCCGGCGATTTTGCCGGCTTCAAGGACTTTCTCCGGCCAAACCTCCTCGTTCTGACGGACTGCAAGCGGGTATTGCTGGATGGCCCGAACTTTCAGAACTCTCCCGCCTGGTGTCTGCATATTCTGCTCTGCGAGGACCTGACCGTGCAGGATGTCCACGTCCGGAATCCCTGGAACGCGGCGAACGGCGATGGTATCGACGTGGAGTCCTGCCGGAATGTATTGCTGGAGAACAGTACGTTCGATGCCGGCGACGATGGCATCTGCGTCAAGTCCGGCAGGGACGAAGCAGGACGGCGTCGGGGCAGGCCGACGGAAAACATGATCGTCCGAAACGATATTGTGTATCGCGCTCATGGGGGCTTCGTGATCGGGAGCGAGATGTCGGGCGGCGCGCGAAATATCTTTGTATCCGATTGCTCCTTTATCGGAACGGATATCGGCCTGCGGTTCAAGACCGTGCGAGGCAGGGGTGGGGTAGTGGAAAAGATCTATGTGAAGAATATCGCGATGCGGAATATTGTGCACCAGGCGATTTTTCTGGATATGTATTATTTTGCAAAGCCGCCGTCCATTGCGGATATCTCTTCGGGAAAAGCAACCGTTGCCTTGCCCCCGGTGACGGAGGCGACGCCCCGGTTCAGGGATATTCATATCAGCCATATTGTATGTGATGGCGCCGAAGAAGGTATATTTGTGCGCGGACTGCCGGAGATGAACATCCGGGATATCTACCTCGAAGACATGGTGCTGAAGGCCGCTAAAGGGGCCAGCATCGCAGAGGCGCAGGCGGTACATCTTAAAAATGTGCGGCTGGTAACGGCGGATTCGGATCCCGTGATCTATGTCGAGAATAGCAGCCACCTGACCCTGGATGGCTTGGGTTACGATTCCGGCGCCGCGTTGCTGTTCAGCGTGAACGGCGAAAAATGCGCGGATATCCGGGTGCGGGACACCGATGTCTCGAAGGCGGTCCGGAAAGCGGCTTTCCAGTACGGGGCCGGGGAAAAGGCCCTTGACATAAATTGATCTCTATGACACCTATTCAAACCGCGATATGCTCCTTTGGCATGTCCGGCCGTGTTTTCCACGCACCGTTCCTGCACGTGAGCCCCATGTTCCAGTTCCATTCCGTCTGGGAACGCGAAAAGAACCTCGCGGCGCAGATCTATCCCGGTGTCAAAGTGTGCCGAAGCCTCGGGGAGCTTCTGGCCGACAAGGCCGTGGAACTGGTGGTCGTGAACACGCCGAACTATACCCACTACGAGTATACGAAACTCGCGCTGCAGGCAGGGAAGCACGTGATCGTGGAAAAACCGTTCACGGTGACCGAAGCCGAAGGACTGGAGTTGATCGCCCTGGCGTCGAAGGCGGGTCTGAAGCTCACTTCTTTCCAAAGCCGCCGCTTCGACAGCGATTACCGCACCGTCAAACGGGTGGTCGATTCGGGGGTACTTGGCAAGATCGTCGAGGCCGAGTTCCACTACGACCGGTTCACACCGGCGCTCAGCCCGAAAGTGCACAAAGAGACAGCCGGTCCGGGAAGGGGCCTCCTGTACGATCTCGGCTCACATTTGATCGACCAGGTCCTGCAACTGTTCGGAGACCCCGAGGCAGTGTTTGGCGACCTGACGATCATCCGCGAACATTCGGTCGTGGACGATTATATGGAAGTGTTGCTTTTCTACCCTGGATTGCGGGTCAGGCTGAAATCGAGTTACCTCGTCAGGGAACCTATACCTTCCTATTCCCTGTTCGGGCACAAGGGCACCTTCCTCAAGCCGCGCACTGATGTACAGGAGCGCCACCTGCTCGCGGGGGAGATGCCGGGCGGAGCGGGTTGGGGAATGGAACCGGAGACGGAGCGGGGGCTACTCCATACTGAGAAGGACGGCAAGATCGTCCGGGAATATGTCCCCACGGACCCCGGCAACTACATGGACTTTTTTACCGGGGTCTACGAGGCGGTCCGCAACGGGCGGCCACTGCCCGTTACCGCGGAAGAAGGCGTGCGGATCATCAGGGTCATCGAAAAAGCGTATCAGAGCCGCGACGAGAAAAGGATTGTGGCATTTCGATAGTCATGGGAAAAGTCATCGTATATAGTATTTTGATTTTGGCCGGGCTACGGGCGGATGCCCGGGAAAAGCCGGCCGCAGCGGATACCGCGGCAAACCCCCGGGGGTGGACCGAGCTGCGGGAAGCCCGGCGACTAGGAAACGAGGCGACGCGCCTTTGGCCGGATTCAGCGGACGGAAGGCCGGCGAGATGGACATACGAAGAAGGGGTCGTCTGGCTTGGGATGCTGCGGCTTTGGTACAGTACCGGCGATGCCCGCTATTTCAATTACGTAAAGCGACAGGTGGACCGGCTGGTGGACAAGGAAGGGAATATCGCGACATACAAGGCTGCCGATTACAGCCTGGACAATATTCTTTGCGGGCGGGTGCTGCTGCAGCTCTTCGCCGTCACGGAACAGCCCGCTTATTTTAAAGCGGCCGTCCGGCTGCGGGAACAGTTGCGGGATCAGCCAAGGACTGCCGGAGGAAGCTTTTGGCACAAGAAGAAATATGCCCGCCAGGTGTGGTTGGACGGGATATATATGGCGCTTCCTTTTTGGGCACAATATGCGGGAATGTTTCACGAAGACAGCGCTTTCGGCGACATCGCCCGGCAGTTTGCGGCGATCGAGCGGCACACCCGCGACCCGAAAACCGGGTTGTTGTATCATGGCTGGGATGAAAGCGGCACCGAGAAGTGGGCGGTGCATGCCGGCGATCCGACCAGCGGGCATTCGCCGAGTTTCTGGGCAAGGGCGATGGGTTGGTACGGGATGGCGCTGGTGGATGTGCTGGACTATTTTCCAAAGGATCAATCCGGCCGTGCGGTGTTGCTGGATATCTTACAGCGATATGCCGCAGCGGTGCGCCGGGTGCAGGATCGCCGCACCGGGCTCTGGTGGGATGTGCTGGATCAACCGGGGAGACCGGGGAACTACCCCGAGGCGTCGGCCAGCGCGATGTTCGTTTACACGCTGGCGCGCGGCGCGCGGGAAGGATATTTGCCGGCGGCTTATGGGATGGTGGCAAAGACGGGCGCAAGAGGAATAGAGCGGGCATTTATCAGCCGCGGCGGGGACAGCGTTGCAACCCTACACGGCACGGTAAGCGTGAGCGGGCTTGGCGGAAATCCCTATCGGGACGGCAGTTATGCCTACTATACCCGGGAAAAAGTGGCCGACAATGACCCGAAGGGGATCGGGGCCACGATCGCGGCGCTGATTGAAACCAGCGAATTATATACGGCGCATGGCACCGAAAGCAAGACAGTGTTGCTGGACTACTACTTTAACAACGAGCGGCGAAAGGATATTTTGGGGAAGCCCGTTCGGTACCATTACACCTGGGAGGACCAGGCTAACAGCGGGTTTTCGCTATTCGGCCATCTTTTCCGGCAGTACGGCGGCCGGACGGATTCACTGGCGGTGGCGCCGACCGCGAATAATCTCCGGAATGCATCGGTCTATATCATCGTGGACCCCGACGACGAGCGGGAGGTTCCCGACCCGCATTATCCGGGGCCGGCCGCGATCGCAGCGATCGCCGGCTGGGTTCACGCGGGCGGCATACTGGTCCTGATGAGCAATGATTCCGCGAATGCGGAGTTCGCCCATTTCAATGTGCTGGCCGGGCGAGTAGGCATCCATTTCAATTTCGACGACTATCACAAAGTGCTTGGGAGGCAATTCGAAATGGGAGCGTTCCGGATGCCGCGGGACAATAGCATTTTCCGGACGGCGCACAAAGTCTATATCAAGGAATTAAGTACGCTGACGCTGGCCCCTCCCGCGAAGGCGCAGTTTACCGACAAGGGCCATATCATTACCGCAGTTGCCAGGTTCGGACGGGGAGCAGTCTTCGCGGTCGGAGACCCCTGGTTCTACAACGAATACACGGACGGGCGGAAGCTGCCACCCGACTATGAGAACTATAATGCAGCGCGCGACCTGGTACAGTGGCTGCTGTCGCAAGCGCATTGAACAATATAAAAAGAAAGAAATGAAAAAATTCCTGGACGAGGATTTTTTGCTGGGTTCGGACGCCGCCCGGCAGCTTTACCATGATTACGCCAAGGAAATGCCGGTGATCGACTACCATTGTCACCTGCCCCCGCAACTGATAGCAGCCGATCACCGGTTTGACAACCTGACACAGGCCTGGCTGTACGGAGACCATTATAAATGGAGGGCCATGCGGACCAACGGCGTCGAGGAGGGGTACTGCACAGGTGAGAAGCCCGATTGGGAGAAATTTCAGAAATGGGCGGAAACGGTCCCTTATACCCTGCGGAATCCGTTATACCATTGGACGCACCTGGAATTGCAACGATATTTTGATATCCATGAGATACTCAATGGGCGGACGGCGCGGAAGGTCTATGATGCATGCGGCGAAAAGCTGCAAAGCAAGGAATATTCTGTCCGGAACCTGTTGCGGAAAATGAATGTTCAGACGGTCTGTACGACCGACGACCCCGTCGACTCGCTGGAGTTTCACAGGCAAATGCGGCAGGACGGCTTCGAGATCCCGATCCTGCCGGCTTTCAGGCCGGACAATGCGATGAATGTTGACAGCCCGGAACGTTTTAATGCCTATGTCAGGCGCCTTGAAACGGCGACGAATGTGGCCGTCTCGAGCTTCAACGACTACCTGTTCGCATTGGAAAACCGTCATGATTTCTTTGCAGCCTCGGGTTGCACCGTTTCGGACCATGGGTTGGAGGAGATCTATGCCGAGGAGTTCACGGGATGGGAAGTGGAGACCATTTTCAACAAGGTCCGGGGCGGGAAGGAACTGAACGACAGCGAGCGGCGAAAGTTCAAGTCGGCGATGTTGGTCCATTTCGCTGAGTGGGACTGGGAAAAAGGGTGGGTCCAGCAATTTCACCTCGGTGCACTGCGCAACAATAACAGCCGTATGACGCAACGGCTGGGGCCGGACACCGGCTGGGACTCCATTGGGGATTTCACTCAGGGGCGGGCGCTCGCCCGGTTCCTGGACCGGCTGGACCGCGAAGATAAGCTCGCGCGGACGATCTTGTACAACCTGAATCCGGCGGATAACGAACTATTCGCGACGATGATCGGCAATTTCAACGACGGGTCGGTCGCCGGAAAGATTCAATACGGCTCCGCCTGGTGGTTCCTCGACCAAAAAGACGGAATGACCCGGCAGATCAATACCCTGTCCAATATGGGCATGTTGAGCCGCTTCATCGGGATGCTCACGGATTCGCGGAGCTTTCTTTCCTACCCCCGCCATGAGTATTTCCGCCGCATTTTGTGCAACTTGTTCGGCGAGGAAATGACGAACGGGGAGTTGCCCAACGATATGGAATGGATCGGCAAGGTTGTTCGCGACATCTGTTACTATAACGCGCGGCAATATTTCAATTTCCAGCGGGCGGGATCTCTGGCTTACTCCGAATAGACGCGGTTTTTTTTCCCCAGGCATCGGAATTGCGTTTTTCCCGGTAAAGCGTATGAAAAAGTACCGATTCCTGGCGGCGGGAATGGCTTTCCTCATCTTCAGTGTTCTGGGGAATGGTTGTGTACCGCCGCCGCCGCACCAAAGCCCGGCTAAACCCCCGACCCCTCCCGGGGGACCAACTGCCGCAGTCATCCGCCAACCGACCGCGATATTTACTGACTAAAAAGATCTCACATGCCAACAAAAGACAAGCAATCGATCGATATGCCCGAGGTTCGGGATATTCCCGGCCAGGAGCATGTCCGGCCGCCCCGCCTCGGCGAGCTGGCCGACAACACGGCGGCTTCGGCCGACGAAGAAGGAAATTCGGCGCTCCGGCCATTGGAAACGGGGGAAGACGACGATCTCCAACTGCAGGGCCCGTCCCATGTCTCGCCGGAAGAACGCCGTCTGCTCCAAACAGCCGATGGTGAGCCCGGGGATGACCGGACCCTCCGGACGGGGTTGCTCGACAGCACTGATAATGATGGGACACCGCTCAATGAAAAGAGCTTTGGCAAGGGGAGGAATGACGATGTTTCCGCAGGTGATCTGGACGTGCCGGGGGCGGACCAGGACGATGCCGATGAGGCGATTGGGGAGGAGGATGAGGAGAATAACGACTATAGCCTCAGCGATAATAATGACGACTCCGACATCAACACGGATCTATAGGGACACCAAACCAAATTCCGTTGTCCGAAGGGGGTGGCTGGCACATTATTTTATGTAAACAGTTATATGCCACTGTTACAGGAGTTGTTCGTGGAAATGCTGCAGGACATCTACTGGGCGGAAAAGAGCCAGGTTACGGCGCTGACGGCGATGAGTCGGAAGACGACGTCGGAGGAGTTGGGAAATGCCTTCGTGGAACACGTTGCGCAGACGGAAGACCAGGTGTACAGGCTGGAAAAGGTTTTCGGGATGATGGGCCGGGAGCCCGGAATGCGGCGCGGCGAAGCGATGGCGGCCCTGATCAGCGAGGCCAACGGGCTTGCGGCCGATACCGAAAAAGGGAGCATGACTCGGGATGTGGCGTTGATCGCCGCCGGCCAGAAGATCGAACATTACGAGATTGCGGCATACGGGACGCTGGTACAATTGGCGAGCACGATGCACCTGAATGCTGCCGCGGGCTTACTGGAACAGTCGCTCAGGGAGGAAAAGGAAGCGGATATGCTGCTGACGGATGTTGCCGAGCATGATGTAAACTGGCAGGCACTGGAGAATGGGGGGCACGGTGAGGTGATCCAGCCGTTGGAAAAAAGAAACTAAAATTTTGTGCGATAGAGGTTTAGGTTAATGGACGCCATCCCGGCTCTCCGGGATGGCTTATTTTTTTTCTGGGGGTAATGCCGCGGCGCGGCTTGGTTACGCGGGTTCGCGCGATGTGTTTTGTTCGGGCGGCGCCGGGGCGACCACGGGTTCCACAGCGGCGGCAGCCGGTCCGTTCCGCAGTTTGGCATGCAGAGCGGAGTATCGTTTGAAGTGATATTTTTGGGGTTTGCCCAGCAGGAAACCGACAGCTTTGAAACCCGGCAGCGTGTCGAAGATGATCTTGCAGATAGCGGTCACCGGTAGTGCCAGGATCAGACCCGAGAGGCCCCACAGCTTCCCGAACAGGAGAAGCGAAAAGACCGCCGCGAGGGGGTTGATGCTGACCTTCGAGCCTACCACATATGGCGTGATGACATTTCCCTCCAGGATATGGACGAACAGGAAAACCGCGAGCACGCCCACGGCATACCAGTACGAATCCTTGGTGATCAGCGCTACGATAAACGGCAGCGCCGCGCCGATCAGGATCCCGATGTAGGGGATCACCACCAGCAGGCCGCCGAGGAAGCCGAAGAACAGCGGCGACTCGATGCCAAGCGCCCATAGGCCGATGGTATTGAGCGTTCCGATGATGGCGATGACCTTGATGAGGCCCAACAGGTAGTTCTGGATCACTTCATAGATCTTTTGCATCGTCTCGTCTATCAGGGATTTTTCGGATGACGGAAAGACCTTGTAAAAGAATTCGAGGAAAAAGACGCGCAAATAGAGCAGGAAGAAACTGAACAACAGCACGAGCAGGAACTGGGACAGCATATTCGTGGTGAAGGACATCGTCGATGTCAGGTAGGTGCTGCTGTTATCCAGGAGTTTGGCCAGCTGTTGATGAAGGTTGATCGTCTGGGTAGTGTGGAAACGCTGAGCCATGTATCCTTCCAGTTTATCGGCCAGCGCGGAGATCTTTGTAGCAAACAACGGCGCCTGACCTGCGAGGTGGACCAACTGGTTGATGATGACCACGAGGAAAACGGCGCTTAGGAGACCCGGCACCAATACCGACAGGAAAGCGGCTACCCCTTTGTGACAGCCCCATTTTTCCAGTCTGAAACAGATGGGAAAGAGCATCGATGAAAAGATCACCGCGAAAAGCAACGGAACGATCACTTCCTGCGCCCAGGACAAGATCACGAAGCTGATGACGAGAATGATCAGGATCGCCGCGCCTCGGACAGGGTTAATGAATTTGAGCTCTTTCATAATCCGGAATAAAAGAAAAAGAGCCGGTCAGGGACCGGCTTGATATGTACAACCGGAGAACCGGTCAGGCTCTCCTGATAACGCCAAGTATCAGCGCGATCAGTGCCAGGACGATCAGGATGTGGATCATGCCCCCGACGCTGTATACAAAAACGCCCAGCAGCCAGCCGATTAACAAGATGACCGCTATCAAATAAAGTAATCCGCTCATAAAAATAGTTTTAAGTCCAAGGAATATATTTATGGCTCTATAGTGAAAATTGCTTGCCAATTTTTTTCGGCCGTTTAAAGCCCTGGGAATTAAGAGATCCTGGGGAACAAAGTCCCCAAATCCTGGCAATGATCTTGCAGGATTCCCGGAAATGAAGCACAAGCTTGCCACACCGAAGTTATTTTGGCAAATCATAAAAAAGGCTGCTGTCGACTTTGTCAATGACAATGCTTTCAAACTTGCCGCAAGCCTTTCCTATTCAATGATCTTTTCGATCGGTCCGTTGCTGATCGTGGTGATCTCGCTGGCAGGCGTATTCTGGGGCCGTCAGGCCGTAGAAGGTAAGATCTATATGCAGATCAAGGACCTGGTGGGGAGCGGCGCCGCATTGCAGGTGCAGGATATCATCAAGTATATCCAGCAATCCAAACATAGCGTGGCCGGCGCGATCGTCGGCGGGGTGGTCCTGATCATCGGCGCAACCGGTGTGTTTACCGAAATCCAAAGTTCGATCAACTATATGTGGTCGATCCAGGCAAAGCCCCGGAAGGGCTGGCTTTACCTGCTGATGAGCAGGCTGATCTCCTTCTCGCTGATCGTGGCGTTCGGCTTCATTTCCATGGTGTCGTTGGTGATCAATTCCCTTATGGACCTGCTGAGCGACTACCTGGTGCGCTATTTTTCGCATTTTACGGTGTACCTCTTCTATGCGCTCAACATGGTGCTGATCCTAGGCGTCATCGTCCTGCTCTTCATGATCATTTTCCGCGTCTTGCCGGATGCGATTATCGGATGGCGCGACGCGTTTATCGGGGCCGTTTTTACCGGCGTGCTGTTTATGATCGGCAAGTTGTTGATCGGCCTGTATCTGGGGCATTCGAAATACGGCCTCATGTACGGGGCGGCCGCATCGGTTATGGTGATCCTGGTGTGGGTATATTATTCTTCGATCATTCTCTATTTTGGGGCACAATTTACCAGGAGCTACGCGATGCGGCACGGGGGAGGCATCCGGCCGAATGGCAATTCCGTTTTTATTTTGAAGCGGGAAGTGAAAGAATTGGGGAACGAGTGAGTGCTGGATCAGGAAACCCGGCGCTTCGATCCCTGCAGGCTGGCCTTCAGTTGGGAGAGCAGGTCCTCCTTTCCTTTCCGGTGAACCACCCGCAACGCGGATTTGGCCGGTTTCACGCCCTTTGCCTTTGCCTTGATGAGTTTCATCAGTTCATCCGCATAGGTATCCTTGTATTTTTCAATGTCGAACGGACCCGATAACTGGTCGATCAGCTGCACGGCCATTTTCAATTCGGCCGGTTTTGGCTCGCCCGAGGGGACAGACAGGTCCCCGGTCGAACGGATCTCCTGGGCCCAGCGAATACGGTTCAGCACCAGGACGTCATCCATCGGTTTGATGAGGCAGAGCGCCTCTTTGTTCCGCAGCACGAAGCTGCCGAATCCGACTTTTCCGGTCTTGCCGAGCGCGTCGCGCAACAGCGCATAAGCCTTGGCGCCGGACTTTTCGGGTTCCAGGTAATACGGTGACTCGTAGTAGATGCCGTCCACTTCGTCCTCGGCCACGAATTCGTTGATGTTGATGATCTTCGATTTTTCAGGGCTGGCTTTTTCAAAATCCTCGTCGGTGAGGATCACATACTGGTCATCGAGCTTATATCCTCTGACGATATTCTCCCACGCTACCTCCTTGCCCGTGTCTTCATTGACGCGTTTGAACCTGATCCTGGCGTGGTCCTTCTTATCGAGCATGTCGAGGTCGAGGTTGCTGTCCTGTGTGGCGCTATACATTTTGATGGGGATGTTCACCAGCCCGAAGCCGATGGCGCCGGTCCATATGGATCTCATATAAAATGGTTTTTGGTCGTCAGTCATTCCCACAGTCCCCGCACCTGGGCGACGGGGATATTCATAAGCTCCCGGTATTTTGCGACGGTGCGCCGGGCAATGCTGTATCCCTTCTCGGCCAGGATGGTGACCAGCTGGCGGTCGGTATAGGGCGCCTTTTTGTTTTCACCCTGTATCACTTCGCTGATGATGTTCTGGATCACTTTATTGCTGATATTATTTCCTTCCTGGTTGACAATGCCTTCCGTGAACAGGTCCTTCAGCAGGATCGTGCCGAAGGGCGTCTCGGCGTATTTGTTACAGGTGAGCCTGGAGACGGTGGAGATGTCCACTTTCACCCGGTCGGCAATATCTTTCAGTTTCATCGGTTTCAGCAGGAGGATATCGCCGTATTTGAAATATTCGTACTGCATGTCGACGATCGCCCGCATGATCTTAAGCATATTGGATTCGCGTTGCTGGATGGCATTGATGAACCATTGCGCGGACGACAATTTGCTTCGCAGGTACTGCTTCGCGGCGCGGTCCATCGAGCTGTTCTGTGCCGAGCTTTGCACCATTTCCATCCAGGACTGACTGATGTGCAGGTTCGAGGAACGCTGGCGGTAGAGTGCAAGTTCGAGGGATTCGCCTTCTTCGAAGATAATAAAATCCGGCAGAATGGAGGGATTTGCCTGGATACTGGTCGCTTCCGGGTTAAAAGGCCGGGTGCTCAGGTGGGCGAGCAAGCTCAGCACGATGCGCATTTCGTCATCTTCCAGCCCCAATTGCCGTTTCAGTTTATCCATATTGCAGGTCCGCAGGTCTTGAAAATGGTTCTCCAGCAGATCGATGGCGGTGCGGACGTCCGGCCGCCTCGTGTTCATATTGCGAAGCTGGAGCAGCATATATTCCTGTACGTTCCTGCAACCGGCGCCCGCAGGCTCGAGCCCCCGGATCAGCAGGATCGAATCCTGCAGCTCTTCCGGTTCGATCCAGGTTTTCCGCTTGAACGAGATCTCCGACGCAAGTTCGTCGAGGTCCTGTTCCAGGAAGCCGTTCTCGTTGAGCGAATCGATGAGGAAGTCCAGCATCGGCAATTTATTCTCCGGGATGTCGAGGAACCGGCATTGCTTTTTCAGTTCATCACGGAAATCCGTCACTTCCGCGATCGGCTTTTCCGGTACCTTTTCGGTGTTGATATAGTTGTTATATTCCGTTTTATAGTCGGGGATATCGTCGTAGCCGTATTCCTCCCAATTCTGAAAATCCTGGACGGTCTCTTTTGAAAATTTGTCGGCCGGGTTGTCGTCGCCGGTGGAAAGCTCCTCGAGGGCAGGGTTTTCGCTTAGTTCGTCTTGTATCCGTTGTTCCAGTTCCAGTGTATTCAGGTGAAAGAGATTCAGTAATTCGATCTGTTGAGGGAGTATGGTGTGTTGCTGCTTTTGCGTTTGAACTTGCTTCAGCATGTTTACCCGTTTTTTATGTACTGGATTTACGACAAAACGGACGCCAGAAATTCAAAACCCTTGGATTCAGGCACAAGGCCGTCCCGCGCATTTAACGTGTAGAAAAAAGGATACGGATTTGGGGAAAAAAGGGAACAAAATCGTTGATGTACAATGTTTTCGTCCGAATTGACGGGATCGCTCCCGCAGGGTGCCCGCCCGGCGTTTTGGTCTGCATTTTGACTGATCAGCGGTAATGCCCTATCTTAAAATATTATTCAGAATTGTAATTTATGGCTAACCGCGGACCTGTGAGACACAAGAGATCGTTTTTGCGCCGGGTGCTGCGGATAGTGGGTCGGGTCTTCCTGACCGTTCTTGTTGTCCTGATCATCGTTTTTTTCCTGGTTCAAACGCCGTTTGTTCAAAATATCGCCCGCGAAAAAGCCGAAAGTTACCTGTCCCGCAAGCTTGGGACCCGGGTCCGCATTGGCGGGCTTGCTATCGGGTTGTTCCGGTCCGTCCGGCTGAAGGATATTTATCTGGAGGACAAGCACAGCGACACGTTGTTATCGGCCGGTCTGATCGATGTCCGGGTCAGGATGCTTGCATTGTTGCATCATCACCTCGATATCGGGCTCGTCCATTTGAAGGACCTGACGGCCAGGGTCAGCAGGGAGGGGCAGGACACGGCCTTTAACTTTCAATTCATCATAGACGCGTTTGCGGGATCGCGCGAGGCGCCAGTCAAAAAGGCAACCGGGACGCCGTTGCGCATCGATGTGAAGGAATTGGACCTGGATAGGGTCAGGTTCGTGTACAAGGACACGGTGACTGGGAATGAGGTCTCGGTTTGGATCGGACACAGCGTGACGCACGCCGGCCTGATCGACCTCGATCATGCAAGATTTGATATCCCGGACTTTGTACTGGAAGACATGCAGGCGAAGGTGTGGAAGGAGCAGCCGCGCCAAAGCGCGAAAAAGAGTGATGCTCCCGGCGAAGCCGAAGCAGAAGCCCTTAAAGCGACTCCGCAGGCCGGCAGCGGGTTGCCGGTGCTGAATCTGGGGCGTATCCGGCTGGTTAGGGCCGCCGTGGACTACCGGGATTTTGTGGGCAAGGTGGCATCGGCCGTCCGGATCGGCGGGTTGTCGACGCAGGTGCGCCATGTCGACCTTGGCAGGGAATTCTTCCAGGTTGGGGACTTCCGGTTGGACAGCACCGAGCTGCGGTTCGATGATGACAAGCAATTACCAAAAAAAGCCGGGGTGGATTATGCGCATCTTTTGGTGACGGGTTTGGCGCTGTCCGTGCGCGATTTCAACTATTCCCCCGATTCCGTCAGCGGCGAGATCCGTTCCGCGGCGCTCCGCGAACGGTCGGGCTTCCGGCTCGATACGCTGCAGACCAGCTTTTATTATTCCGATCATCGTGCACAACTGAAAAACCTGTTGCTGGTAACGCCGGGTACCGTGCTGCGGAGGACAGTCACGCTGAGATATAATTCGCTGGCAGGAATGGTAAAGGACGCGGCGAATACGAAGGTAGAAATCGATCTGGCGGGAAGCAGGGTCCAAATAAAAGATATCCTCGCCTTCGCTCCGGACCTGAGACGGCAGCCGGCATTTAGCCGCCCGGACGACGTGCTCCTGGTAACGGCGCGCGTCTCAGGAACGCTGGATTCGCTGGATATGCGAACGGTGCAATTCACTGGCCTGAGGGATATCCGGGTCGATGTGGCGGGCCGGATCCTGCATCCGTTCCAGAGCGAAAGGTTATGGGCCGATTTGAAAGTAAATCGGTTTTCGGGAAGCCGTGCGGCCCTTGCAGCGCTCTTGCCGAAAGGGTCGCTGCCAACGTCGATCCGCCTGCCGGACCGGTTCGACCTGCGCGGCCGGATTGCCGGGGGAACGGACGACGCGCGGACCGATCTGGTGCTGGTCACTTCCTCGGGAACGATTGCGGCGCGCGGGTGGGTCCGGCAGTTCAGAAACTCCGGCAAAGCGTCCTATGACCTGGATCTGCGGGCCACGGCGCTCCAGCTCGGCCAGCTGTTGCAGGACAGTCTCCAATGGGGCGCCGTGACGGGAAAGTTTACCGTCAGGGGCCAGGGACTCGATCTCCAAAGCGCCAAAACGCAATTCACCGGTGAGGTGGCATCCGCATGGGTGCGGCAATACAAATACACCGGTCTGACATTGGAGGGGTCGATTGCGGACGAGCGGGCGCAACTGCATTCGACGATCGACGATGAAGCGGTACGGTTCAATCTGCGGGCAAGTGCCGATCTGGCCCGGAAATATCCTTCGTTGGCGGTGGACTGGCAGATCGATACGATCGACCTGCGGGCGTTACACCTCATGCAGGACACCCTGGCGTTCCAGGGACATATCTTGGCGAACTTCAGCAATACCAACCCGGATACCCTGCAGGGCCGGCTTGGGGTGACCGGAATTCGGCTGGTGAGCGGATCCCGGCGGCTGAACACCGACAGTGTTGAGCTGCTGGCCGCTAACGAAGCTGGCTTGCAGGATATCCGCCTGCATGCCGAGATGGCCGACCTCGATCTCCGCGGCCACTACCTGCTCACGAAAGTGCCGGCCGCCCTGGAGCATACGATCAACCGGTATTACGCGCTGAACGGGCTCGGTGACACGACCGTTGCCGCGCAGGACTGGACACTGCGGATGCAGCTGCGGCCATCTCCGCTGGTCCTTTCGGTAATGCCGTCGCTGAGGGGCTCCGATACGGTCGGCGGCCTGCTGGTCTTCCATAGTGAACGGGATGACCTGCAGCTCGGGTTGAAAGCGCCGCGGATCGTGCTCGGAACGGAGTTCTTTCACGATGTCAGCCTGGCTGCCGGCACCGCTGACAGCAACCTCCGCTATGATCTTTCGCTCGGTGACGGCCACGGGAGCGGCCTCCTGTTGTATAAGACGGCGGTCTATGGCGCCATCGCCGGCAACCAGCTCACAACCAGCATTCTCCTCAAGGACAAGGCGGATAAAGACCGGTTTCGGATCGGCGGTAAGGTCGACCGGCCCGATGGCGCGGTACGACTGCGTTTGGACCCGGACAGCCTGCTCCTTAATTACGAGCGCTGGCAGGTCAGCCGCGACAACGTGATCCGGTACGATTCGACCGGGGTGGTGGCCCGTGACTTTACGATCAGCAACAACGGGGATTCCCTCTCGCTCAACAGCAGGGGGAATACCGGTTCGGCGCCGCTGGAGGTCCGCTTCGGCAATTTCCGCCTCAGTACGATCAGCAGGCTCGCCAACCAGGATTCGGTGATCGCGGACGGCGTGCTGAACGGGACCGCGGAGGTGATGAATGTAACGACAAAACCGATATTTACCTCCAGGCTGAAGGTCGCTGACCTGTCCTACAAGGCGGATACGCTCGGGGACCTGACGATGAATGTCAACAACGAAAAGGCCAATGCCCTGTCCGCCGACATCGGGCTGCAGGGAAAGAACAATGACATCGCCATCACCGGCGACTATTACACCGACAGCAGTAAAATGGACCTGAAGCTCGATTTGCGTCGGATCAACCTCGCGGCATTCACAGGTGTGGCGTCAGGCGTAATGGAGGATATGAAGGGCGCCCTGACGGGGCAGATGACGATCAGGGGAACCGTTGCGAAACCTACCGTCCGCGGTTATCTTTCTTTCGATAGCGCCGTGCTCACCCCTGCGATCTCGGGCGAAGCGCTGGACGTTTCCAGGGATCGGATAGGTTTTGACGAAGATGGATTTAATTTCAGCGAATTCACGCTACGGGATTCTCTTGGCAACAAGTTGGTCCTGGACGGGAACGTCTTTACGAAGGACTATCACAGCTTCGCTTTTGACATTTCGCTGAACGCGCAGAATTTCCGCATGGTCAATGCGCCGGAAAACAGCAGCCGGCAGTTCTACGGCCAACTCAACCTGGACGCTGCGATCAATCTCGAGGGAAAATTGGACGCGCCGGTGGTCGACGGGACCATCCGTGTAAACAAACACACTAATTTCTATTATGTTTTGCCTCCGAACAACCCGGAAGTCGGCGACCGGGTAGGTGTCGTCCGCTTTGTCGACCACAATACCGGAGACACGCTGATCGACAGAAAGGCGCTCCTTCTGCGGTCTCAGAAGACGGAATTGAAAGGCGTCGATGTGAGCCTGAATCTGATCACGGATACCAGCGCGGTGCTCAATGTCGTCATCGATCCGAACACCGGCGACGAATTGGATGTCAGGGGCCAGAGCAACCTCGTGTTCCAACTGGAAAAGAGCGGCAAGGTCGACCTGACCGGTTCCTATCAGGTGAACGGCGGGTTTTACAAAATGTCCTTTGAAATACTGAAACGCAAATTCAGCATCGAATCGGGCAGTATCGTCACGTGGACCGGAGATCCGACGTCTGCAACCGTCGATCTTACGGCAAATTATACCGCACTGGCCCCTTCCATCGACCTGGTGTCAAACGTGATCTCCGATCTTCCCCAGATTGAGCGAAATAAATTTGAGCAAAAATTGCCATTCCTGGTGACGCTTAAACTTGACGGGGAGCTCCTTAAACCAAAGATCTCATTCGATATTACATTGCCGACTACGACGCTGACGCTCTGGCCGGACGTCGACCAGCGCCTGACCGAGTTGCGTAGCCAGCAATCGGAGATGAATGAGCAGGTCTTCGCCTTGTTGCTGCTCGGCCGGTTCGTCGGGCAGGACCCATTGGCATCCGCGGAAGGCGGGGGGAGTACTCCCGCGAACCTGGCCCTTTCCAGCGCGGGACAGATCCTGAGCAACCAGCTCGACCAGGCGGCGGCCAGCCTGATCAAGCCGGTGGACGTTCACTTCAATTTCATCAACCAGCAGGATTTCAGTACGGGTAACGAGATCGACTATACGGAACTGGACGTCGCCGTCTCTAAACAACTGATCGAAGACAGGCTTAGGGCGACCGTGGGGAGCAGCTTCGATGTCGTAGGAACGGGTGCGCCCCAGCAAGCCCCGTCCAACCTTGCAGGCGATGTCGCGGTCGACTATAAGCTTACGAAAGATGGCCGGTACCAGGTCCATGTGTATCGCCAGAATCAATACGAGGCCATTGTGCTTGGGCAGGTGATCGAGACCGGCGTCGGATTTATCTTCACCTTCAACTACAATAAATTCAGCGAGATCCTGCACCGGGAGAAGAGATTGCAGATACAACCAAGGAAAATATCAAACGGCAGCACAACATCTCCGGGCAGTCCAACTTCTCCAAAATGAAAAGCTATTCACGTTTGCTGCGGGTCGCTATCCCCATAGGGTTATGGATAACTGTCCTTGCGTCATGCCGCGAGTCGAGGTACCTTGGCGAAAACGAGGTATTGTATACGGCCAACAAGACCGAAGTTCAATCGTCCGTGCCGATGAAAAAAAAGGAAAAGAACCAATGGAGCGAAGAAATGGAGAATTATCTCAGGCCGAAGCTGAATAGCAAGATACTCGGTCTGCGGGTCAAACTATGGATTTACAATATCGCGGGAAAAACGACAAAGAAAAAAGGATTTCGTCATTGGTTAAAATACAAGGTCGGCGAACCGCCCGTCCTTGCGAGCCCCCTGATCCTGCGCAACAACGCACAAGTGCTGCAAAGCCACTTCGAGAATAAAGGCTTTTTTCATGACACCGTCCTCGTGACGACCTTCGTTAAGGACAAACACCTTACGGCAACCTACTCGGCGCAGCTCGGTCCGCGGTATACCATCGGGAAGATCAACTACCCCGATGATTCCGATCTGGTCAGCAACCGGATCGATACGATGCAGCGGCATTCCCTGCTGCACACGGGCGACTTCTACGACTTCGAGACGATCAAAGCGGAGCGGGTGCGCATCGATGACCACCTGAAAAACCGGGGCTTCTATTTTTTCAATCCCGATTATCTTATCGTCGACCTCGATACCGCCGTAGGAGACCACAAGGTTGACATGTTCATGCGCCTGAAAGACGAGATGCCCGATCCGGCGCGGGCCGTATACCATATAGACAGTATCGAAATATACGTCAATTCCGGCCTCCGGCCGGATACCAACCTGCAGCGTTCCGTCGTCACGCCGGAGGGGTACCGGGTCATCGATTCCGCCAAATTCCTTCGGCCAAAAGTGTTCAGCCAGACCGTGCTGATCAAACCTAACACGATCTACAGGCAAGACGATCACAATTCATCCCTCAGCAGGTTGGTCAGCCTCGGCGTCTTTCAATTCGTCAAAGCCAGGTTTCAGCCGACCACACCCGCAGACACCAATAGCCGGTTAAATCTATATTATTATCTTACTCCGGCGAAAACCAAACAGTTGCGATTCGAAGTCATCGGTCTTACGAGGAGCGACAACACGACCGGTACCGAGTTGGCGCTCAACTGGCGGCATCGTAACCTGTTCAGAGGTGCCGAACTGTTCAGCGTCAGGCTCTACAGCGGTCTGGAAGGGCAATCGGTAGGAGTGAACGGGAGTACGGGGAAAAAGATCACTTCCCTGACCCGCCGCGCCGGCATCGACGCCAGCCTGACCATCCCGAGGATCATTTCCCCCTTCGACCTCAATACCAGCGGCAGGTTCGTGCCGAAGACCCTGATCGAGGCAAACTATGACGTCTTTGAGAACAATTCGCTTTACGCGCTTACGACCTCCCGCCTTAGCTATGGCTATCAGTTCAAGAACCGCATCACGTCCGAGAACGGGATCACTGTTTTAGGTATCAGTTACGTCCGGCCATACAATATTACCGACAGTTTCCAAAAGGCCATCGACAAGAACCGAAACCTTTATTATGGCATCGAACCGCAATTGATCATTGGTCCGTCCTGGAATTTCAACTACATTTCGAACTTCGACCGGCGCAACGCCCGTCGGCAGAGCAACTATTACTTCAATGCCAATGTGGATTTTTCCAATAATCTCCTCGGTATCTTTTCCGGGGCGGATCTCGCGAAGACCGGCCGGCAGAAGGAAATCTTCGGGGTGCCGTTCGCCCAGTACATGCGGTTCGAGACCGAGTTCCGGCATTACCTCAGCTTTGGCAAATATAATATGCTGGTCAGCCGCGCCGACGCCGGAATCGGCATTTCCTATGGCAACAGCAGGACCTTGCCTTTTGTAAAAGCGTTCTTCGGTGGCGGGACCAACGATATCCGCGCTTTCCGGGCCCGCGCCCTTGGTCCGGGAAAGTATTACGCGGGTGATCCCAACCAGAATGCCTTTATTCCGGATCAGCCTGCCGATATTAAGTTGGAAGGGAATGTTGAGTACCGGGCGAAACTCTTCGACATGGTCCGGTGGGCGGTGTTTACCGATTTTGGGAACGTGTGGACGCTTCGAAAAGATTCCAGCCGCCCCGGCGCAGTCTTTACGTCGGATTTTCTCAATGACTTTGCGGTCGGCGCCGGTGCGGGCCTCCGGTTCGATTTCTCAATCCTGGTCCTTCGCGTGGATGTCGCCGTTCCGGTGCGGACGCCCTGGAAGCCGACGGGCTCCAAGTGGAATTTCAAAAGCACGACCGATATCAGCGACATGGTGCTCAACCTGGCGATTGGCTACCCCTTCTAACCATTGATCCTCAGGGGGTACGGTTCCTCCTTGCTGGCATGATTTTTTGACCGCGTTGGAAAACAAACTTTGGCCCGGTATCGGGCAATTCCCATGATTAAATTAACCGACCTCCGGGAGCTTGAAGTCTCCCTTCCCGGCGACTGGCGCAGAAAAGATACCGGAGACACCTACTCTTTTACGGCAGATCAAATGCACATCAACGACGAGCGGTTATTCCGACAGGTGTATATCAGGCATCCGAAGGGTACACAGGAAGCGGCGGGATATGCGCTTACGCTGGAGGATGATTACTGCGGTATCCTGGTCGGCAGGGAGCGCTTCATCATCCACCGATTGGCCAAGTTCAGCGATGGTTCGGCGGTTATGGAGTGGGAGGACCGCGCCGGCGGCCGGATCGTATTGGAAAGGCTTACCCGTGTTTGAAATACTGGATGGCCCGTTCGTGCTTTTTTGCGGCTTCAAGGGAGTCGAAGGTGCCGAGGTTGCGGCGCTTGTGGGTCTTTGGGTCTATTTTTCTGGAATAGATGCGGTATTGGCCCGATTTCAGTTTCCTGATCATGATCGAAAGTTTTAAAAAGGTCAAAAAATACGAACCCCGTAGAAACGGGGCTCCATGCTCTTCTTTCAGGTTTATTGACTTATGGGATACGGGCAAAAAAATTATGCCGGGCCATACGAGGCGTTCGTGAGTAATATTTTCCTCAAAATGTCCGCTCGGGGCCTTACCGGGTGGGGAGATGCAAAACCTTGTCGACCAGGATTTTAGTTTGCACACATCGCATTGGTATTGATTTTGAAAAAAGTTAATAAAACGAATATTGTATGCTGCACCAAACGGATCTGCAATTTCTGCTTGATAAAATCAAAGATCTCAAACAAGCCATTTTTCTCAGCCAAAATACCTCCGTGCTGCGGATGGCCACGACGATCGTGACGGTTTCAAAAGTGGATGAATTGGGACAAATGTGGTTTTTTGTCCCCCGTCCGCTGCAGGCGCTGCACGAATTTGACCGCGAATTTCCCGTAAGACTGGAATTTTTCAGGAAAGGCAAGGATTTTTTTGTCCATGTTTCCGGTAAGGCTTTTATCGTTACCGATCCGGAGGAATTCAACAGCATCGTCCACGACGATATCCGGGAGCAGGCAGCCGACCATCTGGTGCTGATCAAGGTCAGGATGCTGAAGGCGGACTATTTCAAGCGACCGGCGGAAGGTCAGCATACGGCAAAATGGTGGCGTGAACTGCGGTCGCAGGTGCATGGCTGGGTTTTCCACACCAGACCAGGCTACAAGCCCTATTACCTCGCCGAGGCGCCTTTGCCGGCCCGTACGGCGTGACCCTCCGGGGCGACGACAATGACCCGGTGGCACAGCTTTTGAATAGACACCCGCAAATAAAACGCTCGGTATGAAAAGAGTATACAATTATTTCGTTATCGGTTCCCTGATTATCTTCTGCGCCAGCTGCGGGAACGGCGGAAACAACAGCGCAGACGCCGCAAAGGACTCCAATACCTCAAAGATGGACAGTTCCAGGAATGACAGTACCGCCCGGGCCATCCCTTCGACGGTATCGAAAGCGGACCAGGAGTTTGCAGTCAATACTGCGATCGCCGGGATGACCGAAATTCAGGCCGGGCAGTTGGCCGAGAAGCAAGGGACATCCAAGTCCGTGAAGGATTACGGAAAAATGATGGTAAAGGACCATACCGAGGCCGCAGACAAACTACAGGCCATTGCAACCAAAAAGAATATCACGTTACCCGCAACGCTGACACCAGACGCGCAAAAGGACCTTGACGACCTTCAAAAGGAGTCCGGAAAGAAATTCGACAAGGATTACATTTCGAAGATGGTGTCGGATCACAAAAAAGTGATCAGTTCCTTTGAAGACGAATCGAAGAATGGATCTGATGCGGATATCCGTGGATTTGCGGATAGCACGCTGCACACGCTGCGGATGCACCTGGAAAAGGCTCAACAGTGTGAAAAAATGGAAAAAAAGATGTAATTGATTGATCGAATGCCAACTACCTTACCCGATGAAATTTGATTGGGCCCAGACCCAGTTCAAAGGCGGGCAGGAAGAAATTCCTGCCCGTTTTTTTTATTTTAGCCTGTAACATTGTCATTTACCCTCCGTCATTGAAATAAGCATGTCCATTGAAGTGTTCCAAGCGCGTGTATTGCCCATGAAAGACAAACTGTTCCGGTTTGCCTTCCGGCTGTTGCGCGATACCCGGGAGGCAGAAGATGCGATCCAGGACGTGATGGCTGGCCTCTGGGTGCGGCGGGAAGAGTGGGGAAACTGGAAAAATCTCGAGGCCTATTGCATGACCGCTACCCGGAACAATTGTATTGACAGGATCCGGCGTCAGCGGCACCGGGAGGAGCAGGAAAAGAGGATGCCGCACGACAGCGGCGAGCAGGACCCGTACGAAAAGATCATGTATAAGGAAATGACATACCGTATTCGCCAGTGTATGGCGGCGCTTCCGGAGAACCAGCAACTGGTGATGCATCTCCGCGAAGTAGAGGGGTTCAGCTACAACGAGATCGCCGATTTATTGCAAATGAGCCTCGACCAGGTGAAGGTCAGCCTGTTCAGAGGCCGTAGCACCATAAAAAAAACGATTATAAAAGAGGAGGGCATATGGAATCACGCGAAATAAAGGCGTTGCTCGAACGATACTGGCAGGCGGAGACGTCCCTGGAAGAAGAGGCGCTGCTCGCGTCCTATTTCCGCCTACCGGAGATCGATGCGGACCTGGAACCGGTACGCGAGCTTTTCGCGTGGAAAGAGGAAGAGGGGCGAGTGAGGCCGGGGGCCGATTTCGACCGGCGCCTGCTGGAGCGGATCGGGCGACCCGTATTGAGGCGCGGATGGTTCCAGGCAGCGGCGGCTGCCGCGGTGATACTTGGGGTGGGGGTTAGCCTGCTGATCGCCGTAATGGCGCCTGGCGGCGGGTTGCGGGACGGAAAGGCCGGCGGCGTTGCCCTGGCGCCACAGTCGACGCCGGTTGTGACCAATGACACGTATAACGACCCCCGGCTGGCCTTGGCGGCGGTACAGCATGCCTTGTTGCTGGCGTCGGTGCGGATGAACGAAGGCGAGCATATCACGCAAAAGAGCATAAACCGTTTGCATAAGAGTTGGGAGGTTGCTGCCCGCGACTGACCATTAAATTACAAGTATGATGAATCTATCAAAATTCCGCTCCTGGGCAATCGTGCTGCCGCTGCTCCTGATGAGCAGGGCGGGTTTCGCTCAGGACGACGCCATCGGCAAGTTCTTTAACAAATATGTCGACGACGACCGCTTCTCGGTCGTGACGGTCAGCCCCAGGATGTTCCAACTCCTGGCTAAAGTCGACTGGGACACGGTTGCCCCCGATATAAAGCAGACGGTCTCGAGACTCACCAGCCTGCGGATACTGAGCACGTCGACCACCCCTATGCAGTTCTACAAAGAGGCCCTCGCGAAGATCGACCGGAAGGAATACGAGGAATTGCTTACAGTAAGGAGCAATAAGGACGATGCTCACTTCCTGATCAGGTCCGCTGGGAACAAAGTGCTGGAACTCGTTATGATTGCCGCGAGCGAAGACAGCTTCACCCTGTTGAGCTTCGTCGGCGATATCGATCTGAAAGCACTGTCGCGGTTGTCCGGCGACATCGGTATAAAGGGCATGGAAAATCTAAAAAATGCAAAAAGACCTTAAATGAATCATATGAAAAAGTTATGCATGCCCCTGCTGCTTCTCCTGACAGCAGCCTCTTGCCAGGCGCAGGTCAGTCACCTGGATGCGTTCTATCGCAAATTCGACGCGGCCGGCGGGGAGTCGGCGAAGGGCACGATCAACCTGTCGCTTCTCCTGAATCTCGCGGCGACGGATTCGTCTGACAACTGGCTTGGCAAAGTGACCCTCTGCCGGTTCATGACGCTCGATCCGGAAAAATCACCAAAAGCGGGGGAAGAATGGAGCGAACTGCAACAATCGTTGAAAGAGGATCATTTTGAAGAGCTGATGTCGGCCCGTCACGGCAAGGACAATTTCCGGATGTTGAGTTGCGACCGGTCTGACGGTCAGGAAGACCTTGTATGCATGGCCATGAGCCGGCAGGGTGGAGGCGTCGTATTTCACATCCGTGGCAAATTCTCCGCCTCGGATCGGGAAAAGATCCGGAACGCCTTGCGGGACCGGGAAAGCTAGCGGCGCGGTTCGCCAGATCCTGGCCGGGAAAAAATATATTGCCGAAGCGCGGGATAACTGATCCGGCCGTCCTAAATTAGTGGGTATGAATGCGCTCAATAATTCCCGCAGAAAATTCCTGAAAAAGGCGCTGGTTGCCGGCGCCGGATGGTACATCATTCCACGCCATGTCCTGGGCGGCCGTGGTTACACCGCACCAAGCGACAAACTGCTCATCGGTTCCGTGGGGATCGGGGGCAAGGGTGAGGTCGACGTCAATTTCCTGTATGGTACCGGAAAAGCCGAGATCGCTGTTCTCTGCGACGTGGACGACAGGCGCGGAGCGAAGATCCGCGGAAAGTTCCCCTCCGCGCCTTATTACAAGGACTACCGGGAAATGCTCGACAAGGAACATAAACACCTCGATGCGATATCCGTCTCGACGCCGGACCATATGCACGCCGTCATCGGGATGGCCTGCATGCAGCTCGGGAAGCATGTCTATATTCAGAAACCGCTTACCCATGATATTTATGAGACCCGGATGTTGACCGAAGCCGCCTCGCGGTACAAAGTCGTGACACAGATGGGCAACCAGGGGGCTTCCGGTGACGGCGTCCGCCAGCTAGTGGATTGGTACCGGGCAGGTGTGATCGGGGATGTCTCCGAGGTATATTGTTTCACCAACCGTCCGGTTTGGCCGCAGCGCATCGCCTGGCCCGACAAGTCCGCGCCTGTACCCGCAGAGCTCGACTGGAACCTCTGGCTGGGCACCGCGCCCTACAAAGCATATGTCGACAATCTCGTCCCGTTCAACTGGCGGGGGTGGTGGGACTACGGTACGGGCGCGCTGGGCGATATGGGATGCCACATCATCGCGCCGGCGTTCCAGGTGCTTGGGCTGGGTTATCCCACCGAGGCCCAATGCAGCGTAGGGGGCGTGTGGACGGGAGAGTTCCAGCAGGGCTATTTCCCCGACAGTTGTCCGCCCTCTTCCCATATCACTTTAAAATTCAAGGGAGCGCCCGGCAAGCCGGATGTCCGGCTTCACTGGATGGATGGCGGTATTCAGCCCACGAGGCCGGACGAGCTGGGGCCGAACGAAGTGTTCGGGGATGGAGATAATGGCACCTATTTTATCGGGACGAAAGGAAAGATGATGTGCGGGACCTATGGCATGGATCCGCAGTTGCTGCCGACGTCGAAAACGGCCCAAACCGTGGTGCCGCAGACGATCGCCCGGGTACCTGGTGCAGATATCACCGGCCATTATAATGCATGGATCGAGGCCTGCCAGGCGGGATATGGCAGCGACAAGGAAAGGAACCTGAGCTCCAATTTCAAAGTAGCCGGCCCTCTGACCGAAACGGTCCTGATGGGAAACCTCGCCATTCGGAGTTACCAGATCCGGAAACCACGCGCAGACGGAAAAGGGTATGATTTCCCCGGACAGCATATCAAGTTGCTGTGGGATGGGGACAACATGAAGATCACCAACTTTGACGACGCCAACCAGTTCGTCCGGCGGACCTATCGCCAGCCCTGGAGCCTTGGGGTGTAAGACAGCGAACTGGCATTCAACGCATTTGGCCTGGAGTACAGGTATACTGGAAGCCAGGACTTCGTCCTATTGCGGTAAATAATTAGCCTATTTTGTACAATAAAAAGGGTTTTTCACCTTTTATACATAGTAATAATCCGAAATCCCGGCAGAAAACCTGTTTATAAACCCAATAATTATGAAACCCAAACCTTGCACAGCCCTTTTATTATCCGGCTATTCCTTACATCAGTGTGACAGATAAGCAGTTAGCGCGATCTTACCATTCCGCCTGCACGTCCGATCCGTTCGGCTCTGTCACCGTCCTTCCTGGTGGAGTTCCAAATTCAGATCGGGCCGCTTTGGCGCATGGAGATAACCGGATATGGTTGTGTGTGGTGCAATTTCCGTAAACTATGGTGCCACAAATCGAAAATAGAGTTCCTTTTACCGGCGGGAAGCGGTTGAACTACCGCGCACTGCTGCTGGGAATCCTGTTGCTGGCGGGTTACGCAGGGATTTGCCAGCCGAGCAGTCCGCCGCCGTATACGATCGTACCGACTGTCCTCATCGACAATTCTGTTGACGACGGTATCAGCCAGGACCAATTGATGATCCATGTACAGGACGGCAGCGGCAATGCTGTTTCGGGCGACACCGTTCGCGTTCAGATCAATTTCGGTTCCAATACCGCCGTCCTGATCACCGATGCCTCGGGCAACGCCTATCTCTCCCAGGGAAATATCACCACCGCGCCGCCCCTTACCCTGAGCATCAGTGCGATGTACCAGGGTTCAGTCGTGGCAACCGGGACCGCCGTCTTTCACTATGTGGCCGGACCGCCGATACTGAATCCGCCACCTGGTTCCCCGAACCCCTCTTTCTACATTGTGACCGGCAACTATGCTGGGGCAAACGGGGTTGACACGAACGGCATCATGATCCATGTTGTCGATGGCAACGGTCAGAACTATCCGCCGAATACGCCCATCAGTTTTACGATCATCAACAATACGCCGGCAGCGCAGAGTATGATCTTCAACCATGCGCTTTACCAAACGACCTATCATTTCTTCCTCGGACCTTACGGAAACCAGGACATCCCGCTCACGGACCTGGTCGCCGGAGACGTGACCATCACTGCCAGCGTCACGGACGTCAATAATGGCATTACGTACACGTATCCGAATCCGGTAACGGTGACCTTTGTCGACCCGACCCCGAACCCGGCCTCTTCGAGCTATACAACGATCATCCCCACTGCACAGGATAACGGGTCCGATACGGCAGTCGTCCAGGTCCATCTCGTCGGTTCGAGCGGCGGCCCCGTGGCAGGAAGCACGATGGTCTATTTCACAGTAACCAGTGTGGGTCCTTCGTCCTCGAATGCGATGCTGAACACGACGACGACCACGACCTTCTCCGAGCCGATCGGCCGTTTCAACATCACCGGCAACACGATCGACCTGCCGATCACGGATCTGCAGGCCGGGAGCGTGACCATCACGGCAAGCGTGATGGTTGGCGGCGTCCTGACGCCGATCAGCGGAAGCCCGCAAACGGTCACTTTTTTGGCCGGGCCCCCGACGATCAACCAGCCGACCAATCCAAGCTATTTTACGACGGTTACCAATAATCAACCGGCAGACGGCGCTTCGCAGGACGTGGTGAAAGTCTTTCTTGCGGACGCGGGTGGCAGCGGTGTAGCCAGCTATCCCGTCACTTTTACGATCACCAGTAATAATGCGGCGTCGACCAATGCCCTGTTCGAACCCCCGCCCAGCGGGACGCCTACGTCGACCACGGTGACCGTGAATACCACGGGGAATGCCGATCCAAGCGGACCCGGGTATATCACGCTCCCGCTGACCGACCTGCAAACGGGCAGCGTCACGATCACGGCGACCTTTACGGTCGGCGGCACGACCTATACGATCCCGGTGGACCAGACTGTCAACTTCGTGGTCGGCCCTCCTGTCGTCTCGGACCCCTCCATTCCCGTACCGCCTGGCGGCGGCGGCGGTAGCGGCGGATCCGGTTCCGGCCCCAGCAATCCCTCGGACCCTTCCGGCCCCGGAAAGGGCTATACATACCTGGCGATGACGTTCAACGACGTCCGCGCCGATGGCGTGGAGACCGACACGGCCACCGCATATATCACCGATGCGCAGGGACGGCCCGTGCCCAACGTGATGGTGATCTTCACCCTGCATACCGGCGGACCCGCCAACAGCGGGGCCCTTTTCCAGCCGCAGGCGGAAGTGCAGGATACTGTGTACACCAACGCCAACGGATACGCGTCGATCCCGATCACGGACACCGTCTCGGGAGACGCATGGGTCGATGCAGCCATCGCCGGCGGCGTTATCAACGGCAGTTCGGCCATCGCACACTTCGCGCCTGTTGCTGACATCAGCAACCCGAATACACAGCTGATCGTTGTCATCGCTGAAGCGCTGGCGGACGGGACAAGCACGACAGTAGTAAAGGCACATGTCGTAGATTTCAGCGGCAACCCCGTCTCAGGTGCCAGCGTGACGTTCAACATCGATTCCGGAACGGCGCAGATCCTGACGGCCCAGCCGGTAGTCACCGATGCCAACGGCGACGCGACCATTTACCTCACCAGCACGACTGTGGGAAGCGCCCTGGTGACGGCGACCGTGGGAGGGAAAGCCATTACGTTCGGCAGTCCCGCGCGGGTATTCTTCACGGGTATCAATATCTATGTGCCCCGGGCCTTCAGCCCGAACAACGACGGCACCAACGACCTGCTGAAACCTATCCTGGTCGGCATTCAAACCTTCCACTATTTCACGGTGTACAACCGCTGGGGAAATATTGTCTTCACGACGACCGACCCGAATCAGGGTTGGGACGGGACTTTCAAGGGGGTGCCGCAGCCGGTTGAAACTTATTTGTGGATCGCTGAAGGGATCGACGTCAACGGTAAAAAGATCGTAGCAAAGGGCATGACCTCCCTGGTCCGCTAGGCGGAGGGAAGTCACCCGGAAAATAAAACATATTAAAATCCAATATCCCGATGAGGAAGTTATATTCCATACCGATTCTCTTGCTGCTCACGGGGCTTGCCCGCGGACAGGAGGTCAATTTCTCCCGGGTGCAGGACATGACTATGTGGTATAATCAGTCCCTGAAGACGGACAAGCAGGACAATCTGGTATTGGACTATCGCAGTATCTCCTACGGCGGTCAGATTGCATACAACAGCGTCGCGGCCATGTTCGATATGCCGCTGTTATCAAAGGAGGCGAGGAACAAGTCCCATGCGGGTTATTTCAGTATGAGCGTCGGTGCGGCTTCCGATAAATCCAACGCAGGGATACTGAACAACACGCTCGGCATGCTGGGCATCTCGTATGCCGTACCGATCAGCCAGCACGAAACCTATCTGGCGATCGGGTTCCATGGCAAATACTACACCAGCAACTTCAATATTGCCGGGATCTCCGGCGGTTTTGGCGATCAATTCGGCGCATACGGGCCGATCGAAGGCCAGCCCAGCGCAGACCGGCTTGCTTCGGGCTGGTCATACGGGCATTTCAACGCAAATGTCGGCGCCTCGGTCTTTAGCAACGGCAAATATGACAAGTGGTATTTCGGCATCTCCGCGCAACAGGTGAATCAGCCGTATTCCTATCGCATCAAGTCGGATTCCACGCGGCTCAAAGCCGATTACGGCATCCAGGGCGGATATAAGTTCACCACATCGACCGATGACGAGGTTGCTTTTTGCATGTCTATGAGCTGGCAGGGGCCCGCTTACCGGCATTACTACGACCTGTCCTACACCAAGGCAGTGCCCGAACTGGTTGGCGGAGGCGCGGTAGGACTTGGACTTGGTTACCGGTATAACGATGCCGTCATTCCGCACATCGATCTGAGGTATCAAAAACTTGTAATAGGAATCATGTATGACGTAAATATTTCGACGATCAGCGCGTCCGGCATTGCACGAGATGGTGTGGAGCTGGCGTTAAAGATGGATTTTTAAAATTAACCCAATGAAGAAGGTAATGATTTGTTTGATTGGTTGTTTCCTGGCCGCCTTGAGTCTCCGGGCGCAGGACAGCACCCGGCCGGCGCCCGTCAGCCCGGCCGCGGATTCCACCAAGCAAGCATCCGATACAGCCGGGATGGTGGCGATGCTGAAGGACAGCGGAGTTGTCAAACCCGGCGCAGGCGCCGGCGACAGTACCGGCCAGGTCGCTGCTTCCACGCCTCAGGACAACAAGACCGCCGATAATAAGTCCGGTGATCCGGCGGGTGACGACGCAGGCCAGCGTACGAGGCAGGTGGACACGCGCTGGTTCATTTCGCCGTTGCTGAAACTGCAGTTCCAGGACTTTGCGATGCTTGAAAAGAACAGGGAGGGCTATCTGTCCAACGCCAATACGCTGCCATTCTTCTCCCGCGGGAACGCATCCTTTGCGGCCTCGGCGTACAAGAATCTTACCGGAAGGTTGTCCGTCAGTGCGGATCTCGGGTTGAGCTTCGGGCACGTGACGAGCAACGAGGTGCAGATCAGCCAGACAAAGTCGAAGACTTTCAACCTGCTCAACGCGACCCTCTACTACCATCTTCTGCCCGCCTCCTACCGGTTGCAGCCTTTTGTGGAAGTGGGGTTCAACGATCTGATCAACGATGCGTCCTATATGACCGTTCCGATGGGGATCGGCGCGAAGTTCACGTCGCGGAAGATCATGGCGCTGGCAGAAGTCAGTTATGGGGAGGCAGTTGGAAAGAATATCGCCAATACGACCATGTATTCTGTCGGCTTGTATATCCCGATCAACAACAAGAAGCATAAGCAGCTGGATATCGACGACAACAAGCCCGCCGACAAGACGGTCAAGGATGACAAGAAGAAGGACAGTACCAAGCCGAACGGGACCGTCATCAACAACATTTACGTGACCATCAACATGGACTCTGTCCTCCGCGCCAAGGGCCTCCTGAATGACGACGGATCTCCCCGCCGCAGTTCGGCCGAAGGTGACGACAATAGCGATGGCGGCTCCGGCAGTTCCGGACACACCAGGAGAAAGCGAGGGCTCCGCGACTTTCCCGTCGACGATTTCGAAGACAATGATTACAAAATGGACTCACTGGACGGCAAGCCGGTCATCCGCTTTGTCGTGTACTTCGAATTCAACGATTTCGGGCTGAATACCAGTGCCTTCTCCAGCATCGACCGGGTGATCAGTCATCTCAAGCGAACGCCGAACGAATTTATGGTCGAGATAAAGGGATATACAGACTCCGTGGGGAACGACCACTATAACAATTGGCTGTCGCGCGAACGGGCCACGATGGTATTGAAATACATGAACAGCCGTGGTATACCCGCAGACCTTATGAAGGCCAAGGCGTATGGAAGGGACAACCCGGTCGCGGACAATGCAGATCCCAGCAAGGCCTGGCTCAACCGGCGCGCCGAGATCGTCGTCCACGCGAAAGAGGCGTTGGCCAACGGTCAGTAGCAGGCCGACGTCGCGGCTTCGCCAGGCAACGAATCATTAAAAAAAAGGCACAATAATTTCCCAAACCGGGAGTTATTGTGCTATTATTGCGAAGAATTAAAATCCGAAAATCCAATATGAACCTCAACACCGCTGCCTTGTGGGGCCATCTCCCGGCAAATATCAAAATCCGGCTGATCGACGAGCATGGAAATCTCATCGATCCCGTCCAGCTGAAGGAAGTCGACTACCTTTCCCGTTTCCAGAATAAATGCGTCGTCCGCAAGGTGTACCACCAAATGCTGGCCGACAACCGTTCCGGCGTCATCGAAGTCTACCAGGACAAGGTCCTTATAAAGGACAACTAGCCGCCCGGCATCCGCGGCTTGCGGATCATATTAGCTCGTTTTCATATGGCTGTACATCCAGCACCTGGATTTTGGAGTCCCGGTTCAGGAGGTCGCTGATGTGGCGGAACCCGGTAAAACCCGAGACTCCGCTTTCGGTTTGCGGGTTCACGAGTATCATATCCGCCATGATCAGTTCTGCATAAGTAAGCGCCGCCTTGGCCGGATTGTGGCGCGGCGCTGCCGAATATTCGACCGGATGATGCAGTTTCTCGCGTAAGTGATGGTAAGCACGCAGGAAGGTTTGCGACAGCAGGCCGTCTTTAGTCTCCGCGTTCTCGCCGACGGAGAGGAGGTGAACCTGGGCTTTGAATTTTTTGGCCAGCACAACGGCCCATTCCAGTTTCCTTTCGGGCAGAAAATTGCGGATCGGCAGGACGATCACGCGGGTCCGGTTGTCCAACGAGCCCGGCTTGGCCGTCAGGACGGGGCAGTTACTTTTCCAGGCGACGATATCAGGGGACACACGGCTCGAGAACAGCCAGCGACGGTGTTTGTTCTGTTTCCCGACAATAATGAGACCGGGTGACAGCATCCGCGCGCACTCGATGATCGTCTCCTGTACGGGATGCCCTTGCAGGATATGGGTCTTGACGCGGACGTTTCTTCCGGCGATCTGGATCTTGTGCTGCCACTCATGCAGGTCCCTTTCCGCTACCCACAACCTGAACTGGTCCATCGCCTTCCGGCGGGGACGGATGACGTGCAGGAGATGAATGACCGTCGAGTCGTTCCCGGCCAATTCCAAAGCCTTTTTCACCGCTATTTCGGTGTTCAATGAAAAGTCGACGGGGATCAATATCTTGTCGAAAGTGGCTGCCATGGCGTTGTGCAACCAAAGTAGACCGGGGGGATTAACCCGTGATTAGACTGGGATTAGAATTGCATTAGAGCAGGGTTATTCTTGCGGAGTTCAGTAATATTGCGAAGGAATGGCCGAGGAAAGAAAGATATTGATCGTCGAGGACGAAAAGAAGATCGCCGACACGCTGAAGTTAGGTCTCGTCGAAAACGGATTTTACGTGGAGGTTGCTTATGACGGGAAGATCGGTTATCAGCTGTTGACATCGCGGAGCTTCGATCTCGTTATCCTGGATATCAACCTGCCGGGTATGAACGGATATGACCTCTGCAAGGCGATCCGCTACCGCAATATGAATATGCTGGTGATCATGCTGACCAGTATGAGTTCGCTGGATGACAAGGTCGAAGGCTATGACGCGGGCGCCGACGATTATCTTGTCAAGCCCTTCGAATTCCGTGAATTGCTGCTGAAGATCCGGGCATTGCTCAAGCGGACGCCCGGGCAGGACGTTCCCGTGGGAAACTTGCTCCGCGCCGGCGACCTTGAAATGAACCTGGACAATAAGGAAGTCCATCGGAGCGGCCGGAAGATCAAGCTGACCGCGAAGGAGTTTCAATTGCTGGAGTATCTGATGCGGAACAAGAACCGCGTGGTCTCCAGGGCCGATCTGGCGATCAATGTCTGGGATGTCGATTTCAATACGAATACCAATGTCATCGATGTCTATATCAGCTATGTCCGGAATAAAGTGGACCGGGATTTTGACGTCAAGCTGATCCAGACCCATGTGGGGATGGGGTATATCTTAAAAACGCAGGGTGCCTGATGCCCGTTAAGATCCGCATAACTTTGTTGTTCACTTTGCTGGCCTGGGCGATCCTCACGCTGGTCTGCGGCTCTGTCTATTATTTCTCCTATACGAACAGGATCAAGGATATCCAGACCCGGCTGGCCAACCGGGCCATCACCACCGGGCAATTGCTGAGCCAGGGCAATATCTTCGACCGGTCGCTGATCCGCAGGATCGACTCTTCCACCTCCGTGGCGATGCGTGATAAAGTGGTGGAGGCGTATGACGCCGCGGACCGGCGGATTTACCGGTACAGCGACAATGCCGTCGACACGATCGGCACCGACAGGGGAGTGATCGACCGGGCGCGGGTGGATAAATCCCCGGTCTATTTCAAACAGGGCGGCAAAGACGCGATCGCTTTTTATTACCTGGATGATAAGGCGTGCTTCGTGATCGTCGCCGCGGCGTATGACGAGGCAGGCAATGACAAGCTGCGGCATTTGCGGCTGGTCCTGACCTTGAGCTTCGTGGGCGGGATACTGATCTCTGTGATCGGCGGGTATTTGTTCTCGATCAGTTTGTTGCGGCCGCTGCGCCGCATTTCCGACGAGGTGAACGAGATCTCGGCGCGCAACCTCGCCCGGCGGATCCGGTCGGGGCGGGCCAGTTTCAAGGACGAATGGCATTACTTGTCCGAGACGCTCAACCAGTTGCTCAACCGGCTGCAGGAAAGCTTTGAGATCCAGGGGCGGTTCATTGCCAACGCCTCCCATGAGCTGTCAACGCCGCTGACCTCGGTCAGCAGCCAGCTGGAAGTCGCCCTCCAGCGGGTACGGAGCGTCGAGGAGTACCGCCAGGTCATCCAGTCCGTCTACCAGGACGTCCAGCAGCTGAACAAGCTGACGCAGACGCTGCTCGAATTTGCGCGGGCTTCGGGTACCGCCGCCGGCCTGGAGATCGACCTTGTCCGGGTCGACGAGATCCTGCTCCGGCTGCCCGGAGAGATCTCAAAGACCAATCCCCAGTATAGCGTGACCCTCGATTTCGATCGGCTGCCCGAGGCGGAGGAGGCGTTGCTGGTGTTCGGCAACGAGGAACTGCTGTTTACGGCGATCAAAAATATCGTTTCCAACGCCTGCAAATACAGCGACGATCATTCCGCGACCGTCCGGCTGGCCGTGCTGGGAAAGGAAATCCGCATCGATATCGAGGATCGGGGCCGGGGGATCCCCGAATCCGAATGGGAAAATATCTTCCAGCCTTTTTACCGGACGGAGGAGGGGCACGCCATCCCGGGGTTCGGTCTGGGGTTGTCCCTGGCCCGGCGGATCATTCAGCTGCACAAAGGCTGGATTCAGGTCGAGTCCGCCGTGGGCAACGGTTCGGTCTTCTATGTACGGCTCCCGACGGCCGGAAGCCTGCATTGAAAGGGCCCCGGACCGGCAATTCTAATCTAATTCTAATCTGTGTCTAAGTCCCTGTTAATCCGGCTGCTTCATCTTAGCCCAATCTACTCTAAACATTTAAATCAAAAAGTATGCGTATCAAAGACATAGCATTGGCCGGTCTTTTACCGGTTATGCTATTTTCCTGCGTGAGCACCAAGAAGTTCAAGGCCTTGCAATCCAAATACGACAGCCTTAACAAATCGTATGCGGACCTGCAGAACGATCTGAAGAACTGCAATAGCAAGACCGCGGACCTGACCCGCGATAAATCCAATTGCGATGCGCAGGTAGCGGCGCTCAACAAGCAGATTGCATTTTTGAAGGACAATAATACCCAGGCGCTGAAACAACTGCAGGACCTTTCCGTGATCTCGGACGCACAGGCGCAAAGCATCCGGCAGTCGCTGGATAACCTCGGCGCCAAGGACGCCTATATCGAAAGCCTCCAGAATGCCATGGCGCACAAAGATTCTTTGAATATGGCGCTGGTGCAGAACCTCAAGGGCGCTATCGGCGATCTGAACGACCAGGACATCAACGTCAAGGTTGACAAGGATGTCGTCTATATCGACATTTCAGACAAGCTCCTGTTCGCCAGCGGCAAGTATAATGTGACGAAGCGGGCGCAGGAAGTCCTGGGCAAGGTAGCTGCCGTCCTGAAGGCGCAGCCGAATATCGAGTTCATGGTAGAAGGACATACGGACAACGTTCCCTACCGCCATGGCGACCTGCTCGACAACTGGGATCTGAGCGTGAAACGCGCCACTGCCGTCGTACGGATCCTGCAAAAGAAGTACGGACTGGAGCCCGCGAAGATGGCAGCGGCCGGTCGCAGCGAATATGTTCCGGTAGCGGACAATGGCACGGCGGAAGGACGCCAGCTCAACCGTCGGACCAGGATCGTGATCTTACCGCAGCTCGATCAATTCTTCAAGCTGCTCGAGCATAAATAATTTAACGGTTTGGTGTGGTGATTGATCCGTATCCAGGGGTTTAGTTTAAAGTCCCGGCAATTGCCGGGACTTATTTTTGTGCGCCGGTTCAGTCGACGAGGTACATCCGGGTCGCGGAGTTGATGTATTCGGTGGGATCGAAGGCGTGGTCGAAGGTGTCGCTCATGGCATCCAGCTTCACGCCGAGGGCCTGTACTTTGAGCCCGATCTCGGGGTCGTTCCGGTATTTCAGCACGAGTTCGTTGTAGCGGGAAATGATGCCGCGGATCTCGAAGGTCAGTTCCCCGAAGCGGAGTTTCAGGGACTGGACGTCCATGAGTTCGTAGTAGATCGGCTGTTTCCAGCTCTTGATGTCGGCTGTCCGGCGGTCTGTGACGAGGGCCGAGGCGCGCTTGCGCAATTCGGTGAGGAACTGGTAGCGTTGGTCCGCATCGGTTTCCCGGGTAAAGCTGTGAACGTATTCCTCCTGCGGCACTTTTAGCAATGCAAGGTTCTGGTTCAGAATGGTGTCATAATGAACCTGCATTTTCTGCAGGTCGTTGGTGACGATTTCCCATTGTTGTTCAATGAGGTCCTTATCGTAGTCGAACTCGCTCAGTTTGGCGGTCAGGAGGAACATCCGCTGGCTTTCGTCGCGCAATTCCCTCCGCTTCGAACCGAGGGACGTGATATAGCTGTCGATGCCAAGGAAGAGGGCCTGGCAAACGGGGCCGGCGATGGGGGTGCCGCCCGTGATATTACCGGTCACCTGGACCATGTCGTGGAGGACGTTGAGTGCGGGGTCCTTATCTTTTTCTTTTTCGATATAGGCGTAGAATTTCTTGTACCAGTCCTCATATCCGGGGTATTTCATCGGGTCTGCCGTTTCGTTGAGCGTGCTGAAAAAGCTCTTTGCCGAATTGAAGAGCAGGAGGGGTTGGATCTCCTTGTCCATCGAGACGAGGTTGATGATGGCAGACTGGTAGTTGGCCTGGTAGACATAAAGCTCGTTCTGTTCGATGGCCTGTTGTTTCTGTTCCAGGGCCTGGACGCGAAGAAGGAGTTTGTCAGCTTTTTCGCGTGCGTCCCGGGTTGCGGCGATTGCAAGGTCCAGCGAGTCCACCTTACTATCGAGCCGCGAGAGCGTCTGATCGATACTTTTTGTCTTTTTGTCGAGGCTTTGCTGGATGTCGCCGAGGACTTTGATGCGGATATTCTTGTCTGACGACAAGGTCGTATCGGGCTGCGACTGCTGGGTTTGTTGGGTCTGCGCATAGCCGAACTGGCCGAGCATCAGCCCGGCCAGGATTAAGCCGTATTTTTTCAAGATGGTGAATTTAGATACGGAAATAACGGCGGCAAGGATAAAAAGCTATTAGAATCACATTAGAAGGCTATTAGAATGGTAAAAATACGATAGGTTTTAACGGGGCTTTACGAAAAAAATCGAGGGAGTTTGCTCTTTTTTAACGTTTCCTTCTGTCTTAGCTTTGACTCATCCAATACCAATGAACGAACCACCAGGTTCAATATCCATGTAAAAGCTGCTTTCGTCCCGAATGGCGGGAGCCTTTAAAATTCAATCTCTCATTGAAAAGCCCTCGAGTAATATTGGGGGTTTTTTCGTTGCCCAACTCCACCAGCGGCAACCGCACTTCGCCATTTTCGCTTACTTTAGCCCCACAACCAACTCACTCCCTTCATGATCAAGTCCATATGCCTCATCCTGGCGGGTCTGTCTTTAGGCGCCACGGACATTTTGGCCCAGCAACAGCTGTACGGCAATATCGGCGAAGCCCTCCAAACCGGTTATTTTACACTCCGCGGCAAAGCGGGCCCGCAGAATGTGAACTGGATACGTGACGGAGCCGAGTATTCCTTTATGGCGGGCACTGAGATACATACGCTGGACCCCGCGACACTCCGGGAAGATACCGTATTCACCGGTAAAGGGCTGACCTTTCCGGGGACGGACAAACCCTTTGCTTACGAATCCTTTCAATGGTCGCACGACTCCCGGCACGTAGTGTTCCGGACCAATCTGCGACGGATATACCGGAATTCCGGGATTTCCGATTACTACCTCTATGACGTTGGGAGCCGGCAACTGCGCCTGGCCGCCAAAGATGCCCGGTCGGCGGAATTGTCGCCCGATGGCAGCCGGGTAGGGATCGAAAGGGGTGGCAACATGTACGTGTATGACTTCGCTACCGGCAGCGAGCAGCAGTTGACCGATGACCGGACGAGCGATACCGGTGTCTTCAACGGACATTACGACTGGGTATACGAAGAAGAATTTGGCCAGGGCCAGGCCTGGAACTGGTCCAGGGACAGCCGGTACCTGGCCTTTTGGCAATTCGACGAGCGGCCGGTCCCGGTTTTTGAATTGACGAATTACGCCGGTTTGCACGATCGCCAGATAAAGATCCCCATCCCGCAGCCCGGTGATCCCAACCCGGTCGTCCGGATCGGCGTCCTTGATGTACAGTCGGGGAAAAAGATATGGCTCCGGCCGGACGAGACCGGGGACTACTATATCCCCCGCATTTATTGGACGAGCGATCCCGACGAGCTTGCGCTAATGACGCTCAACCGCGCGCAGAACCATATGAAGCTCTATTTTTTCAATGTCCGGACCGGCGAACACCGCGTCGTGCTGGAAGAGCAAAACGACACATGGGTCTCCGTCTTCGATTTCTATACGAACGTCAATGATATGGTCTACTTCCCTGAAAGAACAAAGGAATTCTTCTGGGTCTCGGACCGGTCCGGTTATTATCACGTCTACCGGTACGGCTATGACGGCAAACTGATCAACGCGGTCACCAGGGGGGACTGGGATCTGATCAAAGTAACTGGGATCGACCCGGCCCGTCAGACCATCTATTACCTGTCGGCCGAGACCTCGCCGCTCGAGCAACAACTGTATTCGATCCGGTTCGACGGTAGTGCGAAAAAGCGGCTGACACAGGCGCCAGGCAAACATGATATCGATATGTCGGGCAGCACGGCCTGGTATATCGACCGGTACAGCGATACCCGCACGCCATTGCACGTCGGTCTTTATACTTCCGGGGGAAAGTTGCAAAAAATGCTGGAAGACAATAAGGCCGTCAGCGATTTTACGGCAAAGCATTTTTATTCGCCGAATATATTGTTCCGGTTCCGGACCAACGACGGCGCGGAACTTGACGGCGAAATGGTGCGCCCGATCAATTTCGATTCCACCCGGAAATACCCCGTCGTATTTTCGATCTATGGGGGTCCCGAATCGCATGATGTCTTCAATGCCTGGGGATCCGACGGGTATACCCAGTGGCTGGCGCAGCATGGCTATATTGTTGCAGACATCAACAACCGCGGCGTATCCGCTTATGGCGGCAAATTCGAAAAGATCGTCTACGGGCATCTCGGTAAATGGGAAAGCAATGACTTCGCAGCAGCGGCGCATTATCTCGCGGGACTGCCTTATGTGGATGGCGCCAACATGGCCATAACGGGTGAAAGCTATGGGGGTTTCAGCACGACCTATACAATGCTGACGCACCCGGGCGTGTTCAAGGTCGGTATCGCCAATTCGCCGGTCACCGACTGGCGGCTGTATGACGATATCTATACCGAGCGGTATATGGGTCTGCCCGCGGACAATGCCGAAGGGTACAGGAACAGTTCCGACATGACCCATGCAGCAGCCCTTAACGGGCATCTGCTGCTGATCCACAGTATGCTCGATGACAACGTCCATCCGTCGAACACCATGCAGTTGCTGACAGCGCTGACCGATGCAGGCAAGGACGCAGACCTGAGAATATATCCGCCCGGCGCACATGGCGCCGCCTACAACTGGCAAAGCTGGCTCCTTCTCAACACGGTGAGTTACGAGTACCTGGAACGATGGCTGAAGTAGAGCAGCCGAGCTTGCTAGGGTTGGCGTACATAGATGTCCGCGATCCTGGTCTGGCATGGATTGAGATAGACCATCAGGGTATCTGCGGACAGGTGCGCCTGATAAGGCGTATGCTGCAGGATGACTTCGGTCGTGTCCTGGAAGTCGCACCAGCCGACGATACCCCAGCTAACCTGGTAGGAACCGGTGTCGGTCTCGGGGGCTGCCAGCAGCCGGATCGGCTCCTGTACGCGAAGCAGGATAGGAAAGATATGCGTCGAGTCCTGGAAGATCGAATCGTTGTGCATGAACGTGAAACGGCCGGTGCTGTCGAAAGTGATCGTCCGGCTAATGCCCGTGGTCCCGGGAGTGAGTGGTGACAGGCCCGTCGGATCCCACAGTGTCTTAGACTGGTAGGCCCAGTTCCAGGTGCCTATGATGCTCGCCGTATCGCCCGCGCGGTTGCCGCTGCTCCCGGAAGAGCTTTTCGTACAGGATAGGACCGCCAGGGCAAGGATAAGCATAACGGACGGCAGATGGCGCATGTGAGGATTTTCGGGGGCAAAAATAGGCAAAATTAGCTCAGGATTTTCGGCCGATCAGGTTCATCACGGCTTCTTTGTAGCTGACCCCGATGGGGAGGGTGACCTTTCCCAATTCGATGGAATTTCCGTAGATCGAACGAATATGGCGGAGGGAGACGATATAGGACTTGTGCACACGGATGAATTGGCGGCCGGGGAGGGACTTTTCCAGATCGTTCATGGTCTGGTGGGTGATGAGCGAATAATCCGGCGTGTGGATTTTCAGATAGTCCCTGTTCCCTTCGACGTAAACGATCTCCGAAAAATTCACGCGGAAGAATTTATTGTTGGAGCGGATAAAGATGTGGTCGGACGCGAACGGGTCAGCGTCTCTTGCCGCCGGCGTATAGAGCCGGTTATCCAGGATCTTGCCGACCGCGCGGGAGAATCGCTCGAAGGAGATCGGCTTCAGGAGGTAGTCGATGACATTGAATTCGTAGCTTTCGAGGGCGTATTCCGCATAGGCCGTGGTCAGCACCACCAGCGGCGATTCTTTCAGGTCGCCGAGGAATTGCAGGCCGCTCATCCCCGGCAGGCGTATATCCAGGAACATGATGTCGATGTCGCCCGTCTTGAGCGCCGATCCCGCTTCGCGGGCGTTCCGGTAAACGCCGGCCAGTTCCAGGCTGCCGAGGCGGGCAAGGTGACTTTTCAGGACATCCTGGGCCAGGACCTCGTCTTCGACTATAATGCACTTTAACAAGCGTTGGCGTTTTTTACGATGAGCGAAACGGTAAAGGAGCTTTTATTTAAAATTACGTCTAGCGTGTGAGAATCCGGATAGAGGCTCTCCAGTCGCTCCCGCGCGTTGCGGAGCCGCAGGCGGCTGGTCCGGCGCTCGTCCTTTTGGGTCTGAATGATATCCAGGTCGAAAGCCGAAGGATACAGCAGTTCCAGCAGGCTCCGGCTGTGCGCAATGCCTTTGCCGTTGATGCGTTTCGCCTGTAATTCGAGATCCGCGTCCATGCTGTTGATCACATTTAAGGTGACCTGGCCCGCGGCGACCCTGATCGTAATATAGATGAAGGGTTCGCTGAAGCTATAGTCCATCGCATGTTTGAAGCCATTCTCGATAAAAGAGATAAAAAGGAAAGGTTCGATCCGGACGCCGGACGTGAGCCCCTCCACTGTGAGCCGGATATCCGCCTGGTGGCGGATCTTTTCGATCTCGATATAGTTCCGGATGAATTCGATCTCCTTGTCCAGCGGGATCGTTTCCTCATCGCATTCATAGATAAGATAGCGCATGATATCGGCCAGCCGTACGACCACTTCGGGTGCGCGATCCGACTTCTGCAAGCTCAGGGAGTAAATGCTGTTCAGTGTGTTGAAGAGAAAATGGGGATTGAGTTGCGCCCGCAGGTATCGCAACTGGAAAAAACTGCTCTCCTTTCGTGCCGCCTGCAATTGATCCTTCTGCTCGATGGATTGCCGGACGTTGAAGGCCAGCAGGGCCAGTGCGAGGTTCGCTGCTACCCAGCAACACACGCGATAGACGGTCGGCGTCGTGATGGAGAAATATGCCCGCTCTGCGGGGCGGAGATTGAAAGTGAGCAACAACCGGTACAACAGAAGGACGATCGTGACGACCATCAGGAAAGAAAGCAGGTAAAGCAATACCGGCGCCCATTTTCGCGACCTTGTCATGAAGGGCGTGCCCAGGACGATCGAATACAGCATATACAGGGGAAAACTGATGCCGCTGACCACCAGGGCCATGAACCAGCCCGGCGGATCGAGGTGGAGGATCGCGAGGCTATCGACCACCGGTCCAAGAAAGGCCAAAAGGATCCAGCAGAAGGTTTCGGTCGGTGTGGTCCGGATCCGGAGCCGGTCGTTATCGTATTCCATTCCGGGTAAAAGTTGGTCTCTAAATCTACAATTCTGTAAGCAGGACCCGAAAAGATTTCGACAAACGGGGGGCGGGGGTCGATCAATTCGGGTTTCTTAAGCTAGTTCAATGGAAACGGGGCCGTGGGAATGTAATTTTGGGGACTAAAATATCTGTCGTGAACAAAACGATCTTACATAAAGCGGGAACCCGGGGACGCGCCGATCTGGGTTGGCTGGTCAGCAACCAGTCTTTCAGCTTCGCTGACTACTACGATCCGGAGAGAATGGGATTCGGGGCGTTGAGGGTATTGAACGACGATTTGGTCGCCGGCGGCAGGGGCTTCGGGTCGCATCCGCACGATAATATGGAAATTATCAGCTTGCCTCTGGAGGGATCCCTTGTACACGAGGACAATATGGGTAACCGGCGAGTGGTCGGAGCAGGGGAGATCCAGATCATGAGCACCGGCAGGGGCGTCTTTCACAGTGAATACAACAACGATCCCCTGGCCCCGGTGAAATTCCTGCAGATCTGGGTATTCCCGAACCTGCTGAATGTAGTACCGCGATACGACCAGCGGAGGCTTGACCGGGAAAAAGGCCATAACCGGCTGCAACCCATCGTCTCTCCGGGTCCGGATGGGGAAGGCGCCTGGATTTACCAGGAAGCATGGTTCCACCTGGGAAGTTTCGATGCCGGTGCAAGGGCGGAATACCGATTGAAAAAGGAAGGGAATGGCGTCTATTTGTTCCTGATCGGCGGGGCGATCGACGCGAACGGTATAAGGCTGGAGAGCCGGGACGGGCTCGGAATAACGGGGGATGAGCCGATCAGGCTGGAAGCGGTGGAACCGGGCTCCGAACTGCTGGTGATCGAAGTGCCGGTTAAAAAGTAAATATATGAATGACAAAATAAAAGGATTACATCACATCACGGCCATTGCCGGCAATGCCCGGCGCAACGTCGAATTCTATACGAAAAGCCTGGGGCTGCGCATGGTCAAGCGGACTGTCAATTTTGACGACCCCGGCACTTATCATTTCTATTATGGGGATGAGACCGGGGCGCCGGGAACGATCCTGACCTTTTTTCCATGGGAAGGCATCACGGCCGGAAGGAACGGAACGGGGATGGCAACGGAGATCGGCTATTCTGTCGATCCGGACAGCTTCGGTTTTTGGGCGGAGCGTTTCCGCAGCCTGTCCGTTTCCCAGGGCCCGCTCGCCGGTCGGATGGGAGAAACCTATTTGCCTTTCCGGGACCCGGACGGATTGGCCATCAGCCTGATCGCTTCGGCGGCACGGGATGACCGAAAACCCTGGAACACGCCGGAAGTCCCGGCGGCCGTGGCGTTGAAGGGGTTCCATAGCGTAACGCTCACCCTGGATCGGGTCGCGGCTACGGCGGAGCTCCTGACGGATGTGTTCGGCTACCGGCAGGCCGGGCAGGAGGGGAACCGGTACAGGTTCGTGGCAGACGCCGCGCCTGCCGCTTCGATCGTCGACCTGGTGGAAGCGACCGGTCAAGGCGAGGGGCTCAACGGCGGGGGAACCAATCATCACGTCGCTTTTCGCGTAGCCGATCAGGACGCGCAAATGGCATTGCGCGAGAAGTTGCTCGGTAAAGGTCTTCATGCCACGCCGGTGATCAACCGCGATTACTTCTTTTCAGTGTATTTCCGTGAGCCGGGGGGCGTCCTGTTCGAACTGGCGACCGAGAATCCGGGATTCGGCGTCGACGAGGCGCCCGATAAGCTGGGCACCGCGTTGAAATTGCCCGCCCGATATGAGCCGATGCGGGCGGCTATAGAAAAATCCTTACCATCACTTGTATGAAGCATGTCCTTGAAGCGGGTGTCAAACTTGTTGATGCCGACCGGGCCCTGATCCTGCTACACGGTCGCGGCGGGAGTGCTGAAGATATCCTGGGTCTGGCGGACCACTTGCCCGTCGATGGGTATGCGCTGCTGGCGCCGCAGGCGCCCGACAGTTCCTGGTATCCTTTATCGTTCCTGGCGCCTCCTGTCCGGAACCAGCCCTTTTTGGACGCATCGCTTCGTCTGCTTGGCGAGTTGGTGGCCGAAACGCTGGCGGCGGGAATCGGCCGGGAAAAATTATTTTTCGCGGGCTTTTCGCAGGGGGCCTGTCTTACGCTGGAATTTGTCGCCAGGCATGCGACGCGCTATGGCGGCGTGGTGGCGTTCACCGGCGGGCTGATCGGGGATCGTATCTCTCCCGAAAACTATTCCGGCGCGTTTGACGGTACACCGTTCTTTATCACGGGCGGAGAGCCAGACCCGCATGTCCCGGCGGACCGCGTGCGCGCCACGGTAAAGGTGCTGCGCGAAATGGGTGCGGCGGTCAACGAAAGACTTTACCCCGGCAGACCGCACACGATATTGGCGGATGAATTAGCGCAGGCCGCGAAGCTGTTTAGGTAAGGCGCCCTGCCGGCCGGCCATCCCCCGGTCGCACCCGATGATCCCCCGCGCTATCCCCGGCCATTCCCGTGTCAGTGTTTTCGGTGCAGCGTGTTGCGGATCTTGCTCAGGAACTCCGGTGAGACGCCTATATAGCGTGCGATCTGATGTTGAGGTACCCGCTGTACGATCCCGGGATATTTCTCCAGGAATTGCAGGTAGCGTTCCTCCGCCGATTGGGAAACCGTGGCGTAAAATCGCTGCTGCAGAACGCTCAGCGAGCGCTGAACCAGCACCCGGAACATGCGTTCGAATGCAGGGATCTTTTCGAAAAGCATGGATTTGCCCGGATGGTCGATCGATAGCAACTCACAATCTTCCAGCGTTTCGATAAAAAGATTAGATGGCGTCCGCTCCGAGAAGCTGGTCAGGTCGCTGACCCACCAATCCTCCACCGCAAAATGAAGGATGGTCTCGGTCCCTTCCTTGTCCAGATAATAGGATCGGATGCATCCTTTGATGACAAATGCTTCGAAGTCGCAAATTTCTCCTTCCTGCAGGAGAAAGGATTTCTTTTTGACCCGACGGTGCTTCAACAGGCTGTGGAAGAAGGACGACTCCTCTTCGCTCAACCCGATATACCTGGCTACAAATCTGTCGATCTCCCGGTACATGCGCTATTTTCAAACGAAAGTAAAAAGAAAATAAAGGCGATGGATTTCCGTATTTTTAGGCTATGAATGTCCTGATCTTTAACGGCTGCAGCGACTACAAGCCCGAGACTACGGGGCGGCGGCTGTCGGGTTATTTCCAGGAGCAACTGGCCGCGAGAGAATTTTCCGTCACCCCCTTCCACATTTCGGAAGCGCAGATACCTTTTTTCGACCTGCACGAGACGCAACCGCCGGCAGCGGTCAGGGAGATGTGCGATATGTTCCTCGAGTCGGACCTTCATATTTGGATGACGCCCCTGTATCATGGCGGGATGACCGGTGTCATGAAGAATTGCCTCGACTGGCTTGAACTGACGGCGCGGCTGGAGAAACCCTATCTCACAGATAAGGTGGTCGGGTTGGTCGCATGGGCGGACGGGGGCCAGGCAATGCAGGGCATCAATGCGATGGATGCCGTTGCGAAGGCCCTTCGCGCCTGGGTGGTCCCTTATTCCGTACCGCTCGTCAAGAATCATCTCTACAGCGACCCGCGCCGGCAGGTATTTACAGCAGAGCATACCCGCAAACTCGACCGGCTCGTAGCGCTGATGGTCAATGCCCGGCGGATGTTGTTGTCGCTGACGCTTTGCCTGCTGTTCCTCGCACCGTACGCGCAGGAGGGACATGGCGCGAATTCCCGGGGGACGTCCGGCGTGACCATGACCGGGAAAGTAACGAGGCCATTGTGAAGGAATAGGTTGTCACCTTCAAACTTGCCATATGACTATTCACAGATTTCTTCTCCGGCCGGCGATTGTCCTGGCGCTTGTCATTACGGGTACGGGTGTCTCCGCGCAGAACCTCCATTCCCGCTGGGATGAATTGACCGCCAGCGACTGGCCGAAAGCGCTGGAGCGCTCCGGCCGCACCTGCATCCTTCCCATTGGGATCCTGGAGAAGCATGGCCCGCATGTCCCGATCGGTTCCGATCTCATCCAGGTAAGAGAATGGGCCGCACGCGCAACCAAAAAAGAATACGCCGTAGTGTTCCCGGATTATTTCTACGGCCAGATCAATGAAGCGCGGCATGTGCCCGGGAGCTTCGCCCTGCCGGAAAGGGTGGTTTGGGACCTGTTGGAGGCAACCTGTGACGAAATAGCGCGGAATGGATTTGATAAGATCGTCATCATCAATGGCCACGGAGGAAATCCGGAACTGATCCGCTATTTTATCCAGACCAGGTTGGAAAAGCGCAGGAACTATGCCGTTTATTTCTTTGAACCGCACGGTGACTCGGTGTACAACCACGAGCTGGCGGCCATGCACCGGTCCGATCCGGCGGGCGACCAGCATGCGGGAGAAAGGGAGACATCATCGATTCTGTACCTGCGCCCGGACCTCGTAGAGATGGACAGCGCCGGGAACGAATCCGGCGTCAACCAGCACCGGTTGAATATCCCCAATGTATACACCGCGATCTGGTGGTACGCCGATTTCCCGAACCACTACGCGGGTGACGGGTCGAAGGCCACCCGGGCGGAAGGACAGCTGATCACCGGGCATATCATCGGCCAGTTGGCCGAGGCTTTGAAGGCGATCAAGGCCGACACCAAAACGCTCGAACTGCAGAAAGAGTATTTTGATAAGGTGAAGGAGAAATGAACCCGGCGCCTCATTTTTCAGTAGCTTTATAGAAAGAAATCGGTATGGAAACGAGTGAAAGAAAGACATTCGCGGATATCATCCGCGGTAGTAAGCCGGTGCTCGTGGACTTCTCGGCCGAGTGGTGCGGACCTTGCAAAATGATGCCCCCGATCCTGAAGGAAGTAAAGGACAAAATGGGTGATCGCGTTACGATACTCAAAATAGACATCGACCGTAACCCCGCCGTGGCGACAGCTTACCAGATCCAGAGCGTCCCAACGCTGATCGTGTTCAGGGACGGACAGGTCCGGTGGCGGCAAAGCGGGGTCATTCGGGCCGATCAGATCAAATCGGTGCTGGAAAGCGTGCTATAGGACACCTGGCTGCAAGGAATTTACAGCGGGCAGCGAATACCGGAGAAACAATCAGACCATGACCGCGTTGGAGCAAATCTTTGAATACAGGATAGTGGCCATCTTACGCGGATGTCCTCCCGAACGTGTTCCCGCAATTGCGGGAGCGTTGGCCGACGGGGGGATCCGGTTGCTGGAGATCACGCTTAATTCGGACGGGGCGCTGGATGCGATCAGGGAAGTTGTGGAACGACTGGGGAACCGGCTGCTGGTCGGCGCAGGGACCGTTCTGACAGCGGCGGAGGCTGAATCGGCCATCGGTGCCGGCGCTGCTTTTGTCCTGTCGCCGTCGATTGACACCGACACCATCCGCATCACCCGGCAATTAGGCGCGGTGAGCATCCCGGGCGCTTTTACGGCCACGGAGATATTGACAGCGCACCGGGCCGGCGCCGATCTCGTAAAGGTCTTTCCCGCTTCGGTCGGCGCCGGGTATTTCCGGGATCTGCGCGGCCCGCTGTCCGGCATATCGTTGATGCCTGCCGGCGGGATTAACCTGGAAAATATTCGCTCGTTCAGGGCCGCGGGGGCCGCTGCGTACGGGATCGGGGGAGCACTGGTGCCGGCGGGGCAGGAGACCGGAGCGGAGGCACTGCGTGGGTTGCGGCAACGTGCGGGGGAATTTATTAAAGCGTTAGCATGAATCATTTTATAAGCTGTGATTGGGGAAGCTCCACTATCCGGCTCCGGCTGGTGGACAGACAACGCCGTGAATCGATCGGAGAGGTAAAGGAGCCTGAGGGAATTCCCGCCGTCTTTGCCCGGTGGCAGCAGTATAGCGATCGCTCGGACGGCCGGGTTGCTTTTTACCAGACCGTGCTGGCGCAACGGATCGAGCAGCTCCGGCGGCAGACCAATTATTCGGTTGCGGGGCTGCCCATCGTGATGTCCGGCATGGCTTCGTCCAGTCTCGGGATGATCGAACTTCCCTACAGGCGGATGCCATTCGATCTTACCGGCACCGACCTGATCCGGGTGGGACTGCCGGCTTCCGAACAGTTCGAACATTCTATCCTCATGGTTTCGGGGGTCCGGACGGAAGAGGATGTCATGAGAGGAGAGGAAACCCAGTTGATCGGCTGCGGCGGCGGCCATGACGAACGGTTGTATATTTTGCCTGGGACCCACTCAAAACATGTGCTGGTACGATATGGGATGGCAGTGAGTGTGTCTACCTTTATGACCGGAGAGTGCTTTCACTTGCTGACCACGAGGAGCATCCTTTCGGCGTCCGTGACAGCCGCGGCTTCGGATGGGGGAGCAGTCTCCGCCGCTTTCCTCCAGGGCATCCGGGACAGCAACAAGGGGGGGATCCTGCAGACGGCTTTCCGGGTGAGGACGCGGCATCTGCTGTCGGGCGCGTCCAATGAGGAGAACTATCAATATCTGAACGGGCTGGTGATCGGCGAAGAGCTAAAGGTGGTCCGCGGTACGGAGCTTCCGCTGGCCGTCGTGGGCGCTGGCCGGATGAAGGAATATTATGTGGCAGGCCTCGAAGAATTGGGCCTCACCGCTGTCAGCGTGGTCGATGCCGACATGGCCCTTGTTCGCGGACATTGCCGCCTGTTGGAATTGGGCGGAGAATCCGTTTCTTAGTTTTTGATTAATTTATTCATTTTACAACGATGAAGACTATTGTTTTGTCCATTGCGATACTACTGGGTGCCGGCGCCAGTACGGCGAATCTCACCCCGATCCTTTCGGGGTATTACCAGATTAAGGACGCGCTGGTCGCCGGGAATCCCCAGGCCGCCGCAAAGGCGGCCGCGGATATGCTCGGCTCGATCAACGGTGCCGATATGAAAACCCTGGATCCTGAGGATCGTACCGCATTCCTGTCCCTGAGGGAACAGCTCGCCGCCGATGCGCGGCAAATTTCGGAATCGAAAGATATCGACCGCCAGCGGGAGCACTTTGTCAGGTTGTCCGCCAACCTTCTTCAACTCGCGAAAAAGGTGCATTTGTCTGCGCAGCCGATCTATGAGGAGTATTGCCCGATGCGGAAAGCATACTGGCTGAGCAATGACCAGGCGATCGTCAATCCTTACCTCGGCAACGGCATGCGCAACTGCGGCAAGGTAACCGCTACGATCAAACCCTGACCGATGAAAAGACTCATCCTGATCTTACCGGCGATGGCAACCGGCCTGGGCAGTTTGTGCCAGCAGCCGCATGACATGCATTCCATGGAACGCAAATCGCCGGTTGCAGCGGCGACCGGGTGGCAACCAGCGGGACAGGAACTGGCGGGACAGGGATTGGCAAGACCCCGGGTGGTGGTATACGATTTATATATTGCCGATACGACGGTCAACTACACCGGACATCGGCGTCGGGCAATCTCGGTGAACGGGCAGCTTCCCGGCCCGACGCTCTTTTTTACCGAAGGGGATACCGCGGAAATACACATTCACAATGAGATGATGATGCCGACTTCGATCCATTGGCACGGGCTCATCGTACCCAACCGGTTTGACGGTGTCTCCTGGCTGACGTCGCCACCGATCGGAGCGATGCAGACGTACGTGGCGCGTTTTCCCGTCGTTCAGCATGGGACTTACTGGTACCACTCGCATACCATGCTGCAGGAGCAGACAGGGTTGTACGGCGCGATCGTCATCCAGCCGCGGGAAAAGCGGCGGCCTTATAAAGAATATACCCTCTTATTCAGCGACTGGACCGATGAGCGGCCGGAGACCGTTCAGCGCCGGCTGCATTTTGGGACCGACTGGTATTCGATCCGCAAGGGAAGTACCCAGGATTATCTCGGGGCGCTCCGCCGCGGTTATCTGCGGACGAAGCTGGTGAACGAATGGAAGCGGATGGTGCCGATGGATGTCAGCGACGTGGCGTATGACCGGTTCCTCGTGAACGGCCGGATCGCGGAACAGGAACATGGCGTTCATGCGGGCGATACCGTCAGGCTAAGGATCATCAACGGCAGCAGCTCGACGTATTTCTGGCTGCGATATGCGGGCGGGAAAATGACGGTCGTTGCCAGCGATGGCAAAGAGGTCGATCCCGTTCCCGTGGACCGGATGATCGTCGGCGTTTCCGAGACATACGACGTCCTCGTGACGGTGCCTGCGGCCGGGAGCTATGAGTTCCAGGCCACAGCGGAAGACAGGACGGGCCATGCTTCTGCCTGGCTGGGCCAGGGAGAGCAACACCAGCTCGACACCCTGCCGCCGCTGGATTATTTCGCCGGCATGAAGATGATGAACGGGATGATGACGATGGGGGGCAGGATGAAAGATATGGGCATGCAAATGGCGGACCAGGAAATGGATATGAGCGCCGTCATGTATCGCGAGAAGACTGACGGCACGACGCTCCAATACGGTATGTTGCGGTCGCCTGTACCGACACGGCTGCCTGATTCGCCGGTGCAGGTGCTGCGATTCGATCTGACCGGCAATATGAACCGGTATGTTTGGAGCATCGACAACAAGGTCGTATCGGAAACGGACCGGATCCTCATCCGGAGAGGCGCGAATGTCCGGATCATCTTGTATAACGGCACGATGATGCGTCATCCGATGCACCTGCACGGTCACTTCTTCAGGATACTGAACGGCCAGGGGGATTATGCGCCGCTTAAGAATGTGGTGGACGTCATGCCGATGGAAACCGACACAATCGAGTTCGCAGCAACGGAAAGTGGTGACTGGTTTTTCCACTGTCATATCCTGTATCATATGATGAGCGGGATGGGGCGCATATTTCATTACATAGACAGCCCGCCGGATTCGGGACAGGACCTGAGAAAGGTCTATGCGGACGACCGCGCATTCCGGCCGATGGCAAGGGTGGCGCTGGAGACCAATGGAAGCGACGGGGAAGCGATGCTCGCCAACACCCGTTACCGGCTGGCTACCGACTGGCGGCTGGGCACGGACCCGGCTAAAGGATACGAAAGCGAAAGCCATTTCGGCCGGTACCTGGGGCGGATGCAATATTGGCTGCCATATATCGGATGGGACTTTCGCTACCGCAGGGCGGGCGGGCAGGAGAAGAACCTCTTCGGTCAGCCCGACACCCGGAATCGCCGGAATGTGTTCTGCGCCGGAGTTGAATATACCCTGCCCCTGCTTCTTGTTCTGGATAGCCGGGTCGACATGAACGGGAATCTCCGCCTGCAGATTGGCCGTGAGGATATCGCGCTGACGAGGAGGCTGAGGCTCAGCTTCATGGCCAACACGGATAAGGAATATATGGCAGGTTTTCGTTATGTGGTCGCCAGCTGGCTGGGCATCTCGACACACTATGACAGTGACATGGGATTCGGCGCGGGCGTGACGGTTAATTATTGAGGGCTGCCCCGGTTTTGGTAAATTTGCCGGTACAAAACTATTTGCTATGAAAGATAAACCAGCTTTTTTCGACAAACCGGCGACCCTGTTCGCCTTCCTGTTGTTTTCGGGTCTCACGGCCGGCGCGCAACTTATTTCTCCTGACACAATTGCGTTGTCCGGCGGGACATTGATCGTTCAACCCATCGTCCACGCGAGCGTCGTGCTCACGGCCGGCGGAAAGACCATTTATGCCGATCCGGTCGGCGGCGCGGTCAAATACCAGGGACTAGCGGCGCCGGACATTATCCTCGTTACGGATATCCACGGAGACCATTTCGATCCGGCCACGCTGCATGCGATCCGCAGGGAAGGCACTGTGCTCATCGTCCCGCAAGCAGTAGCCGACCGGCTTCCCGATCAGGATAAGTCCGGGATCGTCATCCTGGCCAACGGCGCAGACAAGCAAGTCGCCGGAATCGGGATTTCAGCCATCCCGATGTACAATCTGCCGGCCGGCAATCCTAACGCCATGCACACCAAGGGCAGGGGTAACGGATACGTGCTTACCGTCAATGGCAATAAGATCTATTTATCCGGCGATACGGAGGATATTCCCGAAATGCGGAGCTTGCAGGGCATCGATGTCGCCTTTGTTTGTATGAACCTCCCGTATACGATGGATATCCGCCACGCTGCCGATGCAGTCCTGGCCTTTAAGCCTAAGATCGTCTTTCCCTACCACTACCGCGGCCAGAAGGGATTCAGCGATATCCAAGGCTTCAGGAACCTGGTGATTGCCGGCGATCCGTCCATTGACGTCCGGCTAAGATCCTGGTATCCGGGATAAGGGCGTCTCGACGGAATGTCCGAAATTTGCAGCCTATGCCAACGATCAGTACCAGACAACCGTACCGGTTCCTATGCTCCATTCTTTTTCTCTCATCCCCTGTTTTACTCAATGCCCAGGCCGGGCGTACCGTCAGCGGTACCGTTCGCGACGGCAGCACGGGTGAAACCCTGATCGGCGCGAGCGTCACATTTCCCGCTCATCCGCGGGATGCGGCCCTCAGCAATGCCTACGGTTTCTATTCGATCCATGCCGGAACGGGAAATGACCGCATGATCGTCAGCTTTACAGGTTACCGGAGTGACACGGTCGAGCTGCATGTGACCCGGGACACGGTCATCGACATCGATCTTGCGCCGGGCGCCCCCCAATTGCAGGAGGTGGTGGTAACCGCCAACCGCAACACCAACAATGTGACCAGGCCACTGATGGGGGTGCAGAAATTATCCATCAGCGAGATCAGGGACGTACCCGTTATATTCGGGGAGAAAGACATCCTCAAGACAATACAGCTCCTGCCGGGGGTTCAATCGGGCGGCGACGGCAGCAGCGGTTTTTATGTGCGCGGCGGAGCCGTCGACCAGAACCTTATCCTGCTGGACGAGGCCACGGTCTACAATCCCTCCCATCTGCTCGGCTTCTTTTCGACCTTCAATTCAGATGCGATCAAGGACGTCACGTTGTACAAAGGATCAATCCCCGCTGAATTCGGCGGAAGGCTTGCCTCGGTACTGGATGTGCGGATGAACGACGGAAATGACAAGGGTTACGTGGTCAGCGGGGGAGTGGGGCTGATCTCGTCACGGCTCAATGTGGAAGGGCCGATCGAGAAAGACGACGGGTCGTTCATCGTGAGCGCACGGCGGACCTATGCCGACGTTTTCCTCAAGTTGTCGAGCGACACGAACACCAACCGGAGCCGGCTTTACTTTTATGATATCAACGCCAAAGCGAATTACAGACTCGGGGAGAAAGACCATATCTATCTCTCGGGCTATTTTGGGAAGGACAAACTGGGGTTGGGGACTACTTTCGGCCTCGACTATGGAAATTCGACCGCCACGTTCCGGTGGAACCATATCTTCAACAGCCGGCTGTTTTCCAATACGTCTCTGATCTACAGCAAATACGATTACGACATCACGATCAATTCCGGCAACAACGATATCGGCGTTACTTCTTATATCCGGGACTATCATCTCAAAGAGGACATGGAATATTACGCCAATTCAGCCAATAAGGTCGATTTCGGGATCGATGTCAATCACCATTCCACTTCGCCGGGCGTGATCACCGCGTCGGAGACCTCCAGCTTCAATCCGGTGACCATCCAGAGCAAGTATTCGCTGGAGAGCGCCCTCTATGTCAGTCACGACCTCTCCTTGTCCGACCGGATCAACCTGAACTACGGCCTCAGGGCGAATCTCTTCACCGTCTACGGACCGGGTAACTTTTACGCCTACGACAGCAGCGGCTATGCGATCGATACCGTTTACTACCGGTCGGGGCAGCCCGTAAAATCATATTTTAATCTGGAGCCGAGATTTTCCATGAGTTGGAAGCTGACGGCGACGAGTTCTATGAAGATCGCCTTCACCCGGACGACGCAAAACCTGCATTTGCTCTCCAACTCGACGTCCGCGAATCCAACCGATGTCTGGATACCCAGCAGCAACAACGTACGCCCCGAAGTTGCCGACCAGGTTTCGGCTGGATATTTCCGGAATCTGCGCGGCAACCGGTACGAACTGTCCGCCGAAGCGTATTACAGGGACATGCAGCATCAGATCGATTACAAGAATGGGGCCCAGCTGATCGCCAATGAAAATGTGGAGTCGCAGTTGATCTTCGGGAAGGGGCGCTCTTACGGCATGGAACTATTTGCCAGGAAAAAGGCTGGCCGCATGACCGGTTGGGTGAGCTACACGTTGTCGCGGACCGAACGGGAATTCCAGGGCGTGAATTCCGGCAACTGGTATCCCGCCAACCAGGACAGGACGCATAATCTCGCTGTCGTCGGAATTTACCGGCTGAACAAAAAATGGACGCTTTCGGGGGACTTTGTCTATTACACCGGCAATGCGGTCACCTGGCCCAGCGGAAAATATGAAGCCAACGGGCAGATCATCTTCTTATATACCCGGCGCAACGGTTACCGGATGCCCGCCTATAACCGGCTGGACCTGGGGGCCACGTTGCAGGGAAGGAAGACAAGGAAATTCGAAAGCAGCTGGAATTTTTCCGTCTATAACGCATATGGTCGCGAAAATCCCTATAGCATCAGTTTCCAGGAAGACCCGGGCGATCCCAACAAGACGCAGGCGATCCGGTATGCTTTGTTCCGTTGGATACCTTCCGTCACCTATAACTTCAAATTCTGATCTGCATGAAACGTCATCTCCCGGTATTGTTTCTGGCGTTGTTGTCCTTCGGCTGTAAAAAAACCGTTACCCTCAGGCTGCAAAACGTACCGCCGGCGATCGTCATCGAGGGCGAAGTGACGAACCAGGCCGGACCTTATTTTGTGCGGATCAGCAGGCCGGTCGACTTTTATGCGGACAATAACTTTCCGCCCGTTTCCGGCGCGACGGTCCTGATCAGCGATGGACTCGGCATGACAGACAGCCTGACGGAAGTAAGCGCCGGCTTATATTCGACTCACCATTTGCAGGGCTATCCGGGCGTCGATTACCGGCTATCTGCGACCGTAGACGGGGTGACCTACCAGGCCAGTTCCACCATGCCGCCGGAGGTGCCCCTGGATTCCGTCAGTTTTCAGAGCAATAGTGCGTTCGGCAGGACGCAGATCAGCGCTATCGCCAATTTCCAGGATCCGGCGGGAGCGAGGAATTACTACCGGTTCGTCGAGTTCCTGAACGGAAAGCAACTCGCGAAAGACCTGTTCGTCTTTGATGACAGGTTATCTGACGGACGATATATCAACTACACGTTGTTCAACGACTCCAGCTATCTCCATGAAGGCGATCAGTTGCAGGTGGACATGTATTGCATCGACAGTGCGGTCTATAATTATTTTTTTCAGCTCTTCCAGTCCGGCGGCGCCGGCGCGTTCAATACGTCCGCTTCGCCGGCCAACCCCGGCTCGAATATCAGCAACGGGGCCTTTGGATTTTTCAGCGCACACACCGCAGCTTCCATGTCCGAATATGTTCCCTGATGAGATAGCGAACGACGAGCGCACGCACGACGAGCAAGCACACGACAAGCGAGGCATCATAAGCCCGGCGCGGCGACCGGGAAAAGCGGGAGCTGCGACGCGAAACGATCAGGGAGCGGTTTCGGGCGGGGCGGACGTATAAATTATCTTTCCTTTCAGCAAGGTATACGCCACTTTATCCAGCGCCTGAATGTCCGCGGCCGGGTCGCCGGCCAGCAACACGATATCCGCATCCATGCCGACTTTGATCCGCCCTGTCCGGCGTGAAAGTCCGAACCTTCGCGCGGGCGTCGTCGTCAGCGATGCGAGAATTTGCCTGAATCCAAGACCGGCGCCCGCAAGGAGCACGTATTCGTCAACGGTGGCGTGATCGGCGAGGTAGCCAACGTCCGTTCCAAACAAGATGGCGCCTCCGGCGCGGGAAAAATCGCGCACCTGTTGTTGCGCGGTAAGGACCAGGGGGTGATGGGCCCAGTCCGTAACGCCGGCTTTTTTCAGCTCGTCCTTCCAGAGTTTCAAGGTCGGGATCAGCGCGACATGCGCGGCGATCATGTGGCGGATCGTGTCTTCACTCCAAAGGCGGCCGTCATCCGGGGAGGTATGGGCGAGGATGTCCACGCCGTTGTCGACGGCGATCATGACCCCTTTCGTATCGGTCGGGTGTGCGAATACCAGCTTGTGGCGACGGTGCGCGGCCGCGGTAACCGCCCTGACAATGTCGGCGGGCATATAGGCGACGCTATTTCCCGTCGGCGAGCCGGTCCAGATCTTGATTGCGTCGGCCCCGGAGTCGAGTTGTTCCCGAACATGCGTAACCGCTTGCTGGGAGTCGACCGCTTCGGGGAGTTTCAGCGGGGCGATATAGAAAGGGCTGCCGTTTGGCGGCACCAGGGGGACCCCGGCCGTATAGATGACCGGTCCGCGAACGTCGCCCTTTCTGATCCGGTTCCGGATGCGCAGCACATTTCCGATCGTGAACTCTGCGAGATCGTACACATGGGCAAAGCCATGACCGGTGAGCATCTGCTCCATCTGCCGATTGAATTGACCCGCCGGCATCAGATCGGCATCCTGCCATTTAGGTTCGATGAAATGCACATGGCAATTCCAGAAGGCCGCCGTGAGGGTGAGGTCCTTGCAGTCTATAACGGAATACGACGACGGCACCTTGATCTCATCCCCGGGACCGACCGCGGTGATCCTGCCGTTGCGGATCAGCACCGTCCCATTGTCGATAGGGCTATCCGTGGGCGAAGGATATATTCTTGCGCCCACCAGCGCGAGGGTGGAGTGATCCTGGCGGCGTTGACCGAATACCTGACTTGCCAATAAGATTGCGACCAGGCCGAACGTTATTTTCAAGGTTGCGGGGTTCATGCGGATAAATTTAGTCAAAATCAATACATTTGTCCGGATGAATCCGCCGATTTTATTTTCATGCTGACCGCCGCTCCGCTAAAACTTGCCATGATCGTCGCGGGACTTGGGACAATGCTCGCCGTTTCGGCGCAGCGTCCGGGGTCCGCATCGAACCCATTTGTCCTTGACCCTTCGGCCGCCACGGTCGTCTGGGGATACTACTGGTCGCAGGCTAAACCGGTGCTCCGCGTGCAATCCGGCGACTTTGTCCGTGTTCGCACCGTCCTTACCTCGAGCCCCGAGCGGCTGGAGGCCGCAGGAATACCGCCCGCCGAGGTCGAGCAACAACTCCGGGACGTACAAGCCGTAAAGGACCGGGGGCCCGGCGGTCATGTACTGACCGGTCCGATCTATGTGGAAGGGGCTGATTCGGGAGATGTACTTGAGGTCCGGTTCGATTCCATCGATCTCGCCATTCCTTACGGTTATAATGGTATTGGCCAGGCCGGGTTCCTGTCCGACGAGATCTTCAGCCGGAAGATGCGTATCATCCCGCTTGACAGGGCGCGAATGACCGGACATTTCGCCGACGGCATCGATATCCCTTTGCACCCCTTTTTTGGCAGCGCCGGGGTTGCGCCGCCGGCCTATGCCGGTCGCTGGAACAGTGCGCCGCCATGGATCCATGGCGGGAACCTCGACAACAAGGAACTGGTCGCAGGGACGGCACTCTATCTTCCCGTTTATGTCAAGGGCGCCCTGTTCGAGATTGGGGACGGCCATGCGGCCCAGGGTAACGGCGAGGTCGATATCACCGCTATCGAGACATCCCTGATCGGAAAGCTTCAATTCGTCGTCCACAAGGGAAAAATGCTGTCCTGGCCCTGGGCCGAGTCGCCGACGCATATCATCACCATGGGAGAGGACCGGGACCTGAATGCGGCCACGCATATTGCGGTCCGCCAGATGATCGCCTACCTGATGGAGGAAAAGGAAATGACGCAGGAGGACGCGTATATGTTGTGCAGCGTCGCGGCGGACGTGGACATCACCGAGCTGGTGGATGGAAACGTAGGCGTGCATGTGATGCTGCCGAAAGCGGTGTTCAACCGGAAATAATATATGGAGAATAAGGCTGGTTATCTTTCCAATCTGACGCCTTTACGCGGATTCGCCGCTTTGCTGGTGGCGGTCTTTCATTTCGAGATGGCGATCGGCCGGTTCATTCCCGCGAGCATCAGCATGCTGATCGAGAAGTCCTACCTGATGGTTGACCTGTTCTTTGTGCTGAGCGGGTTTATTATGTTGCACGTGTATGGGAGGGTATTCGAGCCGGGAATACGTAGGCAGGGTCTACGGCATTTTTATGTGGCCCGGTTTGCACGAACATATCCGTTGCACATTTTCTCCCTTCTTCTGCTGGTGATCGTGGTGAGGTACCTGACGAACTGGGGCGACCCGCCGATCATCCTGGAGCAGCCGCGGGATATTTTGCCGAATGTGCTGCTGCTACAATCCTTCGGCGTCTGCAAGATCTACAATTGGAACATACCTTCCTGGAGTATCAGCGCCGAATGGGGTGCCTACCTGGTGTTCCCGCTCCTGGCCTTCTGGATCGGAAGAAGGCGGCGGCTTGCGCCCGTGTTGATGGGGATCGGTGTCATCGCCGCCTGGTGTTGCATTATGTGGGTATTGCCGCGGAAAAATCCGCTGAACCCGGCGATCCCGGTGCCGCATAACCTCAACACGACGTTTGATTACGGATGGCTGCGCGGCATTGCCGGATTTACGGCCGGAATGGTGATGTACATATTATATGCCAACCGGCGTATGCGGTGGATAGGCAGCGACTCTGCTTCGGCGGCGATCGTGCTGGCGGTAGCGGCAGCCCTGCATTTTGCGGTGAACGACGGGATCGTCGTGGTCCTGTTCGCGGCGCTCGTCGTGAACTTTGCCCTGAATAACGGGTTGCTTCACCGGTTTTGTAACTTCCGGCCGTTGCAATATCTCGGAAATATATCTTATTCCATCTATCTCATGCAGATCTTCCTGCAGGAGCCATTTTCTCATGGGATACGGCTGCCGGGCGTCACGGGAAACGCGCGGGGAAGATTTGCGATCGATTTCTGGCCGGGTCTTGGCTATTGCGCCGGCTATCTGGTCCTGCTCACCATCATTGCCTCGCTGACTTATTTTTTTCTCGAACGTCCCTGCCGCAGGTGGATCAACGTGCATTGGGGCCACGCCCCCGCGCCCGCAACGGCCGGATATGTCAAAACACAATAACTTTGCCCCTTAAATCGCATTGACTTGCCACACGAATCCATTTCCGTCAAAGATATTTTTAAGATCGGCATCGGTCCTTCCAGTTCGCACACGTTGGGACCCTGGCGGGCGGCGCAAGGTTTCACCGAATCCATTCAGCGACAGCATGGGCTCGACGGTCTGGAAACGGTCCAGGTATTGCTGTACGGGTCGCTCGCCAAGACCGGGAAGGGGCACGGTACGGATATCGCTGTTCAGCTCGGCCTGGCGGGAGAGGACCCTGTTACGTTCGATACCGGGCTCATCGAACCCACGATACAGGCGATCCGCGACACGCACCGGTTGCGCATCCGGGGGCAGCAGCCCATCGAATTCGACCCTGCCACCGACATCAGTTTCCTTTACCAGGAAACGCTTCCCTATCATCCCAATGCCATGACCTTTCTCGCCGGCTGGGACAACGGGCGCCAGGTGGCGGAAACCTGGTATTCGATCGGTGGCGGGTTTGTAAAAAAGGAAGGTGAGGTGCAAGCGGCGGGGGCTTCCGTACAACTGCCGTTCCCGATCGATACCGCCTCCGACCTCCTGCATTGGTGCCGGAAAACCGGATTCGCGATCAGTGAAGTGGTGCTCGAGAACGAAGGCGCCTGGCGGACGGAGGAGGAGACCCGTCACGACGTAGCGAGGATATGGAAGACGATGCAGGCATGCATCTATAGGGGTTGCCATTCCGAAGGGATGCTTCCCGGCGGACTGAATGTCAAACGGCGGGCCGCGAGTCTCAACAAAAAGCTGATCGGTGACCGGCCGTATGATGATTTCAATGGCTGGGTCGAAGCTATCCGGGCCGGAGGCCATGATTTCAAATATACCCTCGATTGGGTGAGCTGTTTTGCACTGGCCGTCAACGAGGAGAATGCTTCTTTCGGCCGGGTCGTCACCGCCCCTACCAACGGCGCTGCCGGCGTGATTCCCGCCGTTCTCCAATATTATGTCATTTTTTGCGACGGGCTGCAGGATAACAAGATCCTGTCCTTTATTCTGACGGCCTCGGAGATCGGCAGCATCTTCAAGAAAGGTTCGACGATTTCAGCTGCCATGGGGGGATGCCAGGCCGAGATCGGCGTCTCTTCGGCCATGGCGGCTGCGGCATTGACAGAATGTGTGGGCGGGTCCCAACGCCAGGCGTTGATGGCTGCGGAGATCGCGATGGAGCATCATCTCGGCCTTACCTGCGACCCGATCGGAGGCCTCGTCCAGATCCCCTGCATCGAAAGGAACACGATGGGTGCGATCAAGGCGATCACGGCCTCCCAACTGGCGCTGCAAAGCACCCCCGATTTTGCCAAGGTTTCGCTGGACGCCGTGATCAATACCATGTGGAGCACCGCACAGGACATGAACAGCAAATATAAAGAGACCTCCGACGGGGGGCTGGCCGTTCAAATCCCCTTGGGACTCAAGGAGTGCTGAGTGCCGGACCGCAATGACGGGCTGTCGGCCGTAAAGTTCCGGATTAACACCTTAATTCGCCAAAAAGCCCGAAATTGCGGTCGCGCGGTTCCCGCCGCCCATTCCCTGCAACCCTCCTACCGGCTCCGATTGTTAATGGCAAGCGCATTCCATTTTAACCCGTAAAACAGCACGTCGATGCCCGGCATTGTGACCACGTTCCATAGGCGATATTTTCCGGTTGTTCTGATCCTGGTACTCGCCTGCGGTTACCTGGCCTATCTGGTCAGCACCATCCATTTGGGGATTTTCTATTCTGCCGACGGCGGGGTAAAATACATGACCGTGAAGCAACTGGCGGCAGGCGAAGGATTCAAATACGTGCATCTTTCGCAGCCATCCTGGGTCCGATCGATCTGGCAGGCGGGGTTTTTCCCGCTCCGGCCACCTTTCGTGTATCCATCGCCGGACGGCTACATGTATGTATTTCCACCCGCGTACCAGGTGGTCAATGCTTTCCTGTATGCGTGGCTGGGTTACGCGGGCCTGTATGTGATCCCCATCGCCTGCACCGTTTTGTTGTGGGTCCTTATGGCGCTATTGCTCCGCAGGATCGGGATCCGCCCCGGGCGGATTGCGATCGCCCTCTTCCTGCTGGCATTCTGTTCGCCGCTGACCATGTACGGCGCGATGTACTGGGAGCATGGGCCGGCGACCCTCCTGCTTTTTGCCGGTTTGTATTTCATCGCCCGCCCGCCTTCCCGGGTAGCCGGGGCCATCGCGCTCGGGCTGATCAGCGGTTTGGCAATATGGCTCCGGCCGGAAGCGATCGTGCTGAATTTCCTGTATGCGCTGGCGGTTATCGTCTTGTTCCGGCAGGAACGGCGGCCGGTTTACATCGCCTTCCTGGCCTGTCTCCTCGCATCGGTAGTGGCCTTCGTGGGCTTCAACCTGGCCGAATACGGCAGTATTCTGGGAATACACGGTCAACAGCTACTGGATCCGGGCGACATGGACGATCATCTCGGGCTGACGAAGTCCCTGTACAATGTTGCGATGACCAACTATAAATCCATACGGAATTTCGGGTTTGTGCTGTTATTGTTGCCGGTCGCGTACCGCCTGTGTATCGGGAAGGGCAAGGCTGATCCGAGGCCCGGCTTGCTCGCAGCGGTCGTGCTGGTATTTTCCCTGGTCACGCCGCTGATGATGCCCAATGATGGCGGCAGACAGTGGGGGGTGCGTTATTTCCTGCCGCTCATTCCCATCGTGATCGTCGTGCTTTGCCTGGCTGACCGGCAATGGGGGATATTGGACGGACGATACCGGCTTCCGCGGTGGCTGGCGGCATTCGTCTTGCTGGTGACCGCCTATTCCTTTTATCACAATAGCTTCAGCGGCGGAGTGCGGGACCTGCGCTGGTCTTATATGCGGCGCGTCCGGCCGTATTTGCAGCGCTTTGAGCAAAAGGACGGAAATGTGGTTGTCGTTTCCGACGCTTACATGGTATACGAACTTGGCTATTTGTTCGACAGGGACTATTTCTTCTTGGCGGAGGGGGACGACAGCCTGCGCCGGCTGCTGCCGCTTCTAAAGGCGAAGGGGGTCCGGGAATACACCTACATCTTCAATCCGCGCAATCCCGCCAGCCAGCCAAGCTCGCTGCGCGATGCCACCACCCGGCAGCTATGGCCGCTTGCGGCAAAAAGGAAGATCAGGGACGAGTTCTACTGCAGGACATACGCGCTCTGAAAACCGGGAGGACTCCGTGGCACGGGTTTTTGGGCGGTTTACGAAATTGCTGAGGCATGAAAACCGAATCTCCTTCAAAACTGGTTATTTCGAGCCCCGTATTTGTCGAGGGCGGAGCTATTCCCACTCAATATACAGCAGACGGTGAGGGCGTCAATCCGCCGCTCGTGATCGACGATGTTCCCGACGGTACGCTGACGATGGCGCTGATCATGGAAGATCCGGATGCGCCGCGCGGCACGGTGACGCACTGGGTCCTTTGGGACATCAACCCGGCGGGGAGCATCAGCGAAGGCAGCGAGCCGGGGCTGTGCGGCCTGAATACGACAGGCAAGACCGGTTATCTTCCCCCGAATCCACCTTCCGGCAGCCATCGGTATTATTTTCATGTGTATGCGCTGGACGGCAGTCTTTCGCTCCGGCCCGGTTCGAGCCGCGAGGAATTGGAAAAAGCGATCGACGGCCATGTACTGGCGAGCGGAACAATGATGGGCCGGTATGAAAAGGTGAAAGACAGGCAACAGGCTACACAAACGCACTGAATCCGGTGATGGCCCGCCCCACGATGAGCGAATTGATCTCCTTTGTCCCTTCGTAACTATAGATCGCTTCAGCATCCGCCACGAAGCGCGCGACGTCGTATTGCAGCAGGATGCCATTGCCGCCCATGACCTCCCGGGCCCGGCTAACGATGTCACGCGTCCGCAAGGTGCAGAATACTTTGGCGAGCGAAGCATGCTCGTCGGTCAGTTTGCCTTCGTCCTGCAACTGCGACAAGCGGAAGACCATGGCCTGCATGGCCGTAAGGTTGGACAACATTTCGACGAGATGGTTCTGGATCAATTGGAAAGAGGCGATCGGGCGGCCGAACTGATGTCTTTTGCGCGTGTAGGCGAGGGCGCTTTCATAGGCCCCACGCGCGCAGCCAACCGCCTCCCAGGCGACGCCGGCCCGCGTCATGCGCAGGACCTTTGCGGTATCTTTGAAGGAATTGGCCTGTTGAAGGCGGTCCGATTCCTGCACGCTGCAATCCCGTAGCGTAATCAGCGCGTTCTGGACGATCCTGAGGGCCATTTTGTCTTCGATCTTCTCGACATCCATACCGGGAGTGTCCTTTCGGACGAGGAAACCCTTGACCTGGTCGTCATCTAGGTCACGCGCCCAAATGATGATGACGTCGGCGAAGGTCGCGTTGCCGATCCATTTCTTTTGCCCGTTGAGGATCCAGCGATCCCCATGGCGACGTGCCGTGGTCGTGAGGCCGCCGGCAGCTCCCGAGCCCACTTCCGGCTCGGTAAGACCGAAGGCGCCGATCGCCTGGAAAGACTGCAGCCGGGGCAGCCATTCCTGCCGCTGTTCTTCCGACCCGAGCAGGTAGACCGACCCCATGGCCAGGCCGCTTTGGACACCAAAGAAAGTTGCGATGCTGGCATCGACCCGGGCCATCTCCATGGCTAGGATGCCTTCCATCAGAAAAGGAAGGTTTGGGCAACCGTGGCCCTTATAAGTTACTCCGCAAATATTGAGTGTGGCCAGCCGTGGAATGATCTCATGGGGAAATTCTCCTTTTAACCAATATCGATTGACAATAGGACGAATTTCCGTTTCCATGAATGACCGGACCTTTTGCTGGAGTGCACGCTGGTCGTCGGTCAGCAGCGCGCTGAGCTGATAAAAATCGCCTTCGATGGCCGGAAGTCCGCGGCGCCCGTCGCCGGTACGGGGCAATTTTGCGGCAAATTTCGCGAGCTGGTTAAGGTCGGCGTCCTTGAAAAGGTGATAGATCTGCCGGAACCTCGAAAAAACGGATGCCATGTGGTAAAGATCAGTAAAAAAGGGCAGGGATGGAAACGAGCGACTGGCCACCCTTAACAAAAAACGCAGATTACCGTGGCAAATAATTGATAATCAGGTAAAAACAAAAGCCCCGGTGAATGACCAGGGGCTTCTTAGCAGGTAGTTCATGGTTACTGCACATCAAGCAGATAGATGTATAAAGAATCAGGACAGAAAAAGCAGCGTTGTTATAAGGGTTACTGGCAAGGTGGCGCAGATGATAAGGTAGAGCGTTGAGTCGTCTTCGTTCTTGCGATAATCAAAGAAGTAGACAGCATGTTTCGATTCATTGCTGCAAGGAAATTAAAAAAAAGTCAATTTTTTTTAATTTATTCAGTTTTCGGGCTATCGGCATCGTCCCCCAACGTTGCCGACTGGTCTTTTGAAGCCGCGGAATGCCCTGGGATATTCCCCGGCTTGGGATCTTCGCGCTCACGTTGCGCCAGCAACTCCCGGTAATGTTGTTCATATTGGTCCCACTTGTGTCGCTGATAGAAAATGGCTGTAAAACACAGGATCAGCAAAAGGGCGATAAGGAGAACCACAGGATTGAAATCGGCGCTGTTGGCTTCCATGTCGGCCCGCTTATACCAGCCCGAAGAAAAATTGATGACAATAGGTATAACGAATAAGAGCCCAACCGGAATGCCGATCAGGAATTGAATCACGACCCTTTTGCGGCGGAGCCGGTTGGCTTCCCAGTAAGCGATAAAATCTTTGTCCCGTTGCGAGAGCATGCCAGAGGTTTGAAGCACAAAGTTCGTTATCTTTAACCCACTAAAATCCGATGGTTTGAAATTACCACAATTATTGTCGCAGTATTTGTACCAGAACAGGAAACTGGATCTTCCCGGCATCGGGACGTTTACGCTGGATGAAGATGCGGTCATCCCGCAGGAGTCCGACCGGGTTGGACAAGTGCCGGCCACGGGTGTCCACTTCAGGAATGCCAATATAGCCATCGCCGACGACAGGCTGGTGGAATTTATCAAGGAACATACAGGTAAAATGAAATCGCTGGCAGCGGCCGACCTCGATTTCTTTTTGACAACAGGGCGGCAGTTGCTGAATATCGGGAAACCGTTTTTCCTGGATGGGATCGGCACCCTGATCAAAAATAAAGAAGGCTATTTCGATTTTACACAGGGAGACTATATGGTCGCCAGACTCGAAGAAGCGGCCCCCGAGCGGAGAGCCCACTACGAAGAACCGCCGCGTGAGCGGGAACCGCAAAATCAATCCACGAGGCAGGGTATGTTGCTAGCCCTCATCGTCATCGGAGTCGTCGCCATCGGCTGGGGCGGGTATTACCTGTACAAAAGAAACAGTTTTTCCGAACCCGCAGAAAAGCGGGCGGTCGTCATGCCGGATGCCGGTACGGCTGCGGATACGAGCCATCCTGCCGCCCGGGATACGGTCAGTGCAGGTCAGGTAAAGCCGGCTGCATCAGCCAGGCAAGTGCCGTCGGGTGCGCAACAACCCGCATCGGCCGCGGATACGGTTAGCGCGGGTCTTGTGAAGCCTTCGACGACTGCGGAGCAACCCGGAGGAAGCGCACGGCAACCCACCGGCCCCAACCCGGGAAGTACTTCGACTGCCGGCCAAACTGCGGCTCCCCCCGGTTCGGTCCTGTACCGGTTCGTCATTTTGTCCACCGATAACAAGCACCACGCCCTGCGACGGTATAATCAGTTGCTGGGATACCAACTGAATATCAAAATGGATCAAAAGGACTCCAGCTGGTTCAAACTCTATTTCCCGATCCCGGCGCTGGCCAGGGACACCACGTATATCAAAGACTCGTTGTCCGAGACCTACGCGGCCCCGCGCGTGACCATTGAACATTGATGACCATGCGACCTGACGCCGGCTACTGGCTGGACAAACTGCAACTGACCCCTCATCCCGAAGGCGGTGCATTCCGGGAGGTATACCGGGCGGCGTTGGTCATCCCCCGTCAATGCCTTCCGCTTTTCTTCCGGGGAGACAGGAACGCATCCACCCATATCTATTTTCTGCTCTGCAAAGGAGAGTTCTCGGCATTCCATCGCATTGCCGCCGATGAGTTGTGGCATTTCTATGCCGGCGACCCGTTGCTGGTGTACGAAATCAATCACAGCGGGCACCTCAACATCCACCGGCTTGGCAACGATCCCCGTAAGGGCGAGACGCTATTCGCCGTTATCGGCGCAGGAAGCTGGTTTGCCTCCGTGCCTGCGGAGGAGAGCGAGTACGCGCTGGTCGGCTGCACGGTGGCGCCGGGATTCGACTTTGCCGAGTTCGAGTTGGCCGACCGGGAAACATTGGCGCAACAATACCCGGCGCAAGCCGAGCTGATCAGGCGGCTGACGCACAAGGGAAGCAGCCATGAAGCGACTGAATAAACCGCCGGCCGACGCACAAGGGAAGCAGCCTTCGTGCGATTGAATAAGCCAGGCGGTTGCTACGGATCAGCGACCGGTCCGGCCGTCGGGATGGTAGATCAAACCTTCTTTCATGACCCAAACGACCCTGCGGATGTCGTGGATATCGATCGAGGGGTCTCCGTCGACGACCAGCAGGTCGGCCAGTAGCCCCGGTTTCACGCGGCCCACTTTATTGCCGATGCCAAATACGTCTGCATTCACCGACGTGGCGGATTTCAGTACGTCCAGCGGGATCATGCCATATTCCGCCATCAATTCCATCTCCCGCGCATTGTCGCCATGGGTGAAGACGCCCACGTCGCCGCCCATGCAAATCTTTACCCCGGATGCGAGCGCCTCGCGGAATGTCTCCTTTTTCTCCTTGATGCGTTCCGGTTCCGGGTCGATGCCTTTTCGCCAGCCGCCATACGACGCGATGGCTTCGCCGGCAGCGAGCGTCGGGCAAAGGGCAATTCCTTTTGTCTTCATTTCCGCAAGGAGTTCGGGAGTGGCGCCGTCGCCGTGCTCGATGGTGGAGACGCCCGCTTCGATGGCCCTGCGCATTCCCTCGGTAGTGGAAGTATGCACCGCTACTTCGCGTCCTGCGCTTGCCGCGACTTCGACGACCTTCCTGAGTTCCTCGATGGTAAAAGTCGGCGCCGCCTGTCCGCCGGCTCCCCATCGGTAGTCGGCATACACTTTTATCAGGTCGGCGCCTTTACCCATTTGGATCCGCGCTTCTTTGGTAAGCCCTTCGGGACCGTCGGCTTCGGCTGCCCCATGGGGTGATTCCAGGTCGTCGCTCAGCACTTTCGGTCCGTAGCTCCCGGTGGCTACGATCGCGCGGGTTGCGCAAAGCATATGCGGACCGGGAATGACCCCCTTTTCGATCGCTTCTTTAAGCCCGACGTCGTCGTACATCGAACCTTCGGTGCCCAGGTCGCGCGTGGTGGTGAAGCCCGCCAGCAAGGTGGCCCGTGCATGCACAACGGCTCTTGCCGTTCGCTCTGCCCGCGATTCCCGGAGCACCTGGTCGTTCCAGGACACTTCATTATATGGGTGGAGAAAAAGATGGCTATGGCCCTCGATCAATCCGGGCAGGAGCGTGGCACCTTTGAGGTCGATGACGACCGTGCCCGCGGGGATCCTGACCGAGCCCGGAGCTCCCGCCGCTTCGATGAAACGACCATGGACAAGGACCTGCCAGCCCTGGTGTACCTGGTCGCCGTCGAATACCTTCTCAGGGCGGAGCAGGTAAAAGCTGTCAGCGGCGGCGGGCGTGCGGACCGCGCGGCGGCCTGTGCCGGCATGCGGGTCGGGTTGTTGCGCGACAAGTAGGAGGGGCGCCAGGAGGACGACCACCAGGGAGCCGAGCGAAGGGGACAGGGCAGCGATTGATCTTCTCATGCTTTCCGCTTTTGCCGCTGAAAATACCAATAAAAAGGAATACCTGCGACGGTAAGGGCAAGTCCGAACACCGAATTAATGATAGGCGCTTTCCCGCTGCTATAAGCGGTAACATCATTGTAGATCGTCGTTCCGAGGTAGAAAAGGGTAAACAGGATAAAGATGACGGGGATCCACGGGTAACCGCCGACGGCATATGGACGCGGTCTTGCCGGCTCCCTCCGTCGAAGCAGCAGCAAGCCGATCGCCGTGAGCCCGTAGAAAACCCAGGACATGAACACGAACATATCCGCCATGATGTCGAACGAGCCGCTGAGAATGAACAGCATACTCCAGGCGCCCATCAGGATCATCGCATTTCCGGGCGTGCCGTAGCGGGGCTGCACCCTGCCCACCCAGCCGAAGAAGTCGCGCGTCTGGCCCATCAGAAAGGTTACCCGCGCGTTGGCGATAAAATTATTCTGCGCCGCGCCGAAACTGCAGAGGATGATCAGCGCCGCAGCCAATCCCGCTCCCCAGGTCCCCAATCCCGCATTAACGGCGTCGGCGGCCACCATTCCCGAGCGGGCCATCGCGCCGACCGGCAGGACGTAGAGGTAAGCGATATTGATCAGCAGGTAGATCAGGATACAGGCGCCGAGGCCAAGGAACAGGCTGCGGCTGATATTGCGCTGCGGATTGATCACTTCGCCGGCCATCATATTGATGTTGTACCAGCCGTCATAGCTGGAGAAGGCGCCGGACGTAGCGGCCATCAGCGCTGTGAAGACAAGCCAGGCCCCACCGGTATAGCCCGGCGAATTGGTAATAAAGTTAGCGGCATGACCTTTCCCGGAAAAAAGGATGCCGCCAATCACCAGCACGATAACAAGCGCCTTGAGTGCCGTCGCGACGACCTGGATGCCATTGCCCCACCGCGTGCTGCGATAATTGACGACGGTGATGAGCGCCAGGATAGTTATGGCAAGCAGCTTGGTGCCCGCATTCTCCAGCGGATAAATGTCGGCGAGGTAGGGGATATGCCATTTTACAAGGTGCTCCGTCGCGGGCCCGAAGCGGGGCAGGCGGATGAACCATCCCGCGTAGTCGGCGCACACGAAGGCGAAACTGGCCAGCGCAGCCGTGTTGATCACCACAAAGGACGACCAGCCATACAGAAAGGCGGGCAGCTCGCCGTACATTTCCCGGAGGTAGACATAGGGCCCACCGGTTTCCGGGTACATGGCGCCCAATTCGGCATATATCATTGCGCCAAACAGCGAAATACCGCCGCCAACGATCCAGACAGCCAGGAGCAGGACAGGGTTCCCGAGCTGCCCTGCCATGGTAGCAGGCCGCATGAAGATGCCGGCACCGATGACGCTGCCGATCACCAGCGATGTCGCGGACCAAAGCCCGATCGTCTTTTGCAGCTGGTTGGACATATTTACGCGATAGTTTTTTTAGCCGGCTCATCGCAGGATCGCTTAGCCGATCAAAGATGCGATCAAACGATGAAAATGGTGGGTCCCCTGTTCCCGGCTGACGGAATAACGGCCATGCGCATACAACCTCGAACGGATCCCTTTCTGCACGGCTTCCACGACCTCTTCGTCTTCCTGTTCCACGGTATCGAGTCCCGACCCGGCGCCGCTGTCATACTTATCCGGGTGCAAGATATAGGTGATAAAACTGATCGTCGTTTCGCTGAGGGACTTCGGCTTGACGATGTTGACCGAAAGTCCCCAGGGATAAAAATTGAACATGAGATTCGGAAAGATGAAATAATAGTAAGCGGCGACGCGCTTCCCGAAATCGGGCGAGCCGGACGGGAGGTCAAAACAGGCTTCGTTTTCCCTGGCAATGCCAAGCTGCAGACTGGAAAAGGGGTACAATTCGGTTGTGTAGTTGCCGAAGTCGATAACCGAGTTGAGGCCGGCGTGAACAAAAGGAATATGAAAACCCTCCAGGTAGTTCTCGACATACAGCGCCCAATTCGCCTTTACCGTATAGTCGCGGTTCAATTCCGGATGCCGGACATATTGCCCGACGGGGAGCCAGGACAACCTCGCCCGGATTTCCCGCCAGCAGTCCTCATACGGCCGGTTGCCAAATGACGTGAACAACCATTTTCCCCACTTCGCGAGCGGAAGGTCCGGCAAATCGTCCGCAGCGGAAGGGAAGTCCCTGACCTCCCTGAATTCAGGCATGCTTCGGAAGCTGCCGTCGAGGTTGAACAACCGGCCATGATATCGACATCGAAGGTGGGCAAGGCGGCAAGGTTCATGGACGACCAGGTTGCCGCGATGGGTACAGACGTTGGACAGCAACCGCAGTCTGTGCTCGTTCTCCCGGACCAGCACCAGCGGTTCGTCGAGACAGCCTTCCAACAGTACAAAAGGCCATGCGTCCCCGCTTGCAGGTACGAGATCCGTGTCACCGATGAACTGCCAGGAGCCGGCAAATAGTTTCTCCCTGCATAGTGCGAATACGCCCGGGTCCGTGTAGAGATCCTTGGAAGGCGTGCAGGCCAGGGCGATATCGGGATGGATGTCGAAACGGGGCATCGCCCAATTTAAGAAAGATTCGGAGATGTTTGTAAATTTGCGGACATGGCTGAAGATCTCCAACTGGCGACGGGCAGTAAATCCGAACAATACCGGTCCTTGCTTCCGCAACTCCGCGCGCTTACCGACGGTGAGCGCGACCGGGTTGCCAACCTGGCAAATATCGCAGCGGCGCTGAAGCAGCAATTCGGCTGGCTCTGGGTGGGGTTTTACCTGGTGAAGGACGGAGAGCTGGTCGTGGGGCCCTTCCAGGGGCCGGTGGCGTGCACGCGGATCCGGAAGGGAAAGGGAGTCTGCGGGTCCAGTTGGCAGCAGGGCCGCACGCTGATCGTTCCGGATGTGGAGGCGTTTCCCGGGCATATCGCTTGCAGCAGTCTCTCCCGGTCGGAGATCGTCGTACCCATTTTCGACGGCGGCGAGGTCGTCGGTGTACTCGACGCGGACAGCAGCGAGCTGAACACGTTCGACGAGGAGGATGGCAGATGGCTGGAGGAACTGGTTGCGGATTGGGCCGCGTGGGGGAAATAAATCAAATAAAAACCCGTTCAATTCGATATGATAAAGAATATTGTCAGCGCAAGTCTAGGAATCTTCTTTTTTGCGGTAACAGCCTGCGGATCGGGCGGAAATGGAAAAGAAAAGGGCCCCGCGGGCCCGGCGGCCGATTCGACCAATACCGCCAAACCGGACGCCACGGCGGCTACGCTCCCCGGCGGTGTCGATACAACCGGAATTCCCGGGGGCAAACTGCCCAAACCGTCGGTGATCCTGGGCCGGAAGGAAGTCCCGATCCTTTGCTACCACCAGATCCGCGACTGGAAGCCTACCGATTCCAAAGTCTCCAAGGACTATATCATGCCCCCAGCCGATCTGAAGGCGGAGCTGAAGATGCTTGCGGACAGCGGGTACCACACGATTCTCCCGGACCAATTGTATGCCTACCTGACGAAGGGTGAGGCCCTTCCCAGCAAGCCGATCATGCTCACTTTCGACGACACCGATGAGGACCAGTACACGGTGGCTTGGCCGGAGATGAAAAAATACGGCTTCAAGGGCGTATTCTTTATCATGACCGTTTCACTCAATCGCCGGCCGCATTATATGACGAAGGAACAGGTCAGGGAGCTTTCTGACGCGGGTAACGTGATCGGCAGTCACACCTGGGATCATCACAGCGTCAAGAAATATCAGGGGAATGATTGGGTGATCCAGATCGACAAGCCGACGAAAGAGCTCGAGGCGATCACGGGGAAACGGATCCGGTATTTCGCTTACCCTTTCGGGTTGTGGAACCGGCAGGCATTGCCGGAGCTTCGGAAAAGAGGTTTCATCGCCGCCTTCCAGCTGGCCGACAAAATGGACCCGACGGACCCGCTGATGACGATCAGGCGCATCATTGTCGGCGGCGGCTGGAGCCTGAAGACGTTCAACACGGCGATCCACCGGGACTTCCATTAGGGAGCAGGTCTTCCGGAAGGATGGACGGGCGCTGCGTGATCATCCGCCAACCAGTCGCGAAACCAATAGCCGGAGCGTTTGATCGTGCGCAACTGTGTTTCGAAATCGACGTGAATCAGGCCGAAGCGCGCATGATAGCCGAAGGCCCATTCGAAATTGTCCGTGAGCGTCCAGGCAAAGAATCCTTTTACATTCACGCCTTCTTTGATCGCGCGAAGGAGTGCGAGCAGGTAGCCCTGATAATACTCGATCCGCGCCGGGTCGTCGACAACACCGTTCAATGCCTCATCCCTGAACGCCGCGCCGCTTTCGCTGATGATGATCTCTTTGACACCGCCATACAACCAAAACCGGCGGATGATGCGGTAAAAGCTTTCGGGATTGATCTCCCAGCCAAGCGCGGTCCGGGGCGCTTTGCGGGTCGAAGCCGTGACCTCGGAGGCCTGGACGACGGGGATCAGCGGATTATAGCGGACGACGACCGGGAAATAGTTCTGGATCCCGATAAAATCGAAATTGAAGGACATCCGCTCGGTATATTTCCAGCTGCGGTTGTAGAGCTCGAGCTTTTCCAGGAATCTGAAATCCTCCCGCGGGTATCCCCTGCCCAGCGCCGGCTCGATGAACAGGCGGTTCATCAGGATGTCCAATCGCTTTGCGGCCTGGATGTCTTCCGGCGAATCGGAATACGGGAGTACTTCAGAACAGGAGAAGCTGGTCCCGATATGGGCGTTTATGACCAGACTGCGAAGGATGCGGCCCCCTTCCGCCTGGGCGAGTGCTGCATGGTGGATCGCAGGAAAGAAGTTGGACAGTCCCCTCCGGCCCGGGGCGTGACGGCCCAGCATATATCCCAGGCTGGTGAACCCAAACGGTTCGTTGAGCACGATCCAGTCTTTAACCTTATCGCCATATTCTTCGGCGCAAAGCGTCACATACCGGCTAAACCATTTAAGGATGAGATAATTCGTCCAGCCTCCTTCCTTCTCCAACGCCTGCGGCAGGTCCCAATGATACAGGGTGACATAGGGTGTCAAACCCAGTCGCAGGCATTCGTCGATCACCCGATGGTAAAATGCGATTCCTTCCCGGTTAACCCTGCCGGTCCCTTCCGGAAGCAGTCGTGGCCAGGAAATCGAAAACCTGAAAGCCGAGAAGCCAAGCGCTTTTGCAAGGAGAAGGTCGTCCTTATAGCGGTGATAGAAGTCGCAAGCCACCATAGGTTTGCCGCCCCCTTTGATCTTTCCTTGCCGTCTTGAAAAACTGTCCCAGATCGAAAGACCTTTGCCGTCGGTATTCCAGGCGCCTTCATTTTGCAGGGCAGCCATTCCGACACCCCACAGGAACCCATCTCCGAATTCTCTTGCGATAAGCCTATGCAGGTTGGTGGCCACTGGGGTTATTGAGGTTAGTGGGACCTAGGGGGTCGGCAGCGAATTGTAATACCGGACGAGCTGGGTATAGTCCGATTCCGACTTTCCCTTAAGATGATGGGACCTGGCAAAAGATTCTACCGCTTCTTTTTTGTCGCTGAAGAGCTGCAGGATTTCCTGCCAGTTCTTTACGTGGGTGAAGGTCTTGTTCATCCGGACGAAATAGCTATCCAGCGAGACGATCTGCTCTTCGGTCGTAGAAGTGCCGTACGGGATCGTTTCCCGGATGGATTTTCTTGTCTTCCTGAGCAGACTGACTTTGTCATTCACCAGGACCTGGAGCCACGTGTTCGATTCATCCGCGCCGGCTTCCGGGATCTGGTCGCCTTTGACAAACAGGTACTTGGTACCCGTTGTCGTATCCGTCAGTTGAATTTGTTTCACCGGCGTGGTAGCGACCAGTTCATTACCGGCCGCGTCCTTGAAGTCTACCTCGTTGTCGAGGAGGTTCAGCCGGACCGCGTTGCTGGCATAGCTTGTTCCCGCTCCGTCGAACAACCGGGCCTTCATATATTCCTTGTTGAAATAGGGCGTGCCGTCGGTGACCCTGACATATTTATAGGGTTGGAGCATCAGCCCGTTCACGGCGTTCTCCACAGTCTGGTGGTTGGTGCCGTTGAAATCCTGAGCATCCACGTCGACGACTTGTTGTGCGTAACCGCCGATGCAGCGGCCGCACAATATGGCAGTGATGAGCAAGATCCGCATTCCTTAAAGATAGGGGAATTTTTCCGGATGAGTCCAGGTGATGGCCGGGTCCCGTCGGAACCAGGTCAGCTGGCGTTTCGCATATTGCCGCGTATTTGTCTTGATGCGGGCTACCGCTTCGTCCAGGGAACATTGCCCATCGAGATATGCAAAAATCTCTTTGTAACCCACGGTTTGCAGGGCGTTGTGGTTTCGGTAGGGGACGAGCGCACGGACTTCATCGACCAGACCCTGGGACAACATTTGATCCACACGATCCTGGATGCGGCGATGGAGTTCTTCCTTTGGCAGCTCCAGCCCGATCTTCCGGACGGCGAAGGGCAACTTCCGGGGGGCTCCCCGGCGAAAATCAAGGATCGACCGGCCGGTGGACAGCCTGACTTCCAATGCGCGCAATAGCCGCTGGGGGTTGAGCCGTTCTCCCGCGGCATAAAAGGCCGGGTCTTTCGACCGGAGTTCTTCCTGCAACCAGGCCAGACCGTTGCACTCATAGTCTTCCCGCAGGCGACGGCGAATCGCGGGATCGACGGGCGGGATCTCGTCCAGGCCTTCGAGAAACGCCCGCAGATATAGTCCGGTTCCGCCCACCATCACCGCGGCGGGGGATTGCCTGAAGATGTCGGCGGCCCAGCCGCGCGCCAGGTCGGCGAACAGCGCGGCATTGACTTCTTCGCGGATAGAGTGGGAGGAGATGAAGTAGTGGCGGACTGCGCTTAGTTCCTCCGGTGCAGGCTTAGCGACGCCTATGTTCAATTCGCGATAGCACTGACGGGAATCGAAAGAGATGATCTGCGTGCCGATCGATCGGGCCATCGAAATCGAAGCGGCAGTTTTGCCGACGGCCGTCGGCCCCAGGATGACTATGATGGTGTTGTCTCCCAATCCGGCTAGATGATTTCATCGGTCGCGCCTTCTTCTCCTTCGCCGGTCTCCTCTTCCGCGTCCGAACTTTCCTCGTCGCCTTCGACGCCGAAGCCTTCCGTCCCTTTGGTAAGGTCGTATTTTTCTTCCATTTCGGTTAGCTTGTCGCCGACCAGGCCCTTGGTCCCGTACTGCGAGGGAGGGATGCCTTCGGCCTTGACGACGGCGGGATAGTCGAGCTTTCCGTTTTCCTCCCTGGACACATTGATCAGTTCCACGAGAAAGCTCCAATTCTTGACGAAATCGTATACGTAGATGAACTTCTGGTTCGGGTCGCGGATCTCAGACCCGATCGTGGTCGCATCCATCAACAACGGTTCTGCCTTATAGGGTCGGTCGTATTTTTCCAATGAGATCTCCCGGCCGCGTTGCCAGTGATCGTTGCTGCGAAAAAATGTAGCCTGGTGTTTGCTGTCGAACTCATAGGCTTTCAGGATCACCTGGTGAAGTTGCAGGAAGGTTTGCGTATGGCGAACCGCCACATCCCTGTAGATGCTGTCATCCTCCTCAAAATAGATCCTAAATTTCAAGATCGCCATGGCTGATATTCGATTTATTCGTCACAAGATACATAAATTCACAAAACGCAACTTGATTTACTTGACCGGCTTCAAATTCAATTCCACAGCCTTTTTCATCATGAAATCGTATGCTGCTTCATAGTTGTTGGGAATCACTCCGTCAAGGATGGCTTCCCGGATCGCGTTCTTCAAATCGCCGACAGATCTGCCTGGCGGCAGTGCGAAAATTTCCATGATCATGTCCCCTGTGACGGGCGGCTGCCAGTTGCGGATACGGTCCTTTTCCTCGACATCCCGGAGTCTATCGCGGACCATATTGAAATTCTCGAGATAGCGCCTGACCTTTTGCTTATTCTTCGACGTTATATCCGCATCGCAAAGCATCATCAGCGCATCTATACCGTCTCCGCAATCGAAAAGAAGCCTTCGGATAGCCGAGTCCGTTATATTCTCCTTCGTCAGGCTGATCGGTCTGAGATGGTATTCCACCAGCTTCTGGACGAAGCGCATCTTTTCGTTGAGCGGCAGTTTCAACCGGGAAAATATACGCGGGACCATCCTTGCGCCCACCACTTCGTGCCCGTGAAAGGTCCAGCCATGGTCTTTCTCGAATCGTTTGGTTGCCGGCTTCCCGATGTCATGCAAGATCGCGGCCCAGCGCAACCACAGGTCGTCGGTATGGCGGCTGATATTGTCCAGCACTTGCAACGTGTGGTAAAAGTTGTCCTTGTGGCCATGCCCGTCGATGTATTCGGCGCCGGCGAGATCTACCATTTGGGGGAAAATGATCTTGAGCAG
>Ga0134125_10000130_pt1 | contig 110148 bp, 107 predicted proteins | sample KB31751_FD_96464 | JGI IMG/M metagenome (GOLD analysis project Ga0134125, IMG submission 96464) | Terrestrial soil microbial communities with excess Nitrogen fertilizer from Kellogg Biological Station, Michigan, USA - KB3-175-1 | ecosystem: Environmental > Terrestrial > Soil > Unclassified ... | reverse complement strand
GAGCGACGGCTTCAACCGCCTGGTGCTGAGCGCGGGCCTCTCCTGGCGCCAGACCATGCTGCTGCGGGCCTACTGCAAGTACCTCCTGCAGACCGGCATCAGCTTCAGCCAGGCCTACATGGAGCGCGCGCTCTTCACCCACCCGGGTGCCGCCGCCTCCCTGGTGCACCTGTTCGAGGCGCGCAACGACCCCAAGGGCAGCAGCAAGCGCGACGCCGCCACCGAGAAACACCGCGCCGATATCGCCGCGGCCCTGGAGCAGGTGTCGAGCCTGGACGACGACCGCATCCTGCGGCTGTTCCTGGGCGCGATCCTCGCGACCCTGCGGACCAACTACTTCCAGAAGGACGAGCACGGCGAGAGCAAATCGCATGTCTCCTTCAAGTTCGACCCGGCCCAGCTGGAACTGCCGCTGCCCAAGCCCATGTTCGAGATCTGGGTTTACTCGCCCAAGGTCGAGGGCGTGCACCTGCGCATGGGCAAGGTGGCGCGCGGCGGCCTGCGCTGGTCGGACCGGCGCGAGGACTTCCGCACAGAGATCCTGGGCCTGGTGAAGGCCCAGAACGTGAAGAACACCGTGATCGTGCCCGTCGGTGCGAAAGGTGGTTTCTATGTGAAGCGCCCACCCGCGGGCGGCGACCGCGAGGCGGTGATGAAGGAAGGCATCGCCTGCTACCAGACCTTCCTGCGCGGTCTCCTGGACGTGACCGACAACCTCGCCGGCACCAAGGTCATCCCGCCGAAGGACGTGGTGCGCCACGACCCGGACGATCCGTACCTGGTGGTCGCCGCCGACAAGGGCACCGCCACCTTCTCCGACATCGCCAACGGCATCTCGCTGGAATACGGCTTCTGGCTGGGCGACGCCTTCGCCTCCGGCGGCTCGGCCGGCTACGACCACAAGAAGATGGCCATCACCGCCAAGGGCGGCTGGGAGTCGGTGAAACGCCACTTCCGCGAGATGGGCACCGACATCCAGACCACCGACTTCACGGTGGTGGGCATCGGCGACATGTCCGGCGACGTGTTCGGCAACGGCATGCTGCTGTCGCGCCACATCCGCCTGGTGGCGGCCTTCGACCACCGCCACGTGTTCCTCGACCCCTCCCCGGACTCGGAGAAGAGCTTCAAGGAGCGGGAGCGCATGTTCAACCTGCCGCGCTCCTCCTGGGCCGACTACGACGCGAAACTGATCTCCAGCGGCGGCGGCATCTGGCCGCGCAGCGCCAAGAGCATCCCCTTGAGCAAGGAAGCCGCGGCGGTGCTGGGCGCCGAGCCCGGCAACTACGCGCCCGCGGAACTCCTGCGGGTGATCCTCAAGGCGCCGGTGGACCTCCTGTGGAACGGCGGCATCGGCACCTATGTGAAGGCCGGCAGCGAGTCCCACGCCGAGGTGGGTGACCGCGCCAACGACGCCATCCGCCTCAACGGCTCGGATCTGCGCTGCAAGGTGGTGGGCGAAGGCGGCAATCTGGGTTGTACCCAGCGCGGCCGCATCGAGTACGCGCTCGCCGGCGGGCGCATCAACACCGACTTCATCGACAACTCCGCGGGCGTGGACTGCTCCGACCACGAGGTCAACATCAAGATCCTGTTGAACCTGGTGGCTTCCGAGAAGACCCTCACCGAAGCGGCGCGCAACAAGCTCCTGGCGGAGATGACCGACGAGGTCGCCGAGCTGGTGCTGCGCGACAACTACATGCAAGCCCAGGCCATCTCCGTGGCCGAGGTGCAGGCGCCCGGGCGCATCTCCGAGCACGCCTACCTCATCAAGGCCCTGGAGAAGACCGGGGTGCTGAACCGCGTGATCGAGTTCCTGCCCAACGAAGAGGGCCTGGCCGAACGCCGCAAGGCCGGGCGCGGGCTCACCCGGCCCGAGCTCGCGGTGATCCTGGCCTACAGCAAGATCGACCTTTACAACAACCTGCTGGCCGGTGACGTGGCCGAGGATCCCTACCTCGCCAACGAGCTGGAGACCTACTTCCCCACCGCCCTGCAGAAGCGCTACGCGGAGCTCATGCCGAAGCACCGCCTGTGCCGCGAGATCATCTGCACCGCGGTGACCAACGGCATCGTCAACCGCATGGGCTCCACCTTCGTGCAGCGCATGCAGGAAGAGACCGGCGTGGATGCCTCCACGGTGGCTCGCGCCTACACCATCGCCCAGGAGAGTCTCTCCACCCCGGCGCTGTGGGCGGGCGTGCAGGCCCTGGACAACAAGGTCCCGGCCAGCGTGCAGATCTCCATGGCGGTGCAGAGCTCGCGGCTCCTGAAGCACGTGACCCGCTGGTTCATCGACCACAAGCGCGACAAGCTGGACATCGCCGCCACCGTGCCGCTGTATCAGGCCGGCATCACCAGCCTGGTGCAGCACTTCCCCGGCGTGCTGAGCGAGGACCTGGCCGAGACCTTCAACCAGGGCGTGCAGCAGTACACCGACGTGGGTGTGCCCGAGGCCGTGGCCAAGCGCATCGCCGCCATCGGCCCGCTGTACGCCGGCATGGACATGGTGGACGTGGCGCGTCAGTGCAAGCTGCCGGTGGAAGCCGTGGCCAAGGTGTACTTCCACATCGGCCGCGAGCTGGGGCTCGACTGGCTGCGCAACAAGATCGAGGAGCTGCCGGTGGACGGCCACTGGCAGGCGGTGGCACGCGGCACCCTGCGCGAGGACCTCTACGCCCAGCAGCGCGAGCTGACGGCCCAGGCGCTGGGCTCAGCGCGCGACGTGCGCGCAGCGGTCAAGCACCTGGACCAGTGGCTGGAGACCTATTCCGGGCGTCTCGACCATGCGCGCCATGTGCTGGCGGACATGAAGGCGGCCAATATCGCCGACTTCCCCAGCCTGTCCGTGGCGCTGCAGGAAATCCGAAAATTGGCCCGTCTGAGTTGAAACGAAGCCCCCGAAAGGGGGCTCGCGGCGCAGCTGCGAGCGGGTGTACAGGGATGTAAACCCAGGACTCGCGAGCGGAGCGGGATGCGTAGCGAGCACTCCATTTGAAGAAGCCCCCGAAAGGGGGCTTCTTCTTTCCATTTGCGGGCCTTTCTGGCCCCCGGCCTGGGAGCGCGGTACTCTACGGGCATGAACGCCGACACCCAGGCCAACTACAAGCAGACCTTGCGGGATTTGTCTGATCGGATCGTCACCGCCCAGAAGCCCATCCGCATCCTCGACCACATCAAGTGGGACGCGTCCATCTACGAGCAGTTCGTGAAGGACGGCGGCCGCGAGCTGCCCCGGGTGGACGACGCCTATTACGCCGCGCGGCCCTTAGGCTTCGACCCCGCCGCCAAGCGCCAGGAGTTCCACGAGATCGAGCGGGACATCACCCGCAGCCTCGGCCAGTTCAATTCCCTGGGCGGCATCATGCGCCGCATGTGCCGCGAGTACAGCCAGGTGGTGCGCATGCTGGAAGCGCGCGGCAGCCGCGACTTCGGCACCATCTCCCAGGAGCTGTATGGCTCCGCCAGCGATGCCTTCCACGAGGGCGGCCCGACGCTCGCCGACCTCGGCCAGATCCTGGGCGATGCCATCGCCAGCATCGACCAGAGCGAACTGCTCAAGCCCGAGGAACGCACCATCACCGGCGAGCAGGCGGTGAAGATCCTGCAGAAGCGCATCAACCACGCCTTCCGCGAGTCGGAAGGCACGGTGCGGGTGCTGCTGTCGGACGGCATCGTGGCCGACGCCGCCGCCGGCGCCGACTACCTCAAGATCCGCAAGGAAGCCAAGTTCAACGAGCGCGACCTCAAGGTACTGGAGGTGCACGAGGGCTGGGTGCATCTCGGCACCACGCTCAACGGCACCCAGCAGCCCATCTGCACCTTCCTCTCCAAGGGTCCGCCCTCCTCCACCGTGACCCAGGAGGGCCTGGCCATCCTCATGGAGATCATCACCTTCGCCTCGTATCCTTCCCGCCTGCGCCGCCTCGCCAACCGTATCCGCGCGGTGGATTTGGCCGAGAAGGGCGGCGACTTCCTGGATGTGTACCGCTTCTTCCGGGAACAGGGCCTGGAGGAAGGCGAGAGCTACGGCAGCGCCGCGCGCATCTTCCGCGGCAGCACGCCTAAGGGTCCGCCCTTCACCAAGGACCTGTCCTACAACAAGGGCTTCATCATGATCTACAACTACATGCGCCTCGCGGTGCGCAAGGGCATGCTGGACCGGATCCCGCTCCTGTTCTGCGGCAAGACCACCCTCGAGGACGTGCGCACCCTCTCCCAGTTCGTGCAGGAAGGCATCGTGGAGCCGCCCCGCTTCCTGCCCCCCCAGATCGCCGACCTGAACGCCATCACCGCCTGGATGTGCTATTCCAACTTCCTGAACCGGCTGGACCTGGGCCGTATCCAGGACGACTATTCAGCCATCCTCTGACCCCTGCCGGGACGACAACCTTAGGCCAAGGACCGCGTTAATAGCCTGGAGGGCCTTGGAAACCGGGGTTTCACGGGATATTTGGCCCTTGGTGGCCGGACCGCACCCCCTTACAATATCGCCCTGGATTCGAACCCCTAAAACCTTTGAGGTCTCCATGAAAAGCATGCGTATCCCCCTGATCACCCTGGCGCTGGCCCTGGCCGGTACCGTGACCGCGGCCTGGGGTGCCGAGTCGGTCATGAACCTCATCAGCAGCGGTGAGTCGGTGCAGAAGGAAGTGCACGACACCAAGGCCAGCTATGACGCCATCCAGGCCAAGAAGGCCGCCATGGCCGCCGAGGCCAAGCAGTTCGGCGTGGACCAGAACAAGCTGGCCGCGGACGTGGCGCAGTATCAGAAGGACAGCGCGGCCGTGCAGCAGTCCACCGCGGAGTTCCAGACCCGCTGCGGCAAGGACAAGAAGCTGAACCAGGACGAGTACAAGGCCTGCACCGCCGACCAGCAGCAGATCAACGCCGACGTGGCCCGCGTGAACGGCGAGTTCCCGGCGCTGAAGCAGCGCGAGGACGGCCTCAACGCCAAGATCGCCGAGTACAACAAGGGCGCCGGCGGCATCGACGCCAAGGTCAACGAGGCCTACAAGACCTGGGACGCGTCGCTGAAGAAGGAAGGCGCGTGGCTGGACCAGGCCCGCAGCCTGCTGGTGAGCGATGCGTTCAAGAGCTACGGCCAGAAGGCCGGTTGCCCGTCGGTCGGCAAGCCGGCCGCCACGCCGGAACAGGCGGACAAGATGACCAACGATATCCTCGCCTGCCTGAAGAAAGTGTCCGCCAGCTGATCGCTGACGGCAGCTTCGAGATGAGACGGACGCCCGGCATCAGCCGGGCGTCTTCTTTTGGGCCGACGAAAAAGCCCGCAAAAAGCGGGCTTTTTCAGCGATCCGGCTTAAGCCGGGTTAGCGATTCGCCACCGCGTCCGCGGCCTGCTCCGGCGGCACCAGCCAGACCCTGAGATCCACGTAGCGATTGTCCTCCGGTGCCTTCGCATCCGGATGCGGTCCGAGCATGGCCACGCCCGCCTGGCTGATCTTCTTCTGCGCCACGCCCATGCGCTTCACGTAATAGGCGACCGAGGCCGCGCGCCAGCGGGACAGGAGGAAGTTGTAGCTCTGCGGCCCCGACGCGTCGGTGTGGCCGGTGATGTCCACCGAGGTGATGTTGATGCCCTGGCTCTTCCAGCCGGAGAAATCCAGGTGCAAGGCCTCACGGTTGTGGGCCGAGAGGTGCGCGTTGTTGATGCGGAACGGCAGCGCCGTGTAGATCTGCTGCACGTAGGCGAGCATCTGGCCCTGGCCGGCAGGCGTCAGCGTCTCGAGCGGCTCCGGCGGCGCGCCCGCGTAGCTCGCGACCGGCGTGGGTTCGGCCTTCTGATACAGGAAGGCGAACTCATCGGGCTGAAGAGCCTCGTAATGATGCTTCTTCTGGTACACGCCGGTCATGACGTCGTAGCAGAAGCCCTGCTTCTCATCGGACTTGAGAGGACGCAGCTGCATGCACTGTCCATCGGCGCCCACCCACGGCACGCCGTCCTGCAGCATCCAGGGCCCCGCGCCGGGACCGGACTGACAGGCCGCCAGCAGCAAGGTGGAACAGGCCAATGCGGTGAGCCGCAAGCTCATGGATCTCTCCCAAACCTTCAAGGGACGCCGGAAGCCGGGGATTTTAGTCCCGAAACCGCGCGTCCATGATGTTCTTGTTGTGTGGCCGCCCTAAACGGCAACAGGCGGTACTTGACAATAATACTGCACCCCCATCTCCACGTCAGGATGAAGAAGCCCTCCTGGGGGCTTTTACGCGGTAATCTGATGCTAAATTATTGATATTTAAGATATTTAATCTTTAAGGCCGCAATTAAGAAATTGCGTGCCAGTTACTTGACATAATATTATGTCTGCTCTATGATGTTTTTAACCGACCAAGGCAAACCCATCGAAAGGTGGGGACGCAAAGTCACCGGCCTACAGGATGCTTAAGAGACATCCCAAGGCAGCGGGACCGCCGGATCAGAAGGCCGCCCCTGCGCGCCTCTTCCCACGGCAAGGCCTTGTCCGGTCCTAGAACACCAGAGGACACGGCCATGCAGACATCCGCCACCGCACAGATCGTCTTCCTCCAGGGCACCTGGCGCGCCCTGCTGCAGGACCAGCCGGAACCTTTCCATAAGGGCCTGCTCAGCGACTTCGTGAGCAGCGACGTGTTGGCCGGCCTGCCGGAGCGCACCACCCTGAAGCACGTGCTGCAGGAGTGTCATGCCCGCGAGGCCTTCCAGGAGAGCTATATCAAGTCCTTCCTGGGCTTGCGCCGGGTCTGGGAGAAGCTCACCCCCGAATCGCGCCACATCATCCTCCAGCACGGCAACAAGTGCGGCATGCAGAAGCGGGGCGGCCTGCACCTGCACATGCTGCAGGACGACGCGGCGGCCCTCACCATCCGCTGGGACGTGGCGCAGCAGTTATATACGACGGCGCGCGATGAAGCCTTCAAGGCCTGCAGTGCCTTAGGGCTAGAGATGGCCCAGCCCCGCGGCCTGCCCACCAAGAACGAGTTCGCCCTGCTGGTGCAGAACGGCCAGGACATCCTGCTCAAGCTCCTGCGTGAGCGCGTCAACACCGACAAGACTGCGGTGGCCATGGCGGTCGGTTACGTGACGCCGGTCGCCCACACCAAGCTGGCCCGCAACCTGCAGGAAGCCTATGCCGAATGCCACGGCGCCTTCCGGGCCGCCCTGCTCCACTGGGCGCTGCATCATCCGGACAGCTTCGGCATCAAGGTGGAAGGCCACCTGCACGCCACCCAGGAAGCGGAACTGGGTCGCTACGTGGATGAATGCCTGAAGTCCTTCGCCCAGCGCTTCGAGCGGCTGTGGCAGGACACCGAGACCATGTCCTCGGAGCCGACCTTGTTCGAGAAGGTGCGGCGCTGCTTCCAGGATCCGGTATTGCACTGAGTTTTTGCTGGAGGGTCGTGAACCGACCACTAGGGGATGGGTCATGTCGGTGGCCTTAAGAGAAGCCCGTCCGAAAGGACGGGCTTTTCCCGCAGCAAATGGGGATGCGTAGCGAAGCGCTCAACTAGAAGCGATATGAAAGGCCCTCCACCAGGTGGGGCTTTTTGATTGGATTAACCCCCGGCCGGAAAAGCGTAGAACACGCCATCCAGGCCGCCGAAATAGACCGAGCCACCGGCAGCCGCCGGCGAAGACGCTACGCCGTTACCCAGGGGTGGCGCGGCCACCGGCATGGGATAACTCCACACCACCTGTCCGCTGTCGCGGGCGACCGCATAGAAACCCGCCAGCCGCGGGAATTTCGCGTAGCCGACGCCGCCTGTGTAGACCAGCTTGTCGGTCACCTCGGGATCGGGCCAGGCTTCGCCGCGGGTGTTGAACCGCCACAACTCTTTCCCGCTCTTGGAATCAAAAGCGAACACGCGAGTGTAGTCGGAGGAGCCTACGTAGACGACGCCGTCGCGGCCCTTGGCGGAGGACTCCACCCAAGAGGTCCAGAAGAACTTCTGCCACTTGACGCGGCCGGTGGCGGCATCGAAGGCGTAGAAGTTCGCGTTGCGGCTGCCCACGTACACGAGGCCATCGAGCACCAGCGGCGTGGACACCACAGGCTTCAGGGTGTCGTACTGCCACAGGAGCGAGCCGTCACCGGCATCCAGCGCATAGACGAGGCCGTCCGAACTGCCGAAGAACACCCGGCCGTCTGCGACGGCGGGACTGCCACGGATGCCATCCCCCGCTTCGAAATGCCATTTCTCCTTGCCGCTGTCCGGGTCGAGCGCATACAAGGAGCCGTCGGCGCTGCCGACGTACACCTTCCCGCCTGCCACCACGGCGCGGGAGCTGGTCCGGTCGTAGGCCGCGCGCCGGACCTTGCCGCCGTGGGTGTCGAAGTGCCACAGGGTGTCACCGGTGGCGCGGTTCAGCTTCTAGAGATATCCGTCGTCGGAGAGGACATACAAGGCGGCGCCATCGACGGTAGGTGAACCGTAGACCGGGCCTGCGGTCTCGAACTGCCAGACCGCTTTGCCGCTCACGGTGTCCAGCGCGTAGACGCTGCCGTCGCTACTGCCGAAATACACGGAATCACCGGCCACCGCGGGCGAGGACCAGATGGGCCCGCCGGTCTTGAAGGTCCAACGCGGACTCGCGACCCGGCCGCCGATGTCCGGGGCCGCCGGCACCGGGAGCTTGCCGCGGGAAAGGTCGAAGGGCAGTTCGTTGCCGTCGAAGGAGAAGCTGCCCTGCAGCTTGGTCTGATCGGCATTCAGCTGGTACTTAAAATGGAAGTAGTAGATGTCGGCTTTGAAGCCGTAGTCCTGGGGCGTGAGATGCGCGGGCCCCACGTCCATGAGGTTGCCTTCCGGGAGGGTGAAATACATGACCGTGCCCGACTGCTTGGCGAAGCGCAGCCCGAAAGGCTTGGCTTCCCCGCCTGCGCGGATGACGCCGGACCAATCGCCCAGGAGCGCATTCGGCCCATCATCTGCCCTGACCGAAACGCTGGAGACGGCGCACCACAAGAGAGCAATCGCAGCGGCAAGCCTGAGCGCCTTCAGCATGGGGATCTCCTGGTACAGAGACGAGGGGCTTGCTGATATTGAGTCGTGGTCGTAGGAATGGTTCAGACCGAGAATCGTTGTCCGCAAGATCGACCGGCCGGACACTCATGGGAAACCCGCCCAAAAGGCGGCTTTTCAGACGGCGCTCTCCGCAGGCTGGAATAGTCGCCGAGAGCCTGTTTTAAAGGGCTTTTAACCCGTTTTCCTTGACCCGGGAAGCCCAACCCGGGATAATTCCGCCCCTTCCTGCAGTCGATACACGCGCCCGTAGCTCAGCTGGCTGAGCCGGGCGGCCCAAGTGAAGCGAAGCTTCGCTCCCGGCGAAGCCGAGGCAAGGATGCCGAGGTGGATTAGCGCCAGGGACGGGGAGGACCGTAGGATAGGTAGAAGTTTGCATTGCGCCCGTAGCTCAGCTGGATAGAGTACCTGGCTACGAACCAGGTGGTCGGGAGTTCGAATCTCTCCGGGCGCGCCATCTAAAAGCAAAGGCCCACCGCAAGGTGGGCCTTTTTCATTCGCCCGGGAGATTCGAACTCCCGACGTTTCAATCGGCTAGTTCGACAAAAATCGCCGGGAGCGATTTTTGAACTGCGCCGCATGCGGCGCAGGCCCAAAGGGCGGCGGGCAGGGATAGCCCGCCGTAATCCTCCGGGCGCGCTTGAGCGCTTCGCTACGCATCCAGCTCCGCTCGCGAGTCCAGGGCGCACATCCCTGTGCGCCCGCTCGAAGCTACGCTTCGAGCCCACCTTTCGGTGGGCTTTTTCATTGGGTTCTTAACCCGCTGCTACTGCGGCAGGCAGCCCACCTGCCCGAGCCGCTTGGTCAGGGTCAGGAAGTCCGGACGCGTGCACAGGGGCTTCAGGCTCGGCCACACGCTGAGGAAAGGCACCAGAGCGCTGATGTTCTTCTGCCGGATGGTATCGGCCAGTACCGCATAGGCCTGGTCGGATTTGCCCAGGTGCATGTAGGCATCCGCCAGGAACACGGCCCGGTAACGGTCACCCGGGGCCTGTGCCGCCTGGCTGGCGTACCAGTTGAAGTAGCTCACCAGGGAACCTTTGCCCGAGCGGACCTTCGCTACATCCGCATCCTGGGCCTTCAGCACCTGCATCTCCGCCACGGCCTGGTCCGCCGCCTGGGCATACTTGCCGCCGCCCAGGAGGCTCAAGGTGAGCAGATGCTGCGCCAGGAGGTCCTGGGGTGCGAGACCCACATCGGTGCGGGCGGTGCTCTCGGCCTTCGCATACTGGCCGGTGAGATAGGACACTAGGGCCAGGTCGTCGCTGACGCTGGTGGAGGCCGGGTCCAGGGCGCGCGCCGTGTCCATGGCGTTCTGCATGGCGCCGTTCTGCGCCATGGCGGTCAGGTATTCGGCATAGGACTGCCAGGCCCAGGCGTCGCCGGGATTGAGGCGCAGCGATTCCTTGAACGCAGTGCCGGCGGCACCGAGGTTCCAGTCGTAGTACATGGCCAGCTGCCCTTCGAGCAACTGGGATTCGGCGGAGCCGCCGTCCAGGCTCGCGGCGCGGGCCACGAGGCCGCGGGTCTTCTGCAGGTCCGCCGTGTCCATCTGCGGTTGCCGCAGCAACGCGCGCGCGGCGCAGGCGTAGGCCGCGGCGAATTCCGGATCGAGGCTGCTGGCTTTCTCGCAATCTTCCAGCGCCTTGCTGGTATCGCCCTGGGTCAGGAAGTAACGCCCGCTCTGGAAGGCCTGGGCTGCATCATGGTTGTTGGTGAAGGCCTGCGGCTTCACCGCGGCGTTCGGCGCCAGCTGCGCCGCCACCTGGGTGGCGATGCGGATCACCAGTTGCCGGTAGACGCTGCCCGAGTAGCTGCCGTCCAGGTCGTACTCGTCCCCCCACACGTAGCTCTGGTCGGCGGCGCGGATGAGGCGCGCCGAGATGTGGTAGGTCTGGGCCTGCTGGCTGATGGAGCCTTCCAACACGTAGTTGGCGCCGAGCTCCTGTCCGATCTGCTTGATGGTCTCGCCGCCCTTCACGTAGTGGGCGGTGGAGGTGCTGGCGATCACGCCGAGGCGGTCCGGCGCGATGGGCCCCAGGAGGTTGATGATCTCGTTGGAGATGGAGGCGCCCAGCACGGCGTTGTCCGCGTTGGGCGAGAGGTTGCTGAAGGGCAGCACCGCCACCACCGTGCCGGGCGTGCCCTCCGCGCCCGGCACGTAGCTGCTCTGATGCTGCCGGTAGAAGGCAGCCCAAGCGAGGCCGATCACGGCCAACGCCAGCAAAGGCAGCAACGCCGTCAGATAAAACGCCGGCCGCAGCCTGGGGGGGACTGCGGCCGGCGGCACCGTGAGCGAGGGGGTCGCCGGGATCGCCTGGGCGGTGGCAGCCGCCTGGGCGCGCCGTTCCAGCGCCTTGCCGTCCTCACTCACGCTCACCGGGAATACGAACTTGTAACCGCGCCGCGAGATGGTCTGGATGTAGCGGGTGCCGGCGGCGCCGTCGTTCAGCGCGATGCGCAGCTGGCGCACGCAGGCACTGATGCCTTCCTCGAACTCGACCACGATGTGGCTGCCCCACAGGTGGTTCTTGATCTCCTCGCGCGACACCGTGATGTTGGCGTTCTTGAGCAGCAAGTCGAGGAGCTTGGACACCTGGGGCCGGAGCTGCACGGTCTTCTGGCCGTCGTACAGCTCGCCGCTGTGCGGGTCGAAGACATGCTGGCCGAACGTGTACTGCACTCGGGTCGGCTCCTGGGGGCCTAGGCTGCGGCCGGCGGCCGCGGGACCGGAGCCCATGCTCCGGGCATCGAGCGCGGAATGCGATCCGGTCTCGAGCTTGTGCATCCCATCATATCCAGCCTCGCCAGACAGAGCCATTCGCTTCAAGGGCGTCGGATTCACGTGGTGCTCCTCGCGCTGTGCGACTACCGCTCATCGCAGGTCTGCCGGCTCCGGCGGGCGCCTCGAGGGCCGCCCGCCGGAGTGGCAGATCCGCGTCAGACCCGCATCACTGCCGCGCGTAACCGTCGGGAGACACGTACAGCGTGTGGCTGAGCTTCTCTGCGGATTGCATCTGTTCGGGGGTCATGCCGTCGGTGATGATCGGCTTGGCGTCGGAGATGTCCACGCCGCCACGCTCGGCCAGCAACAGCCAGGCGTAGGCGGTGACGTCATCCTGCGCGGCCACGCCTTCGGCGTTGTGGTACATCACCGCCAGGTCGTACTGGGCGGCGGGCAGGCCCTGGTCGGCGGCCTTCCGGTACCAGCGCATCTCGGCCTGGGCGTCCTGCTCCATGCCCTTGCCGTCGCCGGACATGGTGCCGAGCTGGAACTGCGCGTAGGGATCGTTGCGCGTCGCCGCGATCTCGAACCAGTGGCGCGCGGTGGTGTAGTCCTGCGGGAAGCCCTGGCCGTTGTAGTACAGCGTGCCCAGGTTGTAAGCCGCAGTGGCGATGCCTGAATCCGCCGCCTGCTTATACCAACGGGCAGCTTCCTGGTACTTGCCGCGGGTGGTGAGCATCACGCCCAGGTTGGCCTCGGCCTCGGCGTCGCCCAGCTTGGCGAGCTCGGTGGCCTGGGCGATGTCCTGGTCGCTGTACACCTTGCTGCCGGGCACCTTGTCCACGTTGAGATACGGATGGACATAGATGACCTGGATGCCGGGCGGCACGTGGTCGGCAGCAGCCAGCGGCGCCGCCAGAGCCAAGCTCAGGCCCAGCAGGCAGAGCAACACCGGCCGGTAGGAATCGGAACGTGTTTTTGAGTCGCGGATCATGGCTACAAACCTCCAATAACAAGGGACGTGCGACGATTACGACCTTGGTATAGCTGAAGGAGAGGGGCCAGGGGCCGATAATGTTCTGACTTTTGGTTGATTCATATCTAAGGCCTTGGCGGCCTTGGGGCCAGCAGGCCTCAAAGACGCACAGACCTGGCCTAGCGCGGTCTGTACGGGTCCTAAACGACGGTGGCAGGTTTCAGCCGCGGTGCTGCAAGTCGCGCATGTCGGCCACGATGGCGGCCCCCTCCCGGAGTGCCACGTCCTGGGCGCTGGCCACCGCGCCCTCCCCTGCGGCGTCCGCCGGGGTGCCCCCGGTGAGCTTCTTCCAGGCCTGGTCATCGCTGTCACGCCAGGCGTCCTCGCGCTGCTCCATCTGTTTGCGCGCGCCCAGCATCAGGGGCAGGCTGGTGGCGGCATCCTCGGTCTTGAGATGCTGGATGTCGCCGACATAGAGCTGGAACAACGGGTCGTTCGCGGCGCGCTGCTGATGCAGCCTGCGCAGCTCCGGCAGCATGGCGTCCACGTGGTAATCGACGGTCTTGTAAGCCACCGGATTGATGGTGTCCCAGGGCAGCGGGTTGTCTTCCGTCTCCTCGCCGAACTGGGTGGGATCGATCTGCGAGGGGAACTGGATGTCCGGCGAGACGCCCTTGTCCTGGGTGCTGGCGCCGGTGATCCGGTAGAACTTGTCCGAGACGAACATCAGCTGGCCCGCGTCCGCCTGGTCGTCGGTCATCTGCGCCAGATCCACGAACTGCGTGGCCACGCCCTTTCCATAGGTGTCGTTGCCGACGATCACGCCGCGCTTGTAGTCCTGGATGGCGCCGGCGAAGATCTCGGAAGCCGAGGCGGAGAGACGGTCCACCAGTACCGCCAGCGGGCCGCTGTAGACGGGCGTGCTGCTGGAACGCACCACCGTGATCTTGTTGTCGGAGCTGCGCAACTGCACCACCGGGCCGTGGGGGATGAACAGCCCCGCGAGGTTGGCGGCCTCGTCCACCGAACCGCCGCCGTTGTTGCGGATGTCCAGGATCAGGCCGTCGATGTGCCTGGCCTGCAGTCCGGCGAGAAGCCGGCGCACGTCGCGGGTCAGGCTGTTGTAGTCGGGGTTGCCGGCAGCGCGCGCGTCGAAATCGATGTAGAACTCGGGGATGCGGATCACGCCGACATGGGCGGTGCTGCCGTCCTTGCGCGGCACCGCAATCACGTCGCTGCGGGCCGCCTGCTCGGCAAGCTTGATGGAGTCCCGCACCAGGCGCACGGGCTTGAGCGGCGTGCCGGGCCTCGCGCCGGTCGGCAGTATCTTGAGCCGCAGCACCGTGCCCTTGGGCCCGCGGGTGAGGCTCACCACGTCGTCGAGGCGCCAGCCGGTCACGTCCACCATGTCCCCGTCCTCGCCCTGCGCCACCGCGGCGATGCGGTCCCCGGCGTGCAACGCGCCGCTGCGGGCCGCGGGGCTGCCCGGCAGCACCCGTACGATCTTCACGTAGTCCTCGTCCTCCTGCAGCTCCACGCCGATGCCGTCGAGCTTCAGGCTCATCTGGGTCTTGAACTGGTCGTAGTCCACCGGCGGGAAATATTCGGTGTGCGGGTCGAGGGCCCGGGCATAGGCATTCATGAAGCTGGAGAACACGTCGTCGCTGTCGAACTTGTCGACGCTCTGCTGCAGCACCGTGTAGCGCTTCCTGATCTGCACCTGGGCCTGCGGCCAGGTCTTGCCGTCCAGCATGGCGTCGATCACGTCGTTCTTGACCCGCTTGCGCCACAGGTCGTCGAGCGCGGCCGGCGTCGCCATCCAGGACTTGGGCTTGTCGTCCAGCGGCAGCGACTCATCCTGCTGCAGGTCCGGCTGCGCGTCCAGCAGGGACAAGGCGTAGGCCATGCGCGTGTCGAAGCGGTGACGGAACACGGCGTAGATGGCGAAGGCGGGCTTGAGGTCGCCGGCCTCGATGCTGGTGCCGAGGGTCTTGCGATAGTCGGCGAAGGAGTCGATGTCCGGCTGCAGGAAGTAACTGTGCGCCGGGTCGAGTTCCTTCAGGTACTCGTCGAATATCTTGCCCGCCAGGGCGGCGTCCAGGGGCTCGCGGCTGTAGTGGTAGTGGGTCAGCACGTAGGCCACCGCCTGGTCCACCGAGGCCTCCCCGGGCTTGGGGGCGGGCGCCGAGTTGCCGGGCGCGAGCGTCGCGGCCGCGGTGTTGAGCAGCGCGGCGAAAGCCATGGCTGAGAGCAGCAGGATCTTCTTGTTCATGCAGGGCGGGACACCGATGGGGCGGAAAGCGGGCTCGAAGGCCTGCATCGCCATTGTAACGGGCTTTGGGGCTGTCTTAGGATTTGACCACGCTGGCGGGCCCCGGTTCAGTGACGGCGCCCTAGATTCGCGCGGAGCAGCTTTCAGGGCGGAGGGATGGCCGGTGCCGACCCGGAACTCCCGACCCCGGACGAGGGCGGCAGCACCGGAGTATCGGGGACGAAGGTGTAGACCAGGGACAGCGCGGTGACGGCATCGGTCTTCTTGAAGCCCGGCAAGACGCTGCTGTTGTGTGAAATCGTGTAAGAGAAAGAAAGGGCGAAACTGTTGACCAGGTTGACCGTGACCGCCGTCACGGACTGGGTCAGGGTGTTGCTGGAGCCGTGCACCACGCTCAGGGCTTCGGTGAGGTTGCCGGTGCCGGTGAACTTCCAGAGGTAACTCCCGGCGACGCGCTCCACCCACTCCTCGCTGCTGGGGAAACCCGTGGTGTAACGGGTCTGGCGGCGGCCGCCGCCCACCTCCAGGTCCAGCTGCTGGGTGGGGGAATTAATGAGGCGATGGCCCAGGCCCACCACCTCCGAGGTGCGGCGCTCGTAGCCGCTGAACACGTCCCGCAGGTAGTCGATGTTGCCGAACAGGTAGTTGTCGGGATTGAGGTTGTAGTCGCTCTGGCCGTCGGCCTCGACGTTCTCGGCGGTGAGCACGCCCTCCTGGCTGGCCTTGAGCGCCTGCACCAGAATCGAGTCCTGCCAGTTGCCGGCTTTGTAGCCCACCAGCGCCTTGCCGTTGGCGGTGGAGGTGTTGGCGTTGCCGGTGGTCTGCAGGTAGCCCAAGGCCACCGAACCCTGCCAGCCCTCCTTCACCGCCGTCTGCTGCGCGGCCGCAGCATTGGCCTCGAGGTCGGTGAGGTTCACGTCCGCGCGTGCGCCGCCCGCGAGCAGCACCAGCCCCACCAAGGCCGTCGCCTGCGATGTCCTGACCCTGGACGCGGACCTTCCTGATCGACGCATGGGCCGATGATAGTGGAAGGCTTAGCCCAGTCCCAATTGGACAGTGGCGGGGATTACGTCAGAACTTCACCCCCGCGCTGGCGAAGAAGAACCGCCCCGGGGTTCGATAGAAGGTCGGCAGGTAGCTGTTGGCGAAGGCCGACATGGCGATGGGTGGCTGCTTGTCGAATAGATTCCGGATACCGAGGGTGAAGTCGCTGTTAAGCGGATCGAAGTGGTAAGTCGCCTGCACGTCGTGATAGAAGGTCGCGCCGATGTGGTTGCCCTGCACCGCCCCGTCGGCGAAGGGGAAGTTGATGTTGAGCGGGCAGCGGCTGGCTGGGTTGACGGTGATGGCGCCGTCGGTGCAGTCCTCCTTCAGAGCACTGATGTACTCCACGTTCCAGCTGGCGGACCAGGCGCCGCGCACCCAGGACAGGCTGAAGTTGGCGCGCTGTTTGGGTATGCCACCCGTGACCGGCCCGTTGCCGGCGATGCTGGTGCCTCCCACGTCGTCGGTGGTGGTGCCGGCGAGTTCCTGGCTGCTCAAGCCGCTGTCGAAGGCCAAGGTCGTGACGTATTGCTTGGTGAAGTCCCAGTCCAGCCCTAGCTTGAAGTCGCCGGCGGACGTGGATGGGAACTTGTAGTGCGCCGCCACGTCCACGCCCTCGGTCTTGATGCCGCCGGCGTTGGTGGTGAGGTTCTCGATGTTGCTGATCTCGCCCGGTGCGGTGGCGCTGTGGTCGCCGCCGGAGCGGTGGATGATCTGGCAGTAGACCGGCAGGCCGCTGTTATAGCAGCTGTTCAGGATCAACTGCGGCGGGATCTGTCCGATGGCGTTCTCGAGATCGATCTTGTAATAGTCGGCGCTGAAGTCGAAGCCCTGCAAGCGGTCGGAGCTGTAGACGAAACCGACGGTCTCCGAGATGGCGTGTTCCGGAGTCAGCAGGGTGTTGCCGCCGACGGTGGTGTGGACGATGCCGCCCGGCGTCTTCTTCACGCCGCTGCCGCAGTGGGCAGGCTCTGGCGTGGTGAGACAGGGATCGTTCAGCTGCACGAAGGCGTCGCTGTCGGCCAGGAACAGGTCGCTGATGCTGGGGATGCGGAAGCCCTGGGCCCAGGAGGCGCGCAGCAACAGCTCATCCGTGGCCTGCCAGCGCAGCGAGGCGTTGCCGGTGGAGGTGTTGGTGCTGTGGGCTGCCTGGTTGTTGGTGCCCGCCTGACCGCCCTGCCACTTGAACTGCGACCAGCGGTCGGCGAGATCCAGGTCCACGTTCTTCATGAACGGCGCATCCGCCACCAGCGGGATGTCGAACTCCAGGTATTCGGCCAGGGTCCGCTCGCGGCCTTCGGTGGGCGGCACCGTGCTGGCCGCGGTGTTGCCCTCGCTCACCAGGGCGTCGGGATGGGAGGAGCCGTCGTTCTCCAGGTATTCGGTGCCGAGCGCCATGCCTAAGGGGCCCGCCGGCAGGTCCACGAGCTGGCCGGTGGCGTTGGCCGTGTAGTTGCGCAGGCTCTGCTCCACCACGTCATGCTGCTCGAACAGGATGTAGTTCAGCATCGCGGGCGTGATGGAGCCGTCGCCGCCGAACAGGTTGATGGGGACGCAGCGTGAGGAAGCCCCGGCGCAGGGTGCCTGACCGGACACGCCCAGCTCTTGCTGCAGGTTGTTGGTGTTCATCACTCCGTTCGCGAGGTCAGTCTCCTCGTTCTCGGCGTAGGCGTAGCCCGCGTCCCAGTCCCACTCGTTGCCGAACAGGCTTAGGTAGCCGCGGAAGCCACCGTTGAACTGGAAGTTGTCCACATGCTGGTTGAACACCCGGTTACCGGCTTCGGAGAGGCGGCGGCTTCCCAGGAACAGCACATCGCAACTGCCCGATGTGGTGAAGCAGGCATCGCTGCTGCTGGTCACGAGGTCGACGCCGAAGGGGTTGTAAGGGTTTTTGCCGGAGATCCCCACCGGGATGCCGTTGGCCTTGGCCTGGCCGAAGCCGCCCAGGCTCAGGGTGTCCGGCGCCAGTTGCTCCGAGGATTTGCGCGAGTTGAACAGCACCTGGGATTCGAAGGTGAGGTTGTCCGCGAGGTCGTAGTGATCCTGGACGTAGAAGCCGATGCGTTCGCTCGGCGTCACCAGGAAGTTGGCCGGGGCGTAGTTGAAGGGGTCCTTGTTGAAGTCGAAGTTGCGGAAGTCGCTGGCCGAGGGGCCGTTGGGCGTGCCGACCTTGCCGGGCCGCGGGATGTCGATGAGGGTCAGGTCGCAGCTGCCGCTAGAGGTCGGCGTGCCGAGCCCGGGACATTTGCCGTTGGGCGTGCCCAGGGCGAAGAAGCCGTTGGGCGTGGCGAAACTGCCCGCGGTCGTGCCGGAGCCGATCACCGGCTCCTTGGAGATGGTGCGGTCGCCCGCGTAGACCGGCGACTCGTTCACGTAGGACACGTTGAGCACCACCCCACTCCTGTCGCCCGCGGTGCCGACGGTGAAGTCGTATTGCTGGCTCTTGCCGTCGAAGCCGCCGCCGTCCCCATGGGCGTCATACCCGCCGAGGTAGACGTTGGCCTGGGCGCCGCTGTAGTTCTTCATGGTGATGAGGTTCACCACGCCGGAGATGGCGTCGGAACCGTATACCGCCGAGGCGCCGTCCTGCAGCACCTCGATGTGGTCGATGATCGCCAGCGGGATGGTGTTGAGGTCTACATCGCCTCCCAGTCCCGCGATCACGCGCTTGCCGTCCAAGAGCACCAGCAGGCGGTTCGATCCCAGGTTGCGCAGGTCGGCGTTGCTGCGGCCGGTGTTGCCGTTGTTGAACTGGCTATTGAGCGCCGCGCCGGCGGAAGGCAGTTGCTGCAGCACGTCACCCACCGAACTCAAGCCGGTGGCCTTGATGTCCTGCTGGGTGATGATGGTGATGGGGCGCGAGGCTTCCACGTCGGTGCGCTTGATGCGCGTGCCGGTGACCTCGATCTTGCCGATCTGGGCCGTGGGGTTGGCCGGCGCAGGCGGCGGGGTCTGGTCGGGAGGCGTGTCGGCAAGCGCCCCGCGCAGGGGCATGGCACCGACCACGCCGGTGATGAGCAGACCGCGGATTACCTTGGCGAGAGACAGCGTCCCCGTATCCATTGCAGCACCCCGTGTGATGGACGGCCCGGCGGGCCGCATTACTATTTGTCACGTACTATACTATTAGTAGATTCGATGTAAAGAGACTGACATGGGGTGAATATTCATGGGGAGGAGGTTGGAAAACGGAGAGAGAGGCTCAGCGGTCCCAATCGTTCTAAGCTCGGCTCTCCTGCCTCGCTAAGAACCCAGGGTTCGCCCGCTTCGCTACGCTTCCGGCTTCGCTCGCGGCCCAGGGCATGCATCCCTGCATGCCCGCTCGAAGCTATGCTTCGAGCCCCTGGCGAACCCGCTCGGCGCATGCGCCTCGCCCCGGCGATTTTGTCGAACCAGCTGATTGGTATCGAGGGTTCGAGCCCACGTTCCCCATGTTCAATAAAAAAGGGACCCTTCTTAGGGTCCCTTTTTATTGAATTGGCGGAGAGAGAGGGATTGTTCGCCCCCATCCCTGAGGGCTCCCGCTTCGCGGCCCGCCTTCGGCGGTCCCAATTTGCTCCCGGCAAATTGGTCGAACCGGCTCATTGGGTATCGAGGGTTCGAATCCCCACTACCCTGCCGAATGACCCAATAAAAAGGGGCCCTGGAAGGGCCCCTTTTTATTGGGTAACTGGCGGAGAGAGAGGGATTCGAACCCTCGATACAGGTTTTAGCCCGTATACGCCCTTAGCAGGGGCGCGCCTTCGACCACTCGGCCACCTCTCCAAAAACGCTGTTTTATAGACTATCGCTGCGGACCCGTCCCTGGTGGTGACCAGCCGGCTGCCGAGCGGACGCGCATGATACCGGGCAGGCCCGTACCGGGTCAAAAACCGGGGTTTTCAGGGCTCCGCGGAGCGGAGCTTCAGGCCTGGTTGCCCTTGTCGGGGGGCGTGGCGCTGCCGTCCTGTTCGCGGCGGATGCGCTCATAGATCTCCTCGCGGTGCACCGCCACGGTACGCGGCGCATTCACCCCGAGCCTGACCTGGTTTCCCTTCACTCCGAGCACGGTCACTGTGACTTCGTCGCCGATCATGAGCGTCTCGCCCACGCGACGTGTGAGAATGAGCATGTCATCCGACTCCTAGTAGCACTGCTTCCCAACCACCTCAAGGCGAATTCCGTTTCTTTTTGTGAATCCGTTCACGGGATCGTTATGTAGCGGCCCTCTGCGGGGCGTGGGTATTCTGCGCCCAGCGGGCGCCACACTCAACCCGCGGCGCCGCGGTGCAGGAAGTCTTCCCGGGGCGGCGTTTCGAGTGCGAAAGCCCTGTGCAGGGCTCGCACGCCCGCCTCCAGTTGCTTCTCGTCCACCACCACCGAGACCTTGATCTCGGAGGTGGCGACCATGCGCAGCTCCACCCCCTGTTCCGACAGGGCCCGGAACACGGTGCTCGCCACGCCCGCATGGGAACGCATACCGACGCCCACGGCAGAGATCTTCACCACCCGGTCGTTGCCCTGCAGGTCCTGGGCGCCGAGCTGGGAGAGGTTCGCACGCAAAATATCCATGACCTGCGGATAGTCGTTGCGGTGCACCGTGAACGCGAAGTCGAGACGCCCGTCGCGGGCCGCGTTCTGCACGATCATGTCCACTTCGATGTTGGCGTCCGACACCGGACCCAGGATCTTGTAAGCGAGCCCGGCCTGCTGCGGCACGCCGATGAGCGAGACTTCCGCCTCGTCGCGGTTGAAGGCGATACCCGACACGACAGCAGCTTCCACGGCTTGATCCTCGAGAGTGATGAGCGTGCCCTCCCCGTCCTTGAAGGTGGACAGCACCCGCAGGGGCACATTGTATTTGCCGGCGAACTCCACCGCACGGATCTGCAGCACCTTGGAGCCCTGGCTGGCGAGCTCCAGCATCTCCTCGAAGGTGATGCGGGGCAGGCGTCGCGCGTCCGGCACTAGGCGCGGGTCGGCGGTGTAGACGCCGTCCACGTCGGTATAGATGTGGCACTCGTCGGCCTTCATGGCGGCCGCCACGCCGACGGCGGTGGTGTCGCCGCCGCCGCGTCCCAGGGTGGTGATGTTGCCGGCCGGGTCCACGCCCTGGAAACCCGCCACCACCGGCACGGTGCCTTCCTTGAGCGCAGCACGCAGGCCGGTCTCGTCGATGGACTCGATGCGCGCCTTGGTGTGGGCCGCGTCGGTGCGGATACAGACCTGGCCCGCGGTGAAGGAGCGGGCTTGCAGTCCGAGTTTGCCGAGGGCGATGCAGAGCAGCGCGATGGAGACTTGTTCACCGGTCGCCAGGAGCACGTCCAGTTCGCGGAGGCTGGGGCGCGGCATGATGCGGTGCGCGAGGCCGAGCAAGCGGTCGGTCTCGCCGGCCATGGCGGAGACGACCACCACCACCTCGTGACCCTGCGCGCGGGCGGCGGCGACCTTTCGCGCCACATGCTCGATGCGATCGCAATCGGCGACGGAGGTGCCGCCGTACTTCTGGACTATCAGGGCCATGGAGACATGACCCGTTTCATCAATTCAACTTCGCTTTGACCCAATCGGGCACGGATTGCAGTGCCGCGTCGAGCTTGGAAGGATCGGTGCCGCCGGCCTGGGCCATGTCCGGGCGCCCGCCGCCCTTGCCGCCCACCTGCTGGGCCACCATGTTCACCAGCTCCCCGGCCTTTACCTTCGAAGTGAGGTCCTGGGTGACGCCGGCGATGAGACTCACCTTGCCTTCGCTGGCGGCGCCCAGCACCACCACGGCGGATCCGAGCTTGTCCTTGAGCTTGTCCATGAGGTCGCGTAAGGAAGCCGCATCCGCGCCTTCCACTGCCGCCGCCAGCACCTTAGCGGAGCCCATGACCACCGCCTGGGAGGTGAGCTCGTCGCCGCGGTTGGAAGCGAGCTTGGCCGTCGACTGGGCCAGCTGCTTCTCCAGCTGCTTCACCCGCTCCTGCAATGCCTGGGTCTTCGCCAACACGTCGTCGGAACGCAGCGTTTCCACCAGCGCGCGAACCGTGCCCTGCAGGCCGTGCACATAGGCGAGCGCCCCGGCACCGGTCACTGCCTCGATGCGGCGCACGCCGGCGGCCACGCCGCCTTCGCTCAGGATCTTGAACAGACCGATATCGCCGGTGCGGTGCACGTGGGTACCGCCGCAGAGCTCGGTGGAGAAATCGCCGAACTTCATCACCCGCACCACGTTGCCGTACTTCTCGCCGAACAGCGCCATGGCGCCGGCCTTGATGGCTTCGTCATAGCTCGTCTCGCGCACGTCCGCCGCCTCATTGCGGCGTACTTCGGTATTCACGAGGTCCTCGATCTTCGCCAACTCCTCCGGCGTCACCGCCTGGTAGTGGGAGAAGTCGAAACGCAGCCGCTCAGGCGCCACCAGCGAGCCCTTCTGGGTCACGTGGTTGCCGAGCACCTTGCGCAGGGCCGCATGCAGGAGATGGGTCGCGGAATGGTTGAGCACCGTGGCCGCGCGCAGCGCTTCGTCCACCTGCGCGTCCAGCGTGTCGCCGACCTTGATCTCGCCGTGGGTCACTTGGCCCATATGCGCGAAGGCACCGCCGCCGCGCTTCTGGGTGTCGGCCACCTTGAAGGCGCCGCTACTGCCCTTGAGCTGGCCCTGGTCGCCCACCTGGCCGCCGGATTCCGCGTAGAACGGCGTCTGGTCCAGGACCACTATGCCCTGCTCGCCGGCCTTAAGCGCCTGCACCGAGTCCTTGCCGCGGAACAGGGCCGTCACCTTGCCCTTGTGGACGAGATGCTCGTAACCCTTGAACGCGGTCTCGCCTTCGATGGTCACGTCCTGGCCGTAGTCGGCACCGAACTTGCTGGCGGAACGGGCGCGGTCGCGCTGCGATTCCATCTCCCGCTCGAAGGCCGCCTCATCTATAGCGAGACCGCGCTCACGGGCGATGTCGTTGGTGAGGTCTGCCGGGAATCCATAGGTATCGTAGAGCTTGAACACCGTCTCGCCGGGGAGCGTCTTGCCCTTGAGCCCCTTGATGGCGGACTCCAGGAGACCCATGCCCTGGGCAAGGGTCTCGGCGAAGCGCTCCTCTTCCTGCAGCAGTACCTTCTCCACGTGGGCGGCGGCCTTGTGCAGTTCGGGATAGGCGGCGCCCATCTCGGCGTCCAGCGCCTTGACGAGCTTGTGGAAGAAAGGCTTCTCCTGCCCCAGCTTGTAGCCGTGGCGGATGGCGCGACGGATGATGCGGCGCAGCACATAGCCGCGGCCTTCGTTGGAAGGCAGCACGCCGTCGGTGATGAGGAAGGAGCAGGCGCGGATGTGGTCCGCGATCACACGCAGCGAGGGACTCGCCTTGTCCTTGGCGCCCGTCACCTCGGCCGCCGCCGCGATCAGCTTCTGGAAGAGGTCGATCTCATAGTTGGAATGCACGTGCTGCAGCACGGCGGTGACGCGTTCGAGGCCCATGCCCGTGTCCACGCAGGGCTTCGGCAACGGGTTCAGCACGCCGTCCGCCGAGCGGTCGAACTGCATGAACACCAGGTTCCAGATCTCTATATAACGGTCGCCGTCCGCATCCGCCGAGCCCGGGGGACCGCCCGCCACGCCCGCGCCGTGGTCGTAGAAGATCTCCGAGCAGGGACCGCAGGGGCCGGTGTCGGCCATCTGCCAGAAGTTGTCGCTCTGATACTTCTGGCCGCCCGGCTTGTCGCCGATGCGCACGATGCGCTCTTTGGGCACGCCCACGTCGTTGGCCCAGTGGTCATAGGCTTCGTCGTCGGTGTGATAGACCGTGACCCAGAGCTTTTCCGGCGGGAGCTTCCAGACCTTGGTCAAGAGTTCCCAGGAATACAGCACCGCGTCCTTCTTGAAGTAGTCGCCGAAGCTGAAGTTGCCCAGCATCTCGAAGAAGGTGTGGTGGCGGGCGGTGTAGCCCACGTTCTCCAGGTCGTTGTGCTTGCCGCCGGCGCGCACGCAGCGCTGCGAGGAGGTGGCGCGCTTGTAGTCGCGCTTGTCCCGTCCCAGGAACACGTCCTTGAACTGGACCATGCCGGCGTTGGTGAAGAGGAGCGTCGGGTCGTTGGCCGGCACGAGGGAGCTGGAAGGCACCACCGTATGGCCCTTGGACTTGAAGAACTCCAGGAAACTCGTGCGGATGTCGTTGCTGGTCATCATGGGCGATATTATGAGGCTTGGACCGCCCCTGCCCAATAGAAAGACCCGTATTCCAGCCCAAAACCCCTGCCTAAATCAGTCCTCGAGGTCGCCCTTCAGGGCCTTGCGGATGTCCTCCATGGAGAACCCGCGCTGCTGGAGGAAGCGTGCCTGCCGCGCCCGTTCCGACATCTCCTTCGGCAGCGCCTCCCCGAAGCGCTTGCGGCGCGCCGCGGCGGCGCCCTCCGCCGACCCGGCCTTGAGGCCCGAGAGCGCCTCCTCCACCAGCTCGCCCGTGACGCCCTTGGCCCTCAGTTCCTCGCGGATCTTCATGGGACCGGAGCCGCGCCGGACGCGAGCGGCCACGAACTCCTGCACGAAACGCCCGTCCGAGAGCAGTTTCTGCGCCACCAAAGACGAGAGCACCGCCTCCACGGCGGTGCTCTCATAGCCTCGTTCCAGGAGCTTGGCCTTCAATTCCCCGGCGGAATGCTCGCGCCGGGCCAGGAAGCCTAGAGCCTTGGCCCGGACCTTGGCAGGGTCCCGGGCCTGGAGCTCATCAGGCTTCCGCGGACTCTTCAGGCTCATGGTCGTCGTCGTCGTTCTCGACCGCCGCCAGGGGGGCGACCTTCTTCGGCACCAGCTTGTCGCGGATGCCCAGCTCGATCTCGGCCATGATCTCGGGGTTCTGGACCAGGTACTCGCGGGCGCCTTCCTTGCCCTGGGCGATCTTCTTGCCCTTGTAGCTGTACCAGGCGCCGGACTTCTCGACCAGTTCATGGGTGACGCCCAACTCGATGATCTCGCCGGCGCGGGAGATGCCCTTGCCGTAGAGGATCTCGAACTCCGCCACCTTGAACGGCGGCGCCACCTTGTTCTTGACCACCTTGACGCGGGTCTCGCTGCCGATGACCTCCTCGCCGTCCTTGATGGCGCCGATGCGGCGGATGTCCAGGCGCACCGAGGCGTAGAACTTGAGGGCGTTGCCGCCGGTGGTGGTCTCTGGGTTGCCGAACATCACGCCGATCTTCATGCGGATCTGGTTGATGAAGATGACCAGCGTGTTGGAACGCTTGATGTTGGCGGTGAGCTTGCGCAGCGCCTGGGACATGAGGCGCGCCTGCAGGCCCATGTGCTGGTCGCCCATCTCGCCTTCGATCTCGGCCTTGGGCGTGAGCGCCGCCACCGAGTCCACCACCACCACGTCCACCGCGGCGGAGCGCACCAGCATGTCGGCGATCTCGAGGGCCTGTTCGCCGGTGTCCGGCTGGGAGATGAGCAGGTCTTCCACCTTCACGCCGAGCTTGGCGGCGTACTGCGGGTCGAGCGCGTGCTCCGCGTCGATGAAGGCGGCGGTGCCGCCCTTCTTCTGGATCTCGGCGATCACCTGCAGGGTGAGGGTGGTCTTGCCCGAGGATTCCGGGCCATAGATCTCGACCACGCGGCCGCGGGGCAGACCGCCGATGCCGAGCGCGATGTCGAGCGTCAGGGAGCCGGTGGACACCACGTCCACCTCGCGGGTGGCGGCGTGGTCGCCCAGGCGCATCACCGAGCCCTTGCCGAACTGTTTCTCGATCTGGCCCAGCGCCGCAGCGAGGGCTTTCTTGCGGTTGTCGTCCATCGCGGGCACCTTCAACACGGTCGCGTTCATTTGGATGATTCCTTGCCCATTATTTCACAGTCCCGCCGGCGCCGAGGGCGTACGTCGCGAGCGGGAAGTATTCACTGCCGGTCTTGCCGGTGACGGAGTTCACCAGCGCAAAGTCTTTCGCGTCCCAGGCGAGCGGACCGAAGCCGCCGAGCGCGCCGGTGCGATGCACCTTGCGCGCCAGGGTCACGTGCGGGACGAAGGGTTTGGGATCGGGCTTGAAGCCCGCGCTCATGAGCCGCTCGCGCAAGCTAGCGGCGAGCGTGGCCGCGGCGGCCGAGACGCGGCTGGCGCCGCACCACAGCACCTGCGGTTCCTTCCAGTAACCGTAGCGGTCGAGTTCGAGGCGGAAGGGATCGGCCTGCACCGAGGCGGCGATGCTCTTCACCAGCGCCAGGGCTTCCGCGGCGACTAGCCCTAAGAACACCAGGGTCATGTGGAAGTTTTCGGCCGGCACCGCCCGGCCATCGGCCGCCGCGAGGGCGTCACGGCTGGACCTATATATGGCTTGACGGGTGCCGGCCTCGGGCCACAGGGCGAAGAACAACCGGAGGTCCGGCGTCCCGCCTTGGGTGCTTTTGGGAGACTGCTGATGCATCTCTCTTCGGCCCGCACCGGCAGTGGTACGGTGCGTACCCAGGGATTTGCCGGTACCTGTAAATATATACAGTATTAAGCCGAAGTCAAGAAATTACTGTGCTTATTTACAGGTGTCGACTCTAACCCTTAAAGAATGTCAGGGCAAGGCCAGTAATTCACCTCAATTTAGACGCCTAAACCCGCTTTTAAGCCCTCTAAAGCCGCCAAAACCGTCTGCCTCCGCACTGACTCCCGGTCACCGGAGAACTGGAACAGGCGGGCCTCAATGCGCCCGTCGGCCCAGCGCCAGGCGATCCATATAGTGCCTACGGGTTTCCCGGGGCTGCCCCCGTCGGGGCCGGCGATGCCGGTCACCGCCACCGTCACCCGGGCCTGGCTCCAGTCAGCGGCTCCCGCCGCCATCTCCCGGGCTACCGCTTCCGAGACCGCGCCGTGGACTTTCAGGGTGCCGGGCTGGACCCCCAGCATCGCCACCTTGGCCTCGTCGCTGTAGGTGACGAAGCCCCGCTCGAACCAGGCGGAGCTACCGGCCACGTCCGTCAGCGCCTTGCCGATCCAGCCGCCAGTGCAAGACTCGGCGGAGGCGAGCTTATGCCCGGCCGCCTTCAGGCGCCGGCCCACTTCGGCAGCGAGCGCCTGCAAGGATGTGTCATCGGTCTGCATCTTCACAGCGTAGCATCCTTGCCAGACCGGGACGGCACCTCTAGCATCGCCCTTCCCCTGGGGCCGCACGCCGAATGAATCAGACCGCCGACAACGCCTACGCCGAACACACGCCGGTGATGCGCCAGTACCTGCGGGTGAAATCCGAGCACCCGGACGTGCTGGTGTTCTACCGCATGGGCGACTTCTACGAGCTCTTCTACGACGACGCGCGCAAGGCCGCGCGGCTCATGGACATCACCCTGACCCAGCGCGGCCAGTCCGGCGGCAACGCCATCCCCATGGCGGGCGTGCCCTATCACCAGCTCGACAACTATCTCGCCAAGCTGGTGAAGCTCGGCGAGTCCGTGGCCATCTGTGAGCAGATCGGCGATCCGGCCACGTCCAAGGGCCCGGTGGAGCGCAAGGTGGTGCGCATCGTCACGCCCGGCACCATCACCGACGAAGCTCTATTGGAGGAACGCCGAGACAACCTGCTGGCGGCGGTGCATGCCGCGGCTTCGAGCTACGGCATCGCCGCCCTGGATTTAGGCTCGGGACGCTTCACCATCCTGGAAGTGAGCGGTGAAGAGGCGCTCTTAGGCGAGCTGGAGCGCCTGCGCCCCGCAGAGTTGCTCTACGCCGAAGATGCCTTGCTGCCGAAGGCCGCCCAGTCACGCAATGGCGGACGCGCCCGCCCGCCTTGGCATTTCGATGCCGAGACGGCCAAACGCCTGCTCACGGCCCAGTTCCGTACCCGCGATCTCGCCGGCTTCGGCGCGGAAGGACTCGATGCGGCCATCACCGCCGCCGGCGCGCTCCTGCAATATGTGCAGGAGACCCAGCGCACGGCCCTCCCCCACCTCACCGGTCTCGCGGTGGAGCGGCGCGACGACGCGCTCATATTGGATGCGGCGACGCGCCGTAATCTCGAATTGGAATTGAGCCTGGTGGGCCGGCACGAGCTCACCCTCGCGGGCGTCATGGACCGGAGCGTCACGCCCATGGGCTCGCGCCTGCTGCGCCGCTGGCTCAACCGTCCGCTGCGGGACCACGGGGAACTGAAATCCCGCTACCACTGCATCGCCACTCTTATAGAGAGCCGCAGCTACGAGTCGCTGCGGGAGCGCCTGAACGGCATCGGCGACGTGGAACGCATCCTGGCGCGAGTGGCCCTGAAATCCGCCCGGCCGCGGGACTTGGGACAACTACGCTACACGCTCGCGGAACTGCCGGCGCTGCAGCAGTCCCTGGCAGGCCTGGACACGCCGCTGTTAAAGAAGCTCGTCCAAGAGCTGGGCCAGCACCCGGAGCTGCATGAGCTATTGCAGAAAGCCCTGGTGGAGAACCCGCCGGCCCTGGCCCGGGAAGGCGGCATCTTCGCCGAAGGCTATGACCCGGAGCTGGATGAGCTGCGCCACATCAACCGGGATGCGGACAGCTTCCTGGGGGATCTCGAGAACCGCGAGCGCCTCCGCAGCGGCATCGCGACCCTGAAGGTGAACTACAACCGGGTCCACGGCTTCTATATAGAGGTGGGCCGCAGCCACGCCGACAAGATGCCGGCGGACTACATCCGCCGCCAGACCCTGAAGGGCGTGGAGCGCTACATCACCCCTGAATTGAAGGCCTTCGAGGACAAGGCTCTCTCGGCCCAGGAGCGGTCCCTGGCCCGGGAACGCCAGCTCTACGACGCCCTCTTGGACAAGCTCATCGAGCGCCTGGGTGACCTGCAACGGACCGCCACCGCCCTCGCCACGCTGGACGTGCTGGCGAACCTCGCGGAGCGCGCCGTGGCCTTAAGGCTCGCGGCGCCAGAACTCACGGATAGACCGGAACTTCGCATCGAAGCCGGCCGGCATCCGGTAGTGGAACAGGTCATCGACACGCCCTTCGTGCCCAACGATCTCAAGCTCGACGATGCCCGCCGCATGCTGGTGATCACCGGCCCCAACATGGGCGGCAAATCCACCTACATGCGCCAGACGGCGTTGATCGCCATCCTGGCCCACATCGGGAGCTTCGTCCCAGCGACGCGTGCGGTGCTTGGCCCCGTGGATCGCATCTTCACCCGCATCGGCGCCTCTGACGATCTCGCCGGCGGCCGCTCCACCTTCATGGTGGAGATGGTGGAGACGGCGAACATCCTGAACAACGCCACCGACCAGAGCCTGGTCCTGATGGACGAGATCGGCCGCGGCACCTCAACCTACGACGGCATGTCCCTGGCCTGGGCCGCGGCGAGCCACATCGCCAAGCAGGTGCGAGCCTTCACGCTCTTCGCCACCCACTACTTCGAACTCACGGCGCTGCCGGAATTGATCCCCGGCATCGCCAACGTGCATCTCGACGCCACCGAACACGCCCACGAACTGGTGTTCCTGCACGCAGTGAAGGAAGGCCCGGCGGACCGCAGTTATGGCCTGCAAGTGGCGGCCCTGGCCGGCATCCCCAAACCCGTCATCGTCCAGGCCAAGGGATATCTCTCGCGCCTCGAATCCGCCCAGCGCCAGCCGAAAGAGCAACTCCAGCCCCAGCAACAAGGCTTGTTCGTGGCGACACCTTCCGCCGTGGAAGAGAAGCTCAAGTCCGTGGATCCGGACAAGCTAAGCCCCAAGGAAGCGCTGGAACTGCTGTACGAACTGAAGAAGCTGAAGGATTGAGATGCGCTGCTTGGCGGCACTGCTCTCCTTGTTGCTCGCCATTTCCGGCGCGCAAGCGTCGGATTTGGTGCTGCACGACGCTGCCATCTATACCGAGAACGACAAGCAACCTTCCGCCACTGCCCTGGTCATCCATGACGAGCGCATCGTCTACGTGGGCGACGAAGCCGGTGCGCAGCCGTATCTGAAAGGCGCCCGCGTCCTGGACCTGCATGGAGCCATGGTGCTGCCGGGTTTCCACGACGCGCATGTACATCCCATGTCGGGCGCCATGCGCCTCCTCCAATGCGATCTCAGCGGTGCCGAGAGCCTGCAGGATGTGGAGAAGGCCGTGAAGGCGGATGCAGCGGCGAAACCCTCGCACCCCTGGGTCTTCTGCAACGGCATCACCAAGGCGCTCGGCGCCAAGCTCACGCGCCAGCAGTTGGACATCTGGTCGCCGGACAAGCCCGCGTTCATACGTACCGCCAGCGGCTTCGACGCCTGGGCCAACTCCAAGGCGCTCGCGGCGGGTGGGCTGGATGCGAAAGGCAGCGGCGCGCTCAAGGGCGAAGACGTGGGCGCGGTGCGCCACAAGGTGCCACCGCCTTCCGAAGCGGAATACCGCGCAGCCCTGCGACGCGCCACACAGATGGCCAACCGCGACGGCATCACGTCCCTGTTCGACGCGGCGGCGACGCCTGCCATGCTGGAGGCATATCACCACGCCGACCTCGCGGGCGAACTCAACGTCCGCGTCACGGCTGCCCAGCTCGTGGATCCGGACCAGGGCCTCGGCCAGGTGGATGCCATGGTGCAGCGACGGGAAGCGGTGCGCGGCAAGCGCTTCAAGGCCGATGCCGCCAAGCTCTTCCTGGACGGCGAGATCTCGGAGCACACGGCGACGCTGCTGGCGCCCTATGCGGACACGCCGGATTCACGCGGGCCCGCGATCCCGCAGGACCCACTGGATGCCCTAGTACAGAAGCTGGATGCGGCGGGGTTCCTCATCCACATGCACGCCATGGGCGACGGCGCGGTACGCGCCGGTCTCGATTCCATCGAATACGCCATGCAGAAAGATGGCCCCGCCGATCGCCGTGACCAGATCGCGCATCTGAACGTGGTGGACCCCAAGGACATCCCGCGCTTCGGCAAATTGGGCGTGGCCGCGAACTTCTCCTCCATCTGGTTCGCGGCGGATGACCCCGCCTCCGCGCCGACCCTCACGCTTCTGGGGCCGGCACGCAGCAAGTATGTGTTTCCCATCGGCAGCATCGCCGCGGCAGGCGGACGCCTCACGGGGGGCAGCGACTGGCCGCAGCTCTCCATGAGCCCGTTGGATTACATCCAATACGCCGTCACCCGCCAGCCGCTGGATGGCAGCAAGCCGGCGTTGCAGCCTGAGCAGCGCATCACATTGCCCCAAGCCATCGCGGCCTATACGAAGGACGCTGCCTGGGTTGTTAAGGACGACACGCTGGATGGCACGCTGGAAGCGGGCAAGGCCGCGGACATCGTGGTACTGGATCAGGACCTGTTCAAGATCGACACCATGTCAATACATAAGGTGCATGTGCTGCTGACGCTGCTGGAGGGCGCGACGGTCTATCGCGACACCGCATTGTCCCTTCCCTGATCGTCCCCCGGGCCCGCGCCGGGAAATTGTCACCTGCGAGCCGTCCAGGCGTTCCCTGTAGACTGGCACTGTCCCCGCTCTCCATGCTCGCGAGACGCCAGCCATGACGCCAAACCAAGCCTCCGGCCCCGTCACCGTCCGCTATCCCATCTGGGCCAAGATCACCGGCATCGTCTCCATCCTGCTGGTGCTCATGGCGGTGGTGACCTACAGCACCAGCGTGCAACTCGCACATCTCAAGGACGAGCTCAACATCCTCTCCCAGTACGACATCCCACTGGATGGGATCGTCAACGACCTGCGCTACTACAACTTGAGCCAGGTGCTGACCTTCGATCACATCATCCACATCAAGTTCAGCGCCCAGCGTGACCCGGCCGAACAGGCGGGGGACGCCGCCGGCAAGGCGCTCGGCGCCTGCAAGCGCGAGGACCTGCTGGCGGCCATGCAGAAGCTGCACCAGCAGTTCCCCGGGCGCGACGTCTGGGAGAGCGCCGCCTTCTACGTGCAGGGGCATTGCACCGACGGCAACATCGACGCGGCACGTGACCTGGTCAGACAGGCGCTGGGCTCGCCGGAAGTGAAGAGCGATCCGGAGCTGGTGGGCCTGTTCACCGCCCTGCAGACGGAACTGGATGCGCTGCCCGCGCTGCGGGGGAACCTGGTGCAGCTCATGCAGACCACCATCGACGCCTCGGAGCAGCAGAGCCATCAGGAGGCCGCGGGCGTGCTGCGCGACCAGGTGGACCAGGACCTGCGCCTGGTGGGCGGCCAGGTGGCCGCCGTCTCCCGGCAGATGCGCGGCTATACCGGCGCCGCGGCGGCGCGGGCCGACGCGCTGGAGCAGCGCGCCATCTGGATCAACTGGGGCCTCACGGTGATCGCCGCGGTGCTGGGCTTCCTGCTCGCTTCAGGGCTCGCGCGCAACCTGGTGAAGCCGGTGCGGGCACTCTTGTCCGGCGCGACCGCCGTCAAGAACGGCAACCTCGACGCCAAGGTTCAGGTGCATACCTCGGATGAGATCGCACTGCTCGCCCAATCCTTCAACTACATGGTTTCGGGACTCAGGGAGAAGGAGGCCATCAAAGCCACCTTCGGCCAATACGTGGACCCGCGCATCGTGAGCGCGCTGCTCGCCGGCAAGCCCCTCACCGAGGCCGGCGAGAAGCGGGAGATGACGGTGTTCTTCTCGGACATCGCGGGCTTCACTTCCCTCGGCGAGCAGCTCACGCCGGACGCCATCGTGCGCCTGCTCAACCACTATCTCTCGGCCATGTCCAAGCCCATCGCCGAACACCAGGGCATCATCGACAAGTACATCGGCGACGCCATCATGGCCTTCTGGGGCCCGCCCTTCAGCGGCGAACGCGAGCACGCCCTGCTCGCCTGTCAGGCGGCGCTGCAGCAGCTCGAGAACCTCAAGGAGGTGCGCCGCGCCCTCCCGGACGTCACCGGCCTGCGCCGCGGCTTGCCGAACTTCGACGTGCGCATGGGCATCAGCACCGGTCCCGTCACCGCCGGCACCATCGGTTCGGAGAACGCCAAGAACTACACCGTCATCGGCGACACCGTGAACCTGGCCTCGCGGCTCGAATCCGTCAACAAGTACTACGGCACCCACATCATCATCGCCGGCCCGACGCATGAGGCGGCGAAGGACGGCATCGAGGCACGGGAACTGGACAGCATCCGCGTGCTCGGCAAGTCCGAGCCGGTGCGGATCTACCAGCTGCTTGCCGTCAAAGGCCAGTTGCCGGACGCAGCCGGCAAGCTCCGCACGCGCTACGCGGAAGGCCTGGCGGATTACCGCGCCGCGCGTTGGCCCACGGCGCGTGCCGCGTTCGAAGCTTGCCTGAAGCTCGCGCCGGACGACGGCCCATCCAAGACGATGCTGCACCGCATCCAGGAGTTCGAGGCGCGGCCGCCTGCCGGCTGGGACGGCGTGTGGAATCTCGACGAGAAATAAGTCCGACCGGCCTAGTGACGGAACGAACCTTCCTGTAGAAATCGCGTCACCTGCCCCGCCAGTTCCCGCGTGAACAGCATGCCGGTGTGATTGGAATGGATGGTCACGACGTCCTTGGCCCCTTCGATGTGGGTCTCGGACACCGAGACCATGCCGTCGTGGGGCGAGATGAGCCCGAAGTTCATGGGGTTGATGGCGAACTCTTGGGTCCCGGCCACCACGCCCAAGTCCCGGGTCTCGGTCCAGCGCGGCTCATATCTTTCCGCGAGCCCGCCCGGGCCGCTCCTGCCGATGGACCAGCCCAGGCCCTTCTCCGTGAGATATGCCGCCGCCCGGCTGCCCCGGATCGGGGATCCCAGGAACACCACTCGCCCCGGAGGCAGCTTGACCCCCTGCTGGAACATCCGCAGCGTTACCAGCCCCCCGAGACTGTGGGCCACGATGTGCAGGCGCTCGGCCGGGAGCACCTGGAGATAGGCGCCCAGTTTGCCGGCGTTGTGCTCCACCCCATGCAGCAGGCTGGAATAGTGGAAGCGGCGAGTCTCGAAGCCGGCCCGGCCCACGCGGTAGCGCAGCGGGGCGAACTCCAGCCCGACCATATATAAGCCGTGGACAAATACGACGGTTTCAGCCATGGACACATGATACCGGGCGGCTCCGGTATCATTTACGCCCTCATGAATACCAGTCCCAGTCTCCTCGCCAAACGGCGCCGCAGCGTGCCGGTGATGGTCGGCACCGTGCAGGTGGGCGGCGACGCGCCCATCGTGGTGCAGTCCATGACCAACACCGACACGGCGGACGTGACCGCCACCACCAAGCAGGTGGCGGAGCTGGCCCGCGCCGGGTCCGAGCTGGTGCGCATCACCGTGAACACCGACGAGGCCGCCGCCGCAGTGCCCCATATCCGCGACCGGCTGGCTGCCTTGGGCGTGCGGGTACCGCTGGTGGGCGACTTCCACTTCAACGGCCACAAGCTCCTGAAGGAGCATCCGGCCTGCGCCGAGGCGCTCACCAAGTACCGCATCAACCCCGGCAACGTGGGGCGCGGCTCCAAGCGCGACCCGCAGTTCGCGGAGATGATCGAAGTGGCCTTGAAGCACGACAAGTGCGTGCGCATCGGGGTGAACTGGGGCAGCCTGGACCAGGACCTGCTCACCCGCATGATGGACGAGAACGCGAAAGCGTCCGCCCCCAAGGACGCGAAGATCATCCTGCACGAGGCCATGGTGGCCTCGGCGCTACTCTCCGCCCAACAGGCGGAGAAGCTGGGTCTCGGCCACGACAAGATCATCCTCTCCTGCAAGATGAGCGGCGTGCAGGACTTGATCGACGTGTACACGCGCCTCGCGGCGCGCTGCGACTACCCGCTGCACCTCGGGCTCACGGAAGCCGGCATGGGCAGCAAGGGCATCGTCGCTTCCACCGCCGCCCTCGCGGTGCTCTTGCAGCAGGGCATCGGCGACACCATTCGGATTTCTTTGACGCCCGAACCCGGCGGCGATCGCAGCCGCGAAGTGATCGTGGCCCAGGAGGTCTTGCAGACCATGGGCCTGCGCGCCTTCCTGCCGCTGGTGGCCGCCTGCCCCGGCTGCGGACGCACCACCAGCACCTATTTCCAGCAGCTGGCCCAGGACATCCAGAGCTACATCCGCCACCAGATGCCCGAGTGGAAGAAGTCTTATGAGGGCGTCGAGACCATGCAGGTGGCGGTCATGGGCTGTGTGGTGAACGGCCCGGGCGAGAGCAAGCACGCCAATCTGGGTATCAGCCTGCCGGGTACCGGCGAGCATCCAGTAGCCCCGGTCTATGTGGATGGCGAAAAAAGCGTCACTTTGAAGGGTGACATGATCGGCGCAGATTTCCAGAAGATACTCGACGATTACGTCAAAACCCATTATCAAGCCAGAAGTTAGCCTCCGATAACCGGGGCCTCGGACAAGGCTTTTATCCCCCGCTGGCGGACTATATATAAGGGTAAGGGCGCCCGGCCGGGCGGCTGGGACGGACCCTGATAAAATTCGCGCCTCGCTGAGGCAGGACCCAATGGGCAAATCCAGCAAGTACATCGCCAAGGTCCCGGACGAGACGGGCTTCATCCATTACACGGATGAGGAGCACCAGGTCTGGCACGACCTCATCACCCGCCAGCAACCCATCGTCGAGAAGTACGCCTGCCAGGAGTACCTCGATGCCCTGGACCTGATGAAGTTCCCCAAGGACCGCATCCCCCAGTGCAAGGAAGTCTCGGCGGTTCTGAACAAGCACACCGGCTGGGAAGTGGCACCGGTCCCCGCGCTCATCCCCTTCGGCCAGTTCTTCCAGTTGCTCGCGGACAAGAAGTTCCCGGCGGCCTCCTTCATCCGCTCCCGCGAGGAGATGGATTACCTGCAGGAGCCGGACATCTTCCATGAGATCTACGGCCACACGCCGCTGCTCACGGATCCGCGCTTCGCTGAGTTCACCCACGCCTACGGCAAGGCCGGCGTGCAGGCGCGCAAGGAAGACCACGTGAAGCTGGCGCGGCTCTATTGGTTCACGGTGGAGTTCGGCCTTATCAATACGGCCAAGGGCCTCAAGACCTACGGCGCCGGCATCGTCTCTTCCTACGGCGAGACGCCCTATTCCCTCGAGAGCGACAAGCCCCTGCGCAAGCGCTTCGACCCCATCGATGCCCTGCGCACGCCCTATCGCATCGACATCTTCCAGACCACCTACTTCATCATCGACAGCCTGAAGGACATGTTCGACCTGGCCCACCGGGACCTGTTCGAACTCATCGCGGCTGCCGAGAAGCTGGGCATGCATGCCCCCAACTTTCCCCCCGCTGAGAAGAAAGTCAGCTGGGCTTAATCCAGACCGAGGAATCCCATGTCCGAGACGGCTCTCTCTGAGAAACACTGCGTCCCTTGCGAAGGCGGCATCAGCCCCCTGACGAAGGAAGAATCCGAGCGCTACCTGAAGAAGCTGGCGCCTGAGTGGACCCTGACGGCGGACACCAAGGAGATCCGCAAGGACTTCAAGTTCAAGGGTTTCCAGGGGACCATGGGTTTCGTGAACGCGGTGGCCTGGATCGCCAACAAAGAAGGCCACCATCCGGACCTGGAGGTGGGTTTCAACCACTGCCTGATCCGCTACAGCACCCATGCCATCGGCGGCTTGTCGGAGAACGACTTCATCTGTGCCGCCAAGGTGGACAAGCTCCTGGCGAAGTGAAGCCGGTCACGTATGCGCATAAAAAACCCCGCTGCGGCGGGGGTTCGCCGCATGCGGCGAACGACCCGACAGGGATGTCGGGGCTGGATTACGGCACCAGGGACGGTTAGAAGACCTCTCTCTGCGGCTCTCAGACCCTTCAAATCACCGTTTCAGCGCGCCAAAAGCGGCAAATCACCGCTCAAACCCATGGCGCGACGCACAAATGCCTGTTTAAGCGGCGTAAAACGGTCTACAGCGCGCAATCCGGCATTCCGCAACATGGATATACCTGCATTTTCGTTGCTGAAAAGGCGTTTAAATGCGTCTAGCGCGAAAATCATCGCGAGATTATCGCCCTTGCGCCATCTTTCGTAGCGCCGGAGCACACCGAGATCGCCGATGTCGCGTCCTTTACGCGCGGCGTCGCCGATCACCTCCGCCAGTGCCGCCGCATCCAGCAAGCCTAGGTTCACACCCTGCCCCGCCAACGGGTGCAGCGCGTGCGCCGCGTCGCCGGCGAGCGCGAAGCGGGGGCGTGTGTATTCCCGGGCATGCAGGCGCTGCAGCGGGAACGCCGCGCGCCGGGTGGTAGCGGTGACCTGACCCAGCCTGGCCTCAGTCGCCTGGCTGAGTGCGGCGCAGAAGCCTGCATCATCCAGCGCCAGGACGCGTGCCGCTTCCTGTTCCTCTGCCGACCACACCACCGAGACCCGCCCGTCGGCGAGCGGCAGCAAGGCCACGGGCCCCGTGGGCAGGAAGCGCTGCCAGGCGGTCTCCCGGTGCGGCAGTTCGGTGCGCACATGGGCCACCACGGCACGCTGGTCATAGAGCACGTTGTCCACATCGATGCCGGCCAGGGTGCGGGTGGCGGAGCCGGCGCCGTCCGCTGCCACCACCAGGCGCGCCTTGAGGCGCTGACCGCTGTCCAAGGTCACGGTCGCCGCCTCGTCTTCGAGATTGAGAGCTGTCACCTTGGCCGGATGGATCAGGCGCACCTGGGCGTTGCCCTTGAGACGCCCCCAAAGGGCGGATTGCAGCAGCGCGTTCTCGGCGATGTAACCCAGCTCCGCTTGCCCCAAATCCGCGCTGTCGAAATGGATGCTGCCCTTGCCGCCTGCATCCCACACCTGCATCTCCCGGTAGGGCGCAATCCGCGCCGCGGCGACGCCGTCCCAGACCTGCAGGGCCTCCAGGATGTGGCGGCTCGCCATGGAGAGGGCGAATACCCGCAGATCCACTTCCGCCTTGGGGTCGTAGGGAGGCGGCGTCTGGGCGTCTATGAGCGCGACGCTCTGGCCCGCATCGGCGAGGGCACAGGCCAGCGCCGACCCCACCACGCCGGCGCCTACAATCGCGACATCACAATCAAATTTCATGTGAGCGGCAAGCCGCGCGCGAGTTTCGGCTGGCGACCCGCGAGACCCATGTTGTGCTTCAGGAAAGTCTTTCGTGCCGTGGGCATCAATTCCATCGCCAACAGGCCGGCGTTACGCCCCCGCGCGACCACGCCGAGCGGGTTGGCAAACAACCGATTCAGGATATCGGTGAAGAGCGCCGTGCCCCGTTGGTCACCCTTGCGTGCGTCCACGTAACGGGCGAGCACGTCCGGCGCGCCGAGGTCGCCGCCCCGGGCCTCCGCCAACACTTCCGCGAGTACCGCCACGTCGCGCACCGAGAGGTTGAAGCCCTGGGCCGCCACCGGATGCAGCGCGTGGGCCGCATTGCCGATGATGAGCGTGCGGGTCGCCTGCTGCGCCTCCGCGCGCACCATGCTCAGGGGGTGGCTCGCCCGTTTGCCCACTTGCGTGAACTTGCCGAAGCGTCCACCGAACATCGCCGCCGCCTGCTCTGCGAACGCGGCATCGTCTATACCCAGCAGGGAGGGTGCAGCATTTGTGGAGAGTACCCACACGAATCCGTATTTGTCGCCGCCCATGGGCAGGAGCGCCACCGGCCCCGCCTCCGCGAAACGCTCGAAGGCGGTCTCTGCTTCGGGCCGTTCCACCCGCGCATTGCAGACCACCGCGGTCTGGGCGTAGTCCCACTTCTCGCCGCCGATACCGAGCTGGCGGCGTACCTCGGACTGGGCGCCATCCGCCGCGATCAACAGCTTCGCCTTGAGCGTGAGGGGTCTATCAGCTTCGATGATCGCTTCCACGCCTTTCGCATCGGCAGTGAAGGATTGGAGCTTCGCAGGTGCATATACCGTGATGCCCGGCTTCCCTGCGATGAATTCCATGAGCGCCTTGCCGATGAGCCGGTTCGGCGTCACCCAGCCCAGGGCCTCGACTTCCGCTTCTTCGGCGGAAAGACGGGTGGCGCCGAGGCGCCCCCGCTCGGAGACATGGATATGGCGGATGGGTGCCGCTTCCGCCGCCATGCCGGACCAGACCCCCATGCCCTGGAATATCCGCCGGCTGCCTTCAGAAAGCGCCGTGGCCCGGTCGTCGAAACTGGGCTGGCCGCGGCTGCCGAAAGGCACCGCTTCCACCATGGCGATCTTCAGGGAAAGAGGAGCAAGCGCAGCGGCGAGGCTGGCGCCGACGAGGCCGCCACCGACGATGAGCAGATCGTATTCGTTGGATTTAGCCATAGCGGCTTAGAGTAGACGCCCCTGCATGAGCGTCTCGATCTCATCCGGCTCTTTGACCAGCGCCCCGGTGAGCACGTCCGGCGCGCCCTTGGTCACCAGCACGTCGTCCTCGATGCGGATGCCGATGCCCTGGAAGCGCTTCGGCGCCCTGGAACCCGGTGCGATGTAGAGACCCGGTTCCACGGTCAGCACCATGCCCGGCTCCAGCTCGCGCCATTCCTCGCCCACCTTGTAGTCACCCACATCGTGCACGTCGAGCCCCAGCCAGTGGCCGGTGCGGTGCATGTAGTAGGCCTTATAGGCCTCGTCCTTGATGAGCTTCGAGACCGTGCCCTTCAGGAGCCCCAGCTTTACGAGACCCGCGGTCAGCACCTTCACCGCCTCCTCATGGGGCGCGTTCCAGTGGTTGCCGGGCCGCGCCTTGTCGATGGCCGCGAGCTGGGCCTTCAGCACCACCTCGTACACGGCGCGCTGTTCCGGTGAGAACCGCCCGTTCACCGGGAAGGTGCGGGTGATGTCCGAGGCGTAGCAGTCCAGTTCACAGGCGGCGTCGATCAGCACCAGCTCGCCGTCGTTGAGAGTCTGGTTGTTCTCGTTGTAGTGCAGGATGCAGCCGTTCTCGCCGCCGCCCACGATGGGGTTGTAGGCGTTGGTGCCGCCGTGACGGCGGAACTCGTGGATGAACTCGGCTTCGAGCTCGCCCTCGTTCATTCCCGGCCGGCACACGCGCATGGCGCGCTCATGGGCGGACACCGACACCGCGCCGGCGGCGCGCATGGCCTCGGCCTCCGCCTTGCTCTTGTAGAGCCGCATGTCGTGGAGCAGGTGATCCAGCGCCACGAACTCCTGGGGCGGGTGGATGCCCTGGCGGTTCTGGGCCTTCAGCTGGTTCACCCAGGCGATCACGTGCTTGTCGAACTCCGGCGACGCGCCCATGGTGTAGAACACCCGGTCGCAGTTCTCCATGAGGTGCGGCAGGATCTCGTCGATGTCACCGATGGGGAAGGCATCGTCCGCGCCGTAGTCGCGGGTGCAGCCCTCGGGTCCCGCGCGCCGCCCGTTCCAGGTCTCCATCACCGGATCCCGGTCGCGGCAGAACAGGATGTATTCCGCCTGTTTTCGCCCGGGCACCAGCACTGCCACCGCATCCGGTTCCGGGAAACCGGTGAGGTAGTGGAAGTCGCTGTCCTGCCGGAAGGGGTAATGGCTGTCGCGGTTGCGGATCTTCTCCCGGGCGCCGGGCACGATGGCGATGGCGCCGGGTCCCATCATGCGCATGAGCTCTTTGCGGCGGCGGGCGAATTCAGACTGCTGCATTGCCACTGATCCCTTGCCCAAATAGCGCGCCAAAAGCGTCGCGAGCCGAAGCAGAGCGAGGCGCGCGAGGCGGGCAGGAGGGAGTGCACTTTTGGTGTGCATGACCGACTGCGATCCCGAAGCGCAACGAAGTTATGCGAGGCGCAGCAGCTTTTGGCATCAGTGCACCGTATCCGAGGGAGGGGCAATCGCGGAGGGCGCCTGCAGCTCTTCGTAGAGCAATTGCACGCCGACCTTCACGTATTCCACCACTTCCGCGTAGGCGGTCTCGTCCTCGTCGCTGTCCTCGTCACCCTCGAAGCCGGCCTGGGCGATCTGCCCCAGGTCCTTCAGCACCTCGTTGGTCTCCTCGCTCAGCTCCGCGGGCTTGATCCGCGCGCCAGCGAGGCCCATGCCGAACAGGAAACCCTGGCACCACTCGCCGAGGGCATCGGTGCGGTCGGCGAGGCCGGTCTCGTCGTCCGGCAAGAGCGGCACGAACTCCAGGGAACCGCCCGCCAGGAGCGCATGGGTGCTGTCGCGCAGGGCCGAGAGGTCCTCGCGGCAGGCCCGCTGCGCCTCGGCGCTGCCGCTGGCCTCGTCCAGGATGTGATCGATCCAGGGTCCGTCGCCGTCCAGGCCGGCGCAGAGCGCGCCACACAGAATGCCGTGGGATTCCGCGGCATCGCAGGCGGCGCCGGCTCGTCTTAAGGTCTCGTCGAGGTCTTGGAATACGTTGGCGGGCATGAAGTCCAAATCACGATTTCACTGGATATATCCTACACCGGCAGACAGTTCATCTAAATTGCTCACAATCTTCATTAAGTCTGAGGGAATCCACTGACCCATCCCTGGTGCCGTGGCCAGTGCCGACATCCCTGTCGGCCCGCTCGCCCGGATCGAATTTCATCGCTCCGCTTCCTGCTGCGCTCGAAACCCTGCCACGCCATCCCTGGCGTGGCGCTCGGGACTGACGCCCGAGCCCCCCGGCTGTTCGATTAAGCACCGGGCTCGCCCTACACCCCACGCCGGACGCGTCCCATCTGACGTGCGTTGACCCGGGGCCGTGAGCACCCTATATTCGCGGCCCATGAGCAGCGAAAAAGCCCGCGCCCTCCTCGATCAGGAACTGAAACGCCTCGAGACCCGCGTCCAGGAACTGGTCACCAAGGTGGGCAAGCTCGACGGCGAGAACCACTCGCTGCGCGAGCGCCTGGAATCCCTGAGCACGGAACGCGCCAACCTCCTCGCCAAGAACGACGAGGTGCGCGGCCGTGTGGAAGCCATGATCTCCCGCCTGAAATCCCTGGAGGAGAGCGCATGAGCGAGGACCTGCAGCGCGTCACCGTGAAGCTCCTGGACAAGGAGTACCAGGTGGCCTGCCCGGAGGACGAGCGGGAAGCCCTGCTGGAGTCCGCCGAGCTCCTGAACCGCAAGATGAAAGAGATCCGCGACAGCGGCAAGGTGGTGGGCGTGGACCGCATCGCGGTCATGGCGGCCCTGAACCTGTGCCACGAGATGCTGCAGGGCAAGAGATCCAACATGAAGGCGGATGAGCGCCTCCTGGGCCGTATCCGCACCCTCAACGATGCCCTGGCGGGCGCCCTGGGCGCGACCCACTAGGGTCGCTCTGCCCCGCTGCCCGCCTGGCGCGACCTGTCAAGCTTGAATCTTCTCTCCACCGGGCGCATGTTTAATGCCGGTACCTTCTGCGGTGTTCGATATAAGGCCGGGTAACCCCTTGAGCCTAATTCATCACCCCGGGACATGGTTCGGCGGTAACGGTGTGCAAGTCCGCCTCGTAGCGGAAAGCCTAAAGTGCCCCAACTCGTCCCACTTGAACCTCCGGTTCAAGGGAATGGCCTTCGACGGCACATGCGGAAGGTGCCCCTCATTCCCCCCGCTGCCGGCATGACGCGCGACGCGCTCCGCCAGCAGCTGCGCGCGGCCCGCCGCGCCTTGAGCTTCGAGACCCGCCTGCAGGCTGCCATCTCCGCGGCCATCAACCTCTGCGCCAGCGAGGCCTACAAGAACGCGCGCCGCATCGCCGTGTACATGGCCATGGATGGTGAGCTCGACCCCACGCCGCTGATCATGCGTTGCCGCACCGACGAGCGCGAGCTGTACTTGCCGGTGCTGCCGCCCATGGAAGGCGCCATGTCCTTCCGCCCCTACAACATGGAGACGCCGCTCGTCCCCAACCGCTTCGGCATCCCGGAACCCAAGTTCGCCGAAGGCGGGCGCATGGCCAAGGACATGGACTTGGTGATCACACCCATCGTCGGTTTCGATCTCGCCGGCAACCGCTTGGGCATGGGCGCCGGCTTCTATGACCGCACCTTCGGCTTCCTCAGGCACATGGAACAGCCGCGTCCGCTGCTCATCGGCTATGCCTACGAGCTGCAGAAGGTGGCGTCGCTCGACGCGCAGTCTTGGGACGTGCCCCTGGCCGCCGTTGCGACAGAGCAACACTTCTACCCGCGTCCACCTCGCTCCGCGAGCGCATAGCAGGCCTCCATGAACTACTGGCTGATGAAATCGGAACCGGATGTGTTCGGCATCGAGCATCTGTCCCGGTCTCCCAAAAGGACTGCGAGCTGGACCGGAGTGCGCAACTATCAGGTGCGGAACCTGCTGCGGGACGATTTTCGAAAAAAAGATCTCGCCTTCTTCTACCACTCCAGTTGCCCCGAACCGGGCGTGTACGGCGTGATGGAGGTGACGGGAGCCGCGCACCCGGACGCCACCCAGTTCGATGTCAAGGACGAGTACTACGACGCCAAGTCCACGCGCGAATCGCCGCGCTGGTACGCGGTGGACGTGACCCTGAAGGAGAGCTTCAAACACCCGGTTTTACTGCAGGAATTGCGGGATTCAGCGGCGACCCAGACGCTGCAGACATTGCGCCGCGGCAACCGCCTCTCCATCACCGCGGTGACGCCGAAGGAGTGGGAAGCGATCCTGAAGATGGCGCACAGGAAGTGATGCAGCGTGCGCTGCATGCGCACTCAGAGATGCACTCCGCACATGCAGCGCACCATGCACACGCATGTCGAGTCGTCAAGAAACTTCGCTGCAAAACTGGAAATTTATTTTTTCTTGTATATACTTCAGGGCGTGTTTGATTCTTTTTAACCGGGAGGATCACATCATGAAGAAGAGAGCCAAGGCAAAGACCAAGGTTGCTGCCAAACGCAAGAAGAAGGCCACCAAGAAGGCCGGCGGCCGTCGCAAGAAGAAGGCTGGCGGCAAAAAGCGCCGCTCCAAGAAGAAGAAAGTCGGCGGTAAGAAGCGCCGTAGAAAGGCAGCAATGATGCCTATGTAAGTAGCCCGAAAGGCAACTTACAAAGAGTAGGCCCTCCGAAAGGAGGGCCTATTTTTTTGCCCGCGTTATACCGGTATGCTCCCTCTCAAATGAGCGCCGAAGACCGCAAGAAGAACGCTGCTGAAGCCGCCCTGGCCTACCTGGATGACGCCCGCATCGTCGGCGTCGGCACCGGGTCCACCGTCAATCACTTCATCGATGCGCTTGGCGCCATCAAGGGCCGCATCGAAGGCGCCGTCTCCAGCTCGGAGGCGAGCTCCCAGCGCCTGAAGAAGCTCGGCATCCCGGTGCTGGACCTCAATAGCGCCGGCGACATCTCTGTGTACGTGGATGGGGCCGACGAAGCCAACCGCCACCTGCAGCTCATCAAAGGCGGCGGTGGCGCTTTGACCCGCGAGAAGATCGTGGCGGCCGCCTCCCGGCGCTTCGTCTGCATCGCCGACGATTCCAAGCTCAAGGATGTGCTGGGAGCCTTCCCCCTGCCGGTGGAAGTGATCCCCATGGCCCGGAGCTACGTGGCGCGGCAGCTCGTCAAGCTCGGCGGTCAGCCGGAATGGCGCCAGGGTTTCGTCACCGATAACGGCAACGTGATCCTGGACGTGCACAACCTCAAGATCCTGGATCCCCCGAAGATGGAAGCCGAGATAGACGGCATCGCCGGGGTGGTCTGCACCGGCATATTCGCCCGGCGCGCTGCCGATGTGCTCCTGATCGCCCGGGAAGACCGGGTGGAGAAACTCATCCGCTGAGAGGCCATGCCGATGAGATGGCTTGCCCTGCTATTGCCCCTGGTGATGTCTGCTTGCGTGGCGCTGCCGGACACCTATCACCAGGTATCCGCACCGGAGGGCAAGGTCGAAGGGGGTTGCCGGCAGTTCGGCAACTCAGCCATGACTCCATCAAAGTTGCAATTGGCTCGGGGCAAAGCGACGGCCGTTGTGGACGGCTCTGATCTATCGAGCCTGATCTGGGACGACGGGATGGTATCCATGGAGTTCTGGGTGCCGGTGGGCAGTAGCGCGGCCATCGACTGGAGCCAACTCCACGCGACGGATGAGCTTACGGGCAAGGCCATCGACTTTAAGCTCAGCGGCACTGACGCCCGTTACGATGGTTTGACGCCTCTGCAGGTGACTGAGCCGCTGGGAGGGCGATTCGCACCGGATGCGGACCCTCGCATCGCGAAGATAAGCGTCGCCGGGGATCGCGTGGATTACCTGATTACCCTTCGGTTCACTGGCAAAGTCTCCGATCAGTTGGATCTGCGGCTGCCCGATATGACAGTGGATGGCATCGTCTACCCGGGCTTGGACATGCGCTTCCAGCACACTGTCGGAGTGGCGTGCATCCTGGTCCCAACGGTGAGCCTGCCCCACTAGCCCGCCACCGGCGCCGCGCACACCGCCTTGTAGTAGGCGCTGTCCGGCGCGATGCTGTGGGCTTCCACGATGGTCTGGGCCGTGTCTTCCGGCGACTGGAAGATCATGAGTCCGAAGTCCGTGAGGCGGCTCTTCTCCAGGTCATCCTCCGCCGCGGCATCCGCCGGCGCTTCGATGCTGCCGTCGGAATCGATGTAGCGAAGCTTCCCTACCGACACGTAATCGCCGCTGGGCTGGCCTTTGAGGGAGAGCACCCGGCGCAGCAGTGGCGCGAGATCGAGCTCCAGGGAGTTCATGGGCACGTGTGGGACGAGGTCCTGGTAGTTCTCGTAGCGCAGGCCATTGATCCCCGCCGCCGTGTACTTGGCGGCGAAGTCCGGCCCACCTACTCGCGGCGAACCGAAGGTCACCACCTCGGTCACGGGCATGAGCTTCTCCGAGGCGAGCGTGAGCGCCGCCAGCATGGCCAGCGCGCCGCCCTTGCTGTGCCCCGTCAGGTAGACCTTGGTAACGGGCTTGAGCGTGCCCGCCTTCTGCCAGGCCACGATCTGTTGCTGAAGGCCCGGCCACACTTGATCGAAAGCCCCTTTGAACCCGGCGTGCACCTGCCCGAGCTTGGGATCCACCTGGGGGCTGTAGTCGGCGTCGTTGAGCCAGTCTTCGATGGAGAGGACTTGTTTAGAGGTATCGGCGCTGTCCGCAACGTCAGGTAAGGTGCCGCGGAACGCGACTATCAACTCGTCCGCAGAGTGCCAGACGAAGCCCGAGTCCCGGTTGCCGTCGCTCTTGTCGCTGGTGGCACCCACCACGCCGTAACCTTCACCCTGCTCACCGATGAATGCTCCGAGGTCCGATTTGGGATCGAAAGCGCCGGTGTGGTTGATGCCGTAGGCATAGGCATCCGCCTTGATGAGCTTGCAGCCCAGGGGATCGTTCGCCGCCGGCTGCGCAGCCGGCGCTGCAGGCTTCACAGTGGCTGTGGCGGCAGGCGGCGTCGCTGCGGACGCCATGAGCGGCAAAGACGCCAGCAGCGCCGATAGAGCGATACAGATGCGCATGGATATCCCTCCCGGCAAGCTCCCGAAGTATAGGTTCGGTGGCTTGCCGGGAGGGAGACGCAGTTCACACCGGCTATTGGCCCTTGTGGGCCGCGATATACGGCGCGAGGGGGATGGACCAGATGTTGCTCTCCCCGTCATCCCAGCTCATGAGGCGCGCGAAATCCTGCTTCGCCTGCTCCGGCGTGCGCGGATACACCACCTTGATGGAGCGATCGCTGTTGAAGTACAGCGTCTTGCCGTCGGCGCTCACGTGAGCGCCCCAGGGGTTGTTGTCCGCGTTCACCGCGTCGCCCAGGTCCACCGGCGTGCCCCAGTGGTCGCCCTCGCGGAAGGCGATGAACAGGCGGTCCACGTCTTTCTTGCTGCCCACGTCGGTATCGAACACCACGAAGGACTCATCCGGCGCGATGGCCGGGTCCTTCTGGTGGGTGCTGGCGTCCCCCAGCATCTGCCGCACGCCGGGCTGATAGGCGCCGTCCTTGTACTGGGAACGGAAGATGTGCTGGATGCCGTCGGTATCGGGGTGGATGAAATAGAGGCTGCCGTCGGCGGCGATGCTTGGCGCATAGATGCGCTCGCTCACGTTCACCCCATCCGGCAGGCGCCAGGGCGTGCCCCAGCCATCGCCCTTGCGGTCCACCCGCCACAGGCCGCCCACGGGAGTGCCGCCGTCTTTCGCCGGGCGCTTGGAGGGGAACACGATGAACTTGCCGTCCGGCGACACCGCCGGATCATGGTCGTACCACTGGCCGGAGAACGGCGCGATCTCGGGTCTCGACCACACGCCCTTCACCTTGTGGGAGATGACGATGGTGGAGCTGGAGCCGTTGGAGATGTCGAACACCGCCGTGTCCCCGTCCGGCGTCATGCTGAAGCAGTCCTCGCTCGCCGTGCCGGAGATGCCGCCGGGGGCGAATATCTCCGGCATCGGCCCATCCGCCAGCGCGGCGCCGGTGAAGAACAGCAGGCTGAGCATCATGATGCGGTTCATTTCTGTTGCCCCTTCAGGTAGTCGGTGAGGTCCACTTGCCAGATGTTCAGCGACCCATTGTTCCAGGACTGCATGTCCGCCAATACGCGCTTGGCGGTCGCCCCGTCCCGCGCACCGGGTCCGCCCACCACCTTGCTGGTGGAAAAATACAGGGTCTTGCCGTCTGGGCTCAGATGCAGTTCCACACCGGGGCCGGCAGCGTTGATGGCGTCCGGCAGGACCTGGGGCTCGCCCCACTGACCGTCCTTGCGGAACACGATGAACATGTCCGAGCGGCCCGCCGGCGTCGGCGGCCGGTTGGACCCATACACCAGGTAGGATTCATCCGCCGCCACGGCCGCATCGAAGCCGCCGTACTGGCCCGCCGTGAACGGCAGCGCCACCGCCGGCTGATACTGGCCGTCCTTCAGCGCGGACATGAACAGCCGGAAGTGCAGGCCCTCGCCCGCCGCCTCCATGAAGTAGAGGTCGCCGTTGGCGGCGATGGTGGGGCTGAAGACGTTGAAGCTGCGGTTCACGGTGTCCGGCAGGCGCACGGGCTCACTCCATCCGTCGCCTTTCCTGTCCACGCGCCACAGGTTGCCGCCCTTGCCTGGATGAGGCTGCCCGCCCCAGGACCCGTCCGGCGGCGTGCTGCTGCCGGGTATCGGCCGGGTCGAAGCGAAGATCATGTAGGAGCCATCCGGTGACAAGGCCGGTTCCAGATCACGCCACTGTCCCGAGAAAGGCGCGATGACAGGAGTGGACCAGCCGTCCTTGAGCCGATGGGACTCCATGATGAAGTAGTCGGAGCTGTTGTTACGGAAGAAGTAGACCGTCCTGCCATCCGGCGTGAAGGTCGGGCCTTCGTCGTCCGCGGGACCGGATATCACCCCCGGCGCGAACACCTGGGGCACGGAGTCGGCGGCAGCGCTGGCGGTAACAGATAGCGCCGCCGCAGCGACTAACAGGACTGGCAGGGATTTCATGAGCATCCTTCCTGAAGGGGATGCACATGCGACCCGCCTGCCCCGCCTTAGTTCCCTATTTAGCCTTGGGCTTGCCTGCCTTGCGTTTCAGCGCAGTCTTGGATCCGCGGCATGCCGCGGACGGCCATGCAGGACAGCATGGCCGGGCCCGCGTCCGAAGCAGGGTGAGCAGTCCCCGCGAACGCCTGCACAGGATGTGCAGGCTGGGCTGGTTTGCGAAGCAGGAAGCACAGCAAAACAGCGAAGGACGGCAGGTGACGACGTCACCCGGAAGTCTTGGTTCCTTTAGTCTTGCCCGCCTTTCTACGCAAGGCATCCTTGGCCCGTTCCAACACTCGTTTCTTCGCCGCGCTGAGGCCTTTCCCGCCACGGTTGATATAAAAATTGATCATCGACATGGCCGACCGGTAGGGGCTGGACTTGCGGGTATGGCTGCGGCGCGCCGAAGCGAGCACCGAACTCGCGATCTTGTTGGGATCGTTGCCGGTGAACACGCCCTGTTTCAGGTCCATGGCGTGGCTCTCGCGGGTCACCCGGCCGGACCAATAGCGCTTGCGGCCGCGTGGAGTTTTCTTGCGAGTGGGACCGGCGCGACGGGAACGGCGTTTGGGACGGGTGGAGGAGCGGGCTTTCTTGCGGGCGGGCATGGGCGACCTCGTGGCGATGGTTTCCCAGGAAACTAGACCCGTCCGCGCGCCCCTGCGTTGACGGCTGTCTCAGAGTTCCGCGAGACGCCGCTCCAGGAAACGTCGTTCCGGGTCCGTGCGCGCCGAGTCGAGGGCCGCACGGTAAGCCGCCAAAGCTTCCTCACGCCTGTCCAGGCGCCGCAGCAGATCCGCCCGCACCACATGCAAGAGGTGGTAATCCTTGAAACCACCCCGTGCCGCGAGGGAATCCACCAGCGGCAGGGCCTTCTCCGGGCCATCCACCATGGACACGGCGACGGCGCGATTCAGCTCCACCACCGGCGTCGGTTGCAGGCGCAGCAACACCTCGTAGAGCGCCGCGATCTGCGGCCAGTCGGTGCGTCCTTCACGGGGAGCGCGGATATGCAGCGCGGCGATGGCCGCCTGCACCGCATAGGCGCTGACGCGGCCCGGCGCGCTCAACGCCTGCTCCACCAGTACCAGGCCTTCCTCGATCTGCTGCTCGTCCCAGAGTGCCGGGTCCTGGTGTTCCAGCAGGACGATGTCTCCCGTGGCGGTGAGCCGCGCCTCACGGCGCGCGTCGTGCAGCAGCATCAGCGCCAGCAGGCCCAGGACGTCGGGCCGCTGCGGCAAGAGCGCGTCCATGAGCCGGCCGAGCCGGATGGCCTCGAGACAGAGTTCCGCGGAGATCAGCCGTTCGCCGGAGGTGACGGAGTAGCCTTCCGTGAACACGGAGTAGATCACCGCCAGCACGCTCTGCATGCGCTCGTCCAGGAGCGGCGGCTCGGGTATCTCGTAGGGGATGCCGGCCTCACGGATCTTGCGCTGGGCCCGCACCAGCCGCTGCGCCATAGCGTCTTCCGCCACCAGGAAGGCGCGCGCCACCGCCTCGGTGCTGAGTCCGCAGACCGCGCGCAGCGTGAGCGCCACCTGCACCTCGGGATTGAGGGCGGGATGGCAGCAGGTGAAGATCAGCCTCAGGCGATCGTCGCCGAAAGCGGCATCCGCGTCCTCGCCCTCTTCCGTGGCCTCGCCGGTGGAGGCTTTCTCCAACGGCAGCACCTTGTCCTTGAAAACCTGGGCGCGGCGCTTCTGGTCGAGGGCCTTGTTGCGTCCCACCTCCACCAGCCAGGCCCGCGGGTTGTCCGGCAGGCCGTCCCGCGGCCAACGATCCAGCGCCACGGCGAAGGCGTCCTGGCGCGCATCCTGCGCGAGCTCGAAGTCGCCCAGGAGGCGGATCAGCGTGGCCAGCACGCGACCCGCCTCCCGGCGATAGATGGCTTCGACCTCGGAGGGCTGCAAGCGCATCAGGCCCAGACCGGACGGATCTCCACCGTGCCCCAACGGGCACTGGGGATGCGCTCGGCGATGCCGATGGCCTCGTCCAGGTCTGCGGCTTCCACTACGAAGTAGCCGCCGAGTTGTTCCCGGGTCTCGACGAAGGGGCCGTCGGTGGTCAGGGTCTTGCCGTCCCGCACCTTGATGGTGGTGGCCATGGAGGTGGGCTTGAGGCCGTGGTTCGAGACCAATTGGCCACGTTTCTTCAGGTCCTCGGTCAGGGCCTGGTACTCCTGGTACACCTTCCCCATGGCGTCCTTGTCCAGGTCCGCGGCTTGGGCTTCCTTCTGATAGATCAGCAACATGTACTGCATGGTCATGCCCTCACATGGTCACGGGCCAGATGGCCCGCACTTCGATGGAACCGATCCGGGCGCCGGGGATGCGCGCCGCCAGGCCCTTGGCCTCTTCCATATCCTTGGCCTCTACCAGGTAGTAGCCGGCCAGCTGCTCGCGGGTCTCGGCGAAGGGGCCGTCGGTGCTCACCACCTTGCCATCCTTCACCCGCACCGTCTGGGCCTCGGCGCTGGGGCGCAGGCGCTCGCCGCCCTTCAGGTGGCCGCTCTTCACGATGGACTGGGTGTAGACGCCGTATTCCTTGCTCATGGCCTCGAGCTCGGCGGAGCCTACGTTGCGGAACTGGGACTCGTTGGCGTAGATCAATAACAGGTACTGCATGACGGTTTCCTCGTTTTGAAAATTATAGGGTGGCGGCCCCGGCCATAGAGCCGGATGGGCAGACACACGAACAGCACTCGATGCATGGCTGACTCCTGCGAAGACGGATATGAGGTCTTCGTGATAGAGACGGTCGAGGACACGCCGAATCGACCGTCCGCGGAAATCTTTTTGGAAGGGTATATTTGAGGGTAGAGGGTATGACAGAGACAGAGGAAAGCCCATGAGAACCTTGTTCTTGGCCCTGGCCGTCGCGGCGGCCGCGGGTCCTGCCTTCGCGGCGCAGCCCATCTCCATCCAGAGATTCAATTCCGAGGACGCAGCCCAGGTGCACTGCCCCCTGGACAAGGTGGTCTGGCTCGAACCCAAGGCCCACCTCTACTACTACCGCAGCTCCAAGCATTACGCCAACTCCGGTACCGGCGGGTTCGTGTGCCGCGGGGATGCCATCAAGGCGGGGGCGAAGGCGGGAAAGTGAGGCGGCTCCTCACGAGCACGCGCCACCGGCGCGTCGTGAGCCGCCGAACGGGCAGGCAGGAAGCCTGCCCCTAGCTGCCCGCGAAGCAGGACGCGTGGCGGGGAAGCTGGCCGCTTCGGCTAGCCAGAATCCAAGATCATTAAGGAGCAATAGTGCTAAATCTAGACGGCCTGACCATGCATGTGAGTTCCACCGCCGATATCGGCGTGGTGGGTGCCGGCACCCTGCTCCACTTCACCCAGAAGGGCGACCGCGTGCTCGCGCGCTACGGTGGCGGTTCCATCCGGCGCGGTTGTCTGGTGGGCGAGATGGCGGGCGAATCGCTCCGTTTCCGCTATACCCAGTTGGAAGCGTCCGGCGAGATCCACGGCGGCAGCTCCCTCTGCGACCTCATCACGCTCCCCGATGGGCGCGCGCGCATCGTCGAGCATTTCACCTGGCGGACGCGCGAGGGGTCGGGGGATAACGTCTTCGAGCAGATACAAGACGCCTGAGACGCTGCAGGCGGTGGCGATATCGGATCGCAGTTCCTGGTCCCGTTCCGGCACCGCACCAGCCCGCTGCTGGAAAAAGGCCCCGCGAAAGCGGGGCTTTTTTCTCTTGAGATCAGGCACCCTTATGTCACTCCGGACCGGGAGCAACACTCCGTTACCGGCGAGCTTCGCGTTTTATGAAGGGCATCACAAAGCCGCGGAATAAGATGGGGAGAAATACGGGTCTTCAGCTTGATCGCGCATCTGCGCGCGGCTCTTGTGTTGCCCTTCAAACCGGATGGACTCCGCTCCCGTGCAACCCCCGCTGACACCCACCCGAGCATCCATCCCCACCACGGATAGGGACCGGATGAAGAAGGAACCCGCTTTCCGCCCAGGCCAGACGGTATGGGTGCGGGGGTTGAAGGACATCCTCGGCACTCTGGATAGCGATGGCAAGCTCGATGGCCTGCCGTTCATGCCCGAGATGGTCCCCTTCTGCGGCCGGCCGTTCCGCGTCATCTGCCGGCCGAACCGGACCTGCGTGGAGGGAGCCGGGATCTGCGAGTTCAGCGGCGTTGTGTTCCTCGAGGGCTTGCGTTGCGACGGCAGCGCCCACGATGGATGCCAGCGCCGATGCCTGCTGTTCTGGAGGGAAGCCTGGCTCAGCGACAAGCCGGTGACGGCACCGGCCCCGGGACCCGCCGAGGCGGCCGAAGCGGTCCTCAAGACCCGGACAGGCGAGCGTTATTTCTGCCAATCCACCGAGCTCGCCTCCGCCGCCACCCGCAAACAGCGGGAGGATCGCGGCTTCGGCGACCGCTTGGGCGATGACCTGCGCGACCTGCAGGCGGGCAACATCAGTTCCTTGCAGTTCTCGCAGCACATGCTGGAGAAGGTCTCCAACAGGGTGAAAGGCCTGGCAGGCGCCGGCCATGCGGTGGTCGGCACCCTGCATAAGACTGAAGCCCTGAGCTTAGGGCTGCAGCCCGGAGACTGGGTCGAGGTCAAAAGCCGCAAGGAGATCGAAGCCACCCTGGACATCCATGGCAAGAACAAGGGACTGCTGTTCTCCCCTCCCATGCTGCCGTATTGCGGCAGGCGCTACCGGGTGGCGAACCGGATGCAGAAGATGATCCTGGAAGAGACCGGCAAGATGATCCAGTTGAAGGACACCGTGGTCTTGGAAGGCGTCACCTGCGAAGCCTGGGGCTGCCAGCGCTCGAACCTGCAATTCTGGCGGGAGATATGGCTGAAGCGGGTGGAGGCTTGAGGCCGCTGACCTCGGAATCGAAGATGAGAATCCCGGCATGAGCCGGGATTTTCGTTTTGGCTTGAGGGCTTGTAGATAATCAAATTTAGATTAAGATATATGTAACGTTGTCGGTTGCCCTCCCGGGGTCGGCAATGGTTGGGAGGAAGACTGTTAGTAAACCTAACTGAGGAGAACGACCATGGCTAAGAAGAAAGCTGCGAAAAAGAAAGTCGCCAAGAAGAAAAAGAAGGCTGGCAAGAAGAAGCGCTAGAGCTTCGAAAAGCCCCGCGAAAGCGGGGCTTTTTTATGCAAGAAAAGCCCCACTTTCGTGGGGCTTTTTTTATGGCCCGTGGGACTCAGGCTCTACCGGCCGAGCGGGTGCCGGGCGATGAAATCCTGCGTCAATTGGGCTATCTCATCCGGGTCCTCCAGGGTGGCGAAGTGCGCCGTATCCAGCACGTGCACCTCCGCCTGCGGCGCCTGCTTCAGGTAGGCGAGCGCACCCGGCGTAGTGAAGAAATCGTCCTGGTCGCCCCAGATGACCAGCACCGGCACCTTGAGCTTCTGCAGCTCGGCCTGCCAGGCGGGGTACCGGGCCACGTTGTTGCCGTAGTCGAACCACAGGTCGTTGCGCGCCTCGATGACCCCGGGCCGCTGGGCTGAAGCGGTCATGAGCAGGATGGCATCCGGGCTCATCTTGGAGTCGTATTCCCAGCCCTCGGGCTTGGGGTATCCAAGGGACTTCCAGTACTCCGTGCGGCGCTTGTCCACCGCGGGGTTGCGCTGCGCCCAGTGTTGCCGCAGCTCGCCGTTGGGGTCCTGGGCTTGCGGGAACCCATCCAGGTGGATCACCCCGTTCTGCACCATGATGCCGGTGATGGAATCCGGCGCCGCGCTGATGAGGCGAAAGCCCACCGGCACGCCATAGTCCTGCATGAAGAGCGCATAGCGCTTGATGCCGCGCGCTGCCAGGAAATGGCTGACGGTCTCAGCGATGTGGTCGAAGGTGTAGCGGTAACTGACATGGTCCGGCGCATCCGAATAGCCGAAGCTCGGGTAGTCCATGGCGATCACGTGCAGGGCCGGCGAAGCCAGATGCTCCATGACCTTCTCGTACTGGATGGACGAGGCCGGATAACCGTGCAGGAACACCAGGGTCGGGGCGTCCGGCGCGCCGCCCTCTCGATAGAAGATGTTGAGGCCATCCACCTTCTGCCAGCCGTACGTCAGGGCGGTGGCCCCAGCCGGGATGCTTGCCAAGGCGAGCGAAGCCAGTAGCAGGAATTGCGCTAAGCGGATCTTGAGGTTCATGCGGACTCCGAGAGATGCGACGCGCAGGAGCCTAAGCCTCGCCGCCCGGCATGACTAACGATGTTTTTTGCGTGGAGCTGTGAGGAATACTGAGGGCGGGTATTTGCCGTGGACCTGCGGTGAGACGGAAAAAAAGCCCCACCAGAGTGGGGCTTTGAATGCGAGCCGAATAGCGGGTTCAATCTTTCTTGAGCGTGAAACTCCCGGCCTTGTCTCCCGGCACCACCTGCCAGCCGGGCGCGAGATCCAGCGTCCAGCCCGGCCCTTCGATATGCGAGCCGGTGGTCGTCTTGGGCGCCGCCACCGTGGCGTGGCTGAAGTCCGTCGGCAGGAGCACGCCGTCTTTCACATCCAGGGTGCCCCAGCCCGCCGTGGCGTGGAAGCTGGGATACACCATGCCAGCCTCGCCGAGAGACACCGCCGCGCTCGGATTGAAGCTGAAGGCGAAATGCTTGTCGCCGGGCAGGAACAGGGTCGGGCCGTCCACCAGGAGCGCCCGGTAGCGCGCCTTCACCGCCTCGGCCTTCTTGGCCCGCTCCTCCTCTGCGATACGGAGGGCGGCTCCGCCGTAGTGCGGCGCCCGCACCTCGGCGGAGACCGGGTTACCCGCCGGCAGCGTCGAAGCCAGCATGGCGCTGAGATCGGATTTCTCGTTGAGCTGCTTGCGCCAGCCGGGCATGCGCTCATCCAACAGCAGGCCGTACGGGGGACCGGAGATATAGGCGAAGAAGCGGATGAAGCTCACGCCCGCATCCGGCGTGGTGAGCCTCCCGATGGCGCGCCACACACCGGAATCCCGGTCCGGTTCGCCGGCGATGGTCCCGGTGTACTCCGGCACACCCTCGGCGATCTCCAGGCTCGCCTCGGTCTTATCCGAACCTGGGAAGAGCTTGTGCCGATAGGCCCGGAACGCCAAAGCATCGCGGATGGCCTGGGTCTGGGCATCGCCCTGCGCGGCGAGTGCTGCCGCCAGCGCACGCCATTCCAGTTGCAGCCACAAGCGGCCATCCACGGTGTCGAGCTGCAGGTTCGCCGAGTCCGGCGCCATCAGACCCAAACTCGGCTGTATGCGGTGAAACATCTCGTGGCCGAGGGTGACATCCAAGGTGAGCTTGTCCTGGGGAAGGATGGACCAGATCAGCATGGTCCAGCGCTTCCCTTCCCAGTCCACCGGCGCATTGGCGATGATCACGTCCTTCGGCAGCGTGCCCACGTAGAGCCCATCCTCTGCATGGAGCACGCCCTTCGGGTCGGGCTCATTGGAGACTACGTAGCGCGTGTCCGGATCCACGAAGAACAGCGCGCCATATAACTTGGTGCCCCAGAGCTTCCCACCCTCGTGATCGGACACGGACTGGGCCGTGGCGAACACGGCTTTCGCCTGGTTCAGATCGATGGGTGGTGGGGAGTCTGCTAAAGCGAGCGATGGAAGGGTGAGCAGCATCGCGAGTGAAAGCATCTTGAGACCGGACATGGGCCGAAGCTCCACTGTTGTTATAGGCGAGCGAAGATAGCACCGCGAGTCGCGGACAGTGGTGTAGGTGGGTAGGATGGCGGTGGGCTAATGCCGTCGTGCAGCCTGACTCGGACTACATGGTGCCGACAGGCGCGTCTCAAGCCTGCGCATACCGATGGGCATGCCTGGGACCGCGGCGGCGGCCATGAAGACAGAAGGCCCCGCGAGTGCGGGGCCTTCTGTCCCGGCATCGAGACCGCAGCCTTCAGTCTTGCCGCGTCAGGTCAGCCTTGAAGTTCGTCTCCCAGGTCCTGCCGCCGTCGTCCGAGAACGCCTGCTCGAAGTGATGGGAGTTGGGCGTGATGTCGGACCAGGTCTGGCGCACCAGGACCATCTTTCCCTTGATGCTCTCCTGGTCGTAGAACTCCCCGCGCCCATCCTTGAACTCCCCGAACATGGGCCGCGCGACCACGCCATCGCCCACGGCCGCGGCGTTCAGGCTCCACTGGCGGGTATCCGGGTTGTAGAGGAACAGCAGCAGGTCTTCGATGTGGAAGCCGGGGCAGTCCGCCTCGAGTTCTTCCATCTGCGCGCGGCCGTCCCAGACCTTGCGCGCCACCAGGCTGCCTTGGCACTTCTCCCATGTGGCGGGGCCTGTGGGCGCACGGTGCAGATGACTTATGGCGCTCTTCCATGTGCCGAGATGGAAATCGAAATCATGCTGTCCGTCTCGCGCCACGGCAGGGTTCGCATCGGCGTGCAGAGGTTGCAAGGCGAGCATCAGGTTGCACAGGGCCGCGAAGGCCAGCGTGCCAGGGACAGTGGTGATACGGGACATTCGGCACCTCATGTGATCGGAAGCGCCATGATAGAGTGACGCCGCTCGCGCGCCAGGACCGGTTTCGACGGGTAAACGGACCACTATCAGGAGACCTATGCCACGCCGCTCCCGAGGGGCGTTGCTGCCGCCGGTGCCCGGCAGCCATCCACGGCGCATCGATGTCTACCGCGCCTTGCGCAACGCCGTGCTGCAAGGCCTGCTCGCCCCCGGCGAACGCATGCCCTCCAGCCGCAAAGCGGCGACCGACTACGGCGTCTCCCGCGGCCTGCTGGAAGAGGTGTACGCCCAACTGGTGGAGGAAGGGCTGCTGGAACGCGCTGCGGGACGCGGCACGTTCGTATCCCGCGAAGCGCCGAACGGCCCCGCTCCCGCCGAGGACTCGAAGACTCCCTCCGTATCGGCGCGCGGGACCAAGCTCGCAGCCAACCTCAGCAACCGCGTGCCGCAGGAGTTCAGGCCGTTCAATTCCGGCATCGCCGATGCCGCGGAATTCCCCTGGAATACCTGGCAGAGGATGCAGGACCGCGCCCTGCGCGACATGAAGCCTGCGGACCGGGATTTCACCGACCCTCGCGGACTGCCGGCGCTGCGCCGCTCACTCGCCCACCATCTCGCCCAGCTGCGCGGGCTGCGTTGCACCGCGGAGCAGGTGATCATCTTCAACAGCGTCCAGCAGGCCCTGTACCTGCTCGCCCTGCTGCTGCTGGACCCACGCGAGAGCGCGTGGATGGAAGACCCCGGTTACCCGGGAGCGAGAGCGGCGCTCGAGCTCGCCGGCGCCAAGCTCGTCCCCCTGCCGGTGGATCGGGAAGGCATGCAGGTCGCCCTGGGTCTGCGTCGCGCGCCCAAGGCGCGGCTCGCCTATGTCACGCCCTCGCACCAGTTCCCCACCGGCGTCGCCTTGAGCCCGGAGCGCCGCGCCGCGCTCCTGGAGTGGGCGGCGAAGCGCGAGGCTTGGGTGCTGGAGGACGATTTCGACGGTGAGTTCGGGCACGCCGGGCGGCCCGTGACGCCGCTGCGCTCCCTCGACCGGCACGGCCGGGTGCTCTACCTCGGCACCCTCAGCAAATCCATGTTCGTGTCCCTGCGGCTCGCCTTCGCCGTGGTGCCGGAAGCCATGGTTGAGCAACTCGCCAACCTCCGCACCCAGCTCGATGCCTTCAGCGCCCCGCTCACACAGCTCGCCATGAGCCGCTTCATGGACGAAGGCCATTTCTCCAGCCACGTGCGCCGCATGCGCGGCATCTATGCCGTGAAGTGCGCCGCCCTGCGGGAAGGCTTGAGCCCCCTCGCCGAGCGCGGCTGGACCTGGGAAGACGACACGGTGGGCGTGCAGATCCTGCTGCGCCATCGGGATGCGCGAGAGGTGCGGCGCATCGCGAAGGCCAGCGGCCTCGCCCTGCACCTCATCAGCTCCTATCGGCAAAGCCCCGCCAAAGACGATGGCCTGCTGCTGCGTTTCGGCGGGCTCAGTGTCCCGGCGATCCAGACGGGGATAGCGCGGTTGGTAGAGGCGGCAGTCACCGGCTAGAAGCCGGGAGCGGGAGTATGCTAAGGCAGCCTCAAGGGAGTTGGGGGCAAGATGCTGAAGCTGTCGATTGCCGCGTTTCTGGCCCTGCTACTGGGCCCGCTCTCCCCTGCTCTCGCCTCCCCGCCCGTCGATACCAGCGCCGTTCCTCAGTTCAAAACCGAGCAGGCCGCGCAGCGGCATTGTCCCGGCGACACCGTGGTGTGGCTCAACACCTATTCCGGGATCTGGCATTACAAGGGCGCCAAGTATTGGATGAATACGAAGTATGGGGCGTTTGTGTGTGAAGGCGAGGCTAGAGCGAAGGGAATGAGGTCGAGTAGGGATGGGAGTTGAGGGACTAAATGTCAGCTGGGATTACCTGGGAAGAAATAGAAAAAAGGTGGCTAGGCGAAAGCCGCATTTCCTTGTCGTCCGAAGCCATCCTAAGTGCCTTTCAAACGGTTGAACAAGCGCTGGGTTCAGACTATTTAGAATTCCGTCTCGCTCACGGGGGGTCGACGGGCTCTATTCCCACGTATGGAATTGTGGATCTCGGCCAACAATTGGCCGCACTTAACAAGTGCAAAAATTCTTCAAGCCTCCTGTCCAAATTAAGATCTGGCGAGTTGTCTGCATTCGCGGAACTAACAGCCATGCATATTTTAGATGATGCATTTGCTCAGTTTGAGTACGAACCGGAGGTGAGAGTTAAAGAGAGAATTAGAAAGCCAGATTTTAGGCTGAAGTCCAACGATTCGGAGTGGTTGTATGTCGAAGTTGCTCGTGCAGATATCTCTGAAATGCAAACGCACATGGCATCGCTGAGAGAACCTTTCTTTGCTCTCATTGAAATCATGAAGGAGTTTGCTCTGGAAGTTTATCTGACACGAGAGCCCACCGACACCGAACTTAAGGATCTTGTGAGCCACGCTCGAAAGCTGTGTCTTGGCGAAGCCGCTCAGATAGAAAAAATCTCAGACGTCGGCTACATAAAGATAGAACACGTTGTGCCCCTTCCGCCAACTATCATTCCAACTACTTTCCCCGATGAGCCCATTAGACCAATGCTCGGTAAGGCTTCAATCAAGGGCGGCGGCCCAGAACCAGTACGTCTCGTGAGCGTTCGCATCGCATATTCAGATGAGCGCGCTGAAGAATTCTTGCGTGGCGAGGCAAAGCAGTTACCCACTGACGCCCCCGGATTGATCATGTTTGATGTGACCAGAGCACCGAGCGGACCAAAAACCTGGACACCTCTTCTCCGACGTCGGCTGCAACCAAATATAAACACGCGCGTAAGCGGCATTTGTATGTTTCATGCAGGTCATGAGCCGCCTGAGGGAGCCATCATTCATCGTTCAACATTGCTTAAAAACCCACATTCTCATCTTGAATTGCCAGATTGGATAGATAGTGCAATTGCACGCTATCCAGAGTGGCAAGCACCCGAAACGAAACAGGGCAAGTGAGGACACACGTTTGGGAGCGGGTCATGACATTCCTTTTATCCAATACGATTTCCAATCGGGTGTTTATGGCAGCCGACTCTGCAGAGACGGCTACATATGCAGATGGATCGAGGGCAATTAGAGAGATCGAAAAAACGCTCTATTTCCCTAAGTTGAACGTCGGAATTTCGACCTGGGGAAGTGCCAAGATCGGAAATATTGGTATCAATGAGTGGCTGCGAGACTCTCTAATTGAATATCACGATGCCAATGACAGTCTTCGGCTGACCCGTCTTACAAATTTTTTGGCATCTCGACTTGATGCAGAATTTGGCTTGCCAAAAAGGGGGCATTCATTAGCAGAGATGGGACTGCATATTGGTGGATTTGAAACAGGAGAAGTGAACTGCCCACCAGGCCTTTGTCACGTGTTCATAGGCAAGGATAGGGATCGCTTTGAGCCGGAATTAACACACCCCTCTCTTAAGGTGGGTGGATTCTTGCTATTTAATGGTATGTACGAACCTTTTTCGATGATGTGGCATGAGTTAAAGGAAGTGGACGATAAATATCGTGCCATCGTTGAGCGCTCCTATCCACACTTGATCAAGCTGGATAGAGATAGGTGGATAGACTTTCATGCTGAATGGCTCGGAGGTTGGGTCAAACAACTTTGCATCACATTCAAAGTTGTGGGGATGCCCGAATACGTGGGGAAGGCTATACGTGTTCTGACTTTCGATAATAATGGCGATAGACGGAATTACGAAATTCCCGAAATTGTACGTCTATAACATCAACGCACGCTCCATGCGTACCTACGTAGTTTGGGGGGTCTAGATATCTGCGTAATCTGGTGCTCCAATTTCGGCATTGTGGTTTCGTATGGCGGGATGTATTGGATGCTGAGAGATTTTTCTAACCCCTCCCCTGTCACAAAAGGTTCATACATACCCACCCCCTCCTATTGTTAAACGGAACGAGGTGGGGAGGGGCTAGGAACATCCTGAAAGTCGAGGTAGCGGGTAATCAATGAATATTCTTGAGTACAAGACCTTCCTGCTGTTCGCCACAATATTATTTGGCGGCGTGAATTCCTTACGATTCCTAAGCAATAAGGGGAATTGAATTGCGATTTTCCCGGGTGCAGTTGCAACTCATCTCAATCTCCTGCTACCTGTGCGGCTTAGCTGCAATCGTGGCAAGACTGATCGTCTATCCGATGCCGGCATCGTTACTGGCATGGTCTTTGGGTGCCCCACTAGTCATCGGAGTCTGTTCTTTTGCCTTCAGCTACTTCAAACAGTTCCGGCAATACAAAGATCTCATGCTCGACTATTCTGGAGTGAATCTCGCATTCTTCGTACTATGCCGCCCTATACCCCCGCTCGCCTTCACGATATGGGCGCTCTATGAGCTGCGCGGTGGGAAAGCGGATGGCCTGGAAGACGCGATGTTCGGTTTCTCGATCTTCTTCATCTTCTTCGCTTCGCACGTGGCAGAGTATCTGCGCATGAGGCAAAACGGGGTTGAGGCTGAATCATAAGAACATCTTCGGAGACTAGGATTGCGCTGGACTTGGAGAACCTAGGTTGGCGGGATGTGGTTGGAGCGCTGCGCTTTCCTGCTTCGCGCTCCCGTCCTGCCACGCCATCCCTGGCGTGGCCTTCGCCGGGTGACGCCTTCGGCGTCCACTCCCCGGCTCAGCCTACCGCCAGACGATCCCCCAATGATGAGAAGGACGCAGAGGTAGGACTGCGGACTCTGACTCCGCCAACCCGCAACCCAAAATAAAAAGCCCCACCGAAGTGGGGCCGTTTATTTTGGCTGGGGGACTAGGATTCGAACCTAGGTTGGCGGAGTCAGAGTCCGCAGTCCTACCGCTAGACGATCCCCCAAAACCGGTTACCAGTAAGAGTCCTGGTTCTGACGGGGTTTCGAAATTAGCGCTTCGAGTACTGCGGCGCGCGGCGAGCCTTGTGCAGGCCGACCTTCTTGCGCTCCACGGCGCGGGCGTCGCGGGTCACGAAGCCGGCCTTGCGCAGCGGCGAACGGTTGGCTTCGTCGTACTCGATGAGCGCACGGGTGAGGCCGTGACGGATGGCGCCGGCTTGCCCCGTGGTGCCGCCGCCTTCGACGGTCACGTCCACGTCAACGGACTCGTTCATCTTCAGCACGTCGAGCGGCTGACGCACGATCATGCGGGCGGTGACGCGGCCGAAGTATTCGTCCAGCGGCTTGCCGTTAATGAGGATGCGGCCGCGGCCGGACTTGACGAAGACGCGGGCCTTGCCCGTCTTGCGACGACCAGTGCCGTAGTTGGTGCTGACTGCCATTTGAATGTTTCTCTAAAGTCTTGAGTTTGAGAGAGGGTTAGAAGTCGAGCTTCTGGGGCTGCTGGGCACTGTGCTTGTGCTCGGCGCCGGCATAGACCTTGAGCTTGAGGAACATGGCGCGGCCCAGCGGGTTCTTGGGCAGCATGCCCTTCACCGCGGTCTCGATGGCGCGCTCGGGGTGCTCCTGCAGCATCTTGCCGAGGCTGGTGTGCTTCATGTTGCCGATGTAGCCCGTGTGCCAGTGGTACATCTTGTCGCGCAGCTTGTTGCCGGTGACGGCGACCTTCTCCGCGTTCACGACCACGATGTAGTCGCCGGTATCCACGTGCGGGGTGTACTCGGGCTTGTGCTTGCCGCGCAGACGGCGCGCGATCTCAGCGGACAGGCGGCCGAGGGTCTTGCCGGTGGCATCGACCACGTACCAGTCGCGCTTCACGGTCTCGTTCTTGGCGAAAAACGTACTCATGGACCTACGGACTCCAAAAAGGCAAAAATGGGCTGGCAAAAGAGCCGGCAATTTTACCGGGGACTCCCTTGTCTTTCAAGCGCTTAGGTGGGTTTTTGGCCTCCGGAGGGGCCCCGGAAAGGCCCAGGACTGGAGGCATTAAGGCTTCAAAATCAGGCGCTTAAGGGCGCTCAGCGGTTGGGGAGTTTAAGCCGCTCCACCACCCGGCCATTCTGCAGATGCTCGGTCACGATCTCATCTATGTCGTCTTTATCCGCATAGGTGTACCAGACCTCCTCGGGGTAGACGACGGCGATGGGCCCCTCGCTGCAGCGGTCCATGCAACCGGCCTTGTTGACCCGCACCCCGCCGGGGCCAGCGAGGCCCAGTTCCTTCACCTTCTTCTTGGCGTAGTCCCGCAACTCGTCGGCTCCATGGTCCTGGCAGCAGGGGGAGCCGTCGGTCCGCTGGTTGGTGCAGAAGAAGATGTGGTGCTTGTAATAGGACATAGCTTCTATATATGGACTTAGCTCCGGTAATTCTACTCCGTCGCCCCGCCACTCCACTTTTCTCTATTATGGAGATATGTCCGCCCCCGCTTTTCCCCTGGCCGATGCCGACAAGTGCGTGAAATGCGCGCTGTGCCTGCCCCACTGCCCCACCTATAGGGTCAGCAAGGACGAAGGCGAATCCCCCCGCGGCCGCATCGCCCTGATGCAGGGTCTCGCCACCGACAAGCTGGAACTGACGCCGCGGGTCGAGGCCCATCTGGATCAGTGCCTGGCCTGCCGGGCCTGCGAGGCGGTGTGCCCGGCGGAGGTGCCCTACGGCAAACTCATCGACGCCGGGCGCGCGGAGCTGCGCCGCCGCGGCCACGCCGAGCCTTTGAAGGCGCGGCTCTTCGCCTTCTTCATGCGTAGCCCCGTGCGGGTGCACTTCCTGCGGGGCCTGTTGCAGATGGCGGAGAAGACCGGGCTCACCGGTCTCCTGCTGAAATCGGGACCGGCTTCCGTGCAGCGTCTGGTGCGCCTGATGCCTGTCCTGCCGAAGCAGAAACGCTGGGATCCGGCCTATGCGCCGCGCAAGGGACGCGATGAGAAGGTGTCCTTGTTCTTAGGGTGCGTGGCAGACATCGCCCAGCCCCAGGTGACCGCCTCCGCCATCGCGGTGTTGAACGCCATCGGCGTGGAAGTGCTGATACCGAGATCCCAGGGTTGCTGCGGCGCGCTCGATCAGCATGCCGGCCGCGCGGACAAAGCCGCGAGACTCGCCCGCGCCAATCTCGCGGCCTTCGCCGGCGACACACCCATCCTCGGCACCGCCAGCGGCTGCACTGCGAGCCTGGTGGATTACGAACAGATCGCAGGGCCGGAGGGCAAGGATTTCGCGGCGCGGGTGGAGGACATCAGTGCCTGGCTCGCCAAGGACGAGATCCTGCCCCGCGTGGAATTCCAGCCCTGGAATGCCCGGGCCCTGGTGCAGGCGCCCTGTACCCAGCGCAACGTGCTGAAGAGCGAGAAGAGCGCCTTCGAGCTGGTGAAGCTCATCCCAGGCCTCACGGTAAAGGCCATTCCGGCGAGTTTGGGCTGCTGCGGTGCCGCCGGAAGCTACATGCTCACGGAACCGGAGAAGGCCGATGCCTTCGCCGATGCCTATGCCGCGCACATCCAGGAGCAGAAGGCGGAGCTGCTGATCACCTCCAACGTGGGCTGCGCCCTGCACCTGCGCGCGGCGCTGGCCCGCCGCGGCGTGCGCATCGCCGTGCTGCATCCGATAGAACTCCTGGCGCTGCAATTGCCGGATTCCATGTACAAACCTGGCATGGATATCACCAAGCGCGGTGTAGTTCCCACATGACTGTTCTGCGCGTCCACCTGTCCTCTATCTGGGTGCAGGTGATCCTCTACGGCATCCTGCTGGCGGCCGGCACCTTCGTCTTGGAATGGCTCGACTTCCGGCGCCTCGCCCACACCTATCCCACTGAGCTGTATATCGGCCTCATCGCCGTTGCCTTCCTGAGCCTCGGTGTCTATATCGGGATCCGGGTGTTGGGCAGGCGATCCAAGCCTGCTGCGTTCGACGGCAACCCCAAGGCCCAGGCCAGCCTCGGCATCAGCGGGCGGGAACTGCAGGTGCTGCAGGAACTCGCCGCCGGCCGCTCCAACAAGGAGATCGCCGCCAAGTTCGCGGTCTCAGGCAACACCGTGAAGACCCACACGGCGCGGCTGTTCGAGAAGCTGGGGGCCAGACGCCGCACGGATGCCATCAACCGCGCCCGCGAGCTCGGCATCTTGCCCTAGGGACGCGGTATTGCGGGTGATTCGCGCCAAATCACCCTTTTGGGCGATGGTCTTGGGCGGCGGCGACGTATTTAATTGACGCCGTACCCATCACTGGAGCCGGACCATGTTGAAGATCATCCTGCGTTACGGCGTCATCGCCGGCTTGATCGTCGGGATCGCGCTCGCCGCCGTCAGCCTGGGCGTGGGCCAAGACCCGGGTTCGCCTTGGAGCTACCTGGTCGGCTACCTGACCATGCTCATCGGCCTGAGCACCATCTTCATCGCCATCAAGCGACACCGGGACAGCGACCTCGGCGGCGTCATCCGCTTCTGGCCGGCCTTAGGCATAGGCATCGGCATCAGCTTCATCGCCGGGATCTTCTATGTCATCGCCTGGGAAGTGGCCCTGTACTTCGGTCACCTGGACTTCGCCGGCAAGTACGCCAAGGCCATGATCGAGGGGGCCAAAGCCAAGGGACTGACCGGTGACGCGCTCGCCAAGGCCGTGGCCGATGCGGAGCAGTTCAAGACGATGTATGCCAACCCGCTCTACCGCATCCCCGAGACCTTCATCGAGATCTTCCCGGTGGGGGTGCTGGTGTCGCTGGTTTCGGCCGGCCTGCTGCGCAACAGCCGCTTCCTGGCCGCCCGCCGCAACCCGGCTTAAGTCATACCCACCACCGGATCTGAGCGCGCTTCAGGGCCGCCAACCGAACCTGCAAGGAAAGGATCATGAGCAAGGTATTCGTCAACGTCGGACTCAGCCTCGATGGCTACATGGCACCGGAAGGGATGACCATGGAGAACCCCGGGTACAAGAACTGGGGCGCCAAGTGGGGTGCTCTGATGGCCTGGATCCTCAGCCAACAGTACTTCCGCGAGCATCACAAGTTCGGGACCGGGGGAGAGACCGGCCCGGTCAATGACCTGGTCCGCCGCACCACGGAGCGTATCGGCGCCAACATCATGGGCAAACGGATGTTCGACCAGGGCGAGCGCCACTGGCCAGAGGAGGCTCCGTTTCACACACCGGTATACGTCCTTACCAATGAGAAACGCGACCCCTGGGTGCGCCCCGGTGGAACGACCTTTTACTTCGTCAATGACGGGGCAGAGCGCGCCCTCGAGCTGGCCAGGGAATCCGCGGGCAGCCGTGACGTCCGTATCGCGGGTGGCGCGGATGTCATCCAGCAGTACCTGAACCTGGGTAGCGTCGACGAGCTGGAGATCGCCTTGGCACCCGTGTTCTTCGGCAGCGGGCGGCGTCTTTTCGAGAACCTGCGCGAGCCCGGGCCGCAGTTCCGGATCGACAAAGTCCTCGATGGTCCAGCCGCCACACACCTGCGCTATATACGTCAGTGAGGGTGGTTCAGCGGACTACCGCCTGTGGGCTCGCCGTAGATGGCGGGCCCATCATTTTCGGAGCTGTCCTATAATCGTCGCATGACCGCCCGCCGCCTCACGCCCTTCGACCGCGTGCTCTCCGAGCTGGAGCATGCCCTGCGCACCTCCACCGGCGGCGGCGTGCGCGCCGCGGCGCGGCCGAGTCCGGCCGCGGCACTGCCGAAAGATCAGGCGCTGGATGATGCGGCCCGTGCGGAAGCGGCGCGGCTCATGCGCGTGAACCATGCCGGCGAGATCGCGGCCCAGGCCCTCTACCAGGGCCAGGCCTTCATGGCCCGGGACCCTCGGGTGCAGGAGGCCATGGCCAAGTCTTCCGATGAAGAGACGGATCATCTGGCCTGGTGCGAGCAGCGCCTGCAGGAACTGGACGGCTCCGTGAGCAAGTTGGACCCACTCTGGTACGCCGGCTCCTTCGCCATCGGTGCCCTGGCCGGCCTCGCGGGCGATGCCTTGAGCCTCGGGTTCGTGGGCGAGACCGAGCGGCAGGTGGTGGAGCATCTGGAGAGGCATCTGGCGAAGCTGCCGGAGGCGGATACCCGCAGCCGCGCCATCCTGAGCCAGATGCGCGACGATGAAGCCCGTCACGGCGCCGCGGCAGAACGGGCCGGCGGCGCGCCCATGCCGCTGCCGGTGCGCACGGCCATGCGAGTGATATCGAAACTGATGACCACTACCGCGTACTGGGTCTAAAAGCTGCGGCGCTCTCCAGGGGGGGCGCAGTAGCTTTCAAGTGAATGCCATGACGATGAGGGCTAATCCTATTGCCAACATCGCGTATGCACGCCCCTTACTCTTGCTGAACGAAATGCTTTTGCGCTCCGGCTTCACCAAGTAGCGCATGTTCTGCATCTTGTTGAAGGGACTGTGCTTCACTTCCTCGGAGTTGATCCAGTGATCCGGGCCCGGTTCGTCGCCGGCGTTCTTCGCGCTCCACAGCAGGAGGCCGCCGTACAGGCAGGCCATGAGTCCGGTGACGAGATAGAGCGTGCTGGTGGTGGACACTTCTTTCGCTTCCTGAATCATTCAGTCGCTGCGGGATTCCGCTCAGCGCATTTGTGGCGCGACATTCTAGCGGGCGGTGATAATGCCCCCGCCACCCGATTCGGTACGTAACGTAACCTACTGTTTCTATAGGTATTTTCCATCATACCTGATAAGTCGCGCAGGAATCACCCGACTGTTCCGTGACCCCTATCATGGTAGCGTAGGTCCACTGTCGCATAGTGAAGGGTTCGCCTACATGGCCCAGGAATCGATCCGCAGATTCGAGATACCGGTGCTCGACCGGTTCGTGAGTCATTGCCACATCCGCCACTTCGTCGCCAAGACGCCGGTGGTGAATGCGGGCGACGCTTCCAACAGCCTGTTCCTGGTCATCAGCGGATCCGTGGCGGTGATCGTCGAGGACGAGGACGGCAACGAGATCGTGGTCGCCTATCTCAACCGCGGCGAGTTCTTCGGCGAGATGGGCCTCTTCACCGACGACCCGACCCGCAGCGCCTGGGTACGCACCCGCAGCGAATGCCAGCTGGCCGAGATCAGCTACGCGCGCTTCCGCGAGCTGGCGCACAACGATCCGGACCTCCTGTTCGCGCTCGCGGGCCAGGTGGTGGCGCGCCTGAAGCGAACCACCCGCAAGGTCAGCGACCTGGCCTTCCTCGATGTGACGGGTCGCATCGCCCGCACCTTGCTTGATCTCTGCCAGCAGCCGGATGCCATGACCCATCCCGACGGCATGCAGATCCGCATCAGCCGCCAGGAGATCGGCCGCATCGTGGGCTGTTCCCGCGAGATGGCAGGCCGCGTGCTGAAAGCACTGGAGGAGCAAGGCCTGGTCGGCGCCTCCGGCAAGACCATCGTGGTGTTCGGCGCCAGCCCGAACTCCGACATCACCATCCCCTTGAGCCGCCAACTGGCTCACGCCCACCGCTAACACGTTTCACTGAAAGTTACCGTGCAGTCACTAGCTGCGCGATAACTTGGCGCGTCCTATACTCGTCGGCCTCTCCCATCCGCTGGAGACAAGCATGCCGAGCAAGACCCGCGGCTACGCCGCCTCATCCGCCACCGCCCCGATAGCCCCCTTCAGCTTCGAGCGCCGCGATCTGCGCGCCGACGACGTCGCCATCGACATCCTTTACTGCGGCATCTGCCACACCGACATCCACCAGGCGCGCAACGAATGGGGTCGCAGCAAATACCCCATGGTGCCCGGCCACGAGATCGTGGGCCGCGTCACCCAAGTGGGCAAGGACGTGAAGGGCTTCAAGGTCGGAGATCTCGTGGGCGTCGGCTGCATGGTGGATTCCTGCCAGCACTGCGCCTCCTGCAAGGAAGGCCTGGAGCAGTTCTGCGAGAACGGCGCGACGTTCACCTACAACGGGACAGACCGCCAGGACAAGACGCCCACCTATGGCGGCTACTCCGAGCGCATCGTGGTCTCGGACAGGTTCGTGGTGCGCATCCCCGCCAACCTGGACCCTAAGGCTGCGGCACCGCTGCTCTGCGCCGGCATCACGTTGTTCTCCCCGCTGCGCCACTGGGGCGTGAAGAAAGGCACCAAGGTCGGCATCGTGGGCTTGGGCGGCTTGGGCCATATGGGCCTGAAGCTCGCCAAGGCCATGGGCGCGGACGTGACGCTCTTCACCCGCACCAAGGCCAAGGAGCCGGAAGCCCGGCGCCTGGGCGCGGACCATGTGGTGATCTCCACGGACCCGGCCCAGATAAAGGCCGTGGCCGGGCGCTTCGACCTGGTCATCGACACCGTTCCCAACGAGCACGACGTGAACCCCTTTGTCGCCACGGTGCGGCGCGACGGCGACTACGTGATCGTGGGCCAGCTCACGCCGCTGGTGCCGGGCCTGAACCCCAGCCCCATGATGGGCGGCCGCAAGTCGGTGGCGGGTTCCATGATCGGCGGCATCGCCGAGACCCAGGAGATGCTGGATTTCTGCGGCAAGCACGGCATCGTGAGCGATATCGAGATGATCGGCATCCAGCACATCAACACCGCTTATGAGCGGATGCTGAAGAGTGATGTGCGCTATCGTTTCGTCATCGACATGGCATCGCTGAAAAGTTAGGCCCAGGCTGGATTCAGGGTCGAGTATGCCGCGAGTCCCATGAGGGCTGCCGCCAGCACCAGCAACGGTTCCGGCAGCTTGGGCCATCTCAACACCGCCGCGAGCGCTGCCAGCGCGGCGATGGCGGTGTAGGCATCGCCGATGGCCGTCCGGGCCACCAGTACCGTGGTGCCCAGGAGCGCCCCCACCACGGCTGCCACGACGCCTTTCACGAAACCCTCTACGTAGGGATTCTTGCGGTAGCGCTTCAGGAGCGGCGCCGCGATGAGGGTGAGGATCACCGAGGGGGCGAAGATGCCTGCGGTAGCCGCGAGCCCGCCCAGGAAGCCATCCAGCAGGTAGCCGACGAAGGTCGCCGTGATCACCACCGGCCCCGGCGTGATCATCCCCACTGCCACCGCATCCAGGAACTCCCGGTCGCTGAGCCAGTGGTATTGGTCCACCACATAGGCCTTGAGGAAGGGTGCGATCACGAGCCCGCTGCCGAACACCAGCAGGCCCGTCTTGAAGAAGAACAGGAACAGCTTGACGGCCGGCGCTTGCAGGCCGCTCCCGAACAGCAAGGCGGCGCCCAAACCGGAGGGCGGCTCGACCCGCGCCTTCGCGCCACGGCCGTGCCAGAGGGCGCCCAGCACGCCTGCCGTCAGGAACAACAGGACCAACTCTCTCTGCAAGAGCACCGTGATGGCCGCTGAGATGAGAGCCACGGCCCAGCCGAGGAGTTCGGCCTTCAGCGTCTTGCGGCCCAGCTGCCAGGAAGCCTTGAGGATCAGCGCCACGATCACCGGTGCCACGCCATAGAAGACTGCGCGCAGGCCCCAGGAGCCCTTGAAGCCGGCGTAGACCTCCGCGAAGGCGATGACGATCAAGAACGGTACGGCCGCGAAGCTGAGTGCCGCGGTCACTGCGCCGCGCAGACCGAAACGCACGTAGCCGCAGTAGACGCCAAGCTGGTAGGCGAGCGGACCCGGGCAGACCGTGGCCACAGCCATGCCGTCTTCGTATTCTGATTCGCTGATCCAGCCGCGCGCCTCTACGAGGTCATGGCGCATATGGTTGGCGAGGGCCACGGGGCCGCCGAAACCCGTGGCGCCCAGGCGGAGGAAATATCCGGCGAGCCCGCGCAGCGTGACCGCGTCGTTCACGCGGCGAAGAGCTCAGCGAGTTTTGAGCCGGGATCCTCGGCGCGCATGAATGTCTCGCCGACCAGGAACCCATGCACGCCGTGCTTGCGCATCTTCTGCACGTCTTCGCGGGTCTTGATGCCGCTCTCGGTGACCACCAGGCAGTCCGCCGGGATCTTCGGCAGCATCCCGAAGGTGATGCCGGGGTCGGTGTGGAAGCTCGCCAGGTCCCGGTTGTTGATGCCGACGAAGGGCGGCTTCAGCGCCAGGGCCCGCTCCAGCTCCTCCTGGTCATGCACCTCCAGTAGCGCATCCATGCCGAGATCGGCAGCCGTGCCCGCCAGCTCCGCCATCTGCGCGTCGCCCAGCGCCCGCACGATGAGCAGGATGCAGTCGGCCCCCATGAGGCGCGACTCGTAGACCTGCCAGGGGTCGATCATGAAATCCTTGCGCAGCACCGGCAGCGCGCAAGCAGCGCGCGCCTGCTGCAGATACTCAGGCTCACCATGGAAGAACGACTTGTCCGTGAGTACCGAGAGACAGCTCGCGCCGGCTCCGGCGTAACTCTTGGCGATGGCAGCGGGATCGAAGGCATGACGGATCACGCCCTGGCTCGGTGAGGCCTTCTTGATCTCCGCGATCACCGCCGGCCGGCCCGCATCCCGCGAGGCCTTGAGGGCGCCGACGAAATCCCGGGGCTCCGGCGCGCTCTCCACCTCTGCACGCAACTGGCGCAGAGGCCGCGCCGCGGAACCCGCCGCCACTTCCTCCGCCTTCACCTGCAGGATCCGCTTCAGGATGTCTGGGCACCCGGCGCTCACCGCGAATGCTCGAGGAACTGATCGAGCTTGGCCTTCGCGGCACCGTCCGCCAGTACCTTCTGCGCGAGGGCGACACCCTCCTTCAAGGTCGCAGTGACGTCGGCGGCATAGATCGCGGCGCCCGCGTTCAAGGCCAGCATGTCCCGGGCCGGACCCGGCTTTCCGGAGAGCGCCAACTCCATCATGGCGATGCTCGCCTGGGGACTGTCCACTTCCAGGGCATCCAGGGGCTGGCGGGCCAGCCCGAAATCTTCCGGCTGGATGCGGTAGTTCGTGACCTTGCCACCCTTGAGCTCGCTCACCTGGGTCGGCGCCGCCAGGCTCACTTCGTCCAGCCCGTCTTCCGAATGCACCACCAGCACGTGGCTGCTGCCGAGAGACTTCAATACGTTGGCCAGGGGTTCCACCCAGCGCTCCGCGAACACCCCCAGCAGCTGGTGCGGCGCATTTGCGGGGTTGGTGAGGGGTCCCAGCAGGTTGAACAGGGTGCGGGTGCCGAGCTCGCGGCGCGGCGCCGCGGCGAAGCGCGCCGCTGGATGATGCGCCGGCGCGAACATGAAGCCCACGCCCACTTGATCGATGCTCTCCGCCACCTGCTCCGGCGGCATCTCCAGCGGCACGCCCATGGCTTCCAGGAGGTCGGCGCTGCCGGACTTGCTGGTCATGGAACGGTTGCCGTGTTTCGCCACCCGCCCGCCGGCGGCGGCCACCACGAACACCGCCGCGGTGGAGACGTTGAACAGGCGCCGGTTGTCGCCGCCGGTGCCGCAGGTATCCACCAGGTTCTTCGGGTCCACGTTGACCCGCATGGCGAGCTCGCGCATCACCCGGGCGGCGGCGCTGATCTCCTCCACGGTCTCACCCTTGGCGCGCATGCCGGCCAGGAAGCCGCCGATCTGGGTAGGCGTGGCGCCGCCGGTCATGATCTGGCGCATCACCGCCTGCATCTCGTCCTCCTTGAGGTCGATGCGGTTGACGATGCTGCCGATGGCGTCTTTGATGTCCACGCTATTTCTTCACTACACGGTCAAAAGGATGCCTAAAAATCGGAGATTTTGCGTTATGGCTAGGCAAAAATGCCCGAGCATCCGGAGCGTACTCTTCATGTACGTGAGGAGTGCGAGGGCATTTTTAACAACGCCAGAACGCAAAAGATCCATTTTTAGGTCCCTGCCAAGAAGTTTCTCAGCAGGTCATGACCATGCTGAGTAAGGATAGATTCGGGGTGAAATTGGACGCCCTCTATAGGTAGTGTCTTATGCCGGACGCCCATGATCTCCTCGACCCCACCACTATCATCCTCCGTCCAAGCACTCACTTCCAGGCAGTCCGGCACCGAGTCCTTGGCGATGACCAGTGAGTGATAGCGGGTGGCCTCGAAGCCGTCCGGCAGGCCGCGGAACACGCCCTTGCCGGTATGGCGGATACGCGAGACCTTGCCGTGCATCACCCGGCCAGCATGCACGATCCTGCCGCCGAAGGTCTGGCCGATGGCCTGGTGTCCCAGACAGACGCCGAGGATCGGCAGCTTGCCGCCCAGTTCGCGGATGAGCTCCACCGAGATGCCCGCTTCGTTGGGCGTGCAGGGGCCGGGCGAGATCACGACGCCGGCGGGCTTCAGGCGCGCCACGTCCGCGACGGTGAGCGCGTCGTTGCGGCGCACGTCCACCTCCGCGCCCAGCTCGCCCAGGTATTGGACGAGGTTATAAGTAAACGAATCGTAGTTGTCGATCATCAATATCATGATCAGTCCCCTCGTCCGCCGGTGGACTTGGTCATCTCGACGGCACGCATAAGCGCGCGCGCCTTATTCAAAGTCTCCTGCCATTCGTTCTCCGGCACTGAATCATGCACGATGCCGGCGCCGGCCTGCACGTGGATGCGGCCATCCTTGATGACCGCGGTGCGGATGGCGATCGCGGTGTCCAGGTTGCCGTTCCAGCCTAGGTAACCCACGGCCCCGGAATAGATGCCGCGCTTCACGGGCTCCAGCTCGCGGATGATCTCCAGCGCCCGCACCTTGGGTGCGCCGCTGACCGTGCCCGCGGGGAAACAGGCCTTGAGCACGTCCAGCGCACCCAAGCCCTCGCGCAGGCGGCCTTTCACTTCCGAGACGATGTGCATGACGTGGGAGTAGCGCTCGATGACCATCCGGTCCGAGAGGCGCACGCTGCCGGTCTCGGAGACCCGGCCCACGTCGTTGCGGCCGAGATCGATGAGCATCACGTGCTCGGCGCACTCCTTGGGATCCGCCAGCAGCTCCTCGGCGAGACGCTGGTCCTCTTCCGGGGTGGCGCCGCGGGGGCGGGTGCCGGCGATGGGCCTGAGGGTCACCTCGCCCTCCTCCACCCGCACCAGCACTTCAGGCGAGGAACCGGTCACCTGGAAGGCGCCGAAGTCCAGGTGATACATGTAGGGCGAGGGGTTCATCACCCGCAGCGCGCGGTACACGTCCAGGGCGCGGCCCTGGAACGGCGCCGAGAGCCGTTGGGACAGCACCACCTGGAAGGCGTCGCCGTCGCGGATATAGCCCTTCACCCGGTCCACGGCGGCGCAGAAACGCGAGCTGTCGAAACCCGACTTGAACTCACCGGCGGCGCTGCCGGCATAACCCTTGCGGCTGGGATAGCGTTGCGCGGCGCGCAGCCGCGAGGCCAGGTCGTCCAGCCGGCGCTCGGCCGCAGCGAGACCGTCCGGCGCCGTGGCATCCGCGTGCACCACCATCTGCACCGTGCCCCGCAGGTTGTCGAAGACCACCAGTTCCTCCGCCAGCATCAGGCAGACGTCGGGACAGCCGAGCTCATCCGGCGCGGCGCTCTCGGCCAATTGCGGCTCGATATAGCCCACGGTCTCGTGGCTGAAATAGCCCACCAAGCCGCCGCTGAAGCGCGGCAACCCGGGCAGCGCGGGGACCTTGTATCGGGCGCGGAAGCCCTCGATGGCGGCGAAGGGGTCCCGATCTCCCAAGATCTCGGTGCCCGCGGGAGTCTCGACGCTGCACACGCCCTCCCGCACCGTGAGCATGGCGGCGGCGGCGATGCCGATGATGGAGTAACGGCCCCAGGTCTCGCCGCCCTCCACCGATTCCAGCAGGAAGGTGCTGGAGCCGTCGGCGAGCTTGAGGTAGGTGCTTAGGGGAGTATCGAGGTCCGCCAGGACTTCGCGCACTACGGGGATGCGGGTATAGCCGGCGGCCTTGAAGGCGTCGTAGCGCTGTTGATCCATGACACGGTCATCCTGAGATACGGAAACGGCAAAGAGGGAGTGGACGCTTCTAAGGCGTCATCACCATCGCCAGCTGCGGCTCACCGCTCCGTTCAGAAGGACCATGGAAGACATGACTTTATGCCAGGCTCATGCGGGATCGAGCCAAGACATTAACGGCTGGCGGCGGCGGGAGCAAGCCCTGCGAGCCAGGCCGGAAGTTCCGTGAGCGAATTTAATTCGATCTCGGCCCCCAGGGCCATGAGATCGACGCCCTGCCGGTAACCGTAACTCACGGCCACGGCACGGAAACCTGCTGCTTTCGCGGCCAGGATGTCGGCCCTGGAATCCCCCACCATGCAGCAGGCCTGGGGCGGCACGCCCATGAGGCTCGCGGCATACAAGAGCGGCGCCGGATCCGGCTTCAGGGCCGCCAGGGTGTCGCCGCAGACCAGCACGTCGAAGCGCTCCCGCACCCCGAGCTGATCCAACAACGGTTCGGTGTACTCAGTAGCTTTGTTGGTGATGCAGGCGAGCCGGAACCCTGAGCGCAACGCGTCCAGGCTCTCCCGCGCGCCGGGATAGAAACGGGTGTCGATGCAGAGCCCAGCGAGATAGTGACGGCGGAACTGTTCACGGCAATGTTGCAGGAGTGCTGGGTCCGGCTCACCGTCCAGGTGGCCGGTGAGCGCGCGCTTCAGGAGCTTGGTGAGCCCCTCTCCCACCCAGCCCTTGATCTGGTCCACGCCGTAGGTCCGCTCGCCCAGTTCCGCCAAGGCCGCATCCACGGCGCGGGCGATATCAGCGGCACTTTCTACAAGTGTGCCATCCAAGTCGAAGGCGACCAGTTTGATGGGAGTCATGGGAGGGACGGGATCAAGACTTGGCTAGAGCGAGCTCTTCTCTCATTTTCTTGATGACGGCACCATAGTCCTTGGCGCCGAAGATGGCGGAGCCGGCCACGAAGGTATCGGCACCGGCGGCGGCGATCTCGCGGATGTTGTCGGCCTTCACGCCGCCGTCGATCTCCAGGCGGATGTCGCGCCCGGACTTGTCTATGAGCGCGCGGGCTTCCTTGAGTTTCACCAGGCTCTCGCGGATGAAGGACTGGCCGGCGAACCCCGGGTTCACGGACATGATCAGCACCATGTCCAGCTTGTCCATCACGAAGCGAATGTAATCCAGGGGCGTGGCCGGGTTGAACACCAGCCCCGCCTTGCAGCCGTGCTCGCGGATCAGCGACAGGGTGCGATCCACGTGCTCGCTCGCCTCCGGATGGAAGGTGATGTACGTGGCTCCGGCCTTGGCGAAGTCCGGCACGATGCGGTCCACCGGCTTCACCATCAGGTGCACGTCGATGGGGGCCTTCACGCCGTGCTTGCGCAGGGCCTCGCACACCACCGGGCCGATGGTCAGGTTCGGGACGTAATGGTTGTCCATCACGTCGAAATGCACCATGTCGGCACCGGCCTTGATCACGGCGTCGACTTCCTCACCCAGGCGGGCGAAGTCAGCGGAGAGGATGGAGGGGGCGATGAGGTGGGGGCGGGCCGTGCTCATGCGACACACTGTAACCGAACCGGCGGCCCTTTTCAGCCGGTGGTATCCTGCTTGCGGCAGCTTCCCTGGAAATCCGGTCCAGCATGGCTTTCAAGCCCTTCAAGCGCAGTATCGCCTCCTACGCGGCTCAGCCTGAGAACAACTATCTGTTGCTACGCTTCGTGGCGGCGCTGATGGTCATCTACGGCCACAGCTACGCCATCGCCAGGCTGCCCCACCAGGAAGACCTGGTGCAGCGGCTGCTGCGCTTCACCTACGCGGGCGGCGTGGGGGTGGACGTGTTCTTCGTCATCAGCGGCTTCCTGGTCACCGCGAGTTACCTGAACCGCCGCAGCTGGCCCGAGTTCATGAAGGCGCGCTGCCTGCGCATCTTCCCGGGCCTCGCCGTCTGCCTGCTCGCCATCACGTTCCTGCTCGGGCCCTTCGTGACCACCCTCAGTCCGTCCCAGTATCTGTTCGGACCGGAACTCTATGTGGACCTGTTCAAGGGCCTGACGATGCACCTGCGCCTGCCGGGCGTGTTCGAGCACCTCCCGGAGCCGGCGGTGAACGGCTCGCTATGGACGCTGCCGCCGGAGATGATGCTCTATGTGCTGGTGGGCCTGGCGGGCCTGAGCGGGGTGCTGTTCTTCCCTCGCATCTATCTGCCGCTGCTCCTGGGACTGGGTGCGTTGGGCGTGGTGCTCGCGGGCCGGGTGCATTTCTTCGAGGCGCGCGAACTCTACCTGCGGCTGTTCCTCCTGTTCGGCGCCGGCTCCCTGGTCCGCGTGTTCGCTGAGCGCATCCCGCTCAGCGCCTGGCTCCTGGCCGCGGGCGCGGTGCCGGTGGTCCTGCTGTATCACAGCGGCCTGTTCCCGGATGCGTTCACCCTGTGGCTCATCTACGCGGTGTTCTGGCTGGCCTACGTGCCCAACCTGCGCTGGTTCAACCGCGCCGGCGACTATTCCTACGGCCTCTATATATATGCCTTCCCCATCGGCCAGACCCTGCGCCAATGCTTCCCGGCCATCCAGCCGCTGGAGCTGTTCCCCGTGGCGAGCGTCCTGACGCTGGGATGTGCCATGCTGTCCTGGCACTGCGTCGAACAGCCGGCGCTCAGGCTCAAGAACCTGCGCTTCCAAGACCTGCTGCGGCGGCGCGCCACCGTCGCCTGACCTGACAAGGAGCACTCGATGCCTGTCATCGCGATAACGCTGCATGTCATAGCCGTCATCATCTGGATCGGCGGCATGTTCCTGGGGATCGTGGCGGTGCGCCCCGCCCTCGCGGAGCTGGATCCGGCCCTACGGGCGCGGCTCTTCGCCGGCATCGTGGGGCGCTTCCTGCCCTGGGTCTGGGCCGCCGTCGCGGCGCTGCTCGCCACCGGCTTCTATATGGTGTTCACCAGCTTCGACGGTGGCTTGAGCGGCACGCCCTGGTTCGTGCGTCTCATGATGGGGCTCGGCATCTTCATGATGATGCTCATGGGCCATGTGAGCTTCGCGCCCTACAAGCGCCTGAAGCGCGCGCTGGCGGCCAAGGACGATGTCCTGGCCACCAAGGCCATGAAGCAGATGGGCTTGTTGATGGCGGTGAACCTGGCGCTGGGATTGATAGTCATCCTGGCGGCCATGATGGGGGCCTACGTCTCGACGGACTAACCCGGAAGCTGCTGCGCTCGCCGGATTGTCGTTGGACTTTGGACTCGCACTGTGTTGAAAGCAAGCGAAGCAACTGGGTGACTGCGTCACCTTCCCCTCCGGCCTGTGCTTTCCTGCACAGGCGTCCGCAGCATGCTGCGGACTCGCTCGCTACGCTCTTGAGTACCTACTTTGGTTTTCTGGCAACCAGGTTGACCAGGGTTTCTTCGCGCTGCCCGATGGGCAGCGGCTTGCGGATACCCCAACGCTCCAGGAGACCGAAGTCGCGGGCGCGGCTCCACCATAGATACGGATACGAGACGTTCTCGGGATCGAACTCGAAGCCGGCGCGTCGCACCAGTTCCAGGTACTCCGGCGCGCTGCGCTGGGTCTCCATGGGATGCCGGAACAGCAGCCGGATGACCCAGGAGTAGATGTAGGCACGGGTGGACTCCGCGAGCATCAACATGCCGCCCGGCTTCAAGACCCGGCGGAACTCCTTCAGCGTCTCCTCCTGGCGCACCAGGTGGTGCAGGGTCTGGTGGCAGAACACCAGGTCCACGGAGGCATCCGCCAAGGGGATGCGGGCGCAGTCGTTCTCCAGGAGCTCCACGTGGATGTGACGGCGCGCGGCCTCGGCGCGCGCCGCGGCGATGCCATGCGGGTCCGCGTCCACCCCGATGAGGCGCGTCGGCTTCAGGCGCCGCTTCAGGACATGGAAGGCGCGGCCCTGTCCGCAGCCGGCGTCCAGGATAGTGGCGAAACGCTGTCCCGGGTCCGGAAGCAGGCGCTGCAGGTCCTTGAGCGCCACCTCCACCACCTGCTTCTCCCAGGTGAGAGTACCCAGGAACCAGAAGCCGACGCGGGTCTCCTGCACGTAGTCCCGTACCGGCGCCGCGACCGTCAGACTCGCCTCGATGCCGTCCCTCACTTGATCCCCCGCGCCGACTTCAAGGCGTCATAGGCCACGTTGATCTGCTGCACCTTCTCCTGGGCCAGCTTGATCATGGTCTCCGGCAGGCCGCGTGCCACCAGCTTGTCCGGGTGGTTCTCCTTCATCAGCCGGCGGTAGGCGGTCTTGATCTCTGCGTCCGACGCCGTCGCGGCGACGCCGAGCGTCTGATAGGCAGCCGCGAGGTTATAGGTGCGCGTCTCCCGGAAGCCGCCGCGCCCCGTATTGCCGCCCTGGGCGCCGCCGCGGAAACGCTGCTGGGCGTTGATGAACTGCTCGTACTGGTTCAACTCGTACTCGGGGATGCCGAGCATGTCGCAGATGCGCTCCAGCACGCGCCGTTCGGCGGACTCGATCACGCCGTCCGCCATGGCGGCATGCAGCTGGATCTGCAGGAACATGCCGAGCAGGTCGCGCCGGCCGTGACAGGCGGTGCGCAGTGCGCGCAGCGCGGCGTCCAGGTCGAAGGCCGATTCCTTCCCTTGATTGAACAGCTGGATGGCCGCGAGCCGCTGCGCCGGATCCAGGTTCATGTGCGCCATCACGGCGTTGGCCGCCTGGATCTCGTTCTCCGAGACCACCCCGTCGGCCTTGGCGACGTGGCCCATCACCGAGAAGGTGGCGGTGAAGAAGGCTTCCTGGGCACGCGCGGAGTCGTGGCCGCTCCAGCCGCCGCGGGACACGCCGACCGTGATGCTCTGGCCGAGGAAGGCGCCCAGGATCATGCCGATGGGGCCGCCCAAGATGTAGCCGATCACTGCGCCGATGAGGGCGCCTACGAGGTTCATCGCTTTTCCCTGGACGGATTACTTCGATTTAAGTCATGTGGCAAGATAGACGCTGTTTCAAGCCGGAAACCGCGATGAATTCCACGCCCGTCGTGTTCGAGACCCACCTGAAGAGCCTCCCCTTGGTGCATCGCGGCAAGGTCCGGGACATCTACGATGCCGGTCCCGAGCACCTGCTGATCGTCACCACCGACCGCCTCTCCGCCTTCGACGTGGTGTTGCCCGACCCGATCCCCGGCAAGGGCGCGGTGCTGAACGGCATCTCGCGTTTCTGGTTCCAAAAAACGGCGCACATCATACCAAACCAGCTCACGGACCTGGCGGTGGAGGACGTGGTGCGGGACCCCGCCGAGCGGGCACTCCTGAAGGACCGCGCGGTGATCGTGCGCAAGCTCCGGGCGCTGCCCATCGAGGCGGTGGCCCGCGGTTACCTCATCGGCTCCGGCTGGAAGGACTACCAGAAGACCAGCGCCGTGTGCGGCATCCCCCTCCCCAAGGGCCTGGCGCAGGCGGCCAAGCTGCCGCAGCCGATCTTCACCCCCGCCACCAAGGCGCCCAAAGGCCAGCACGACGAGAACATCCCCTTCGACGAGGTGCTGAAGCTCCTGGACCCGGCACTGGCGGAGAAGGTGCGGGACGTGACGCTCAGGATCTACGGCTTCGCCGCCAAGTACGCCCTGGAGCGCGGCATCATCATCGCCGACACCAAGTTCGAGTTCGGCGTGGACAAGAGCGGCGCGCTCTACCTTATCGACGAGGTGCTGACGCCGGATTCCTCCCGCTTCTGGCCGGCGGACACCTATAAGGAAGGCATGAGCCCGCCCTCCTACGACAAGCAGTTCGTGCGCGATTACCTGGAGACGCTGGATTGGCCGAAGAAGCCCCCGGCGCCGAAGGTGCCCGCGGACATCATCGCCAAGACCGCCGAGAAATACCGCGAGGCTTACGAACGCTTGACCAAGTAAGACGCTAACGCTTCCTGGTCTTGCTCTTCTTCTTAGCCCCGGTCTTGGCCGGGGCTTTTTTCTTGGTGTTCTTCTTAAGCTTCGTCAGGTTGAACTGGATGGCGGCCTTCACCAGCCGCTTCAGCGCCGGTGCGCGCACCTTGTCGCCCTCGTAGAAGTCTATCTCGCGGCGCACGTTGCCCGTGAACCCGTTATTGAAGAGCTTGTCCGGGTCCTTGAGCGCCGCGCCATGGGCGAAGGTCACCTTCACCTTGCCCTTGTGGGCGTTGGCCACGGCGATCATGCCGTCCCGGGACCAGACGGGGCTACCCATCCATTTCCATTCCTCCACGATCCCGCGGTCCGCCGCCAGGATGGCCGCGCGGACCTCGGCGAAGATCTTGCCGCGCCAGTCCTTGATGGACGCGATGTGCTCGTCGATGCGCTTGGAAGCGCCGGATTGATCTTGCTTCACGTCTGCCTCAGCCGGTGATGTGATCGAGCTTGATGAACTCCGGGCTGAAGAGGTCCGGCCAGAGCCAGACCAGCAGCAACAGCCCGACCCCCGCCGCCACCAGCGCCACGCGGTCGGTGATGCGCCGCGAGTCCAGCCAGAACGGCGCCAAGAGCAGGAACGCCACGAGATAGGCGCTGGCGAAATAGATCACCGCCGTGGCGCAGGCTTCCCAACGCCCTATCGGGTCCTGACCGAACATCAACACCGCCAGCGACAGGGAGGCCCCCGACAGCACCACGATGGAATCGCGGATGCTGGTGATGAGCTTCACCATGAGGTTCGGCACATAGCCCTTCGGATAGAAGGTGAGACCGACGAAGATGAACTCCGCGCCCACTAGCACGATGGTGAAGGACGCCAGGATGATGAGGATGCCGGGGTTCAGCACGCCGGTCACGAAGTTGTAGAAGAGCTGGTAGGCGCCGGTATGCATGTGACGCATCAGGATCAGCGCCAGCAAGGTCATACTCACGTTCACGCCGTAGTTGAATAGGGTGCCCTTGATGTCGTGGAACAGGGCGTGACGGAACAGGGTCGCCACGTCCAGCGCGCTCGCGGCGGTGCGATGGAACAAGGTGCGCCGTTCCGGCCTAGCGGGCTTTATGCGCCCAATCTGCGATGACTTGATGAATTGCATTTACCCCATCCGTCAATGCCGCCGGCCCCGGCTGCAGGATCAGGGAAGACTTTATCTCATGCAGCTCCCCGTCGCGCACCGCCGGTACCTCCGCCCATCCGGGACGGGCGGCCACCTGCTTGGGACGGAACTTCTTGCCGCACCAGGAGCCGAGGATTATGTCTGGAGCGCGCCGCGGCACCTCCAAGGGGTCGGCCACGATGCGGTTCTTGGCAAGGGACTCTTTGGCGAGTTCCGGGAAGACGTCCTCCCCACCGGCGACGCCGACGAGCTCCGAGACCCAGGCGATGCCGGAGATCTGCGGCTCGTCCCATTCCTCGAAATAGACCCGTGGCCGGCGCGGCAGCTTGGCCGTCGCAGCCTTGAGCTTCTCGAGGCCCGCCTCCAGGTCCGCCACCAAGCGTCGCGTGTCCGCTTCGCAGCCCAGCATGCCGCCCAAGGTGGAGATCATGCGGAAGATGTCTGCCACGGAACGGTGGTTGAAGATGTGCACCTCGAGGCCCAGCTTCACCAGGTCCGCGGCGATGTCCGCCTGCAGGTCCGAGAAACCCAATATGAGGTCAGGCTTCAAAGCCGCGATCTTGTCTAGCTTGGCGCTGGTGAAGGCCGAGACCTTGGGTTTCTCTTTTCTGGCTTGGGGTGGGCGCACGGTGAAGCCGGAGATCCCCACGATGCGGTCCTGCTGGCCCAGCAAGTAGATGGTCTCGGTCGTCTCCTCGGTCAGGCAGACGATTCTTTGCGGGTATCTGGAACTCATGGATCACAGGATAACAGCAGGAAGCAGGTAGACTGGAGACATGGAACAAGAACAAGAGAACAGGAACGCGCCGTATGCGGGTCTGACACCCGACGCCGTGCTCGACGCCATCGAAGCCGCCGGCTGGCGGCCCGATGGCTCCCAGTTGGCGCTCAACAGCTATGAGAACCGCGTCTATCAGGTGGGTGTGGAAGATGCGAAACCCCTGGTGGTGAAGTTCTACCGCCCCGGCCGCTGGACCGATGCGGCCATCCTGGAAGAACACACCTTCACCGCCGAGCTCGCGGAGCTGGAGATCCCTGCGGTGCCGCCTATCGTGCACCGGGACGGGCGCAGCCTCATGCTGCACGCGGGCTACCGCTTCGCGGTGTTCCCGCGCCAGGGCGGCCGCGCGCCGGACCTGGAGAGGGAGGACAACCTGGAATGGATGGGCCGCTTCATGGGCCGCATCCATGCGGTGGGCAAGACCAAGCCCTTCCACCACCGCCACGTCATCGGACAGGACACCTATGGCCGCATCCCCCGGGATTGGCTCCTGCAGAGCCCCTATATCCCGGACAACCTGAAACCCCGTTACAAGGAAGTCACCGACCTGCTCCTGGCGGGCATCGGCCGCTGCTACGAGCGCGCGGGTGAGCTGGAGACACTGCGGCTGCACGGCGACTGCCATCCAGGCAACGTGCTCTGGACCGACGACGGTCCTCACTTCGTGGACTTCGACGATGCCGGCACGGGCCCCGCGGTGCAGGACCTCTGGATGCTGCTCTCGGGCGAGCGTCAGGAGATGCAGCTGCAGCTCGCCGCCGTGCTGGAAGGCTATGAGCAGTTCGCCGAGTTCAATCCCCGGGAACTGTGGCTGGTGGAACCGTTGCGGACCCTGCGCATGATCCACTACGCCTGCTGGATCGCGCGCCGCTGGGACGACCCGGCCTTCCCCCGCGCCTTCCCCTGGTTCGACGGGCCACGCTATTGGGAAGAACACCTGCAGGCTCTGCGCGAGCAAGTGCCGCTTCTCGATGAGGAGCCGCTGCAAATGGATGGTGGAGGCAATCGGTGATGGCTAAGATACTTTTGTTCTTGGCTTTGGCTTTTCTTATGCCCATAGCCCATGCTGGTGGTCCCATAGAGAAGGTATCCGTGCTTTCCTCCGGGAAGCTTTTACTCGATGGCAAGCCTACCGATCTCAAAAGAATCGAAGAGGATTTCAGGAAATTGAAAGAGGCGGGCGGCTCCGTCTGGTATTACCGGGAAGCAGCAGACACCGAGCCTCCTCCGGAAGGCCCCGCAGTCGTCCAGTTGATAATCAAATACAGATTACCGGTTAGCTTCTCCACGAAGCCTGACTTTTCAGACTATGTAGATGAGAACGGCGTACCTCATCCGCGATAACGTTTTCTAAGGAAGATTTATGGGACTTAGAGGTACATATTCCGTGGGCATCATGACGGCGCTGCTGACAGCGACGTCACCTGCTTGGGCCGAGCCGATCCATACGGCGAGCGGTCTAGTGCAAGGCGTCACTCAGGATGGCTTGGATATCTATAAAGGCATCCCCTATGCCGCACCGCCCACAGGTAATCTGCGCTGGCGCGATCCTCAAGCGGTCGCGCCCTGGTCAGGAGTGCTGAAGGCAGACCACTTCTCACCCGAGTGCATGCAGACCGGCGCCTATCCGCCGGACGCGCCGGCCGAGCCCATGAGCGAGGACTGCCTCTATCTGAACATCTGGAAACCGCTGGACGCGAAGGCCCCACTGCCGGTAATGGTCTGGATCTACGGCGGCGCCCTGGACAATGGCTCCGGCTCGGTGCCGCTCTATGCGGGCGACACGCTGGCGAAGCACGGCGTCATCGTCGTCACCTTCAACTACCGTCTCGGCGTGTTCGGCTTCCTGGCGCACCCGGAGCTCAGCCGCGAATCGCCGCACCACAGTTCCGGCGACTACGGCCTGCTGGATCAGATCGCGGCGCTGAAGTGGGTGCAGCGCAACATCGCCGCCTTCGGCGGCGACCCCAGCCGGGTCACGGTGTTCGGCCAGTCGTCCGGGTCCATCTCCATCAGTGCCCTCACCGCCTCGCCTCTTGCCCACGGGCTCTTCCAACGGGCCATCGGCGAGAGCGGCGGCCTGTTCGAGCCCATGGAGCTTGAGCCGGAGCTCAAGCTTCCCGGCGCGGAACAACAAGGCCGGCACTTCGCTGAGCGCGCCGGCGCCGCGTCGCTGCAGGCCCTGCGCGCCAAATCGGCCGTCGAATTGGAGAAGGTGGACTTCGGCCAGGCCTTGATCGTGGATGGCTACGCCATCCCGCGCGATCCCTATCTCGTCTATCGGGAGGGCGAGGAGAACCCCGTCTCCATCCTCATCGGCTCCAATGCGGACGAAGGCCGCCTCTTCTTCGGCGGCATGAAGGTCACCACCTCCAACTACACAGAAGAACTGGGCATGCAGTTCCCGCCGCTGCTGGTGAAGCTGCTCGCCCCGGCACCGGGCGCCACGGACCTGCAGGCCCAGGCCGCGGCCGCCCAGTTCAACACCGACATGCGCTTCCGCTGGGACATGTGGACTTGGGCGAACCTCGCCTCCGGCCGGGATGGCCGCAAGGTGTTCCTCTATCAATTCGACCGGGTCCCGCCGTACCCGGCGGGCAGCCGCTATGCCGGGCTCGGCGCCACTCACGGCATGGAGATGCCCTACGTCTTCGGCCATCTGGACCGCCAAGCGGCACCCTGGACCGACGCGGACCAGCGGCTCTCGGCGACCATGGAGTCCTATTGGACCAACTTCGCCAAGAACGGTGACCCGAACGCTCCCGGATTGCCCCTCTGGCCGGTCTACTCAGGCACCAAACCGGTGGTGCTCTATCTGGACTCGGAGATCGCCACGGGGCCCGTGAGAGACGCAGGCAGTCTGCACAAGATAAGCCACCTCTATGGGACGGCGAGGTTGGTGATGAACCACCTTGCTCTGGTCGGCGGCAGCGCGGTCCTGCTGGTGATACTGATCCTGCTTGGCTTGGTGCTACTCGTGCTGCGCTGGCTCAAGGCCAGAAAGACCGCGTCTGCTTGAATCAGGAAGGCCGCGCCGCCGCCAGACTCAAGGTGAAAGCCTGCGGCGTCGCGCTCGCGGTGTACGCGGCCCTGTACTTCGGTTCGATCCTCTACACCCACTATCGGCCGCTCATGACGGGGCAGGATCTGGCCATCCTGCTGTGGAACCTGGATGCGATCTTCGCGCCCATGATCGCGGGTCTCGTGGCGGCACTGATAACCAAGACGCAGCGCATCGTCATAGGCGCCAGCGCCGGGCTCCTGGCGGGCTGCATCGCCATCACCTCCAATCTCTTCACCCTCGGGCCCGGGCCGGCGCTGCGACATGCGCCTTGGCTGCTGATCTATTGCATCGTCCTGGGCGGGATCGGCGGCCTGCTGTCGTGGCTGCTGGTCCGCATCCTCAAACGCGCCGGTAACGGATAAAATAGGCCCATCCATAACGAGCTCCGCTCCATGATCCGCCCAGCCACAGATCGCGACATCGACGCCCTGCTTCCGATAGAGCATCGCTGCTTCCACCACGACCGCCTCACACGCCTGGATCTCCACCGCGCCCTCAAGGCCAAGAGCGCCGTGCTGATCGTCGCCGAAGAAGGCGGCACGGTCATGGGCTATGCCCTGCTGCGCATCCGCGGCCGGCAGGCACATCTGGAATCCCTGGCGGTGGACCCGCCGGCTCGGCGGCTCGGGCTCGGCCGCGCGCTGCTCAAGGCCGCCGAGCGGGTGGTGCTGGAGCGCGGCGCCCTGCACATGCGTCTGGAGATCCGCGAGGACAACCCCGCCGCCTTCGCCCTGTACCGCGCCCTGGGCTACCGGCAGCACGGCACCTGGCTCGAATACTACGAGGATGAGAGCGACGCCCTGCGCCTGCGCAAGGCCCTGGGACCGGAAGCCGCGGACGAGGCTTTAGGGATAGGGTAAATCCCGGGGCGCGATGCCTCAGTTTTGGGATACGATGACAGCCTGCTTTTTGGGGCCTGATCCATGCTCAAGCGTTTTACAGATAAGTTCTCGCAGGAAATCTGGCAGCAAGACGTCTATTCCATGACGCGCAGCCGGCGCATCCTGGTCTTCTGGGTGCGCATGTTCCAGGTGCTCATCGAGGACATCCTCACCGGCGACCTGCGCCTGCGAGCCATGGGCCTGGTGTACGTCTCCATCCTCTCCCTGGTGCCGTTCCTGGCCTTCGCCTTCTCGGTGCTGAAGGGCTTCGGCGTGCAGAACCGCCTGCAGCCGCTGCTGGTGGACATGTTCAACCCGCTGGGCGACAAGGGCCCGGCCATCGCCGCCAAGGTCATCGACTTCGTCAACAACGTGAAGGCCGGGGTGCTCGGCACCCTGGGCCTGGTGATGTTGCTGTATACGGTCATCACCCTGGTGCGCAAGGTGGAGCAGTCCTTCAACCACGTGTGGCGTGTGCGCGAGCCGCGCAGCCTGATCGCGGGCTTCGGCCATTACCTCTCGGTCATCATGATCGGGCCGCTGCTGTTCGTCACCGCGCTGGGTCTCACCGCCACCGTGAGCAGCCAGACCGCGGTGCAGCACATCGTGGACTGGGCGCCCATCGGCGTGCTGGTGGTGGCCGGCGCCAAGATCCTGCCCTACGTGTTCGTGGTCTCGGCCTTCACCTTCATCTACATGTTCGTGCCCAACACCCACGTGCAGCTGCGGGCCGCCGTCACCGGCGGCGTCATGGCCGGTATCAGCTGGGAACTGGCGGGATACATATTCACTGAACTCACCGAGCGCTCCACCCGCCTCACGGCCATCTACTCGGGTTTCGCCATCCTGGTGATGTTCATGATCTGGCTCTACACCAGCTGGATCATCGTGCTGGCCGGCGCGCAGGTCTGCTTCTACGTGCAGAACCCGGAGCTGGTGCGCCACGGCCTCAAGCGCAACGAAGTGGGCGGCCGCACCCTGGAACGGGTCGCGCTCAGCATCATGTACCTCATCGGCCGCGCCTATGAGGAGCACCACACCCCCTGGTCCCGCGAGCAGCTGGCCCGGCGCCTGCACCTGCCCACCGACCTGATCCTGGAGGTGGTGGATCGGCTGCGTCAGCGCGGCCTCATCGTGGTCATCAACGGCAAGATCCGCCGCTTCATGCCCGCCTACGACATGGCCGAGATGCCCCTTCGCGAGGTCATCATGGCGGTGCGCCGCAACCCCCGCGAGAAGGGCGACGCGGACAAGCACATGAAGACCCTCCCTCAGGCGGAAGAGATGATGCGCAAGCTGGACATGGCCGCCAACGAGGCCATGGGCAAGATGACCATGAAGGAATACATTAACCAGGGTGAAGCGCAGGAGCTTGAAACCAAGACTGTTCTCCTTGCCCGCCAATCCAAGAAGCACTGATTAGAGGGTGCTGGGATACGGCACCAAGCGAAACAAGTACTTGTTGCCCTTCTTGAAAATATCTAGGCATCAACAAGGTCTTCGCTAGCCGGATGGCTTCCAACACAGTTGTCTTACCAATAGCATTTGGCCCTACAAAAATGTTTGTGGGCTTATCGAATTCGCAATCAATGCTGCTAAGACCTCTAAAATTCTCTATCTTAAGTTTACGAAGCTTCATAGCAGATCCTTTGCAGGTGCATGTACTGGAATCTCTTCCATCAAATACCTAAGGCCTCCCACACCCTGCAAAAGCCTTCGGATTAGGAGTCGCCGCTTTAGTTGCGTCGAGGCAGCGCTGCGGGAAGCGGTAGATGAAGACGGTGCCGGCGGAGAGTTCCAGCGCCACGCCATTGACGGCCCAGAGATGCGCGATCATGCCGAGGGTGCTGTTGCCTTTGAGGGGCGGCCCATACTTGGCGGTCACGGCTTTGATGGCATCGTCATCATTGACGCCCTGCCACAGGAAGCCCGACATCTCGATGAGGTGGCCGGAGGCGTCGAAGGTATAGGCGAACACGTTCAGTTCACCCGGTTCCAGGTCCATGAGGCCCGGTGCTGCGGAATCCGCCAGCTCCGTGACGGGTTTGCCTGAGAGGTCGGTGCTCTTGAGCTCGCTGGCGCCGGGGGTCACCCCTACCGCCTTCTTGAAGTCATCCATACCCATCCCAAGCCACTGGTTGGCCCGGACCATGATGTCTTTGGAATCGTCCGGCGCAGCGGTGGCATTCGCCATGAGCAAAGCGGCCACGATGGCGATACCGGATCTGGATAGAACTCGCATACTCACTCCCTGAACCCCACGCCTTGCGCGTGCGCTTGAGTCTCGTCCTTTCCCCTGCCGGAAGTCTACCCCCAAATATCTTGAGGTTCAGGCTCGGCTGACTACCCCGAAGGCCAGTGAAGCGCCGCGCCTCCAGGCACGTCTCGCCTGCATCACCCAACCGCTGCGGCCATCGCTGAGCACCGAGCAGCTCAGCACCACTTCGAGGAGCAACAGCGCGGCCGTGGGCAGCAGGTTCAGCCAGCCTACCAGAGGCAGCCGGTGATACATGAGCGCCACCACCGCAGTGGCGCATACCCAGGTGCGGCCGATCACCAGCGTGCGATAGCGGGCGAACAGCCGCTGGCTGGTGACCGCGCCGGTAGGCTCCCAGGGAACCAGCGAACCCCGCAGGAAGTCCGCGAAGGCCAGCAGATGGCAATAGAACGCTACCTGCACGGCGCGGGTGGTGTGCAGGCCCCAGGTGCTCCTGCTCCAGCGGGCATATATGAGCGTGCAATAGAACAGGGAAGGCACGGTGAAGAAGATGTTGTACCAGTGGGCCAGGTCCGGCGCGAACAGCAGGATCAGGGTGATGGGCACGTAAGTGAAGAACAGCCCCAAGCCGGTCACGATGTAGTAAGCCATGCCGGAGAGGTAGCAGAAGCGCTGCATGAAGCTGAGCGGCGTAGACCAGAACTCGCGGCTGAAGCACAGCGACATGCTGCCCAGGGACCAGCGGTACTGCTGGTTGATCAGGCCGTTGAGGTCGTCGGGGCACAGCCCCTTGGCGAAGATGTAGGGTAGATAGCGGATCTTCCAGCCGAGGCGCACGCAGTTGAAACCGGTGCGCATGTCCTCACTGTACTGCACCAGTGCCGAGCCCCGGAATGGCACCAAGGCCTTGCGCCGGTATACGGCGCAGGTGCCTACGCACACCGAAGCGTTGTAGGTGTTGCGGCTCACCTGGATGAGCCGGTAGAACAATTCCTGGATGTTGGCGGAGCCGCGCCCCACCCAGCTCTCATGGTCCTCCACCCGGAAGAACTGCGGCGTCTGCAGGATGGCGACTTGCGAGTCCTCCAGCAGGAAAGGCAGCAAGCGCTCCAGATAGTCTTCGACCGGGCAGAAGTCCGCGTCGAAGACCGCGATGAACTCGCCTGAGGTATGGGCGAACCCATGGCGCAGGTTGCCGGCCTTCTTGTCCTTACCGGGATCCGGACGCCGCAGGTGCACGATGCGGCCCTCGCCCTGGAACTGCTGGACCAGCTTGAAGCCCATGGCATCCTTAGAATCGTCCAGCACGTAGACCGTGGCGCGATCTCCGTAATGCCGCTGCATGCGCATGATATGGCCCAACGCGGCCACGCAGACTTCCGGGGATTCGCCGCAGATGGTGTAGAAGACATCCACCGTCGCGCGGCGCCGGAGGGCGGGGAACGACGTAGAGGTGTGGCTGTCACCGAACACGGCGATGACGTAGGACATGAAGAGATAACCCAGCGTCGAGCTGGCGAGCAGGCCGTATAACCAGAAGAAAGCATGGGCGCGCACGAACAGCAGCATGCCCAGCACCAGGCTGCCGAAGGTGATCACCGCCCAGGCATACAGGCGCGCCCGGTCGGTGTTCTCGTACAGGAATATCTCATCGCCGCTCGGCGGCGTGGGCAAGTTCATGCGGCACCGCTCGGAGTAGTCCCCACCACGTCCTGAGTTTGATGCGTCCCTTCTGATCTGACTTGAGTGTACGCGAATCGCGTGGGATCTTGCAGGCCGTCAGCCGACGATTCGCTATGCACACTAAAGGCTTGGCTACCGTGCTAGATTGTGGACATGAAGAAGTTCAAGCATGAAGCCGAGCTCACGAAAGAAGCCCTCGCGGCGGGCGTGAAGTACGCCGAGGGGCGCGGCGCGGTCAAGTTCGAGGCCACGGATTCACAAGCCGACAAGATCCTCTATATCTACCGGCTGCTGATCCACGACAAGAAGATCGCGCCCATGCCGGAGGAACAGGTCTCCCAGCAGTCCATGCGCCACCGGCTCACGCTCTGGTACGCGCATCAGCTGCCGAAAGGCCACAAGCTACTGGAGTGATCCTTCAGATGATCGAAAGCGGTTTCGCTACCATGAGATAGAAGAGCCCGATCACCAGCAGGAACGCCGGCACACCTAATAGAAACCAGATGCGGAATCTGCTGTGGAAGGCTTCGCCCAGACTTGCGATGGATGCAGCCCGTTCAGCTTCCTGGCTTAGCAGCAGCTGGATAGCGACCACTGGCAGCCAGCACAGCCCCACTGCCAGGAACAAGCTTCCCACCGTCAATGCCCAGGGGCTCGTGAAAGACCATGCGTCCAGCCGCATGAGTGCCACCCCACTCACGAGCTGGAACACCACGGCGGGCGCGGTGAAGCAGAAATCGGCGGCCACGGTCAGGCGCAGCACCGCGCGCAAACCATCGAGTTCCCCGACCCGTAGCGCACGGCGGTAGCCGAACCAGGCGAAGAAGGCTATCCCCAGCCCCGTGCCGAACAGGACGGCGGCACTGACGATGTGCGCCGTCTTCCAGAAGTCGTAGCTCCCGATCATGTCCTGAACTCCTGCACCTGCGTATGGATATCCCAGCGCGCGAACTCCTGGGCGAAATCCTCCAAGCTCAGGAGCCCCATGCAAGGCGTGGCACAACCCCCGCTCAACTCGCCATGGATGAGTTTCCTGGCGACCAGGATGGCGGCCATGCAGGGAATCTCCGGGCCGTGGTTGCTGTCCGCCGTGAGATGCCATTCCACGCGCAGCGGCTTGCCATCCTTGCCCTGGCCGACGAGCCGCACGAGCATGCCGCCCCGCTGGCCGCCCAGGCGATCGAAACGCGTTACCAGGCGATCCAAGGGCCCCGCCCAGCGCTCGATGGGCACCGGAATACCCAGCCTGCGCAGTCCGCCGATAGCCGTCAGCACGAAGTGCTCGATGCCGAATTCCAAAGCCGCGCGGAACTGCACCGTCTTCACGCCGGGATAACGGATCGGAAAGAGCTCCAGGTCGGGCACGTCACAAGCGGCTGCCCAGCGGGTACCGAACTCCGCGAAGCGGAATCGCTTCAATTCCTGCCAGCCGAAGGCCGTGCGGGATGATCCGTCCTCCAGCCATGAAAATGGCCGCCCGACGTAGCTGAACACCGCCTGCAATGTCGCCGTTCCCCGAGGTGCCTGCTGGGCAGGAGCGATGGAGGTCTGGATCTCATCGAGAACCTTGAAGCGGCCCCGCAACTCATCCACTACTGCGGATGAAAGCGCCGGCAGGGTACTGGCGCCTGTCACGGCTACCCGGCGCGCAGCCTCGGCTTTCCCACCTACCCCATGGGCGAAGTGGACGACGAAGGCGCGGCCATCTGCCAGGTCTATGTAATGGGCGCCTGCAGCGAGGCTCGCTTCGGCTACCTGGTAGCTTTGCCCTTGGAACGGCCCGGCGCAGTGGATGACCATCCCTGGCGCAAGCGCTTTCAGGTCTGAGGCGAAGCTGGGGGCATGCATGTCGAGACGCGCCTTGCCGACACGGCCATCGAACCCTGCTTCGCGATGACCCCGCTCAGGGTCGCGGCCCGTCGCCACGACTTCGATGCCATCGCGTGCGAGCGCACGACAGATGCGGGCACCGAAGTTTCCATATCCTCCCAGGACGACGATCTTCACAGTGCACCCCTATTTCGCTCGTGCTAGATTGTCCTCGATATCAAGCTGTCCAGATAGGACCCGCCATGCAGAAGATCGCCCCCATGCTCTGGTTCAACGACCAGGCCGAGGAAGCCGCCGAGTTCTACGTCTCCATATTCGGCGACGCCAGGATCCTGGAGACCAGTTATTACGGCGAGGGCAGCCCGGCGCCGGGCAAGGTGCTGGTGGTGAAGTTCCAGCTGGAGGGCCAGGAATACATGGCGCTGAACGGCCTCTCGGACGTGCCCTTCTCCGACGCAGTGTCCCTGATGGTGTACTGCAAGACCCAGAAGGAAGTGGATTACTACTGGGACCGGCTGCTGGCTGGCGGCGGCGAACCCATCGCCTGCGGCTGGCTCAAGGACAAGTACGGTTTCCGCTGGCAGGTGACGCCGACGGTGCTGATGGACTACATCAACAGCAAGGACAAAGCGAAGGCCAAACGAGCCATGGATGCGATGATGCAGATGGTGAAGTTCGACATCGCGGCCCTGAAGAAAGCCTACGACGGCTGACCCCGCCGTCCAGCGGTTGATTGGCTCCCCATAAGACGCTACGGTGTAGGCGTTCGGAAAAGGGGATCCCTGATCATGGATAAGATCCGCTTGCTGGCCGGTGCCTTGCTGGTCCTGGTCTGCCTGTCTGCCACCGCCAGTGTTTCCACGTCGCTCACCTGGACCTGGCACAACCCGCCGACGCCGGATGCCCTCACGACCATCGCCTATGGCGGCGGCATCTATGTGACCGCCGGCCAGGATGGCGTGATCTATACCAGCCATGACGGCAACACCTGGTCCCGGGAATCCAGCATCATCGGCGCCGGCGGAGAATATCGTGCGATCCTGTACGGCAACGGTCTCTTCGTGCTGGCCGGGACGGACGCCGCAGGCGCCGTGCATGTGACCTCAAGCCCTGACGGCGTGGTCTGGACCGACTCCGTGGTCGCGGTGCCCCTTATCGGCGGCTTCTTCAAGCTCCAGTTGGAACTCGCCTACGGCAACGGCACCTATATCCTGATGGGCGGCGGCGCGGATGCGACCAGCTCCGATGGCACCAGCTGGAGCGTGAACCCCATCGCCTTCAGCAGTGAAGCAGAATTCCCTTCGCTGTTGTTCGCGAACGGCGTGTTCATCAAATTCGGCGTGGCCAATTCTCACGACGACATCTATTACAGCACCGACGGCATCACCTGGACCGCCTCCACCAGCTTGCGTGATATCGCCGATCAGGGCCCCTACGCCACCGATGGCCATACCTTCTATCTGTTCTTCGAGAACGCCAACTTCGTTTACACCAGCACCGACGGCAATGTCTGGACCAAACATGCGTCGATAGGCAACCTGCCCATGCAGGAAACCTTCATGTCCTGGGACGGCACGCACTTCCGAAGCATCGGTTTCGATGCCAGTGCACGGACGCATGCCTTCTCCAGCACAGACGGGCTTACCTGGAGCCAGTCCTCGGATCTTTCCGGGACCTTGCCCAGTTCGACGGTCGTCTTCGACGGCACGCACTACTTCTCGCCGACCGCCGGTTTCGTCGAGGTCTTGAGTAGCACTGACTTCCAGACCTGGACTCCCGCCCTCGTCGCATCCACTGGGCCGCAGGCGGATTTCGACGACATCCTCCATGCGGGAGGGCACTTCGTGGCCCGGTGACACCACGACGAATTCAACGCTCATCGCGGAAAGTCCCGATGGCGCTACCTGGAACACCGTGTATCTCGGGATCGGCACCGCGAACCAGGATTCAATCGCCTATGGGCATGGGATGTACATCGTGCCGAACGGTAGTCAGTGGCTCTCCAGCACCGACGCTGTCCACTGGAGCAAGCTCAGCGGATCACCGGCGAGCGGCAACGTCACTATGGCAATGGCCGTTTCGTCGCCTTCACAAGCTGCTGCAGCGTGGCCAGCACCGATGGCAAGGCATTCACCAGCCAAACCCTGCCTGCTGGTCTATCCGGCACCGTGGGCTATGACGGCACCCGCTTCGTCAGCATCAGTTCCAAACCCAACGATGACAGCAGTGCGCCGGTCTACACCAGTTGTGACGGCGCTACCTGGACCCACAGCGCGGACATCCCTAAGGTGGGTGGCAGCGGCTTCGCGAAGATAAGGCAGGTGAGCTCCGGATTGCTTGCCTCGGGGAGCCTCTCGGGCACGATCTGCGATCCTCAATGCGAAATCCCATACACCAACGGGGTCCTCGTCTCCGGCAAGGACGCCACCCAACTGACTGCATACATAATCCCCGGAGAGGATGAGGATGGGGCTGGCATTATCAATTTCTACGATGCAGCCTTCGATGGCACTACTTATTACTTGCTTATTGGTCAAGGCCTGCCAGACGACCTCGGTTTTAATGGTCTGCCTGAAGATCCCAACACGCTTCTCTCCAGTACCGACCTCGAACACTGGACTCCCGCCACCGGCTTGCCAGGAAGCGCCGCTATCAACGCGCTCTTCAACGATGGCAGCAATGTCTACGCCGCGGGTGACTACGGCGTAATCCTTTCTGCCCCCGCTTCGGGCGGAGCCGCGGTCTCTTCTGGTGCAAGCTGCAAAGCCCTGCCGGCGATCCCCGATCATCTGGCGACCGCTCCGACCCCACCGGCACCCCCGCCTAGCAGCGGAGGTGGTGGCGTACTGGATCTCCTCACGCTCCTGGGATTTCTTACCCTGCTGATGACACGGCGCCGCGGAATATGATTTTTTCCTGAACTCGCCGCTCCCGGGGAACCTCACGCCTACCCGACGGTCTCGATACTGTCATCGGACCAACAAGGCGGGAACCATGGACAAGTCCATCCGGCTGAGCCGCGGGGTGTTCGCGGCAATATTCATCGGCCTCGGCATTACCGGCCTCGTGAACGGCGGATTCGCCCTGGTGTGGCAGGACGTGCCCAAGGGCGTGCCGGGCTATACGGTCCTCGCTTACATCAGCGCCGTGGTGGAGCTCCTGGCGGGCTTGGGGCTGTTCTTCGAGGCCACCCTGAGCCTCGCCAGCCGCGCGGTCTTCGTGTTCACCCTGCTGTGGGTGGTGCTGCTGAAGCTGCCCCATTGGTTCACGGCGCCGGGTGTCATCTCGAGCTGGGGCGGCTCCGGCGAGATCGGCATCGTCCTCTCGGGCGCCTGGGTGCTGTTCGCCTCCCATGCAGGCGCCTGGGAACAGCGCGTCCTGCCCTTCGCCGTGGGTGAGGGCGGCATCCGCATCGCCCGGGCCATCTTCATCGTGAGCCTGCCGCTCATCGGCGTGGTGCACTTCCTGGAGATAGACGGCGTGGCGGACTTCGTCCCCGGCTGGCTCCCCTTCCATTACTTCCTGGGGTATCTCACCGGCAGCGCCAGCTTCGTGGCGGCCTTGGGGCTCATCATCGGCGTATGGCCGCGCCTCGCCGCTGCACTCGAGTCTTTCATGCTGGGCGTCATCACCGTGCTCTGCTGGGGTCCGATGCTGCATACCGGCCGCACTGCCTGCACAGCGTTCCTGATCTCGTCCGCGATAACCGTGGGCGCATGGGTCGTCGCCGACACTTACCGCAATGGCTCATGGCTCGCCAGGGGCAGGATGTCTAAAGCCATAGCGCTGGACTGAGCGAACCGTCGGCCTCCTTGAGAGCTATGCTTAGACCAGGAGGGTGGGGACATGCGCAAGTTCATCCTGGGTTTCGTCTTGGGCCTTGTGGCCATACCCACGGTGGTGTTCCTCATGGGCTGGTTCGGCTTCCTGCCGGTCAATGCCGGAGGCGTGGAAGCGCCGGTCTGGGAGAGCCGCTTCGGGCAGATGGCTCTCATGGCCTATGTGCGGCGCCATGCGCCGCATGTCGCCAACCCCATGCCGCCGAACGACGATTCGGTGATGGCGGATTTCAAGGTGTTCGAGGATGCCTGCGCCGGTTGTCACGACAGCGGCTTCGGTGCCATGTTCTATCCCCGCGCCCCGCAATTCGCCAACGTCCACCCTGATCTTCCCGATTGGCAGTTCTTCTATCTCATCAAGAGCGGAGTCCGATATACCGGCATGCCAGCCTGGGACCGCGCCTGGCATCAGGGCGATGCCGCCGTCTCCGACGACCGCATGTGGAAGGCCGCTACTTTCCTCAGCCGGCTCGGCTCACTGCCGCCGGCGGTGCAGGTGGAGTGGCAGAAGGTGCATGCGCACTGAAGGCATGCTTAGAATCTAAAGACCAATCCTAGATTCACCACTGGATAGTACTTATAACTATTCCATTGGTCGTCGAGATGCTGCTGCTCCGCCAGCACCGCGGTCTGAAGGCCGGGTACCTGAGTGATGGGGCCGTGAGCCTGCAAGGCCGTCGAGGGTGAGCCCTGGTAGAACACGCCCAGGCCCAGTTCCACACCCAGGCCACGATCTTCACTGGCCAGGGTATTGAGGCCGAGTCCAAGGTACGGCGCCCAGGAGTTGAAGGTGATGTGCCCCGTGAGCGTGCCCACTTCCGAAGCGGTGAAGGTCTGGCCGTTGAGGGTGTAGCTCTGCTGCGGGTTCGCGATGGCGTTGATGTAATTGTTGTCCTTGAACACGCCCAGACTCACCAGGAATACGCCGGCGAAGGGATGCCAGTCCAGCGCCGCGCCATAGTTGTTGAGGTGCAGGTGGGCGTCGTACTGGATGCTGTCCTTGGTGGTGGTGTAGCTGTAGTCGTTGTAGTAGTCGTAGTCGAAGCGCAGCACGAGATAGGGGTTGATCGTGAAGTTCAGTTCGGGGCCGTAGCCTAGGGTGCTGGCATGCAGGCCGAGGCCGATGGCGCCTTGGTCGTCCGCGTTGGAAGGCCCGTTGTTATAAGTCGTGGTGGAACTGGTAGTGTCATCGCCCCAAGCTGCGGTGGGCAGCGCGAGCGCCGCCGCGAGTCCGAATATCGCAAACCTATACATGCCTTCTCCTTGAAGCGCCGATGAATCCTTTCGAATCCATCATAGGAGAAGACCCGTGCCGTGACTGCCGGGCATTGACCTGAGATTTACGCCGCTAAAGTCAAACTCAAGGAAAGTTAAATGCGGCCGCCCTTGATGGCGCGGGCGAACACGTCGTCGATGCCCATCTGCATCATGCAGTTGAAATGCCCCAGCGGGCATTCGCGTTCGAAACAGGGGCTGCAGGAGAGACGCAAGTAGACCACGTCGGCCTTGTCGGTGAGCGGCGGCGTGTAGTCGGGACTGGAGGAGCCGTATAACGCCACCAGGCGCACGCCGACCGCGCCGGCGATGTGCATGAGGCCGGAGTCATTGGTCACGGCGCATTCCGCCAGCGCCAGGAGATCCACCGCGTCCACGAGCTTGGTCTGGCCGCAGAGGTTCACGACGCCCTCTCCCGCCGCCTGCACGATGGCTTCGCCGAGATCGTTCTCCTTGGCGGAGCCGAACACCCACACCTGCTTGCCGGCCGCCTTGAGTTGCTTCGCCAGCGCCCCGAAGCGCTCGATCGGCCAGCGTTTGGCGGGACCGTATTCCGCGCCGGGCAAGAGCGCCACCATGGGCTTGTCGAGATTCAGCCGGTTCAGATCCAGTTGCAGGCGCTGGTTATCCTGATCCACCCGCAATCTCGGCTGGGGGATGGGCGGCGGCAGAGCCGCATCCTTCGGCAGGCCCAAAGCCACATAACGCTGCACCGTCTGGGTGAGCTGCTTCTTGTCCAGCTTGCGCATGTCGTTGATGAGCCCGTAGCGGAACTCACCGCGGAAGCCCGTGCGGATGGGGATATTGGCGAAAGCCGGCACCAGGGCCGACTTCCAGGAACGGGGCAGCACGATGGCGCGCTGGTAACGTCCGTAGAGCGTGACGCCCAGGCGCCGGCGCACGCCCCAGCCGAGATCCCCATGCTCCAGCGGCAGGGTCACGGCGGAGGTCACCTGCGGCATGCGCGAGAGCAGCGGCCGCGACCAGGCGGGCGCCAGCACATCTATGTCAGAGTCGGGGAAACGGGCCTTGAGCGTGATGAAGAGGCTCTGGGCCATGACCATGTCGCCGACCCAGGCGGGGCCGACGACCAATATGCGGTTGGACGCAGCCATCAGGCCTTGTTCAACCACTGCATATATTTTCCCACGCCCTCTTCCACCGTCATGAACTTGTGGTCACAACCGGTGGCCCGCAGGTTCGTGAGATCCGCTTCCGTGAAGCTCTGGTAGCGGCCCTTGAGCACGTCCGGGAAGGGGATGTACTCGATCTTGCCCTTGCCGTGGTACTTGATGACGGCCTTGGCCACGTCGTTGAAGGGCTGGGCCTTGCCTGTCCCCAGGTTGAAGATGCCGGAGCACTTGGGATGCTCCCAGAACCAGAGGTTCACGGCGCAGACGTCATCAACGTGGATGAAGTCGCGGCGCTGCTCGCCCTTGCCGTAGCCGTCGCTGCCCTCGAAGAGCTTGCACTTGCCGCTCTCGAGGATCTGGTTGTTGAAGTGGAAGGCGGTGCTGGCCATCTTGCCCTTGTGCTGCTCGCGGGGACCGTACACGTTGAAGTAACGGAAGCCCACTACCTGGCTCTTCAAGCCGGTCTTCATGCGGCGGCGCAGGTACTGGTCGAACAGGAACTTGGAGTAGCCATACACGTTCAGGGGCGCCTCATGGCCACGCTCTTCCTTGAACACCTTGCCGCCGCCATACACCGCGGCGGAAGAGGCATAGATGAAGGGGATGTTGCGGGTCTGGCAGTAGTCCAAGAGCGCCTTGGAGTAGTCGTAGTTCACGGACATCATGTACTGCCCGTTCCACTCGGTGGTGTCGGAGCAGGCGCCGTTGTGGAACACCGCCTCCACCGGGCCGAAGCTGTGGTTCGGCGCCAGCAGCTGCTGCAGGAACAGGTCCTTGTCCCTGTAGTCCGCGATCTCCGCGTCCACCAGGTTCTTGAACTTGGTGCCGTCCTTGAGGTCGTCCACCACCAGGATGTCCGAGTGGCCGCGCTGGTTCAGCGCCATGACCAGGTTGCTTCCCACGAAGCCCGCGCCGCCGGTGACGATGATCATGCCTTGTCTCTCTTTGAATAGATGACCATGTACTTGTAGAAGACGCCGTTGGCCTCGGATACCGAGATCAAAACTCCGCGCCAGCCGTCCAGTATCCCCAGTCTTAATATATAGCTACGGATGAAAGCCCAGAAGGTCTTGAGCAGGATGATGACCGGCGGGTAGGTACGGCGCGACTCGCCGGCCTTGAGCATGGTGTAGCGATGCATCTTCACCAGGAAATCCCCGGCATCCTGCATGGGCATGTGCTTCAGGGTCCCGGCCAGTTTCGCGGCCTCTTCCCCTTCTTTGAGGTGCACTTTCTCATGCACGGCCACGTCCGTGAAAGCGTGGTCTTTGCGGTCGTAGAGCCGGGTCAGCCACTGGCTGCCCCAGCCGGAATGCTTCACCCGCTTGCCCAAGAGGTAGTTCTGGCGCTCCACGCAGTAGGCGACACCGCCCCGCTCCAGCATCACCGCGTCCAGGGCGGCCAAGAGCGCCTCGTCCGGCACCTCATCCGCGTCGATGGAGAACACCCAGTCGTTCTTGGCGAGGCTCGCGGCCTTGTTGCGCGTGGGCCCGAAGCCGGAGAATTCGCCCTTGTGTATCGCCACGTTGGGATAGCGGCCGGCGATCTCCAAGGTCTTGTCTTTGGAGCCGTTGTCGAACACCACTACTTCGCCGAAGCGCTTCAGCGAGTCCAGGGTCGCGGCGAGGGTTAACTCGGCGTCGCGGACCATTAAGACGGCTGAGATCTGCTTAAGCGCCATTAACTGTAGCCCCGTGCAAAACCTGCTGCGCTTGGCATGGCGTTGTTGCGCTTCGGACTCGCAGTCGGTCATGCACATAAGAGTGCACTCCCTCCTGCTCGCCTCGCGCGCCTAGCCCTGCCTGCGCTCGCGACGGTTTTGCGATTGTCTCACCTTACTAATTTATAGTCGGCGCCACAGTAGGGGCATTTGGCTTCGCCCGTCACTTCGATGGGGAGGTAGACCCGGGGATGGGAGTCCCACTGGCGCATCTCGTCCGTGGGGCAGTGCAGCGGCAGGTCCTTGGCGGTGACCTGGTAGCTCTTCTTGGCGTTGGGGGTCTCGTTGCCTTCTTTATGCACAGCGACGACTGACACGGGCGACCTCGGGGCTCTATAGAAGAGGCGCGATTATACCAACTAGAGCGGAGCGTCCCCCAGGGTCTCTTTCCAGAGCTTCCGGACCTGGGTCCGGAGCGGCTCGGCCTGCGCCTCCGGGATGCGGGCCGGGCGGCCCTCCAGGGTCAGGTGGTGCACGCGGCGGCGGAACTCCCGGTAGCTGTCCGCCAGGAACTCCGCCTTCGCCGCCGGCATGACGCCGGTGGCCACGAGGCCCTCCAGGTTGCGGATGTTGTCCGGCCATTCCAGCAATTGCGGGTATTCATGGGCATGAGCCAGTACCCAGTACTGCACCATGAACTCGATGTCCGTGAGGCCGCCGGTATCCAGCTTGATGTCGAAGTCGTCGCGGCCGTGCTTGTGTTCCTCGCGCATGCGCGCGCGCATGGCGGCGATGTCGGTGCGCAGCTTGTCCAGGTCCCGCTCGCGACTCAGGACCGAGCGGCGCACGGAACGGAAGAGATCCGTCACCTCCCGGTCCCCCGCCACCGGCCGCGCGCGCAACAGCGCCTGATGCTCCCAGGTCCAGGCCTGCTGCTCCTGGTAGAGCGCAAACCCATCAATAGAGCTGACAATGAGCCCGGCCCCGCCGCTGGGACGCAGCCGCGTGTCCACCTGGTAGAGCACCCCGGAGGTGGTGGGGATGGAGAGGATGTTGATGATGCGCTGGGCGAGACGCGTGAAGAACTCCACGTTGTCCAGCACCTTGGGTCCGTTGGTCTGCTGTTCGGCGCTGCGGCTGTCGTGCAGGAACACGAGGTCGAGATCCGACCCGTAGCCCAGCTCCCAGCCGCCCAGCTTGCCGTAGGCGATGACGGCGAAGCGCGCGTCCCGCAGGCGGCCATGCTCGATGCACTGGGGCCGGCCATGGCGCGCCACCAGCTGCTTCCAGGCGATCTGCAAGGCCTTGCGGATCACCTGCTCCGCGGTCCAGGTGAGGAAGTCGCTCACCTTCATGAGCGGCGCGTTGCCGGCCAGGTCGGCTGCCGCCGCGTGCACCACCGCCGCTTGCTGGAACTGGCGCAGCGCGTCCATCTGCATCTCGAGGTCGTCCGCCGCGATGCCGGCCAGGACCCCTTCCAGCTCCGCGTGCAGGGAGTCCTGTGACGGGAACTCCTTGAAGATGCGCGGATCGATGAGCTCGTCCAGCAGGATGGGCGAGCGAACCACCATGTCCACCAGCCACACACTCTCGGCGGCGAGGCGCGCCAGCTGGCCGAGCGCGGTGGGGTTCTCGGTGAGCAGGGCGAGGTAGGCGGAGCGCTTGGCGATGGCTTCCACCACCCGCGCCAGGCGCTTCAAGATCTCGTCTTGGGTAGCGTCGGCCGTCGCTCCCGGCATCCTGCCTCCCGCGACATTAGTACGTCCCTGTACGTCCACCGCTGCGGTTGCAAGGCGTGGGATGATCATTTGCAACAGGCGCCGCGAGCGCTCGCCCTGCTGGCGGGTGGCGTCTTCCCGCAGGGAATGCAAGACCCGCGCCGCTTCTTTGGGGTCCGCGTAGCCCATTTCCTTCAGTTTGGCTTCCGCCTCCGCGTCGTCCGCCCAGGCAGCGTTGGCGGTGCTCTCGTCCTGTATGGCCTTGGGCGCCACCACTACTGATTCGAACACCCGGTGCACCTCGGCGCGCTCCGCGTCCAGGACGGCGCGGAAGGAAGCCCAGTCCGCGAAGCCCAGGGTAAAAGCCAGGCGTGTGCGGCCCACCTCGTCTTCCGGCAGATCGTGGAGCTGCTGGTCACTCGCCTCCTGCAGGCGGTTCTCCACCCGGCGCAGGAAGCTATAAGCCTTGAGCAGGGCCTCGGCGTCTTTCGGATCGAGATAGTTCTTGGAACCGAGATACTTCAGCACCGGCACGATGCCCCGCTCCCGGAGCTGCGGTTCGCGGCCGCCGCGGATGAGCTGGAACATCTGGCCGATGAACTCGATCTCGCGGATGCCGCCCGGCCCCAGCTTCACGTTGTCGGAGAGGCCACGCCTGCCCACTTCCTGGGTGAGCATGGCCTTCATGTCCCGCAGGGATTCGAAGGCGCCGTAGTCGAGATAGCGCCGGTAGACGAAGGGCCGCAGCATCTGCAGGAGCTTCTCCCCTGCTTTCAGATCACCCGCGATGGGCCGCGCCTTGATGAAGGCATAGCGTTCCCACTCGCGGCCATGGCTCTGGTAATAATTTTCCATGGCGTCGAAGCTCAGGGCCACGGGCCCCGCTTCGCCGAAGGGCCTGAGGCGCAGGTCCACCCGGAACACCATGCCGTCGCCGGTGGATTCGTCCAGGGCCTTGGTGAGTTTCTGCGCGAGGCGCAGGAAATACTCCTCGTTATCCAGCGGCCGCTCGCCGTCGCTCTGCCCCGCTTCCGGATAGGTGAAGATGAGGTCGATGTCGGAGGAGAAGTTGAGCTCTTTGGCACCGAGCTTGCCCAGACCCAGCACCACCAGCGATTGCGGCGCGCCCTTGGCGTTGCGCGCGACGCCGTGGCGCTCCGCATGCCAGCGGGCGAGATGGTTGAGGGCGGATTGCGCGAGGGCATCGGCCAGGTCCGAGAGATCCCGCAGGGTCTCGTCGAGATCCGCCCAGCCGGCCAGGTCACGCCAGGCGATACGCGTCATCTCGCGCCGGCGCAGTTGGCGCAGCCGGCTCATGAGCACCCGCTCGTCGGGTATCTCCTTCAGTTCCTCCCGGACCCTCAAGCCCGGCGAGGCCGGATCGTTGAGCCGCCCGGAGGAGACTAGCTCCTCCAGGAGTCTCGGCTCCCGGGCGCAGTTCTGGGCGACGAAGGGGCTCGCGGCCCACACCCGGGACAGGGTCTCGGCCGCCGCGGCGGGCGGATGCTCCGGCGAGCCGCCGTTCTCGCGATAACGCGACTCCGCCGCTTCCAGCGCAGGCAAGAGGACGGCGGGGATGGCGGCGGCTCGGGTCATGCGTCGTCGCATTAGATACGCGGCGTGGGGGCATGTACCCTAACACAATGAATGCACATCGCCCCCGACCCCGGAAGGACGGCCCGCGTCCTCATAAGAGGATGCCGGTCCAGGCCATACAGTTCTTCGCCACCGCCGCCAAGGGCCTGGAACCCCTGGTAGCGGATGAACTGCGCGCCTTGGGCGCCCGGGAAGTGAAGGAAGCGCGCGGCGGCGCGAGCTTCGAGGGCGCGCCGGCGGATGCCTACCGCGCCTGCCTGTGGCTGCGTACCGCCAACCGGGTGCTCATGCCGGTGGCGCGGTTCCCGGCGCCGGATGCGGGCACCTTATATGCCGCCATCCGCAAGATGCCCTGGGAACAGGATGTCTCGCCGGACGGCACCCTGGCGGTGGATTTCAGCGGCACCAACGAGAGCATCACCAACACCCAGTTCGGCGCGCAGAAGGTGAAGGACGCCATCGTGGACCGCTTCCGCGACCTCACCGGCCGGCGGCCGGACGTGGACCGGGAACGGCCGGACCTGCTGGTGAACTGCCACCTCTACCGCGGTATCGCCACCTTAAGCGTGGACCTCTCCGGCGACAGCCTGCACATGCGCGGCTACCGCGAAGCAGGCGTGGCGGCGCCCTTGAAGGAGAACCTGGCGGCGGCGCTGCTCCTGAAATGCGGCTGGCTGGAGATCGCCAAGCGCGGCGGCAGCTTCGTGGATCCCTTGTGCGGCTCCGGCACGCTGGTGATCGAAGCCGCCCTCATGGCCGGCGACGTGGCGCCGGGACTGTTGCGGGACTACTGGGGTTTCCAGGGCTGGCTGCGGCACGACCAGAAGCTCTGGGAACAGGTATTGATGCAGGCCCGCGAGCGCCAGAACGCCGGTCGGGGCAAGGGCCCGACCATCCTCGGCGCCGACATGGACGCGAAGGCCATCCTCGCCTCCCAGCGGAATGCCCGCACCGCCGGCGTGGCTCCCGCGGTGCGCTTCGAGCATCGCGCACTGGAACAGAGCACGTTGCCGGCGAACCTGCAGGCGGGTCTGGTGGTCACCAACCCGCCTTACGGAGAGCGGCTCGGTACCGTGGAGACCCTGGGCCCTCTATATAAGGGCATCGGTGACTGGCTGAAGGCCCATTGCCTGCACTGGAAGGCCGGCGTCATCACCGACAACACCGACTTGGCAAAGCAGATCGGCTTGAGGGCCAGCAAGATCAACGCCTTCTACAACGGGGCACTCGAGTGCAAGCTGCTGCAGTTCGAAGTGGAACCGGCGCGCTTCACCGGCGGCGCACTGCATGCCTGAGAGACGCCGGCCCACCCCGGACACTCAGGGTTTGGGACAGACGGCTGCCGGATCAGCGCGCGTGAAGTCGGCGATCCAGTTCGTCTCCCAAGTGCGGTTGTCGTACGAGAAGGCCTGCTCCCAACGCGCGTGGTCCCGGTCCAGGTTGGTCCAGGTGACCCTGACTTTGATGGGGTGACCGTCGTCCTCGTCGTCTGCATAGAACTCACCCTGCTTGCCGTCGAACCCGCCCACGGCCGGTGAACCCGGATCGCCGGTCTGCGGGTCTATCCAATATACGGCCCACTGCCGTTTCCGCGGATTGAAGGCATATAGGAACAGGCCGGCAGCATCCCCCTTGGGGAACCGGCTCTCGTCGATGATCGCTTTTCCATCCAGATAGACGCGCGCGCAGTGATGATTCCCGGGTGAGTCCACCCAGGTGGTGCTGCCGACGTCGCGGGCTTTCAGGCGGCGTTGCTGCGTGGTCCAGGCGCCGGCAAGGAAGTCGAAATCATGCGCGTCGCCTGACAGCTCCGCCGAGAAGCCCGGCGGAGCGCCGGTGGCGGCAGCAGAGACCGCTGACGGTGGCTCGGCGTTCCCGGCGCAGGTCGTCATGGCGGCCATGCAGCCGAACCAGAAAGCCGCTTGAGACTTGTGCTTCGAGGAACTCATCGCAGCATCTCCCGTTTATGCAGTTTTTTGTACGGCTGGCGGGCCAGCCTCTACGGGAGCGTAGTCGGCAATCAGGTCAAAGCCTGGCCTAATTGAACTTAGACCATGACAGAGGGTCTGAGATGGGAGTCCGCTGGCAAGGGGATACGGGCTGACATGAAGATGAAGAATGAAGACGATTTCGAATACCGTAAGCTCGCGAACACTTTCGTCGGCCTGATCCAGGACGGCACCCTGGTGCCGGGGACCCGGGTCCCTTCGTTACGCCAGACCAGCTTGCAGAAGCGCGTCAGCGTGACCACCGCTCTCAAGGCCTACCGCCTGCTCGAGGACAGGGGTTATCTGAGGGCGAGCCCGAAATCCGGGTACTTCGTCTCGAACCCGGCGGCGACGCTACTCGATGCCACGACGACCCCGGGACCGCCGCGGCACGAGCGCAGCGTCTCCTTGCCCAAGATCATGAATACCCTGCTCGAACACTCGAGCGACCCCAAGTTCGTGCCGCTCGGCTGCAACAGCCCCAGAAGCCGGCTGCTGGCGCCGGAAAACCTGGATCGATCCCTGGCGCGCAGCACCAGACGGTACGGCGCCGACAAAAATGCTCATGCTTCCCCCAAGGGCGACGTGCGTCTGCGTCAGCAGGTCGCCAGACGTTCGCTGACCTGGGGCGGCGCGTTCTCTTACGAAGACATCATGATCACCTGCGGCTGCACCGAAGCCGTGATCATTGCGTTGCAGGCGGTGACCAAACCCGGGGACATGGTCGCGGTGGAATCGCCGACCTACTTCGGCAACCTGCATACCATGGAAGCCCTGAAACTGCGCGCTTACGAATTGCCGACGGATGCAGAGACCGGCATAGATCTCGAGGCATTGGAGAAAGCGCTGCAACAGCAGGTCATCAATGCGTGCCTATTGCCGCCGAGTTTCAGCAATCCTCTCGGTTTCACCATGAGCGAAGAGAAGAAGCTCGCGATATTGAAGCTGCTGAAGAAGCACGGGATCCCGCTCATAGAAGACGATGCCGCAGGCGAGATATATTTCGGCAAGGAACGCCCCAGGCCTTTCAGCGCGCTGGACCCCAGCGCGGACGTCCTCTACTGCAGTTCATTTTCCAAGACCCTGGCGCCGGGATACCGGGTCGGATGGATAGCGACCAAGCAGCACATGGACGGGGTGCTCGACAAGAAACTGACGACCACCCTGTACAGCCCATCCCTCTCACAATTTGCTTTAGCGGAGTTCCTGTCATCGGGCGGGTATGACAACCACCTGCGAAAACTCAGGCGCAACCTCGAAGAGGCCCTCGACATGCTGGGCCATGCCGTCAGCGCCGCATTCCCGAAGGGCACGCACGTCTCCCGGCCTGGAGGCGGCAATGCCTTGTGGCTGGAACTGCCGGGGACGATCGATAGCCTCGAGTTGTTCTACCAGGCCCTGGATGAAGGCATCTGCATCGTCCCGGGCGAGATATTCTCCGTTGACGACCGTTACTCCAATTGCCTGCGTCTCAGCGCCGCCCACGGCTGGGATGCCAGGATAGAGGCCGGTGTAGCGACGATCGGGGCGCTGGCAAAGCGCATGATGCAGGACTGAACTCGATCACCGCAGTCATCGCTCCCTGGCGAGCCATCACCTGTCTGCATCCGGTGCGCATCGCAAATCCGCAGCCTCTATATAAGACTTAATTGAGGCTGTCGGCGCATGCCGACGCTCTTATCTGTGCTGCATGCTTAAACATACCTCTGTGTCCTGATTCGCGTCTCAAACAACGGCACACTACCTCCACCGTGCTATTGGAAGCGGGCGTAAGTCAATGACGATCCATGGATCGGTCAGTCAGGCGCCATGAAACTGAAACCTGTCATCAATGTGCTGGTCCTGGAACAGGAGTCGGCAGCCAACTCGCAACTGAGGAAACTGCTTTCCTCGGAGCGCGACATCCATCTGATCACTGCGGGACAACCTGCGAATTTCCTGCGCCAGATCTCCAGCCTGAGGCCGGATGCGATATTCATTGGCAGTGCGCCCTTGAACGAGCTGGCCGGATTCCCGGCAGCAGGATCGGTGCATTTCCCCATATTGGTGGTGACCGGCACCACCACCGCGCATGCCTTGCGGGCCTTTGAACTCGCAGCCATAGACTTCCTGATGGAACCATTGGACAGCGAACGCCTGCAGATCACCTTGGAACGGCTGAGGGCCGAAGTCGAACGCCGGGAGCGGGACGCATCGTTCGATGTCGCGCACCTGTTCGACTATGTGGGGAAGCACCTCGCGGAATCCCAATCGCCGGGCATCGCCCAGCGGGTCCCCATCCAGTTCGGGCGGCGCCACCGGTTCATAGAAGCATTGGATATCTGCTATGTGACCGCGAGAGGCACCTACGTGAGCATCAAGATGGCATCCGGGAACATGCTGAACGCCAGCGATTCCATAACCGCCATGGAACGCAGACTGCCGACGAACCTGTTCCTTCGGATCAACCGCTCGGTGATCGTCAATTCGCTGTTCGTGCAGGAAGTGATCACCGGGAACCGCACCCGCAAGGTCTTGATGAAAGACCAGAGCATGTTCACCGTCGGACCTGCCTATAAGAACCGGTTCAGCCGCTACTTGAAGTCGGAGGAATCCGACTTGGCTCCCAAGAGCAAGTTCACGCCCTCCTTCGATCAACTGCTGTCATTCACGTCACGCTCGAAATCCAGCTCCGCCAGTAACAAATGAAGCCCTGCTGTCCCGTTGCATGGCCCGGCCTCCCAGCCAGCCAAGATCGCCCCTGCCCGTTGGATTCTTATAAAGAGGACGTGAATGCCCCGTCTCTTGCATGCGAGCCGGCACGCAGCACCACGAATAGCCAATGAGTGCTGCCGTTTCTCGAACGAAGACCTACAAATCGTAAATAAACAACAACAAACCGCCTGGTGAGGACTCCCAAATGCCGCGCGGGTTTTGGATGGATACCGCATCCTCGGCGCGTAGGGCGTGATGGGGTAGCAAACAGTCGATGTCACGACTCCGCAAAGCGAGTCAAACCCCTTCGTCGAGTGCCCTGTGGTTGCCGACCTTTGACTGGGCCCAGGCCCAAGTCATCCACCATCTTTAGGAGAGCCAAATTGAATACTGACAAGGTATCCCTCCGTAATGCCGTGAAGTACGCCCTCATGGCAGGCACGGTGTCCGCGCTGGCGACGCCGGCGGTGTTCGCTGCCGATGCCGCAGCGACCACGACCACCACCACGACCGACAGCAATCAAAGCACCGCACAGCTCGGCAAGATCGAAGTCACGGGCACGCGCATCAAGCGCACCGACGTCGAGACCGCCCAGCCGGTGACTATCGTCACCCAGAAAGAGATCAGGGCCACCGGCCTCAACAGCGTCGGCGACATCATCGCCCAGCTGCCGCAGGTACGTTCCATGCTGAACGCGCAGGTGAACAACGGTAACGACGGCAGCAACACCATCGACTTGCGCAACCTGGGCTCCAACCGCGTGCTGGTGCTGGTCAACGGCAAGCGCTGGGTCGCCAGCACGGGTGGCACCGTGGACTTCGGGACCATCCCGGCCGCCGTGATCGACCACATCGAAGTGCTGCAGGACGGCGCCTCCGCCATCTACGGTTCGGACGCCATCTCCGGCGTGGTCAACATCATCACCATCAAGAACTACAACGGCGCCGAAGCCAATGCCTACAACGGTTGGTACCACGGCAACGGCCACACCGATGGCAAGATGCAGGCCTATGACTTCACCTTCGGCACTTCGGGCGACAAGAGCGCGGTGTTGATGAGCGCCGGCTACACCGACCAGGAAAGTCTGCTCGCCGCTGATCGCGACATCAGCAAGGAGCCGTACGACGGCACCGGCAGCGACTTCGGCAGCAGCCGCACCCCGGCCGGCCGTTTCCGCTTCGATCCGTACAGCTCTGCGGGTCCCTGTCCGATTCCGGTTGAGAGCGTCAAGCCAACCAATCCGGTCGGCACCTGCGACATGACCCTGAAGTCGTTCCCGGTGAGCGGCTTGCCCCCCACCGGCGACTATCGCCAGTTCACAGCCCCGGACCACTACAACTTCGCCCCGCTGAACTTCCTGGTGGCGCCGACCGAGACCACCAACCTGTACGTGCAGGGTCACTATGACCTGGCGGACAACCTGACCTTCACCAGCGAAGGCCTGTTCAGCAACCGCTCCTCCAACACCCAGTTGGCGCAGCCCGTGTTGGACGTGGGTACCAGCACGACTAACCCGGATATCTTCATCTCCAAGAGCAACCCCTATAACCCCTTCAAGGTGGACTTGGTGAGCAACAGCTCCAATGCCTGCCTGTCCAAGTCCACCACCTCGGTCAAGGTGAAGGGCAAGCCGGTCATCACGGTGCACCCGCATCCCTCGAAGGCCACCTGTGACATGCTGGTGGATCTAGGACGCCGTTATGTGGAGGCGGGTCCCCGTTTCATCCAGAACAGTCAGGACACCTTCCACTTCGCCGGTGGTTTCAAAGGCTACTTCAACATGATGGGTGGCGAGTGGGACTGGGATGCCGGCTATGACTACAACCGCCAGGAAGAGACCATCCACGAGAGCAACGTGGTGAACCTCCTGAACCTGAAGAATGCCTTGGGCCCGGCGTTCCTGCCCTCGGGCAAGGCCAACATCCCGAGCAACTACGAGTGCGGTACCGCAGCGGCTCCGATCGGCGGCGGCTGCGTGCCGGTGGACCTGTTCGGCGGCGCGGGCTCCATCACGGTCCCCATGGTGCAGTACACCACCTTCAACCCTGTCACCACCCTCGGCAGTACGCAGCGCGACTACACGGCGAACCTGACCGGTGATCTCTTCGATCTCCCGGCGGGCCCGCTGGGTGCCGCCATCGGTGCCGAGTACCTGGAGGTGGATGGGTTCACCCATCCGGATACCCTCAGCATCCTCAACCTGAACGCGGAAGGCAGCTCCTCGCCGACCGACGGTCGTGAGCGCACCGACGGCGAGTACATCGAGTTCAACATCCCGATCCTGGCGGACCAGCCGTTCGCCAAGGACATGAACCTCGACATCGCCGAGCGTTGGTCGCAGTTCAAGTGGCTTGGCGGCAACCCCGGCACCCCGGCGGCGGCTGTCACCCACAGCGACAGCGCCCAGACCGGCCGTGCCGCCTTGAAGTGGCAGACCAGCGACTCGCTCTTGCTGCGTGCCGCCTGGTCGCAGGGCTTCCGCCTGCCGGAGATCTCGGAGTTCTTCG
>Ga0134125_10000129_pt1 | contig 110445 bp, 95 predicted proteins | sample KB31751_FD_96464 | JGI IMG/M metagenome (GOLD analysis project Ga0134125, IMG submission 96464) | Terrestrial soil microbial communities with excess Nitrogen fertilizer from Kellogg Biological Station, Michigan, USA - KB3-175-1 | ecosystem: Environmental > Terrestrial > Soil > Unclassified ... | reverse complement strand
GGGTAGCCTCTACGAGGCAATAACGCTAACTTTGTTTTTTCTACAAACGGGTTATCCCTCCGGGATATTTTCTGCGCAATTCAATAATTACTGATTTATTTTATTGATTTAATAAATTTATCATCCACACCATCCGTCATAGAACCAAAATAATGATCAATTTTGCGCATAAAGCATGCCCGTTAATAAACGCAATATTTTAACAAATTATCACAGCTTACTTAAAGCAATCGGAAAAACAAGGCAATACGGCCTGAAAAAAGCCCGGAGCTATGAGATAGTTATCCGCTGGCTTCATGACAAGTTATCGCACAATCAGTTTCTTATCTTGTCGGGGGTGTTGGTTGGCTGTTCTGCGGGGCTTGCAGGTGTACTGTTAAAATCGCTTGTGCATTATATACATTATATAATTACAAGCAAAGTTCATTTTTCCGAACAGATACTTTTTTACGCGCTGTTTCCCTTCCTGGGTATTGTTTTAACCACGCTCATCGTCATTTATTTTTTTGAAGGCCAGGATCGTAAGGGTATTCCCGCTATCCTTTACGATATTGCCCGTAACTCCAGTTTTGTATCATCGGTCAAAATGTATTCGCAGGTTATACAAAGTGCGGTTACCGTGGGTTTGGGAGGCTCGGCCGGCCTTGAGAGCCCGATGGCTGTAACCGGCGCCGCGATAGGGTCCAATTTCGCGCAAACGTACCAGTTAAGCTATAAAGACCGCACTTTACTCTTGGCCTCGGGCGCGGCGGCGGGTATTGCCGCCGCATTTAACGCGCCGGTTGCGGGCATCATGTTCGCCTTCGAAATGCTGCTTACCGGCGTGGTTTTTACCGACTTTATTCCGCTGGTGGTCGCTTCAGTTTGCGGGAGTTTGCTATCGCGGATCATCCTTAACGAGGACGTATTATTTAAATTTAAAGCCCGGCACGACTTCAATTACCATAACATCCCCTATTACCTGGTGCTAGCCGTTTTTTGCGGCTTATATGCACGTTATTTTATTGTAGTTGCTCAATACGTCGATCGGTCATTTCACAGGTTGGGGGTTTCCAAAATAAAAAAAGCCATCATCGGCGGTTTTATCCTTTCGGTGCTGTGCCTTACATTTCCGCCATTGTTTGGCGAAGGGTATGAAAGTATAAAGTTATTTATCGACGACGGCATCCGCCACGTTATGGAACATAGCTTTTTTGGTTATATCCACTTCAATCAACTGATCATTATTATTTTTTTAACCCTGATTTGCATATTCAAAGCCTTTGCAACCCCGGTTACCATCTATGGCGGCGGTAATGGCGGTAACTTTGCCCCCGCGCTGTTCGCCGGGGGTACGCTCGGCTATCTTTTTGCAACTATTTGCACCGCGTTGGGGCTTGGCCATGTTCCCATTATAAACCTCACTATCGTAGGCATGGCCGGCACCATGAGCGGCGTATTATACGCACCGTTAACAGCGATATTTTTGATCGCCGAATCCAGCTCGGGATATGATCTTTTTATCCCGCTCATGATTGTTTGCGTTATCTCCTTTTTAATTGCCAAATGGTTTTCGCCCATCTCTCCCGATCTGAAAAAGCTGGCCGATGAAGGTAAAATATTTACCCGCGAACATGATAAAAACCTCTTGCTGCAGATCGACGCGAAAGCGCTCATTGAAAAAAGCAGGTCGGTGCTTGATATAAATTCATCGTTTGAAGACTTATTGCAGGTAATTAAAAATGGCAAAGGGAATATTATTGCGGTACTTGATAAAAATAAGCTGGCGGGCGTAATTTACCTGGACGACGTGAGGCCGGTGTTATTTAACCCGGATTTACAGCATCAGTTAGAAATTCGCAACGTTGTTAAAATACCGGTTCAAATAATAAATCACGATGAAAATATGATCAGGATCATTACTAAATTCGATGAAACGTCCACCTGGGTATTGCCGGTTGTTGACGATCAGAACAACTTCCTCGGGTTTATCTCCAAGTCGGCCGTTTTAAACCGGTATCGCGCGGTGTTGAAGGAGCACTCTGATTTATAAATCGCATCACCTTTTGCGTTATATTTGTCGATGATTTCTCCGCAACGATATGATCAAAGAGGGGTATCCGCCTCAAAAGACGACGTACATAACGCTATAAAAAATATCGATAAAGGCATTTTTCCAAAAGCGTTCTGCAAGATCATACCTGACATTTTAACCGGCGACCCGCTTTACTGCAATATTATGCATGCCGACGGCGCGGGCACAAAATCGTCCCTGGCTTATACCTACTGGAAAGAAACAGGCGACCTTTCCGTTTGGCGGGGAATAGCGCAGGATGCAATTATTATGAATCTTGACGATTTGCTTTGTGTTGGCGCCGTAGATAATATATTGCTTTCATCCACCATTGGCCGCAATAAAAACTTAATTCCCGGCGAAGTTATAGCTGCTATTATTAACGGTACCGAAGAAATACTTACTGAACTAAGAGATTCCGGCATAGGGATTTATTCTACCGGCGGCGAAACAGCCGACGTTGGCGATTTGGTAAGGACCATTATTGTAGACTCGACAGTAACCTGCCGGATGAAACGCGCGGATGTGATATCTAATGATCGCATACGGCCCGGTGACGTTATTGTAGGGCTGGCATCTTATGGCAAGGCTGTTTACGAGAAAGAATATAATGGCGGCATGGGTTCAAACGGTCTCACCTCTGCCAGGCACGACGTGTTTAATAAAACCGTTGCCGAAAAATATCCCGAAAGTTATGATGCGGCAATACCTTACGAACTGATATTTTCTGGATCAAAAAGTCTTACAGATAAGATTTCCATTGGCCGCAACGAATATGTAACCGCTGGAAAATTGGTTTTATCGCCTACGCGGACTTACGCACCGGTTATTAAAACAGTCCTTGACAATTACAGGGACCAAATACATGGCATGGTACATTGCAGCGGCGGCGCCCAAACCAAAGTGCTCCATTTTATCGATAACCTGCATATTATTAAAAATAACTTGTTCCCGGTTCCGCCCCTGTTTATGCTGATACAGGAAGAGTCAAAAACCAGCTGGCAGGAAATGTATAAGGTATTCAATATGGGACACCGCATGGAGCTCTATATTCCCGAAGACCTAGCCGGAGAGATCATAAGCATTTCCGAAAGCTTCGGCGTGTCCGGACAGGTAGTGGGGCATGTGGAAAAAGCGGAAAAAAAGCAGGTGACCATCCGTTCCGAATACGGCGAATTCACTTACAATTGATCCCGGATATTGCAAAACAAAAAAACCCGGCCAAAACCGGGTTTTTTTGTTAACGTATTGAATATTGTTATTGAACAAAAACGAAATTTGTGCCGTCATATTTATAGGTCTTCGTTTTGTTGCTCACTACTCCGAAATTGTACGCCGCATAGGTAACCACAAATTTTTGGTTAACCACTGCTGTAGAACCGAACCTTGCTTTCAGCACCAGGATCAGACCGGCCTGGATATCGGCGTCCGCCCAATAGGTTGCATCGGTAGGTGCGCTTGTGTTAAAATCGGGGAATGAAGCTATATTGGTTCTTCCCGCGACGGAACCTAATGTGGAATTCGATATCGTTGTATAATCGGCCTGCACCATGGTATAGAAAACGGTATTATCCGGCGCCCATTTACCCCCGGTTTTCATAAACGACAATGCGGTTGTGGTTGATGTATTAACCCAATTAGTTCCATCAAACGTTAGTGGCATAACCTTTTGATACGTTGTTAAATACCTGTAGTTCACATAAACTAGACTACCCACCTGTGCTGTGGCCATAACCTTGGTATCGGCCTTTAAAAATGTATTCAGGTAAAAGGTTAGGCTTGCTACGTCCGTTGCAATAAACCAATTGTTAACCCCGCGGCCAACAGAAGCATACTGGGCAGCCGAAACACGATATATTTTTTGCCACGACCCATTTGTATACAAAAATGCATCAGTTGCCGGAATGCCGGAATTTGATGTCGCACCCGATTCAAAATAAGTATAGGTTAACACCGCCAGCTGGTTATTTACCGCGTTAGGATATTTATATGGCAGCCAGCTTAACATTTGCGCGGTACTAAAGTCGGTGAACTTATTGCCCGGCAATAGTAAATAATCAGCCGCCGTTAATGTATAAGCTGTATTGGCATTGGTCGAATCGGCTAAGGTGATTGCCGGAGCCGCCAGCGAAAAACTAACGATTGCCGTAGAACCATCGCCCAATTGTGGATATTTCGCATTTAAGATCGTTGGGATATATGTTTTTGCGTCTGTTGTGGTATTAAAATTATACGACTTTGACGAATAAACAGTACTGCCAAGCGATTGGTAATCCGACTGTGCCAAGGTAACAGTCAATTGCTTCGTATAAGTTCCTACCGGTATAATGGGTTGTTTTTTGCAGGCTGTAACCACCAGCGTAACAAAAGCTAATAAATAATATATCTTTTTCATGTTTATTTATTTATGATAATTTCTTAAAATCTAACTTTCAAACCGGTTGTAAATGTTCTGCCCAAACCGTAATACACGCTTACGTTTGCTGGCAGGCCGGATGCGCTGGCATCAAACGAATCTGCTATATATTTGGTGTTCATTAAATTCATTACGTTAGCTAAAAAAGTTGCATCAAAGCCGGCCATTTTAAATTTAAATGCTGCATTTAAATTAATTGTCGTCCAGTTAGGGATAATATACGGAGTGCTCCCGGCTTTGGTAACGTTCGCAAAGTTAAACCGCGAATAATAATTTCCGTAGTACAAGCCATCCGCACCTATTCTTAACTCCGGCGTAACATTCAGATCAAGACCTAATGATGCTGTCGTTTGCGCAGCATCGCCAACTTTTATTCCTTTTAAATAAGCCAGCGGAATTGTTGAAACAACCGCCTGCGAACTGTTATAAACGTTGGCAGGGCCTGCGTTGTTTGTATAATACCAGTCACCTACCGAAAGCATGCCATGAAGAATTATTTCTTTAACAGGCCTAAACATCAGTTCAAGTTCAGCTCCTTCATGCATTGTGTTTACACCTGCTACATTCGCTGTAAATATAGCGCCCGACGGGTCGTTAAACGAACTGGTCAGTGTTTGGTCATAATACATTGACCGGTAAAGGTTCAGCTTTGCGCTAAAGCCTGGCAACTTAAAACCATAACCTAATTCATAGCTGAACAGTTTTTCGTCAACCGGGTTTGGATTCACAATGTTGGTAAAACTTTGAAAAACGCCTTTATCAAAAAACGGCGGCTTCGTTATATAACCTATATTGGCATATACGTTCATTTGATCATTGATATTGTAATTCGCCCCGGTTTTAGCCATATACGTAAAGAAATTAACCCAGCGGCTGGTTTGGGCGGGATCGCTGTTCAGATAATTAAAATAGTCTGCCCGCTTATCGGCTTGTTCAGCGCCTGATAATGTAACAAATGCGGAAAAGTTATTTTTGCTGTATTCAGCCTGCGCAAACGCGCCGGCAGTTTCAACAGCATCTTTATTATAGTAAGCTATTTTATCGCCAACAACGGCACGCTGCACCGGATTGTTTATATCACCCGATCTGCTCCCGAAATTTGCGCCGGCCGTATAGTTGTTCTTAACATAATCTGCTCCTAACAAGTCAGTCACTACCTCATAGTGCGTGCCTTCATAGTACCTCGCGTCGATACCTGTAGACAGATCAAGGTGTTCGCCTAATACCGTTTTGTAAGTGCTCCTTACACCATATTCAACGTGGTCATTATGCGATGCATACAGGTAAGTTCCGGCCGAACCGTCAGCGCTGGTCGCATTGGTTTTTTCCACTGCGGTATAATCAAACGGTGTATAAATATTGGTGCCGGCTATCCTCGGTGGTAGTGTACCGCCTATTCCGCCTGCGCCTCCGGAACCGTAAGTGCCATATAAAACTGTGGATAAACTTGATTTATCATTAATCGACCAATCATGGTTGATGGAGAATAGTGGTTTACTGAAAAAATTATTATAGGGTGTAAAGGGCTGGCCGCCGTCTCTGATACTGTTTTGATAGTTCCAGCGAATGCCCTGGGGCGCATTTTGATAGCTGGCTATAGGCTCCGATGGCCTTTGGCCGTGCGTTTGCGTAGCCCCCATTACAGAAAACGACAGTGTTTGGGTAGCGCTAAGTACTTTGGATAGGTTAAAGAAATAATTATAACCTAAAAAGTTGAGGCCCTCGGCATTACCGTTACCCATTGTTCTGCTTCCCTGGAATGTGGCCGCCCATCCGTTTTTGTCCAACCCTGTCGACATTAATACAGCAGTTTTATCATAGCCGTCGCTGCCGATCGTTTGCCAAACGTATCCACCTCGCACGGCGTCAGTACTCCTGGTAGTAATGTTAATGGTACCGCCAAAAGACGGTATAATAATTTTTGAGGCGCCCAGTCCGCGCTGTATTTGAATGGAAGTTGTCACATCGGTTAAACCGGAAAAATCAGACCAGAATATTGCGCCATTTTCCATATCGTTTACCGGGATGCCATTAACCGTTAACGCAACATTGCCCTGCCCGGAAGCGCTTGAAAATCCACGGATGCTGATCCGCGAATCGCCATACCCGCCGCCTTGCGCGGTAGCCATTACACCGGGAGTATAACTAAGAAGCTGAGGTATATCCTGGTTCCCTAACTTTTCTTCAATAAACTGTGGGCCCAGCGTAGTTACAGCAACAGGTGTTTTTCTATCGATGGCAACGTCACCATTTATAATAACCTCACGCATGTTAGCCGAAGCAGGTTGTAATTGAATCATACCCACGTTGGATCTACCATCATTCACCCCAATCTCTTTAGAAACGTATCCAATAAAACTTACGACCAATACCTGGCTGCCTGAGGGTACAGTAATTTTAAAAGAGCCATCCAACGATGCCGTGGTTGCAGTTGTTGTGCCTTTAACCAGGATGGTTGCGCCGGTTAAGGGCTCCTGCGTGTTTGCGTCAGTAACTTTGCCGGTTACTTTTGTTTGCGCCAGCGCCAGGCAGGCAAACGAAATAAAAAAAATGATAAATAAGCATGAGAGTAAGTGTCTTCTCATAAGTTCTTTAAAGTTTGAGGTCAGTCAGCAATCAATTAATTGCGACAAATATAGTTGTTCGATACTTTGCTAATATTAAATTATTGTGAATAAAACCATGTAATTATCAACAATTATCAGGTATATATGTGGGAATTGCAGAAGGTTCACAGGTGGTAAATTGATATTAAAGCGAACCTGCCAAAAAAAAGCGGCTGTACGGCGCCTTCGCCTTAGGCGCAGAAACATGTTTCTCCAATTCGCCCCTTTTACTTAGCTTTGCCGTCAAAATAACACGCTATTTTCTATGAATTACGATTTAATCGTTATCGGATCAGGTCCTGGTGGTTATGTCGCTGCCATTCGCGCTTCGCAGCTGGGTTTAAAAACGGCTATCGTTGAACGGGAGTCATTGGGAGGCATTTGTTTAAACTGGGGTTGTATCCCGACAAAAGCCCTGTTAAAAAGTGCCGAAGTATTCGAATATATCAACCATGCCGCCGATTACGGCATAACCGTTAGCGGCGGCGAAGTGAATTTTGATGCCCTGATAAAAAGAAGCCGCGGCGTAGCAGACGGCATGAGCAAAGGGGTTCAGTTCCTGATGAAAAAAAATAAGATCGATGTGATCATGGGAACCGGCAAGCTCAAAAGCAAGGGAGCGGTTGTGGTGACCGGCAACGATGGCGGAACACAGGAGTACACAGCCAAACATATTATTTTAGCCACCGGCGGCCGTTCGCGCGAATTGCCAAACCTTAAACAGGATAAGAAAAAGGTGATCGGTTACCGCGAAGCGATGGTGCTGCCTAAAAAGCCGGCATCGATGGTAGTCGTTGGATCGGGCGCTATCGGGATCGAATTTGCTTATTTATACAATGCGATTGGCACCAAAGTTACCGTAGTTGAGTATTTAGATAATATCGTGCCACTCGAGGACGAAGAAGTTTCAAAACAATTGGCGCGCCTGTTAAAAAAACAGGGCATCAATATCATGACCTCATCGAATGTCGAGTCGGTTGATACCGGGGGCGACCTCTGCAAGGTGCAGGTAAAAACAGCGACCGGAACCGAGATTATCGAGGCCGAGATCGTATTGTCGGCTGTTGGCATCTCTACCAATATCGAAGGTATCGGCCTGGAGGAAAATGGAGTTAAGACCGATCGCGGCAAAGTGATTGTAGACGACTTTTATAAAACGAATGTAGACGGCGTTTATGCCATTGGCGATATCGTTAAAGGGCAGGCGCTGGCGCATGTTGCATCGGCCGAAGGAATTATTTGCGTTGAAAAGATCGCCGGTTTAAATCCTGAACCGTTAAATTATAACAACATTCCCGGATGCACTTACTGTTCGCCCGAAATTGCGTCTGTCGGGTACACCGAAAAAGCAGCAAAGGAAGCGGGCTACGAAATTAAAGTCGGAAAATTTCCGTTCTCGGCTTCGGGCAAAGCCAGTGCAGCCGGCGCTAAGGACGGCTTTGTGAAGGTGATATTTGACGCAAAGTACGGCGAGTTTTTAGGTGCGCATATGCTTGGTCATAACGTTACTGAAATGATTGCCGAAGTGGTAACTGCCCGCAAGCTGGAGGCGACGGGCCACGAGATCATCAAATCGGTTCACCCGCATCCAACCATGAGCGAAGCCGTGATGGAAGCCGCCGCTGCCGCCTATGACGAGGTGATACATTTGTAATTACGAATGCAGGTTTACGAATTACGATTTGTCCTTACCGCTAAATCGTAATTCGTAAAACGTAAATCCTAAATCGTAAATCATTCCGTCATTTTCGAAAAAAGGTCCCATAGTACGATCCCCGCCGATACCACGATATTAAATGAGTGCTTGGTGCCAAATTGAGGTATTTCGATGCATCCATCAATGCGCTGCATCACATCGTCGCTCACGCCATTTACCTCGTTGCCGAATACCAGCGCATATTTTCTGTCAGCCAGCGGCTGAAATTCAATGAGCATAATGCTATTTTCGGCCTGCTCCACGGCCATCACAATATACCCGTCGTTTCGCAGCCGCTCTACCGCCTCTAAAGGGCTTTGGTAATACTCCCAGGCGACCGATTGCGTAGCTCCAAGGGCAGTTTTTTCTATCTCGCGATGCGGAGGCATGGCGGTAATCCCGCAGAGGCAGATTTTTTCGACGGCAAAGCCATCGGCCGTCCGGAATATAGAACCGATATTGTGCATGCTGCGCACATTATCCAGCACCACAACTATCGGAAATTTTTCGCCGTTTTTGAATTCGGCTACAGAAACACGGTTTAATTCCGCCAGTTTTAATTTCCTCATGTATTGTCAGCCAGTTAAAGCCGGTATTCGCCATCAACCAGCGCTTCCAGGTGCCCCACCCCCGATCCTATCGACGACCGGTAAACAGAGGGCGTATATCCTATTTTGGCGGTGTAATAGTCTGTCACGTTACGGCTGAAGGCATCGAAATGGGTTTCCCTGACCAACGCAATTCCGCAGCCGCCAAACCCAGCCCCTGTCATCCGGGCGCCTGCAACCTCCGCGTCCGTTTTACAGTATTCAGTTATCGCATCAAGTTCTTTGCCGCTAACTTCGTACAGATCACGTAAAGAATCATGTGAGGCATACATCAGCTGGCCAAACTCGCGAAGGTCGTTATTACTCAATGCAGCAGCAGCCAGTTTTACGCGTTCATTTTCTTCCACAACATGTGTTGCCCGTTTTAATAATATCCCGTCGTTGATAAGGTATTTGAATTTATTAAAGGTTGCCGTATCGATATCGCACAGGTTATCGATATCCAGTTTCTGCTGCAACACTTTTAATGCGGCCTGGCACTCCCGCACGCGTTGGTTATATTTTGATTCGGCCAGCTTACGCGGTTTATTGGTGTTAATAATGGCCAGGATATGATTTCCCAGGTTACTATCCACCGCCTGGTATTCCAACGTATCGCAATTCAACATAAGCGCCTTATCCTTCTCGCCGAAAGCAACCGCAAACTGATCCATTATACCACAGTTCACCCCGATAAAATTATTCTCTACCGACTTGGACAGTTTCACAAGGTCGAGTTTTGAATAACCGCAATCCATTAATTCATTTAACGCAAACGCCGTAACCACTTCAATGGAAGCCGAGGACGATAAACCCGAACTAATGGGTATGTCACCGTAAAACAGCATGTCGGCCCCCTTTAGCCTGTGCCCGTCCTTTATAAAATAATCGATAATTCCAAGCGGGTAGTTAAACCAGCTTTCCGAGGTTTTCCTATATTCTTTCCCGATGTCAATCTCGAGTTTATCCTCGAAATTTAAGCTTCTGAACCTAAAAACGCCGTCATCATTGGTCGAGATCAGCAGATAAGTGCCAAAAGTTATGGCGCAAGGCATTACCAGGCCGCCGTTGTAATCGATATGTTCACCGATCAGGTTGACGCGACCAGGCGAAAAATATGCCTCTTCGGCATCTTTATTGTATAACTTCTTAAATTCCTGCTGTAAGTGACTCTTCATGCTATAATTAATAACCGGTTGCTAAAAACGGTATATTTTATAAAATAACATCTTTTTTTGATGAAATTGTTTTAAAATTGATTAATTATTACTGTTTATATAAACAATGGCTATAGCTGGCCGAACCCATAACCCATTGATAAATTTCTGCTTATGAACCAATACCTTGTAACTGCATACGATTATACCGACACAGAAGCTTTACAGCGCCGTATGAACGTGCGCCCCCATCATTTTGACACAGCAAAAGATCTGCGGGCAAACGGCAACTTTATATTGGGCGGGGCTATTTTGAACGAGGACGGGAAAATGATAGGTTCGGTTATGATCCTGCAGTTTGAAACGGAAGAAGCGCTGGAAGCCTGGAAGCAAAACGAGCCGTACATCACTCAAAAAATTTGGGAATCGGTTGATGTAAAGCCATTCCGTGTGGCCGACGTAAAATAATAATGTCATAAAAGCCCCCTTGCACTCGCTGCTTGGGGGCTTTCAACCTAAACCTTATCACAATTTATAAATGCAAGAATGCACTTACAAAGTAAATTAACGCCGCAGGGCTTTGAATGTTTTGCCTATTTGAAAAAATACCCGATTAATGATAAAAAAATGACAAACCGCGCCGTCAGCAGTTTTCGGCGAAGAATTTTAACGAATCGATGATGTGCCTGCTCCAGTATGGCCATTCGTGCCCGCCCGGGTTTTCCTGGTAAACATGGGGGATATTTTCCTGTTCCATCTTTGTATGAAGGTCGCGGTTGTATTTTATGAGGACGTCGTTTGTGCCGCAATCAAAACGGACAGGCGGCAGCTGGCTACGGTATTTTAAAAAAATTTCAAATACATCTTCACTGGTAAAATCGTCCTGGGCATAACGTTGTAAAGGCTCGGCGGTAAAATATTTCATCTGCGGCAGGCTTGTTATGGACGAATGGCCGGATATGGCTTTAAATTTAGAACCGTATTTGGCGCCGATACGCAAAGCGCCAAAACCACCCATCGACAACCCGGATATAAACAAGGGAGATTCTTTGCTGGCCCCCCATATACATTCGCACAATGCATCCGGCACGTCTTCGGCTATCCATTTTTCAAAATCGTAACCGCTATGGGGCAAATAGGCCGAGCCGTCGGCCCACAGCCCGTCTGACGGCATAGCGAGGATCATAGGGGGCAGCTCGTTGTTTTGTATAAGTTTATCCGCCTGCAAATGCACCCCCGACGCATAGGGCCAGCTCCATGCGCTGCCGTACACGCCATGCAAAAGTATTACCACAGGCAGAGTATCGGTTTTTAATGTTGCGGGCGGAACGTACACGATGATATCGCCGCGGCCCTGCAGGTTTGGCGTGTTTACCGTTATGAAGCGTAAATTATCGCTTTCGTAAGCGGGGTTTGATATTTCAAGGGTTTTAAATCGCGGCATGGTCAGTTAGTCGAACACAATTACACCCTTTGCGTTTTTGCCTTGCAGCATATCGTCAAAAGCCTGGTCCAGTTGGTTTAAAGAATAGGTGGTTGTTATCATTTCTTCCAGCATTAGCTGCCCGTCTTCATACAGCGATACGATGTTGGGGAAGTCGGTTTGCGGGCGACATTTGCCATATAAAGGGTTTATGTAGATCTTATCCCACTCAAACAACCGCATATCGATGGTGATCTCCTGCTCTATGCCGCTTACCTGCACCGCCGTGCCGGCGTTGCGTACCATGGCCAGCGGCGCGGCGCCCAGCGCAGGTATGGCCGTGCACTCAAAAGCGTAGTCGGCGCCGCGCCCTTCGGTCAGTTCCTTTACCATGGTGGCGGCTCTCAGCAAACCCTTGTCGGCGGGGTCGGCAAGGATCATATGCGTTGCGCCGAATTTTTTAGCCATCGCCAGCCGGGTAACGTTTATATCGATAGCGATGATCTGTTTAGCTTTGGCAATCTTAGCGCCCTGTATCACATTTATGCCCACGCCGCCGGTGCCGAGCACCACCACCGATGAGCCGGCCTTAACCTTAGCCGCATTGATCACCGACCCGTAACCCGTCATTACCCCGCAACTGATGATACTGGCCGCGGGAAACGACATCTTTTCCGAACCGTTTTTTACCACGGCCGATGATTTTACCAGGGTATATTCAGCCATGGTGCCGATGTTAAACGACCGCAAAACCGGAATGCCATTTAAGGTTGTCCCCGATGGGTCGGCATGGCCCGGCGTATAGCCGTTATCGCCCGCAGCTACCGGCGAAGCAACTTCGCATAAGTGCTGGTTCCCTTCCAAACACTGAAAGCAATGGCCGCAATGCATGGCCCAGTTCAAAATTACCCTATCGCCCGGCGCCAGGCCTTGCACGTCGCTGCCCGTTTTAACGATAACGCCGGCCCCTTCATGCCCGATGATCAGTTGCTTTCCCCAGCTCAGGGAATCATGATCTGTATGGCATAGCCCGGCTGCCTTCATTTTTACAAGCACCTCGTCGGGCTGCGGGTCGTGAACTTCTATATCTTCTATTTTGAAGCTTCCCAGCCCGTTCGTTATTGCTGCTTTACAGGATATTGGCATTTGTTCTATTGATTTTTTCCAAACAGGAAGGTTAGCGGAGTGGCCAGTCTTTTTGCCCAGGCATATTCATTATGCGCCTGGCCTTTATACACCCGGTACATTAACTTAATCTCCGGGTGCTTTTTGGTGAGCAGATCGTTCATGCGATTATTCTCCGGCAGGAAATATTTATCCAGTTCCTGGTCGCCGCAATCTAAATAGATCCGGGCGCCAGGTATTTTTTTTGATGACAGGCTAACTTTATCAACCAGGTGACCATCGTCATAAGCAAATCCGCTGGATAAGCAGGCCACCTTTCCAAATACTTCCGGGTGCAGCCAGGCCATATAAAACGAAATAAGGCCGCCCATGGACGAGCCGATAGCTGCCGTATTATTCTTGTCGGGTTTGGTGCGATAATGTGTGTCGATAAAAGGTTTTAAGTTTTTAACAATAAAATGGATATAGGCCATACCTTGCGGTGTCCCGGAATATTCAACCCAGCGGTCCTTTGTATTATTAATGGCTACGATGATGAATTCTTCGGTTTTACCTATGCGTATCAGGCTGTCGGCCGTTTCATCCATCCGCCATTCTCCCGAGTAAACTGAACCCGGCGCAAAAACGTTTTGGCCATCGTGCGCATATAAAACAGGATATCGTTTACCGGGCGACTTAAAATAAGACGGGGGCAGCCAAACTATCACGTCCCTGGTATATCGTAAGTTATGGTCTTCAAAATTATGATAGTATTGTACGGTGCCAACTATGCTTTCATTGAACAGGTCGTTCCAGTTAGCGGGGCGGATAGTGATAAGCGTATCCCTTTTTAAAATGAACGGGACATGCGGCGCGGCATACCGGCCGGAAGTATAAAGCGCGGTTTTATTCCAGCTTCCCCGTGTAATTTGAAATTCGAGCGAAGTATTTATGGGGAATGAACCGCTGTACATCCATGTCGTGTCATTTTGCCTCGTCATTTTACCCCTGCTAAAATCAAACCAGCTGCCAAAAGCCTGCTGGTTGCCCATGATCACCAATGAGTCGGTTTTTGGGAAATGCTGATGCGCGATAACCTTTACGCTAAGCCGGGCAGACTGGCCGAAGCCGGGGGCTGATAAAAATAAAAGGGCCAAAAGGCATAGGCAGCTGTTGGTGAATTTCATACAGTTAAAGGTTACGTTTTTTTAATTCACTCACCGCGTGGTCGGCCGCACGCGCGGTTAATGCCATATAAGTTAACGAAGGGTTTTGGCAAGCCGACGATACCATGGCTGCGCCATCGGTTACAAACACATTCGTGGCATCCCAAACCTGGTTCCAGCCATTGAGCACCGAGGTTTTTGGGTCGCGCCCCATTCGGGCGGTGCCCATTTCGTGGATAGCTGAGCCCATGCTATATCCCGAATCGAATTTAGCCGGCGACTTTATGCCTGCATTCGCCAGCATTTCCATCGCATCATCGCCCATATCTTTTCGCATCTTGTACTCATTGTCGCCAATCGCAGCGTCGATGGCTAAAACCGGCAAACCCCATTTATCTTTTTTGTCTTTATCAAGGGTTGCTTTGTTTTGATGATACGGCAAAGTTTCGCCAAAGGCGGCCATGCCGAAATACCATTTGCCCGGTTCGCACAAGGCATCTTTAAAATTGCCGCCTATATTCATCTCGCCTATATCCTTGCTCCAGCCTTCACGGCTCCCGAGTCCCTGGTAACCAAACCCGCGGATATAGTCGCGCTTTTCGCCATTGATATTTCGGTAGCGCGGCACGTATACGCCGTTTGGCCTGCGCCCGAAATAGTATTTATCATTAAAACCTTCCACCTCGCCGTAGGCGCCTACGCGGTAATGGTGGTCCATCAGGTTATGGCCAAGCTCGCCGCTGCTGCTGCCCAGCCCGCCGGGCCAAACATCCGTGGCCGAGTTCATAAGCACCCATGCGCTGTTTAAGGTAGAAGCGCATAGAAATATCACTTTAGCATTAAAAATATATGTTTTGTTGGTTTGCGCATCCAAAACCTCGACGCCGGTCGCCTTCTTCGTGTTCTTATCATATAATATCCGGGTAACGATGCTGTAAGGCCGTAAGGTGAGGTTGCCTGTGGCAAAAGCAGCTGGAAGCGTAGACGACTGTGTGCTAAAGTACGCGCCAAACGGGCAGCCAAGCGCGCATTGATTCCTGTACTGGCAATGACTGCGGCCGGGCAAAGCTTTGGTGAGGTTGGCCGTACGCCCGATGATCATGTTCCGTTTGCCTTTGTAATGGGCATTTAAATTGTCGGCAATAAATTTTTCCGTGCAGTTCATATCCATCGGCGGCTGGAAATTACCGTCGGGCAGCTGCGGCAGGCCATCGCGGTTACCGCTAATGCCGGCAAAGCTTTCTACATGGCTATACCATGGCGCAATATCTTTATAACGAATGGGCCAGTCAACGCCGATCCCGTCCTTTGCATTTGCCTCAAAATCCAGGTCGCTCCAGCGGTAACTTTGCCGTCCCCACATTAACGACCTGCCGCCCACATGATATCCCCGGAACCAGTCGAAACGCTTAACTTCCACATACGGGCTTTCTTTTTCATTTACCCAGTAGTCCAGGTTGGTTTCGTTCAAAAAATAGTCGCGGCCTAACACGGGATAGTCGTTGCTCATTTGCTGTGTGCGGCCGCCGCGGTGCGGATAATCCCAGGGCGCCTTTGTGGCGTTCACATAATCTTTTACGTGCTCGATGTTCCGGCCCCGCTCCAGAAGGATGGTTTTAAGCCCTTTTTGAGTGAGCTCTTTAGCTGCCCAGCCGCCGCTGATCCCCGAGCCGATCACGATCGCATCAAATGAATTATTTGCCATGCCCCTGGTTTTTAAATGTAATGTTTTTCCGCTTCTCCACCTTTCAAAATAACTTATACTATGCATTTAAAAGTATGACATAATTGGCATTTTATTGGCGAATATTACTCAACACCCGCTATAAATGCAATTTAAAGATAAAATGCTCCATTATTATATTAAATTCTACATTGTTTTTACTTCGAAGGATGTTTTACTTTGAATAAAAAAATCGCCGGTGAAAAATGAAGCTTAAAATTTTAATGATTTTAATTGTGGCAGGTTTAACGGGATCAGGCGGCTATGCTGCTTCCGTTAAGCCCGGCAAACCCATTGCTAACAGGCAGGAGATCATTTATCACATCTTTCAACGCAGTTTTTACGACAGCAATGGCGATATGCAGGGTGATTTGAATGGCATACGGCAAAAGCTGGATTATTTGCAGCAGCTGGGCGTAACGGCAATTTTGATCACACCCCTGTACCAATCGCTTTTTTATCATAACTATTTTGCCAGCGATTTTAAAAAGATCGATCCGGCATACGGTTCGATGCAGGATTATTTAAGGCTGATAAAAGAGCTTCACCGACGGGGTATGAAGTTTTACATGGATATGGAAACGCAGTATGTGACCGATGGCCATATCTGGTGGAAGGACGGTATCGGGAACCCTCATTCGCGCTATAGCGATTATATTTTATATGACGATAAAGCTCACACGCAGCCATCCTCCATCGTATACAACCTGCGCGGTTTTATGGGCTACGACAGCGTTTATACACGAATTACGACTGTAAACCTAAATAGCCCAAAGGTTTTAGATTATAATTACCGGCTTTTCAAGTTTTGGGGCGACCCTAATAATGACGGGAAATTTGACGATGGGGTAGACGGTTTCCGGCTCGACCACATGATGGATAACCTGGACAATAAACCCGCGCTTACCAACCTTTTCCATACCTTTTGGAAGCCTTTGCTTAGCAGGCTGCGGCAGGTTAACCCAAAACTTAATATTGTTGCCGAACAGGCTAACTGGGGTTCGCTTGGGCTGGACTATTTGAAAAATGGCGGTGTCGACAGGGTTTTTGCTTTCCGTTTAGCATTTGCGATCCGGTCATTCAAAAAGAACCAGCTCGTTGCCGCTGCCGATTCAACTTTTTTAGCAACTCCAAAAGGCAAACAACAAGTAGTTTTTATCGAAAATCACGATACACCACGGTTTAGCTATGGCGTTAAAGGCGATGCTGATAAATTAAAGATCGGCGCAGCCTTAAACCTGCTGCTGGGCGGCGTGCCATCCATTTATTACGGCCAGGAACTGGGCATGAGCGGTACCAACGCATCCCTGGGGGCGACAGACGCCAACGACATCCCGAACCGTGCGGCATTCGAATGGTACAAAAGCGACCAGGGAAAAGGGATGGCCTACTGGTACAAGGTGAAGGGGCCATGGAAGGATAAATTCAATAACGATGTGCCCAATGACGGCATATCACTCGAAGAAGAACGGAACGATCCTAATTCACTTTGGAACTTTTATCGTAAAATGATAAGTATCCGGAAGGCAAATCCCGTCATTTCCACAGGCAATTATCAAACGCTAAAAAATGACAACGACCAGGTATTTACGTTTATGCGCTATAGCGGAAGTAAAAAGATCATGGTGGCAGTAAATCTTTCGGATAAACCGGTCCGGGCAATCATTACGCTAAAAAGATCAGCCGCGCCCATTAAAGTTTTATATGGCAGCTCGCAAGTTTCCACCCGGGACGGAAATACCATGGCCATTGCACTTCCCGCCTACGGCATCGGGGTATTTGCCGAATAGTTAACAGCCCGGTTTAGGGAAACGCCTCTTTTCCGCCAGCCTGAATATCTTTTTTTATATTAGAACCTGAATTATCATAGCTTCGGGAATCCATAATATCGCTTTCCGGTGATGTGCCGGGTCCTGTTTTATAGCGTTTTCGGTTCAGTATGATCGAACGAATCATTAAATTGTTAAAAACAATTGCCGATGGGTGGTCTTCTGCCGGAAAGGCAGTTCGTGTAAAATATTGCTTTGCTTTTATTGTATTATGGATGCTTTCGAATAGTGCGGCTGGTCAAAACTGTACGGTTATTAATTCCATTCCGTCCACGCCGCCGACATCCGGCAACCTCGACACCTTGATAAGCGCGATGTCCCAATATTATTGCACACAACCGGCAAGAATATATGATGCTTACGCTATTGACGGATCGGGAAATTATGTGGAGATACCCGTATCAAACCCGCTTTGGATAAATGGCAGCGGAGGCGTTGGTGGCAGCGGCGGCCCGCTAAATGCCTGCGGCCTTTGGGCAAAAGGCAACCCCAAGACCATCGGGTTTAGCATTTGCGTTAACATCCCCGCGGATAAATCCTATTACATGGGGTTTGCTTCCGACAATTCCGGTACAGTAACCATCGACGGTACGCCTATTTTAAAAAATTTATCTTTTAATTTTTGGGGCATCTATAAGGTGACGTTAACCAAAGGAATACACTTCGTGGGCTTTTCTGTCGTAAATTTTGATATTATGACCCCTGCCAGTATCGGATTCGAGATATATGATAATACGGCACAGCAAATAATAGACGGTAAGAATATAAAGGTTATTTATAGCACAAAAAACGAGCTGGATCATCCGGTCCAGGCGGGCGATCCCGAAACCTCCTACTCATGCCCTGTAGGCTATATCCCTGATTATTGCTCATCGACTACGAATGCGCCCGTGTGCTCCCAGTTTGTGCCGATCAATCTTGTGGTGCACAACCCGCCGCCCGCATGTTTGGCAATGGGCGATATTACGCTTCCGGATATTACAGCCGGAAGTTCGACGAGTTTAACTTATACCTATTGGCGGGACAGTTTAGCCACAGTGCCGTTGAACCATCCCGATAAGATCCCCGCAAGTGGCACATATTATATTATGGGAAGTTTCAACGGATGCTATAAGATCAAGCCCGTCGTCCTGGTGGTCAACTCGGCCAGCACCATCATTGATGCAACGATTTGCCCGGGAGATACTTATTTAGGGCATAATAAAACCGGAACTTATACCGACACATTAAAAGCGGCAAATGGCTGCGACAGTATAACAACGGTTAATCTCACCGTACTACAGGGAGTTGCCCTCGGCCCCGACCGAACGATGTGTGCGGGCGACACGATTATGTTGAATCCGGGTGTTTATAACCATTATTTATGGCAGGATAATTCAACCGGGTCAAATTACACCGTAAAAACGCCCGGAACTTACTGGGTAAAGGTTACCGATCAAAACGGTTGTGTTACTTCAGATACGGTTGCTGTAAAATTCAACGGATGTTTTGATGCCACGATTCCAAGCGCCTTTACGCCAAATGGTGACGGGGTTAACGATACCTGGAATATTAGCGGGCTGCAATATTTCCCGCAATGTTCGGTGTTCGTTTATAACCGCTGGGGGCAGCTGGTATTTAAAAGCACGGGATACTCAAAATCGTGGGATGGTACCATAAGCGGAAAAAACCTGCCCGTAGCCACGTATTATTATGTGATCGATTTAAAAAATAAAACACCGGTAATGTCCGGGTTTGTTACCATCATAAGATGAAGCTATAAATCTTAGGCGACAATCCGTTTTTCTTCTTCCTCTAAACCGCGCATAAATTTTTTGCGATAATTAAGCGGGCTCAGGTGCATTTTCACTTTAAACATTTTATAAAAGTGCGATACATCGCCAAAACCGCTGTCGAACGAAATATCCGATATAGGCTTATCGGTTTGCACCAGCTGTTGTATGGCGTAATTCAGGCGGTATTCGATAATAGTTTCCATAAAGGTTTTGCGGGTTATCTTTTTAAAATATTTGCAAAACGCATTAGTGGTCATGTTTGCAATACCGGCAGCAACTTCCAGCGAAACGGGGCGTCTGAAATTTTCAACCAGGTAAGCAAGCACCGGGTTTATGCGTTCCTGCTCGGCTAATGAGGGTTCGGCCACCATGCGGTTTTGATCAAGCAGTGTATATTCGGCAGATGAGGCAAGCCGCTGCAACATCTCCAGTAAACCCATCAGCAGCTTAAAATTGTTCGTTTCATTGCTTAAATTCGCCAGGCCCTGGTTTACGGCAGCCTGCGTGGCCGAATGAAAGCTTACACCGCATCCGCTCTTTTTTAAAAGCTTCTTTATATGCTGCAGCTCGGTTTTGTTAAAAAAATCCTCGCCTAAAAAATTCGCATTAAACTGAATTACAATCGCGCCGGCATCGGCCTGCTTTCCTCCCTCGGTTTCCAGTTTCCAGCAATGCGGCAGGTTAGGGCCCAGTAAAACCAGGTCGCCCGCTTCAAAATTCTCCATATGGCTGCCGACAAAGCGCTTGCCGCTGCCTTGCAATATGTACGTCAACTCATATTCCGGGTGAAAATGGTAGGGTGCGTTAAACGCCAGCTTATCGAACTTTCGAAGCAGAAACGATTGGCCGGTTACCGGTTGAAGAACCTCGTAGGATGCTTTGATCATGGTGTATTTTAATATATTTTTCTATTGTCGGTAAATTTACGGATAAAATAATCCATAAATATACCATTTTCTTCTTTTTTTTTAACGAAATTGTGTTTTACCTTTAATTTATTAATTTAAGAATTATGAATAAACAGGTTGCCGATTTACCGATGCTGGATAATTTTATAAAATTACCCCCCGAAAACATACAGGAATTTCAGGAAAAGGGGCACACTTTAGTTAAGGACATACTGAGTCCTGATGAGATAGCGGCCTATCGCCCGGTAATTGTGGACGCAGCCGACCGGTATAATACCGAAAAGCGGAAATTGCAGGACAGGGATACCTACGGAAAGGCGTTTTTGCAGATCATGAATCTATGGCAATGTGACGAAGATGCCCGGAAATTTGTATTGTCAAAACGGCTGGCCAAAATAGCCGCCGGTTTATTGGGCGTTGAAAATGTAAGGCTCTACCACGATCAGGCCCTTTTTAAAGAGCCGGGTGGCGGCCCAACGCCATGGCACCAGGATCAATATTACTGGCCGATCGATACCAATAATACCATAACCATGTGGATGCCGCTGGTAGATATTGACGTGGATATGGGTATGTTAACTTTTGCATCGGGCTCATATAAAGATGGCGCTGTGTTTGATTTTGAGATTTCCGATGAATCAGACAATGCGTTTGATGATTATGTAAACGAACATAAGTTCCCCATAAGCCGGGCTAAAACCATGAAAGCAGGCGATGCTACATGGCATCGCGGTTTCACCATCCACAATGCACCGGGAAATAACTCAAATACCCGGCGTGAAATAATGACGATTATTTATCTTGCTGATGGCGCCCGCGTTTCCCCGTTTAAAAATGAATGGCAGAAAAACGATAACCAAAAGTGGCTGATGGGCAAACCGGTGGGCGAATTGATCGACTCGGAATTGAACCCGCGATTATTATAATGTAAAAAGCAGTGGATCGTCATCCGCTGCTTTTTAAGCCTTTTGCTCGCTACTTGTCAGTTGCAAGCCCGAAATTTATTTTTCAAATTAGTTGTAGCGCCCCTTTCGCTGGGGATCTTCCAGGAACAATGACAGGAATATCTTTTGTTCTGTCCTCACCGAGTATATCGCCGGGAAATTATTCAAATACCGGTCGTCATAATATATATAGTGCTCAAATCCTAAACTCAGGTTTTTCGTCAGATTTGCTGTGATACGGGGTTTCAAAATATTTACATGATTCATGCCGCCCGGTCCCACGAAAGTGTGCAGCAGGTAATAGTTATAGGCGAAAGATAAGCTTACAAAGCGCCCTAAATTCAGTCTCGTTTCAAATTGGGCCTCTAAACCATCGTTATAAGTATAATCCCTAACCTGCGATGTATCCGGCCCAAAACGCGTACTGTTACCTGCAAGCGGAACTAAAGCAAGATGTGCGCTGGTATATAAGATAATACTTTTGGTGAATGAATATTTTGTGAATAACCCGCCTCCAAGGCCTATGCTCCCGAGCTCGAAAGTTTTATTATCCCAATAGTCGTAGTATTGAAATGCCCCATATAATATAGAAAGATCTCCGATGTGGCCGTTGTCGCCAAATAATATCCCGTAACCTAAAACGTTGTCCAGTATTTTACGGCCCGAACCAAAGCTGAATTCGGTACGCAACCTAAAAAAATCAAATGGCTTGCGATTTATTTCTTCAAACGGGTTCCCATAATCGAGTTGAACGTTTATCAAAGCATTGGTCGGGCCGGTACCGAAGGCTGTATTATTGTCGTTTATTTTGTGTACGCCGGCAAATAAAGTTATGTTGAGCGGTTCTTTTTGATAAACCTCCGTGGTAGTTCTTCTAAACGACTTTCCTTGCAGCAACCGGTTAAGGCCGCGTACCGGGTCGATAAGACCGGCAGCTATTTCGCGAAACACCCTTTCACCGCCTGTTGTGCGGTCGTCTAAAATATTTGAACTTACCCGGTAAAATATTTCGCCCAAAAAAGCACCGTTGGCAGTCGTATTTATAAGATCGTTGTATGATGGCCGGGTATTTTCGCCGAAGTATTCCCACATCAGGCTGCCGCCGGTTGCGAAGGGAATAGATTGCAGGTAGCTATAGCCCTGCGAGCGCGCCGCGTTAAAGTACATCGATCCCGTATATGGATGGGCTACAAAATTTACGCCAAACCGGTCATCGTCCCATTCCCAGCCTTTTTCCAGATTATATTTCCATGTCGACGGGCCTATATGTGAGAAATCAGCATTGAAAATAAATCTATCCATCGACCATGTAAAAACATTTATGCCGATAACCTCGACAGCAGGTTTCCAAAACGGATACTTTTTATTCAATTTTTTATCGTCGTTTAACAGGTCGCCATATTTATTTTGTATAGTGGTATCGATAAGCGGGTTTTTTTTAGGCTCGTTGCCGCTCGAGTCCGAAAGGGTTTTTGCTTTTACGGCTTTAATTTCCTTTACCTGTCGGTTTGGCGCTCCCTTACCTGGCTTTATGGTATCAACGGGTGTAGTTTGTGCAAACAGGCTGGCTGCCGACAATAGAACAGATAAAAACGATAGGGTTATTTTGCCGACGGCATTTGTGAAAGGCCTAACGATTGTTGTAGACTCGGAAGTATTAAGATATATCATCAGTACCGGCTTATGTGTTTAAGCCATAACCAATAACTGCCGTAAGTGTTTCGATATGGATGTTAAAAGATACCCCGGTTAGCGCCGCCGTCGACCTGGATGGTCGTGCCGCTGATGTAAGCCGCCTGCTCCGACGCTAAAAAGGTAACCAGCGCGGCCAGCTCTTCGGGTTTGCCTATCCTGCCCAGGGGGATGTTCCCGGCCTTCTCTTTTAAAGCTTCTTCCGGATTTGCATCCTTTGGCAAGGTATGTTTTAACCTGTCGGTTAATATCATCCCGGGCGCTACGTTGTTTACCGTAATGTGATAGGGGCCAAATTCGTCGGCCATCATCTTAGCCATCCCCACAACGCCTATCCGCATACTGGTTGAAAGCACCGAATTGGCGAGCACCGATTTTACCGAGCCGCTTATAATATTAATCATGCGCCCGCTGCCTGTTTTTTGCATATGCGGCAGCACAAGCCTGCTGGTACGGGCAAAGCTGAGCAGTGTAAGCTCAAAAGCTTTTTGCCATGCTTCGTCATCAAAGTTTTCAAATTTATCAAAAGCAGGGCCCCCGCCGTTATTTATCAAAATATCGATCTTGCCAAAACGCGATGCCGCTTGTTCAATAAACGATTTCACCTCTTTGCCATCTGATACATCCACCGGGATAGCAATAACCTCGTTGCCGGTTAACTTTTTGATCTTGACCGCTGTTTTGTTCAACTCCGTTGCATTGCGCGAGCCGATGATAACTTTTGCGCCCTCTGCCGATAAGGCGGTGGCTATCGCCTTTCCTAACCCTTTGCTGGCGGCTAAAACGATAGCCACTTTATTGTTTAGTTTTAAATCCATATTAAAAAATGTTGACCTTCAAGCCAAAGGCAGTCCAACCTTTCACCCTTCACCCTTCACCTTTTACCTTTCGCCTCTCCCTCTGTTCCAGGCTAAGCAAAAATGCCGGCAAAAGCACCAGATTGCATAACATGGCTACCAGCAACGTAACGGATAATAATATACCCAATGCCCTGGTGCTGCCAAAAGTGGAAAACGTAAATATGCCAAAACCAAAAAACAGCACGATGGCAATATATATCATGCTAATGCCGGTTTCGCGAATAGTGTCTGACACTATTTTGGATATGCTTTTATCGGTCCCGCTCAATTCCTGCCGGTACCGGGTAATAAAGTAAATGGTTTGATCGGACGAGATGCCCATCGCGATGCTGAAGATGAGGATAGTGGACGGTTTAAGCGGTATCCCGAAAAATCCCATGATACCCGCGGTAATTACCAGCGGGATAAGGTTGGGCAACAGCGAAATAGCGATCATGGCGGCTCCCCTGAATAATACCCACATCACACCCGCTATTAATATGATAGCGAGCGCCAGGCTTTCATAAAGGTTTTTTACCATGTAGTTGGCCCCTTTAATAAATATAATGCTCGACCCGGTTAGCTCGACATGGTATTTATGAGGATCGAATATCGAGTCGATGCGGGGCTGTAACTTTCCCAATACCTTATTCATCCGCGCCGACCCGACATCGGGCATTTGGAAACTTACCCTCGCAAACCTCCTGGTGCTGTCGATATAATTGTGCAGCATATTGGTGCCCTTGCCCGAGTTGCCGGCATAGCTTAAAATAAACGCCTGCTCTATGCCTTCGGGCAGCCGATAAAAATGACTGTTGCCGCCATAAAACGCCTGGGTCGAAAATTTAAGCGCCTGTATTAACGATAACGACCTGCTAAATTCCGGGTACGAAGAGATCATATTCTCCATTTTATCGATCTTCCGTATCGTTGCCGCATTCATAATGCCGTTTTTACGTTTGGTATCGATGCTCACCTCGAGCGGCAGCACGCCTTTAAAATTGGCTTCAAAAAATTTAAGGTCACTCAGCGTATTACTGCTTTTCGGCAGGTCGTCAACAACGTAGCTGTTTACTTTTATCCGGGTTAAACCATATAAACAAACGGCCACCAGTACAAGCGTAGCCACATATATCGACCTACGGCTATTCTTAACCAGCCCGTCGATATTTTTTAAGCCCCTGCGAATCATTTTCCGGTCATTGATCGCGCTTTGTGCCGACTTCGGACTGGGTAAATAGCTAAAGATAATAGGGATAAGAATAAGGCTGAGGGCAAACGTCGTCATAATGCTTAACGATGCGACAAGGCCAAATTCGGTAAGCAACTGGCTGTTGGTGAAATACAATACGCCAAAACCTATGGCCGTGGTTATATTGGCGATAAACGTTGTGATGCTCACTTTTTCGATCACCGTATGTAACGACCGCATCTTGTTGGCTGTGGCCGAGAATTCGAAATAATATTTATTTAAGATGAAAACGCTGTTGGGCACGCCGATAATAACCACCAGCGCCGGGATGATGCCGGTAAGTATAGTGATCTCAAAATGCAATAAAACCATAATGCCCAAACTCCACGTCACCCCAAGCATCACCACGATCATCGGGAAGATCACGGCGAATGCCGAACGGAAGATGAGCAATAAAAGCAAGGTTGTAACGCCCACCGAAAGCATTAAAAACAACAGGAACTCATGCGAGATCAGGTCGCCCGCCTTGGTCCGGATGAGTGGCAAACCCGAGTAATGGACCTGGATATGGTGTTTTTGCTCAAATTGCCGGCCCCGGGCCAGTATGGTGTCGATGATGGGTACGCGCTGCGGCGTGTTAATTATAGTACCATCAAAAGTAATGGCCATTAAAGTTGCCTGGTTGTCGTCGCTCAGGATCAGCCGTTTATAAAACGGGAGCGATAGCAAGGCGCGTTTTACGCTGTCGGCTTCATCGTTATTGGATAATAAGTGAGTAACCAGCGGCTTTAATACAAAACGATGATTTAAGGTATCCTTATCGAGATTATAAATATTTGCGATGGAAATAACCGCCTTTATGCCCCTGACATGCTGAAGGCGGGCGCCTATCCGGTTCCAATCATTAAAGACGTCTTTTTGGAAAATATCCGGCGACCGCATGCCGATCACCATGGTTGTCGCATCCTGCCCGAATATTTTTTTGAACTGCATGTACCGGATATAGGCCGAGTCGGTGACGGGCAGCACTTTTCCGCCGTTAAATGTGATACGCGCCTTGCTTGCCTCAAAACCCATAACCGTGCTTAACACAGCTATCACCGTTAAAAAAAGAACCCGGTTTTTTAAGATGAGATCAGCAAGCTTTTTCCAAATCATTATTTGGTACCTGTAAATTGGTTTGCTAAACTACGAAAATAGATCAATCGTGGTATTTCCGATTGTGACAATGTTTACAATTGTGCAGATTTGTATCACTGCCAATAGGTGAAAAGAAACATTATGAAAAAATTGATCCGCAGTTTTGGTTATGCTTTTAAAGGCGTGGCTTTTGCAACCGCCACGCAGCTCAACTTCAGGATACACCTGGCTGCTACGCTGCTGGCCCTGCTGTTGGGATATTTTCTAAAAATATCTACCGCCGAATGGTTATGGGTGGCCCTAAGCATCACCGTGGTACTGGTTACTGAATTGTTTAACACGATGATAGAGGCTCTCACCGATTTTGTTTCGCCGGGGTTTAATGAAACGGCCGGCCGGGTTAAGGATATGAGCGCAGGCACTGTCGTGATCGCGGCGCTGTTTGCCCTCGTTACCGGGCTCGTTATTTTTTTACCAAAACTGCTGTTACTTTTTTAGCCATGCTGCATAAAACTCGTGGCATTGTTTTTAAAACCACCGGCTATAGCGAAAGCAGTATCATCGTCCAGGTTTTTACTGAGAAATTTGGGTTACAGTCCTATATCATTAACGGCGCCAAAAAGCCGCGTGCTAAAATTCCGGCAAATATGCTGCAGCCGCTGCACCTACTTGATATGGTTGTTTATCATAAAAATACGGGCAATGTGCAGCGGATAAAAGAGCTGAAAAATTCGCCGGTACTGCAATCCATCCCTTACCACGTTATCAAAAGCAGCCTGGCTATATTTTTAAACGAAGTATTGTATAAAGCGGTAAAAGTGCAGTCGGGAGATGAAAACCTGTTTGATTTTGTGTTCAGCGCGATAGAGTGGCTCGACCACCAAACAGAAGGATTGGCCAATTTTCACCTGCTGTTTTTGATACAGCTAACCCGGTACCTCGGTTTTTACCCCGACCGTACCCTCGAATCGAGCGCCGATTATTTCGACTTGCGCAACGGCGTATTTTGCCGGTACAAGCCCGACAGCGTTAACTATCTCTCGCCGCCGCATACACAAAATTTTGTTACGCTGCTGCGATGCGGGTTTGAGAACAGCGCGCAGGTAAAACTAAATAACGACGAGCGCCGCTACCTGCTCCAAAAGCTGATGGAGTATTACGCCCTGCATATCGAAAGCTTTGGCAGCATTCGCTCGCACGAGGTGCTTGAGGAAGTGCTGGGGTAACTGTCACTGGTTTCACTGCACCATTTTGTAAGAGAGGCGCAGGTGGCGCACATGGTGCGGGCGGCGCAGATGGTGCACGTGGTGCAGGTGGCGCACCTGGTGCACATGGGAGATTCAAATGGTCTGGACTAATTGGGCTAATAAATCTTCCCTAAACGGCTGCGGTATGTACACATCCTTTATAAATTACCAATAACTTGACCCGTAGGGTCTACCAGTTTGTAGAAATCCAAATGCGTATTTTTGCCTCGTAGAGGCTACCCCTCGCCCGCATGCGTTTAAGGATAGCCCCCTACTAGGCAGATATCTTTTTTATTATTTTATCCTACCAAGAGGTAGATCCCTACAGATCATTGATCTAATTCGCCTCAAAACATGTTTATACATCGCAGCAACCCGGGGAAGATCAGAGCCGGCTTCAATCCAAAATTCCCTTCGGCCGGGGTTTATACTTCACCAAAAAGCCCAACCTGCGGATATAATGGTTAAGGGGCTCCTCGATCAGCTTAAATAACGCGACTGAAAGCAAGTTCATCAAAACGAATATATAAACCAGGTTTAATTCGTCATATTCAAAAGGCGAATGCCAGTCGACACCCCATTGATCGTAAAGCGTAAAGACATGGTCGTTCAGCCAATTTAAGCCGCCATGTAAAAGCGTATATATCCATCCCAGGTGAATGAGGTAAAAGATATAGGAGCTTTTGCCCAATAGCTCGGTAAAGGGAGCCGCAAGTATTTTTTTTAACCGCGTTTGCTCGGTAAGCAGGCCATAAAAAAAGAAGCAAATAGCGATGGGGAGTATATAATTGTTGGCGATAATGCCAGCCTGACTTTCCAAACCGGTATTCCAGGGTTTGGTTATCGGTTGCAGCGCCATCAACAGCGGACAGGTTAACACCGCAAGCAACCCGCAGTAGGTGAAACTGATCTTTTTTCTTCGCGCGGCTCCATGCTTAATTACATACCGGGCCAGCTGGATTCCGGCAAAAAACTCGAAGCACCGGCCGGGGAACGTGAAAAGAAACATAAACGTAAAATTCCCGAAAAAGCCGTACCATGGCAGGCGACTGAATATAACGACCAGCAAAATGCCCGCGGCTGTGATCAAAACTGGCTGGATGTAAAATTTGTTGAACCTTTTTGCTGCCAGGAAAATAAAAGGCGCCGACAAATAGAAACATTCTTCCACCGTAAGCGACCAGCCCTGCGCTATGCCCGTGTCCCAAAACCTGTAAAAAAAGCCGCGTAAAAATGTGATATTCAGCAGCAGCACGCCTACCGGGTCGCTGCCTTTGGTGATGCTTTTATCGCGGGTAAAATAACAGTAGGTGAACGCGCCTATAGTCAGCAGCAAATACATGGGGTATATGCGCGCGATCCTGTTTTTTAAATATTGCTTAAACCAGTAGGCTGTTAAATGAAATCCTTTGTAGTAACGGTACGTGATAAGAAACCCGGAGAGCACGAAAAAAATAGTTACGCCAATATGCAGCTCGCCTAAATACCGCTGGATTAGGTGAGGGGAGCCCGTGTCGAACACGTAGGCAAAATGCGATATAAACACCAGGTACGCCGCAAACGCGCGCACGCCGGTTAAAGCCGGGATATAGTTTTGTGGTGATCGTTGCGACAAACAGTTCTAATTAATTTGCTCATAGCGCCGAGCCTTGTATCACGCCCTTCGCCAGTATCCTTTGATCGATGTAATATTGTATTTCCGATTTCTTTAGCCCCCAGTTTGGCGCGATCAGCAGCTCCATGTCGCTCAGGCCGAATAACCGCTGGATAACGATATCCGGGCGTACCCGCGGCAGCAGCTCACACAAAAAGTCAGCATATTCGTCAAGCGTGAACAGCTTAAAAGGCTCCCTTTTATATTTTACGCCCATCACGGAGCCTTCAACGATATGCAGGTGATGGAATTTAACGAACTTAATTTGCGGAAAACGGTTGATCTCGTCCGCATATTTCAGCATCATTTCTTTGGTTTCGCCCGGCAAGCCAAAAATGGTATGGACGCAAACATCCAGTTTGCTGTTCTCCAATAATTTCAGCGTTTTTATAAGGTCATTATGGCTGCAGCCGCGGTTGATCTGCGCAAGCGTATCGTTATAGATCGATTCCATGCCCATCTCCAGGTCCACGTCGAACCGGTCGGTATAACTTTCCAGCAGGGCGATCTTTTCGGCGTCGATGCAGTCAGGCCGGGTGCCTACCGAAAGGCCCACGATGTCTTCGGTGCCATAGCTCAGCGCCTCGTCGTACAGCATTTTTAAATAATGGGCCGGGGCGTAGGTATTGGTGTTGGGCTGAAAATAGATGATGAATTTATCCGCTTTATTCCCTTTGCGGGCGCGCTCCATGCCCTGCATCACCTGCTCGCGCACCGTTGGCGCATTGCGCGAAACCGACGGCGTGAACGAATCGACATTGCAGTAGGTACAGCCGCCATAGCCTTTGGAGCCATCGCGGTTGGGGCAGGTAAAACCACCGTCGACAATAACCTTAAAAACCCGGTGACCCTTATATTTCTGGCGCAGCCAGGCCCCGTAATTATTATATCCCTTAAATCCCTGCAGCGGCGCCGCTTCTGTAACCTGCATCCCGCAAAGGTACGAAATTGCGATAACGGAACTAATGGTTGGCTTGAGTGAACGCCGCCGCAGATTTAATCCGCCAATGCTACGATATTGTCTAACTTCGTGTAAAAATAGGTTAGGATTATTGAATGCTATTCAGCGATGTACCGCACTACGTTTATTTATTTTGTATAACAATTTATCATGGAACGAGCTTTTCATTATGCCACTGTCACTGATGCGATCAGGGAACTTAGAACACAGGGGTTTACAGTCGATTTCAATTTGAAAGAAAACAGCCTTGAGACAGATTCGGTGAAGTTTTCTTCAGAGGAGTTCGAAATTTTAGACGTTTACCGATATGAAGGGAATTCTGACCCCGCCGACGAGGCCACGGTTTACGCCATTGTATCGCAATCAGGGTTAAAAGGTATTTTGGTAACGGGTTATGGCGTTAGCTCAGACCCGGTTTCCACCCAAATGCTAAAGAAATTGCATTACTAATCACCAAATTTCTGCCTCGTGGAAACCGCTATCCTGTTCCACGAATTGATAATAATTACCTGCATAATAAGTTGTGCCGCCCCGTTTTGGCCATAGGCTTTGATAACTTTATCATAGGTATCGTCACTCACGCCATCATTCGAAATTAGCGTTACTTCTTCTGTTAATTGTAGTACAATTCTTTCTTCTTCGGTGAACAAAGGCGATTCTTTCCAGGCGGATAATGCAAAAATTCTTCTTTGACTCTCGCCTATTTTCAATGCTTCCCGGGTATGCATGTCGATGCAATAAGCACAGCCATTAATTTGCGAGGCCCTTATTTTTATCATTTCAAGAAGCAGCGGCGGAATTGGAGAACTCCTGATATATTGCTCCAAACCAAGCATGGCTTTATAAGCTGCGGGCTCCAGGTCTTTAATTGATATTCTGTCCATCTCTTTTTTATTAGCGTTTTACAAAATTGCGCTTATTTTATTCTCCATCCCGTAATAGTTCTCCATAACCAACCCTTAATCACCTTGATAACTCAATTTCCCGTTTACAATCCTGGCGGCGGCGGTGTATGGATGTATTTCTTCTTTTCCGATGCCCATAATATGCATTACGTTCCAGCCCCGCGCTTTCAAATAATCGGAAACCATAGAGCGATGACAGCGCCACCATACCGCTTCTGAACACATGTATGCGGTACGTTGTTTTAACCCTATCCTTTCGAGTTCTGTTATCCTTTCTTTAAAATCATCTGTTTCCATATAGTCGGCATAGCCCCGGAAAGCGGCATTTCTCCATGCCGTATTTTTTGAATCCGGTTTTGCCTTTCTTCTCCCGCCAAGGTTTTTTAAATTAAGGTATTGGATGTTGTTTTGGGATAAAGAAGCCGATAAAGGTTCTTGATTGTATTGCGGAAACTTACGTGACCCTGGAAAACGCCTGATGTCGGCAACGAGTTGGATATTGAATGAATGGAGCATGGATAAAAATTCTTCGAGCGGGCGGGTGGAATGTCCAATGGTCCATATCGTTTTATTCTCTTCCTCCATTTTTATAATTGCTTGTTGCGGTACGCTGCTGTCAGGAAACGTCCCGGCTTCAAATGCTGTTTACCAAATTTTAGGTGATAAAGCATTTGTGCCTTCTTTGCGCACCCGGCGGTCAATTTTTTACCGCAAAGTTCGCAAAAGAAGGCACAAACTTACATAGAGATTTTTTATCGCCGATAATTCGTGATTGCAGCGGCTGTTGTCACGTTCAGTCCATGACTCCGGAGGAGTCGCGTGTTTATAGAATATAACCCACGAGCTTACCTGGCTCCGTAGGCGCCTCCTCGTGGCCATCGTTTTTAACGCGATTTCCCTGCTTTGTAACCTTCGCATCTGCTTTGCGCACTCCGCGGTTTTTATATCACGAAGTTCGCAAAGAAGGCACAACGTGGCACGGAGATTAAAAAATCCTCGCGCTAAGCGGCTTCAGCATCGAAGATCAGTCTTCCTTGCTCACCCTGCCAGATCCCACGGTCTTACTCTCCGAAACGCTGGCGCTGCCCGAGTAAACCACGTTGCCCGACCCGGCGATATGCGCGGATATATTCTTTTCGGCGGCGAAATAGGCATTGCCCGATCCGGCTATGGATACCGACGCGTCGCCGGCCTTAAACTCTTTGGCCATCAGCTGGCCCGATCCGGCTATGGATATCTTAGCCATGTTCGCGCTGCCGCGAAGATGAACCGAGCCCGATCCGCTGATCGAAAGGTGCAGGTCTTCGGATTTCGAGGCAGTTTTAATATTCCCTGATCCGCTCAGGCTTAGCTTTACGTTTTCGCCGCTCAGCTCGCCATCCACGTCAATATTGCCCGAACCCGCATTGGCAAGGGCCGACAGCGATTTGGCCGTAATGTAAACTTCGATGGGTTCTTTGCCGTAATCATCCCGGTCCCAGTGATCGCGGTGTTTAAACCTGATCTTCAGTTCCCGTCCTTCAACAAGTGTTTCAATTTCGCTGATAATGGCCTTGTCGGCCTTTATCCTTAAGCTTTCCGTGCCGTCTATTTTTACGTGCACATTAAACGGCCCCGCCGAGCCGATGCTGTTAAACCCCGAAACCTGCCGTGTTTCTTCGGTCTGTGCCGATACTTTTTGCGTGGCAGTCATAAATAACAAGGCTGCACAAATGGAGTAAACAATTCGTTTCATGATCTTTTTTTTGTTAAATGATGCGATCGGGAAGTAAAACGTTGCATACAGCAGATAAAAAAAGCATTATTCTTTCCGCCATCGTTTCGCCACAAGCGTAAACAAAGCTTCCCGTCATGCCGTCCGCTAACCAGCGGATCGGCATCTCACTCGCAAGGTAAACGACCTGCCTGAACGCGAATTTCCCTTAATCGGCTTATGGGAGTTGAGCAGAATGGCATAACATGCGTTCTTTATTGATAAGGCATATAATCCGTTGGCAACATACCGACTACCCTGTTCCTGGTCCATGCCCCTGTTAAAGATAAGCTTTCAGGGTCGGTGACCCAACCGTTGCCGTCGAAAAAAACGAAACTCGAATTGAAGCCTATTAAGGTATCGCTGTTGTTGTCAGGATTTGTCAGAAAACCCATGCCGGCATTTTTAGGAAAATGCCGGTCTTTATTATAAATAATGTAAAGCCCGTCATTTTCACACCCGAGTGCGTATATGCCTGGCTGATCAGTCCGCCCTGTAAATTCGCTTCCATTTAAAGGAAAATGCATTAACGAATGGAGGATTTTTGGTAAACCCAATTGGTTTTTCCAAAAAGATAAAGAATCGCGGTAAATACTGTTTTTTGATCTTATCGTTTTTGTAAACCGGCTTATTTTGGCTTTGATCAAGCTATCCGGTTTGCGCGCCGGGTTAGCGTATACCGCGTATTGAAAAACCCTGAACCCCTCGTCATCCAACCGGTCGGCAATGGCCGAACGAAGAAAATGCATAGCGGAGCCTTCATAAACTTCGCGGCGTTTTTTTAACCAGCGTTTTTCCTGTGAAGATGTTCCTTTCATGTTTTCGAATAAAACGGCTCCTTCATAATTGATTTTTCGGCCGCTATCACATCGGATGAAATGCTCCACTAGGTATTTCATGCGGTACCCCAAGGCATTATTTTCGATAATTAAAAAATCATCGGTCGAGGCGGTCAGCGTATCTGTTAGCGCCTTGTAATTGAAATCAAGCGCTTCCGGGTTAATAATTTTACATGCGTTGGCCAGTGCGGTAGTTCCTAAAAATCCGTCCTTAAACCATTGATAATTTCTTAGCCAGGCAGCATTGTTACCAGATCGGATCCGCACCTCTTTTAAAATGATCGGTTTAGGCGAGACTTCTATAACTCCTAAATCAACCGGGCTATTGTTAATCGTAACAGGTTGATGATAAGTTTGAAAGCCAACGATAGATATTACGATCTCGTATTTTCCGGGCTTCACGTTCAGCAGCACAAAATTGCCCTTGTCGTCGGTTTCCGTTCCGATGGTAGCATTGCTTAAAAACGCGCTGGCATGCGAAACAGCTTTTTTATCCGCCTGGTTTATCACCTTACCCGATACCGTCCCTTGCGCAGCTACAGGCAACTGGCATAAGACAATGAAACCGATACTGGTCGATAAACGCAAAATAGCCTGCCGGCAAATTTCAACAAGCGTGGTGTACTTAAAACCCATGCTTAAATTTAGTTAGAATTTAATCATGATAAAAGGTTGATTTGCGGATTACAAATCCGCAGCTCCTTTTGGTCGTGGATCGCAACTCCGATCAACGTTGTTATGATACTAGTTTAGCGTGCCGTTCTAATACAACTCCATTGACCCAACATGCAAGTCTATCAGAAAGGTATAAATTGGTTTATGCTTTTCTCCATGTATCATAAAAACAGATGAATTCTCCCAATCCGGAAAGCATCTTTTAACGTTCCTATGAGAACAACTAAATACGAGTAGATAAATTTTCTTGTTCCCGGATGAATCCTTAAATGTGATGTACTGCCTATAAAAGCTTCTTAAATCCCGTGTATAAATGAGAGAATCGGCCTTTGCCGCTTTCATAACTTTATAGTAATTTTCCGCTAAAATTTGCTCTGCCTTTAAAATATCTTGCCGTGACGGATGAAATGCTTTTCTGTTTTTAAAATCTGTTATTTCAGAGCTTTTTAGATCAGACAATATTTTGCCTTTACCGTTGTAAATACTCTTAATTTGGATGATAGTGGAGTCTTTTTTATTCGGATAAGTGATTATTTGTCCCAGACAATTGCTCCAAAGAAAGAAAATTACCACAGCGGTAAATAATTGTTTCATAACGACTTCTCCGTTTGCCCGGATTTGTAATCCCAACCCAATATTAGAGGATTTGCAGTCCAATTCCCTTCATTTTACTGCGCCTTTTGCGCCCGCTTAATCGAGTCCTCTACATTAGTCCGGATTTACAATCCAAGCTGAAACAAATCCCGACTAACGTTGTGAATGAGCTTAACCCTTTTGACCTTAAAATTTTTTAACTTCCAAAAGATAGGCAGAAGCGAATTTGTTGTTACCGATCCGTTCTGGAATTAGGTCTATTTCAAACCTGTTACCTATATCTCTCCATTTTAACTCGTTTTTGATTCGCTTTAAACCGGGATAATACCTTTTGAGTTCATCTAATTTTTTGTCTGCAAGTTTTTCTCCCCAATAATCCTCATAATATTTAAAACACTTATTATCAAGGGTCAGATAAAATGTGGTTTTTAGTAGGCAGGTATTTCCTTCCGGCGGCAACTGGTAATGAAAAACAATTTTTTTGTAACGCCCTTTTATTTCTATATTTTTTTCAATAAAACTCTTGAATAACCCACCTCCTTTTAACTTAACTTCTTTCAATATTTTGGAGGAATCGGCATTTAACAGCGTTTGTGATTTTACACCCTGCCCACTAACTATTAAAAGAAAAAGAAACAATAAGCGATTCGGGGACATGTTTGAAATTTTCTGATTTAATCGTTATCCGAATTACTATTTGGAGTTATAAGATATCTTTTCTCTCGGTTTGGTCGGAATTTGCAACCCAGCCCCCTTTCTCTCACCCCGCCTTTTGCGCCCGTTTTATCGAGTCCTTTTGCATTTTTTTCCCTTCTCTTTTTTTCTTCCGCTCCGCCCGGCGCGCTTTCCGCTGCGCTTTTTTGGATTGGCGGCCCTGCTTGTCCTGCGCTTTTGCCATATTCGTGCGGCGGTGGCTTTCTGTGCTTTTTTGTCCAGTGCCGCGTCGATTCAGGTGGATAGAGTAGTCTGGGATTTTTTATTGGCCTTTCTTAAGAGCCATGGCTTCGGAACTGATTTGCTTAACATCCATATTTTCGAAAAGGTTCCGCTGCCAAATCGTATAGTCAAATGGGTCCCTGTTTAACAGGGTAATAAAGCGTTCTGCGTCCACTTCGCCTAAAGCCTGCATTAATGCGCCTAATCCTCTTTGTTTTATCTCAGTGTCTGTTATTGATCTCATAATCCTTCAATTATCTTAATAAAATCAATGGGATTAAATACTTTAATATCGTTGCTGTCCAGCATCTTTTTTTGAATAACATCATCCGTAGTTAAAAAGTATTCAAATCCCATTTCTATTGCACAAGCTAAATGTAAGGCATCTTTAGGTTTAATTCTTTTATTTTTGTAAACGCCATCGCCTTAGATAAAATTGCGTCATTTTCATCAATGTTTATAATTGATAAATTTTTCCATTTTTCAATAGTGTATTTTCTTTCAAAAAAAGGATTAGCCTCGTTCTCGAAACTCAGGATATATGACCATGCTAAATCTAATTTCCCGGTGCGGATCATTAACTGCACATACAATTTCGCGTCTGTCTCTAATTTAACCCTAATACTGGATTGGTTATCAAAAGGGCGGTTAAAACAACAATTATCAAGATATATCCGCATGCCTCAAAGATATTAAATGGAAACAGATTTGTACAGTTTGAAGCAACGATAACAGCAGCTATATCCCCGCCTTTTGCATCCGTTTTATCGAATCCTTCTGCATCTTTTTCTCTTCCCTTTTCTTTTTCCGTTCCGCCCTGCGCGCTTTCCGCTGCGCTTTTTTGGATTGGCGGTCCTGCTTGTCCTGCGCGTTTTGCCTTAGCCGCGCTGTTGTAGCCTCCTGGGTTTTTTTGTCCAGCCCGGCGCAGGGCTTTATGCCGTCGAGCAATGTTTTCCAGGCTGTTTTAAAAAAGGGCGAGGTGCGAGGCCGGGCGTAACTCACCTCAGCAAACCGCGCCGCGTCGCCGGGCTCGTCCGGATTGTCGTGCTTGATCACAAATACGTTGGCAAACAGCGACGCGATCAGCTTTTTCTTCATGGTGGCGTTGCTGGTGTCCGCGTTCATTAAGCTCACCTGCAGGTTATTGTATAGGATTTGCACCCTTCCTTTCGACCGGATGCTGTTCCCTTTTATATCGAAGTCAAAACGCTTCACCGTGCCCGAATTCATTTTAAGCATGGCCAGCGGCACCACCGCCGGATTAACAGCCTGCAAATCCATCGGCCCCAGGTGGCCCTTATAGGTAAATGCAGCGCTTTTATCCGTCAGGTTAAAAGTGAACACCACGTTTAATTTGCCCCGGTTCATAAAGTGTGTAGTGAGGTCGGCCGTAGCGATATTGTTTTTGGCAAGAGCCTCTTTATCGGTCGTTATATTCCTGAGTTCTCCGTTGGTGTTGTTAAATGTCAGGAAGCCGGTTTTATGCGATTTGATATTGTATTCAGAATAATCCACATCAATATGGTGAACCTTCATCGTGTCGATCTGTAACGATGTATTCAATGTATGGATCAGCACATTAGGAAACGTGGTGATCTTGTTGGTACTGTCGGTGGGCTTAGGGTTCGGGTTGCTGAAAATGCCGAACACGCCATTTTTTAAAACAAGGCTCGACGCCGTAAGCGTGCGGTATTTGTGGTAATTCAAAAAATCGAAATGATTCAGCTGAACCGAATCCAGGCGGATGGTAAACCGGTCGGCGTAACTTTTTGCAAAAAAAGCGGCGGGTTTAGCGGGCTGCATATCAAACCCCTTTATCGTAAGCTGCGATTTCAGGGTCGAAAGCTTAAGCGATTTTATTTTATAGGCATACAGCCCGCTGGCCGACTTGCCTTTGTAGTCATTCAGTTCTGCAACAATGTCGCGGCAATAAAGCAGCCGCGAGTTATCAGTTTGGGTCGCCGAGTCTATCAGCAGATCTGTCGCGCTCAGGTTCATCTCCTTAAGCTCGGATATCTCCAGCTTATGGCCCGAATAGTCCTCGTACTTTAGCTTAACATCGCCCAAAATGATGCGCCCTATATGGATAGACCGCAGGCTTTTTGATATTTTTTGCCATGCAGTGCGGTGGTCGTTCGTCGTCGTATCCTTCGTGTGGTTTAGCTCGTACGTCAGTTTAAGCTCAGGGCTGTTCAGCACGATCTCCCCAATTTCGAGTGCGTGTTTAAAATAAAGCCTGAACGGGTGTATGTGCGACAGGGTGAGGCGCTTTACATGCAGCTCCACCAGGTTGTTGGGCGCCAGGTGGTGTGAGCGCTCCCGGTTGTAGATGGCTGTATCGGGTTTTAAGGTGATGTTATAAATGACGATGGTACCCCGCAGGATGTGCAGTTCGGCCGATGTGAAATCAATGTTATATAAGTGGTCGCTGCTTTTCGCAACCACCTCTTTTACCTTGCCGGCCAGTATAGGTGACCAGTACCGGTTGATAATGAATCCTAAGATCAGGATAAGGCCTACAATTACGGTTAACACGATGGCAAGTACCCGCTGCCAACGCTCTTTCAAAAAACCAAACGCCCAATTTTTCTTTTTCATACCTGTCGGTGGCTTGTTTTAGTCTGGCGTTCCTTTTTCTGTTGCTGTTCTTCTTTCACCCGGTTTGTTTTGGTTCGTTAATATAAGTTGGTACCTGTTTCCATTGAATATCACGGCGATACTGGAAACGTTAGTTTTAATATAATTGTTTCCTTTATGCGACGCTTATCCCGCTATCCTTCCAAATTTAGCAAGTTTGAGGTAATATCACGCGGCCTGTACTTGCAATGCTCAAATCTTTTTACTGACAATCTGTCACGCTATATTTTATTTTTTGTACTTTTGCGCACTAATTTGATGTTGGAATGGATCTGATTATCCCGGATAAAGTGCATGATGAAAGCAGGCAGGGCGAAGCGCTGGCATTGGAAAATGTTGGTAGTAAGCCCGATGGCCGCAAGCTATATATTGAAAGCTATGGTTGCGCCATGAATTTTTCAGACAGCGAGATCGTTGCATCGATCCTATCAGAAAGCGGTTTTCAAACCACGCAGGATTTTAACCAGGCCGATGTGATCTTTATAAACACGTGTTCCATTCGCGAGAATGCCGAGCAGCGTGTACGCAACAGGCTGAGGGAATTTACTATAGCTAAGGTTAAAAATCCGGGTTTGATAGTGGGTGTGCTGGGCTGTATGGCCGAGCGGTTAAAGTCGAAATTTTTAGAAGAAGAAAAATTGGTCGATGTAGTGGTGGGGCCGGATGCTTACCGCGATTTACCCAATTTAATAGAACAAGCCGACGGGGGCCAGCGGGCGGTAAATGTGCTGTTATCGCGCGAGGAAACCTACGCCGATATAAGCCCGGTACGTTTAAACAGCAATGGCATAAACGCTTTTGTTTCCATTATGCGCGGCTGCGATAATATGTGCTCGTTTTGCGTGGTCCCATTCACACGCGGCCGCGAGCGCAGCCGCGACCCGCAATCCATTGTTGCCGAGTGCACCGACCTCTTTAACCACGGTTACCGCGAGGTCACTTTGCTGGGGCAGAATGTGGATTCGTATAAGTGGGCGTCTACGAGCCTCACCCCGGCCCTCTCCAAAGGAGAGGGGGTAGCCGGCACACAGCCGTCAGTAGTTAAGAATTTTGGTTATGAAACGGCTGACTCGAAAATTTGGGAAATTTTAAAGGCAAACTCACAGGAAAACCGGCGAAATCCTACCGAAGCGGAAAATATTTTGTGGCGTTTATTAAGGAATAATCAAACAGGATATAAAATCAGAAGACAACATGCCATTAATGGTTACATTGCTGATTTCGTTTGTTTGACCAAAGGTTTGGTAATCGAAATTGACGGTGGGTACCACAAAGCGACAAAAGAAGACGATAAGGTTAGAACTGAAGTTTTAAATCGTGAAGGGTTCGAAGTGATACGCTTTTTCAATAACGATGTAATAAGCGACAGTCAAAAAGTAATACAGGCAATTAAACGCGCCTTGGAAAGTCAGCCAGAGAGAAAAATTCCGTTCTCCCTTTCAAATGAAGAAGAACAATTAAACGAACAAGAACAAAAAGTCCTCTCCTTTGGAGAGGATGAGGGAGGGCTTCGCCGTTTAGGTGAGGCTATAAACACTGTGACAGAAGGAGGAGCATTGAATGAACAAGAACAAAAAGTCCTCTCCTTTGGAGAGGATGAGGGAGGGCTTCGCCGTTTAGGTGAGGCTAATCCGGCGGCTCCGTTTGGAGAGGATGAGGGAGGGCTTCGCCGTTTGGGCGAGGCTAATCGTGCTGCAAGTCCCACCCCAACCTTTTCAGATGAAGAAAAACAATCAAATGAAGAAAAGCAAAAAGTCCTCTCCTTTGGAGAGGATTTAGGTGAGGCTAAGACGGCTTCTGTCAACTTCGCCAGCCTCCTCGAAATGGTCGCCTTGATCAGCCCTGATCTCCGCGTGCGGTTTTCCACTTCTCATCCAAAGGATATCACAGACGAAGTTTTATATACGATAAAAAAGTACGATAACATTTGCAAGTACATTCATCTGCCGGTGCAATCGGGCAACAGCAGGGTGCTGGAGCTGATGAACCGGACTTACGACCGTGAATGGTACATCGGCCGGATCGACGCCATCAGGCGCATTATACCGGAATGTGCCATTTCAACCGATGTGATCACCGGCTTTTGCAGCGAAACGGAAGAAGAACACCAGGATACGCTGAGCATGATGGATTACGTGCACTACGACTTTGCATATATGTTCATGTACTCCGAACGGCCGGGCACGTTGGCGGCAAAACGGTATGCCGACGACATACCCGACGATGTTAAGCGCAGGCGTTTAAAAGAAGTGGTTGCAAAGCAGCAGGAGTATTCGCACCTGAACTTGAAAAATAAGATAGGCACAACGCAAAAAGTATTGATAGAAGGCTTTTCAAAAAAATCGGACAAGGACTATAGCGGCAGGAGCGACCAGAATGCCATGGTGGTTTTCCCCGTTCATGAAAATTATAAGCCGGGTCAATATGTAAATGTGCTGGTTGAGCGGTGCACAACCGCTACTTTAATTGGAAAGGTAATTAGTTAATTTGACGATTTGAAAATTTGATAATTACATAGCATTTTCAAATTTTCAAATTATCTGATTTTCAAATTTAATTTATGGAGATACAGGAAATAAAACAACGCTTCGGGATCATCGGCAACTCGCCGCTGCTTAACCGGGCGATAAACATAGCAAACCAGGTAGCGCCCACGGATATTTCGGTGTTGATTACCGGCGAAAGCGGCAGCGGGAAGGAAGTATTCTCGCATATCATCCACCAGATGAGCCCACGCAAGCATGGGCCGTTTATTGCCGTGAACTGCGGCGCCATCCCCGAAGGAACCATTGACTCTGAATTATTCGGACACGAAAAGGGCTCCTATACCGGGGCGGTGGGCGAACGCAAAGGCTACTTTGAAACCGTAAACGGCGGCACCATATTTTTGGACGAAATTGCCGAAATGCCGCTCGGTACACAGGCGAGGTTACTCCGTGTTTTGGAGTCGGGGCAGTATATACGCGTCGGTTCCTCAAAGGTCGAAAAAACGAATGTGCGCGTGATCGCCGCCACTAACGTCGACGTTTACGAGGCCGTTAAAAACGGCAAATTCAGGGAGGATCTTTATTACCGCTTAAATACGGTTCCGCTAAAAATACCGCCTTTGCGCGACCGGAAGGAAGACGTTTATTTATTATTCCGGAAATTTACCGCCGACTTTACCGACAAATATCGTACGCCGCCTATCCAGCTTGACGAAGAGGCGCAGCAGGCACTCATCAATTATTCCTGGCCGGGTAATGTGAGGCAATTAAAAAATATAGCCGAGCAATTGGCTGTGCTGGAGCGCGACCGCGTCATTACCGCGCAAACCCTCCTCAACTATATTCCCATCGAGGCAACCGGCCGCAATTTGCCCATGCGTTTGGGTAATCAGCAGAAAGAAGATTTCTCGGAGCGCGACATCTTATATAAAGTGCTGTTTGATATGAAGCGCGATATGGTGGAGCTAAAAAAGCTGGTGGCCGATATCATTGAGCATGGAGGCGTTACGGTAAATCACGCCGCTAATTCGCAAACCCTGAACCATCTGTACCGCGATATAGAGCTGCCGGGCGCCCCCGATACACAATTTACCTTGCAGCAACCCGTTAATAACAGCAATCCCTACAATATCACACAGGATGCGGAAGAAGTTGAGGAATCCCTGTCGCTGATCGATAAAGAGTCGGATCTGATAAGGAAAGCATTAAAAAAACATAAAGGAAAGCGCAAGCTGGCCGCAAATGAGCTGGGCATATCTGAACGCACGCTATACAGGAAAATAAAAGAGCTGAATTTATAATGAATACAAAACGGTTTCGCCGGGCACTTATACTATTTATGGGTTTGCTGCCGGTTATCCAGGGGTGCACCTACAGCCTGAGCTTGAACAGCGCATCGATTCCGCCGACAATGAAAACGGTGCGGGTCGATTTTTTTGAAAATAACGCCCCGCTGGTGGTGCCTACCCTGAGCCAGAATTTTACCGAAGCCCTGAAAAACCGTATCCGGAACACTACCCGTTTAAATATCGTAAGGGGTGAAGCCGATGGCGTGTTTTCCGGAAACATTACCGACTATAATATATCGCCTGTTTCTATCCAGGCCACCAACAATAATGTGGCGCCTATTGCCGGCGCCAGCCGGTTAACCATAACGGTTAGGGTAAAGTATGTTTATGATGCCGATAAAAAATTTAGCTTTGAAGACACGTTCACAAAATCCGAGGATTTTACAGGCGCTATCGCCGATCATGAATCGACATTGATGGCGGATATCACCAAACAGCTAACCGAAGATATTTTTAACAAGGCATTTGCATCTAATTGGTAGCCGAATTGTATTTTTAACTCCGTGGAGCAACAGTTTAACAACGATCAAAAACAATTTTTAAGGGAGTTATTGGCCAACCCCGAGAGCGGCGCGCAAGCATATACGCAGGATTTGGAGCGCCTGGTTAATCAATATCCGCATAGCGGCATATTGCACGCCCTGCTTGCCTACACCGGCGAAGAGAAGAATTTAAAGCGCGCCTCGCTTTATTTTGCGCCTGCTTCTTTATATAAGCTGATCAATACCCCATTAACGCTGACGGAAGTGCAGGATACCCGGATTATAAAACAAGGCGCTACGGAAAGCGATGTTCACCAAGCGGTAACGCTGCCTGAAACGCTAATTCAGCAGGAAAGTAAAACGACCGGCAATGATATCGACGATGAAACTTATGAAGAGATAGTTGGTATCGAAGACATCGATACAAAAGCCGGTGCGGGGAACGTGGCTGCTGACCCGGAGAATAAGCCGGTCGTTGAACATGATATTGAAACTGATTTTTTCAAGCTCGATGAGCCCTTCAGTCAAAATGAACCGGCCGGGCCGGACGCCCCCGTAAATGAACCGGCTCCGACGCAGCAGGAAATTTCCAGGTACAACGACGATAAAATGCCATACACGTTTATGTGGTGGCTTGATAAAACGCGGAGAGAACATGCCGGTATAAGCCAGCCCTACGTTAAACCGCAAACCGGCAGGGCGGCGATTGCCCCTGAAAACAACGAGCTGCAGCAGCAGTATTATGAAAATATTTTTCATATCAACTCGTTGGAAGAGATCGAAAAAAAGGCCGTCCCGCAGTCTTCCGGAATTGAAGGGAAACGCAAAGAGGATGTAATCATCGAGCGGTTTATACAGGAGGAGCCGCAAATAAAACCTCAAAGCAGTGATAAGCTCGACACCGAGAATAAAGCAAAGAAAAGTGCCGAGGACCATGATGAACTGGTGACCGAAACGCTTGCCGCTATCTATACCGATCAAATGCTGTATCACAAGGCGATAGCTTCCTACAAAAAATTGATGTTGAAATTCCCGGAAAAAAGCCGTTACTTTGCCGGCAAGATCGAACAGTTAGAAAAGAGAACCAATTAATATAAGAAATGTATTTATTTTTAATGATCATTGCTATCATCGTGTGTGTCGTCCTGGTGCTTATGGTGTTGATACAAAACCCTAAAGGCGGCGGCTTATCCTCAAATTTTTCGAGTTCCTCCCAGTTAATGGGTGTGCAAAAAACCGGCGACTTTTTAGAAAAAGGAACGTGGGGCCTTGCTATCGCCCTCATGGTTTTATCGCTGGCAATCAACGTAGCCGCTAAAAACGGAACCGAACAAGCTGCAAATCCGCATCAAACGCAAATTAACAAAGTATCAAAACCGATAGCGCCGGCAAATGCGCCTATAACCTTGCCTGCTAACCCGCAGCCGGTGGTGCCTGGTAAAAAGTAAGAAATTAATAATGCAAAAAGCTTTGCCCGGTATCTCAGGCAAGGCTTTTTTTATTAATGACTACTGACACGATGGCACGATGGATGAGAAGAGTATTAATATAAAAATTGCTGGTTAACAAAATCTGACAATACATCAGTTAATCTATGCCAATTACGGAATACAGCCCGCTTGGCATAATTGATGAGGAACGGTGTGCAGACCTGCCTGCCGTAGGCAGGACTTAAATTTCTAAAACTAATAATTGAATAACTATGTCATTAAAAATTAAACCTATTGGCGACAGAGTGGTGGTAGAAGCCGCTCCTGCTGAAACAATGACCGCTTCTGGTATTTATATACCCGAAACAGCGCAGGAAAAACCACAAAAAGGAACCATTGTAGCTGTTGGCCCCGGTAAATACGCCGATTCCGGCAGTCTTATCCCTATTGGTCTTAATGTAGGCGATCAGGTTTTATATGGTAAATACGCCGGAACCGAGATCACTTACGAAGGAAAAGAACTTTTAATTATGCGTGAATCGGATATTTTCGCGGTTCTTTAATCAAAAGGTGTTGGAAGGTTGCAATGTTAAAAGGTTGTAAAGTTACCTTTAACTTGCTGACACAACATTCCAACTTTACAACATTCAAACATTCAAACAAAAAAACTCATGGCAAAACAAGTTAAATACAATGTTGAAGCGCGCGACGCCCTAAAGAGGGGCGTTGATATTTTAGCAAACGCGGTTAAAGTTACATTAGGCCCTAAAGGCCGTCACGTAATTATTGACAAAAAATTCGGTTCACCCGTAATCACAAAAGATGGTGTTACTGTAGCAAAAGAAATTGAATTGAAGGACCCCATCGAAAATATGGGCGCCCAGATGTTAAAGGAAGTGGCTTCAAAAACTGCCGACATAGCAGGTGATGGTACCACTACCGCCACGCTGTTAGCACAGGCAATTGTAACCGCCGGTATAAAAAACGTAGCCGCAGGCGCAAATCCAATGGATCTGAAGCGCGGTATCGACAAAGCCGTTAAGGCAGTTGTTGAAAATCTGAAATCGCAAAAACAAGATGTTGGCGACGATTTTGGTAAGATCAAGCAAGTGGCTTCTATCTCTGCAAATAACGATGAAGTTATCGGCGAAATGATCGCTGACGCGATGAAGAAAGTTGGCACATCGGGTGTGATCACCGTTGAAGAAGCAAAAGGAACTGAAACTGAAGTTAAGACTGTAGAAGGTATGCAGTTTGACCGTGGTTACCTTTCTCCATACTTTGTTACCAACTCCGATAAAATGGAAGTGGAACTGGAAAGCCCTTACATCCTGATCTACGATAAGAAGATCTCTTCGATGAAGGAGTTGCTTCCTATATTGGAAAAGCAAGTTCAAACCGGCAAGCCTTTGTTGATTATCGCCGAGGATCTGGACGGCGAAGCATTAGCTACCCTGGTGGTCAACAAGATTCGTGGCTCCCTGAAAGTGGCTGCGGTTAAGGCCCCTGGATTTGGCGATCGCCGCAAGGCAATGCTCGAGGATATCGCTATTTTAACCGGCGGTACCGTGATCTCGGAAGAAAGAGGTTATAAGCTGGAAAGCGCCGACCTTTCGATGCTGGGCCAGGCCGAGAAGATTTCGATCGATAAGGACAACACCACCATTATTGATGGAGCTGGCGATGCCGCTGCGATCAAAGGTCGTGTTGGCGAAATACGCGCCCAGATCGAAACCACAACATCCGACTATGATAAAGAAAAACTACAGGAGCGGTTAGCTAAATTATCAGGCGGTGTAGCCGTGCTGTATATCGGCGCTGCTTCTGAAGTGGAAATGAAGGAAAAGAAAGACCGTGTTGACGATGCTTTGCACGCAACCCGCGCTGCTGTTGAAGAAGGTATCGTTGCCGGTGGCGGCGTTGCATTCATTCGTGCTATCGAAGCGTTGGTGAATGTGAAAGGCGATAACGAAGACGAAAACACCGGTATCCAGATCATTCGTCGTGCTATCGAGGAGCCATTGCGCCAGATCTGCGAAAACGCGGGCATCGAAGGTTCAATCGTCGTGCAAAAAGTGAAGGAAGGCAAAGCCGACTTTGGTTATAACGCACGTACCGATAAATATGAAAAATTAATAGGCGCCGGCGTTATCGATCCTACAAAAGTGGGTCGTGTGGCTTTGGAAAATGCAGCTTCTATCGCAGCGATGCTGTTAACCACCGAATGTGTATTGGCTGATGATCCTGAAGAGGAAAAAGCGGGTATGCCTCCAATGGGTGGCGGCGGCGGCATGGGCGGCATGATGTAATATTCAGTCGCTAGTCCATAGTCCATAGTCAGTACGAAAGATCGGACTTTAGACTTAGGACTCAGGACTAAAGACTCAAACAATCCCTGTCTATTTAAATAGGCGGGGATTTTGTTTTTAAACGAAAATCCCATTGTCATTCAACGGTAAACGGTTGGTCATTTGTTAATCAAATGATTAATAATGTAATTTTTGCGCTACAATTCGCTGTAGATTTGAGCAATTACCCGAATGTACATTTTCGGGCATGGCATTTGATTAGTTAAGCGCAATGAAGCATCTGGTTAAAAAAACAAAACAAATTCAAAGCAGCCTGGTAGACTGGGCAATTTTCAAGGTCCCCCAATTATTTGTGATCATATACGGCAGATAATTATTTGATTAACTTTGGCTCCTGTATGAAGTTCCAGGAGTTTTACGATCAATTCCATATTTGGATAGTTAAAAACGGTCAAAATTATTTATTCGGGTTAATAGTATTTTTTGCGGGCCTGTGGTTCATCAGGGTTTTAAGGCTGCGCCTGCGCGCCCGGATGAGCAAACGCAAAGTCCATTCTTCATTACAGCCATTCTTTCTTAGTCTTACCATCACCGGGCTTTATGTATTGCTCATTATTTCGGTAATGCAGCTGATCGGCTTCCAGCTTACCATTTTCACTACCATCATTGGTGCGTTCAGCGTAGCGGCGGGTTTGGCCTTATCCGGTACTTTCCAGAATTTTGCCGGCGGCGTGCTTATTTTACTGTTAAAACCTTTTGACATTGACGATAACATCCTGGCGCAGGGGCAGGATGGCAAAGTAACTTCTATCCAGATATTTTATACCGTTTTGTTAACGCCCGACAATAAAACCATTATCATCCCAAACGGCAAGCTGTTTAACGAGGTGATCGTAAATGTAAGCCGGGAGGGAAAGCGGCGTTTGGATTTTGAGGTAAAGTTAGCGTACGCCAACGATGTGGATAAGGCCATAAAAATAATGCTGGGTGCTATTAAGTCGACGGCGGACATATTAAGCGACCCGGCCGTAAGGGTAGGTCTCATCGGGCTTGAAGTGGATAGCATGCGATTTACAGTTAATGTATGGGTTTTGCCCGAAAACTTCCTGACGGCAAAAATAGCGCTGATGGAAAAGATCACTAAAGACCTTGGCGCGGCAGGTATGGCGTTCCCGAAAGCTGGCTGATCAGATCCGTTGCTTCGCTTTAATTTCCAGGTAACGATTGATGGTGTTGATCGTAAGATTTTGCGGCGTACTCAAGATAGATTGGATGTTATACTTTGCCAATTCCTTTACGATCAGTTTTTTATCGTATGCGAATTTTTCGGCGATAGTTTTTATATAGATGCCTTCAACGTCGTGCGCAGGCTGTTCACTAACCTTTTTTAGTTCAGTGTTTTCAAAAAACACCACCAGCAGCAAATGAAATTTAGCGATCCGTTTTAAAAAGGGGAGTTGCCGCTCCAGCGCCGACATACTTTCGTAATTGGTGAAAAATACAACCAGGCTGCGCTGTTTTATTACCCGCCGGATGGTGGTGTACAGAAGCTCCATATTGGTTTCGAGATAGCGGGTTTTTTCTTTATATAAAACATCCAATATCGTGTTGAGCTGCGCGTGCCGGCGGTCGGCTGGAATTATGGCGCCTATTTTTTCGGCTATCGTAATGAGTCCTGCCTTATCTTCTTTCAATAATGCCACATTAGATAGCACCAGGCTGGCATTTACCGCGTAATCGAGTAAGCTTAAGCCATCAAAAGGCATTTTCATGGCACGCGATTTCTCGATTACGCAATATACGTGCTGCGATTTCTCGTCGGTATAGGCATTCGTCATCAGGTTGCCCTGGCGGGCTGTAGCTTTCCAATTTATTGAACGATAATCGTCGCCCTGCACATAATTTTTTACTTGTTCGAATTCGAGGCTATGCCCCAGGCGGCGTATTTTTTTGATGCCGATATCTGTTAAATGATTGGAAATGGCCATCAACTCATATTTGCGCATCTGCAGGAACGAAGGATATACCGGTAATGTCTCGGCCTGGTTGAAATTATACCGCCGGCTAATTAGCTCCAGCGGCGAATTAACATACACCCGGATATCCCCAAAAGCGTATTCTCCACGCTTTGTGGGACGGAGAATATAGTTGATCAATTTACGCTGGCGCGGCTTTAATATTGTTTTGAACCAGATATCCCGCTTTTGAAACTGGAATGGAATTTCGTCAATTATACCTGCACTTATATTGAAAGGATACCAATTTTCGATATAAATCCCCAGCTGATTATCGTCGCTGTTGCTGAGACGGTCCGGTGCGTACCGTTTTGCGAAAATGCCTTTTGCGGTACGGTATAATAAAACAATATCAAGAACGATAAGCAATAATAACGTCCAGAATATTAACTCGGCAATAAAGGCGAACCAGGAAAAAAAGAAAGCGAATAAAAACAAAGCCACGCAAACAGCAAGGCCGGTAAATAGCCGGGTAGTTAAAAAAAGGTTCTTATAAAATAAATTGAATATCTTTTTCACTAAATATGATTTTCGTAAAAGCCGAAGCCTTTGGCTTTCATTTCGCTTACAGCCCTACGCATCTCGCTTTGACTTATCTTGGGATCTCGATTTTTTCAATTATTTGTGCAATAACGTCATCGGGCGTAGCGCCTTCCATTTCCTTATCGGGTGTAAGCATAATACGGTGCCGCAAAACCGGAGCTGCCGCGTAACCCAGATCGTCGGGTGTAACGAAATCGCGGCCCCTGATAGCCGCTAAAGCTTTAGCCGCGTTGATAATGGCCAGCGAGGCGCGGGGCGAGCCGCCTAAAAATAAAGATTTATTATTACGGCTCTCGTGGATGATCTTTGCTACATAGATCAATAACTTATCTTCTACGTGCAGCCCCAGCACCTGGCTCCGCAATGCGACAATTTCCTGCCCGGATAAAACCGGCGTTATCTCTGCTAGCTGGTCGTTTGTTTTGTGCTGATGATGCCTTGTTAGTATGGCTATTTCTTCATCAAGCGATGGGTATTTAATCTCTATTTTAAAAATAAACCTGTCGAGCTGCGCTTCGGGCAGCCGATAAGTCCCTTCGTGCTCAACCGGGTTTTGGGTAGCCAGCACGGTAAAGGGCTCTTCCATCTTATACGTTTGTCCATCAATCGTCAGCTGTCGCTCTTCCATTACCTCGAACAAAGCCGACTGGGTTTTGGCGGGCGCACGGTTTATTTCGTCAATCAAAATAATATTGCCAAAAATGGGCCCGTGCTTAAACTCAAAACCCGTGGTTTTCGGATTAAATACTGAAGTGCCTAAAATATCCGAAGGCATCAGGTCGGGTGTAAATTGAATACGTGAATACTTCGCGTCAATTGATTTTGCTATTAGCTTTGCCGTGAGCGTTTTGGCTATTCCCGGCACCCCCTCTATCAGAATATGCCCGTCGGCAAGTATGCCTGCAATGAGCAGTTCGATACTGTCCTGCTGCCCCACGATCACTTTTGCGAGGGTGGTTTTGATTTGCTCAACGGCCGTGCTTAGTTTGCTGAGATCTGTTCTTCGCTCAAATAATTCATCTTCCATGTTTACCTGGATTGGATATAAAGTTGTTCAATTAATTTGTTTAATTCAATAAGTTCGCGGTCGCTCACGCTGTCCTGCACGCTTATAAACCGGATATAGTTAACCAATTCGATGGCGAAATCATTATCTAACCCTAGCTTCGAGGCAAGTTTATCTATGAATTCATCATCAAGCTTATTGGTTTTTAACTGGTATTCGTCGCGCAGGTCGGCTAAAAGATACAGGATTTTTTTTTGTGCAATATTTACGTTGTTTCGCTTTTCATAATAAACCTGCCCCACCACGGTAACAAACTCTAACGTGGAATTTGGCAGCGGCTCTATAACAGGGATAACGCGCTGACGGCGTTTTATTTCGAACACCACAAAAAGCAATAGGCTGAAAATTGCGATATAATAAGCCCATTGCAATATAGGGTTTTTTAAAAATACACGCATTAATGTTTGTTCGCCCGCGTCTCCCTGGGTATAATACTCATCCCAGATGAGGCGCTTGGTACCTTTAATAAAAGACAAGGCTGTGGCGGCATATTCGGCGCCATCGGGCTTAAGAAGGCTGTAGTTGCTGAAAAATTTGGGATCGGAAGCCAGGTATAACGATCCGTTTCCAAAGGTATATTTGAGAAAATTTGCCTTATGGCTGGCCGTTTCGCCCAAAACTACGGCGCGTAATGTATCAAATTTATTAAAGTACGATTCACCTGCGCCTTTGCCAATGCTATATTGTTTTTTTGGATTTAAATAACGGCTAAAAAAACCAACTGAAACACTGTCATTTAGCAGACTGAAATTGCGCTGCACCGTAACGTGAAGGTTTTTATTAAATAAGGCGCCCATATAAACGGCTGCAATAAAAACATCGTTGCCTTGTTTTATATATTTTATAAGCTGCTCATAGTCTGGTTTCGAAAATTCTATGCCTCCGCAGATGATAATATAGGACGCGTTTTTTACTGAATCGTCAACGAGCACATTATACACAGGTTGACGCAAAGCCGTTATTTGAGCATTGGGAAATATGTCATTAAGCCGGTGGTATAATATATAGGTGCCATAGGGAATTTTATCATTACTATTAAATGTTTCTTTCCAGTCGACAGCTTTGGGACGGTTTAGCTGTGCTGCTATATAAATGACAATCAGTACGCCGCCAAGCAGCAGGAATAATCTCAAACTCTTCATGGCAGATGTTTTATAAAAGTTTGAAACAGCTGATTAACACTAGCGAATGTTTGCCTGTCAATCGTAAAATTGCCGTACCAAACATACTCAAAGCGGCGCGTAAGCAAGCCGAATAGCTGTTTTTGATCGGGGTTTGTTAATTCAAAAACATAAGCCGAATTGGTTTTATCAATTTGCCATTGTATCAAATTTTTATCGCTTAATTGCTTTAAGCTTTTTAAGTACAATAAACGCACAGCAATCCGATAGTTGTGCTGTGCGATAGCGTTTTCAATTTCGGCGTCAAAATTTATTTCATGAATATTTTCAAGCGTCTCCGTGTACGGAACCGATGTTTTTTCAGCTTCGCCCGCTATCAGTTTAACCAGGTCGATACCGAGGGATTTAAATATGACATAAGCTAAAAACAATGCCGAAACGGTTAATAAAAAATATTGTAAATACGCACTGTATCTCGCGTCGGCCACCCACCCGAACAACGTACGCCATACCCAGTGCCAAAAACGCGCCCATAAAGATTCCCCCTTGTTAACCCCAACGCCGTTATAATCAAAATCTTTATCTGCTTTGTAATGCTGAAGCGCTTTTGCATAAAATTTTTTGACGCGGATATTTGAACTATCGATACGCGTTTTAGCAGGAACGTTTTTTAGCGGCGCAAAGGCGTTGCCAGGCAACCACATTAGCAGCATACACCCTAAACAAACCGCGGTTAATAACTTAGGCATCGGCTTAATATTCCTCTGCAGTTTGGGTTGACCGGTCATCACTGTTTGTCCCTAACTGTGAAATACGGTCCAGTAAGCCGGTGCCATCCTTTTGCTCGGCAAGGGTCAGATAGCACAGGCATACCGCTATGGCCGGTAAGGCATAAGCAAGCAAAAGGATATTCCGGAGAATGCTAAAAAGAATAAGGAGCGGCAGCGTAAAACCTTTTAACGATAAGAATGTGCCACCAACGGTAATAAGAGTTATTGGTATGCCTACAACTGAACTGGCGACCGATACAATTAGCGACATGATAAAAATAACACCAAAAACCAGCCACCAATTACTTTTAATTAACCTGAAACTTTTGTTAAACGCATAACCGAACGATGTATTTTCGACAACAATGACCGGTATAACCAGGTACATAATGGGCATTAAATAAATTCCCGGGATTAAGCAGAGGACCAATCCGATCGCCATTAAAAAAAATATAATGATCCCCGCGCCAAGAACCCTGAAAAAATAGTACCTGAAATATCCCCATACCTCGGCTAAAGTGGGTGTTTGATTGTTTTTTTGGATGTAAACTGAAATATAACACAAGGTAACCAGGTGAATGAATGCTTGCGTCAGTATCACAATAAATACGTTTACCAGGGCACTGACAACAAACCCCAAAGGTTGTGTACCGGCATTATACCGGTTTACATTGAACGTAAGCGGCGAGATCATATTCATATACGTGAATATCGCTGAAATGCTCCCTATAACGATAAAGAAACCGCAAATGATCAGCAGGGCGGTAAAAAGGGGTTTAAAATTTTCCTTTAAAAAAGTAAAAGAGTCGTTGATTATCTGTCCAAAATCCCTTACTCGTCTAAGTTCAATACGTTGTTTCATTAATAGCCAAATTAGGTGGGTTTAATTTTTTATCGAGATATGCGGGATAAAGTATCACATACCAAATAATAAATAATAAAGATGCAATTAAAACCGAAAGGCTTAGCCAAACGGGCATTTCCGTATGCCGGGTGCCAAAGCTTTCAATAAACGCTGCTGTTAAAAATACCGGTATCAGCCCGATCGCTATTTTCAGCCCGTCTTTTGCGCCGTTTTTGATCGACACAATGCGTTTGTAAGTTCTGGGAAAAAGCAAACTGTTGCCAAGTATCAGTCCAGCGCCGCCGGCTATGATAATAGCCGAAATCTCCAGCGTGCCGTGCAGCCATATTACCAGTACCGACTGCCACCCAACCCCCTTGCTGAAAAGATAGTATTGAAACGAGCCCATCATAATGCCATTATTCATCAGCTGGTAAATACTTCCCACTGAAAAAATTATACCCATTACAAAGACCACGAGCTCTACTTTGATATTATTGGCCGCGATAGCCAAAAACATTAAAGCCGGGCTTTCTTGTTTGTACACGCCAAAAGGATCTCCTTTTGCAATATTTTCGTTGGTCATATTCACATAGTCATTGCCAAGTACTAATCGTATAAAGGTGTTGTCATATTTAGCCGAAAGCGCCCCCATGAGGCTAAAAATGAGAAAAAATAAAAATGAATACAATAAAGGTTTCCGGTGTTTATAAAAAACCAGCGGCAATTCGTACTTCCAAAAGGTGATGAACCGGTTTGACTTCTCTTTTTTGTTTTTATAGATCGACTGGTGAAAAGACGCCGCCAGGCCGTTTAAATATTTAGTGGTGTTAGAGTTTGGATAAAATGTTTTGGCATAAGCCAGATCATCGGTGATGCTGATAAAAGATTCGGCCAGATCGTCGGGTCCTGCACCTTTTAAATTGTCATAATTTTTCCACCTTGTGGTATTTTGTTTTATGAACAGGGCCTCGCGCATTCGGTCAGGATTTTTTGTTTAAAATAATCACAAAATTTTAAACTGCAAGTATAATTTTAAATAACAAGTTTATATTTGTTTAAGATGGAGACAATTACTGTACACACTACACAAAACATCGATATCGACTATGAAATTGGGGGCCTGGGGGAAAGAATACTGGCGCGCTTGATCGACTATGGAATATTTGTTCCTTTCCTTTTCGCAGGCGCACTTTTGGTTGGGGGCTTTTCGGGTGCCGTGCTGGGTATTTACTATATTATATTACTTATACTATTCGCTTTTTACGATCTATTGTGCGAGGTTTTCTTTAACGGCCAAAGCCTGGGGAAACGGGTGATGAAAATAAGGGTGATAAGCCTGGATGGCGCGCGACCCAAGTTCAGCCAGTACCTTTTACGGTGGTTGTTCAGGCTGGTCGATTTTATTTTCACTGGCGGAGCAGGAGCGCTAATTACAGCGGTAATGACCGAAAACGGCCAGCGAATAGGTGATGTGGTTGCCGGGACAGCCATGATAAAAACCATCCCCCGCACAAAAATGAATAACCTGGTGTTCGCCGGGGTTGAGGATGCCTATCAGCCCTTATTTATACAGGCAAACCAATTAACCGACAAAGACATTGGCCTGATACACGAAGTGATTGAAAATTATTTTAAAACCGGCAGTAACATAGTTGTTTTCAAAACTGCCGAGCGTATAAAAGAACTTCTGTCGGTTGCACCGCCACCCCAAATGAACAACCTCGTGTTTTTGCAGACCATTGTAAAAGATTATAGCCACATCGCTGCTAAAGCCGATGTTTTATACAATTCATAAAAATTTAACAGCTTAACGGTATAGCTGATCATTATAAGCGCTCCAATTACAACAAACAAAGTTTTTTTTATCGTGTGTTTCGGAGTATCCAGGTTAAACCAGCTATCCGCAAAACCATAACTGAAAAACAGGAGCAGGGGAATAGCGGCCGGATAAAGTTGAAGGCTTTTATGAAGATTACCTTGTATAAGCGCAATAACCGACCGCTGGAATCCACACCCGGGGCAATCGATACCTGTGAGGTATTTAAAAGGGCAGGGCAGCAAATGATTTTGCAGCCAGCGGCTAGACGCCAGCCGGCTGCAAAATACCACGGTGGCTATTTTCAGCGGCATTAAACCTGCGGCGGCTTAGGGTTATTCGGATCTTGATAATTATTGGGGTTATAGGGATTATTCGGATTAAAAGGGTCGTTGTAGTTGCGTGCGCGGGCTTCTTCAGCTGAGGGTCCAAGATATTGATAGCTCCCAAAGCCCAGGATCGGGTAAAAAACAAAGCCGAGTAATATTAAGCCTACTGTAAAGCCCTCGCTTTGCCCGAAGCTTTTACTTAGCAGGTTGATGGTCCATATCATAAAAACGATGTTTACACAGGGTATAAAAAATAAGAATACCCACCAGATAGGCTTGCCGACAATTTCCAGCATCACGATCCAGGTGTAAACGGGAATAAGAGCTGCCCAACCGGGTTTGCCGGCTTTTTCATAAATTTTCCATTTGCCCACAAGAGTGATGACCGCCATCACGATTAGCGGAATTAAAATAGCGCCGAGGATGGCCAACACCGCCTGGATGCTACCGGATGAGTTTGGGTCGAGATCGTAATTTTGCATTGTGTTTAAGGTTTAAATTTTTAAGGGATTGAATATTTAAATATAAAAATAATTTAAAGTTTAATGCGTGAAATTTATTCGAAAATGGATAATGGCTTATTATTGTAATTTTGACCGATGCAAAGAGAACAGATATCGGTATTCGACATGTTCAAGATCGGCATAGGCCCCTCAAGCTCGCATACGCTCGGGCCGTGGCGCGCTGCGCAGCAATTTGTTCAGTCGCTCGAGATCAGCGATGCGCTATCGAACGTGGAGCAAATAAAGATATTATTGTATGGCTCGCTTGCTAAAACCGGCAGGGGGCACGGCACAGATATCGCAATTTTACTCGGATTAAGCGGCGACGACCCGGTAACGTTTAAGGTAGACCAGGTTGGGCCGAAAACCCAGGAAATTTATACCTCACACAAATTACTGCTCGCGGGTAAAAAGGAGGTCCATTTTTCCGCGGACGAGGATATGCTCTTCCTGTTTAACGAGAGCCTTCCATATCATCCCAACGCCGTTACTTTCCAGGCGTTTTTAAATGATGGCACCGCGGTATCTGAAACGTATTATTCTATCGGCGGCGGCTTTGTTGTAAAAGAAGGTGGGCAGAGCCAGGCAAAAACCGAAGTAGATCTGCCCTTCCCGATCGATACAGCGAACAATCTGCTCCACTGGTGCATAAAAACCGGCCTCAAAATATCAGAGGTCGTGATGGAAAATGAGCTCGCCTGGCGAGGTGAGCAGGAAACCCGGTCTGGTGTGCTGAATATTTTTAATGCGCTGAAGGAATGTATGTACCGCGGCTGCCATACATCGGGCTCATTGCCGGGAGGGCTGAATGTATCGCGCCGGGCGGCCAAACTCAATGCCAGGCTGATCGGCGACCTGGCCTATAATAATTATGAAGAATGGATAGCTGTAATACGCGAAACCGGCAACGGCTTTCAGAATACATTGGATTGGGTAAGCTGCTTCGCGCTGGCTGTAAATGAGGAAAACGCCTCTTTTGGCCGGGTTGTAACAGCGCCAACCAACGGAGCCGCAGGCGTAATACCGGCGGTATTGCAGTATTATATTGTATTTTGCGATGGCTACTCCGATGAGCGTATCATACAGTTTCTGTTAACGGCATCCGAGATCGGCAGCATATTTAAAAAGGGCGCAACCATCTCGGCGGCGATGGGCGGCTGCCAGGCCGAGATCGGCGTATCTTCGGCTATGGCGGCAGCGGCGTTAACAGAATGCCTGGGCGGTACGCAACGCCAGGTATTGATGGCGGCCGAAATAGCTATGGAGCACCACCTGGGCATGACCTGCGATCCGATTGGCGGGCTGGTGCAAGTGCCCTGCATCGAACGTAACACCATGGGCGCTATCAAAGCGATAACTGCATCACAGCTTGCATTGCAAACCAATCCCGATAACGCGAAAGTAAGCCTGGATGCCGTGGTAAAAACCATGTGGCAAACCGCGCTGGATATGAATTCGAAATACAAAGAAACCGCCGATGGCGGCCTTGCTGTCAATATCCCGCTGAGCCTGCCGGAATGTTGACGACCGCGTATCATTTACTAGTTCTTTTTGTTTCAAAAAAACTTAACCACCCTCTTTGCGTAGCAGAGAGGGTCGACGAGCACAGCGGAGTCGGGATGAGTGATATACGAGCGACAATAGATTACACCCTAAATATTATGCACGCATAGTTATTTTTGGTTAATTTTGCGTAATACCAATTTCGCCTCCCCATGGAAAGCATCTCTCCCTACCAATCCAAATACAAGATCCGCTTTGTAACCGCCGCATCCCTGTTCGACGGGCACGATGCGACTATTAACATCATGCGCCGTATTTTGCAGTCGTCAGGAGCGGAGGTCATTCATTTGGGGCATAACCGTTCGGTTGACGAGGTGGTGAATTGCGCCATCCAGGAAGATGTACAGGGAATTGCGTTGACGTCATACCAGGGCGGGCACATGGAATACTTTAAGTACATGTACGACCTGCTGAAGGAGCGCGGCGCGGGGCATATTAAAATATTTGGCGGCGGCGGCGGTGTTTTTTTGCCCAACGAGATCAAAGAGCTCCAGGCTTACGGCATAACCCGCATCTATTCGCCCGACGATGGCCGCACCATGGGTTTGCAGGGCATGATCAACGACATGCTGGAGAAATGCGATTTCCAGAACAAGATAAAACTGAACGGCGAGCTGAAGCACCTGCCGCAAAAGGACATAAAATCAATTGCCACGGCCATAAGCGTGGTTGAGAACTATCCAAAAGAAGCGGATAATTTTTTATCCGAAGTTCATAAGCTCATCAATAAAAGCCATACGCCTGTTTTGGGGATAACCGGTACGGGCGGCTCGGGAAAATCATCGCTGGTGGACGAGATCGTACGCCGTTTTTTGGCGGAGACCGATAAAACAATCGCGATCATCTCGGTCGACCCGTCCAAGCGTAAAACCGGTGGTGCTTTGCTGGGCGACCGTATCCGCATGAATGCGATCAACAGCCCGCGGGTTTATATGCGTTCGCTGGCAACCCGCCAGGCCAACCTGGCCCTTTCAAAGCATGTACAGGAAAGCATTGACATCTGCAAAGCTGCGGGATATGACCTGATCATCGTAGAAACATCGGGCATCGGCCAGTCGGATACGATGATCACCGACTATTGCGATCTTTCATTATACGTAATGACGCCGGAGTTTGGCGCCGCAACCCAACTGGAAAAGATCGATATGCTCGATTTTGCCGATATGGTAGCGCTCAACAAGTTCGATAAGCGCGGCGCGTTGGACGCCATCAGGGACGTTCGCAAGCAGTATAAGCGCAACCACAAGCTGTTTGATGCCAAAGATGAGGACATCCCCGTGTACGGGACGATGGCATCGCAGTTCAACGATCCGGGGATGAATACGCTGTTTACGGCGCTCATTAAAATGATCAATGCCAAAACGGGAGTTGACTTTGTAGAGGATAATACCCAAAGGTTGAGAGCGAAAGGTGAAGAATCGGAAAAGATATATATCATCCCGCCTGACCGGACCCGGTATCTGGCCGAGATCGTCGAAAGTAACGTGTCGTATGCAAAATGGGTAAGCGAGCAGTGCAAAATAGCGCAGCAAATGTTCCAGGTAAATGGGGTTACGGAATTGTTGGAAAACCGCGCGGCAGAGACGCAAAATGTTGCGTCTCTGCAGGAAATCTATCAGCATCTTGAAGATCACCTTCACCCCGAATGCAAGCGCCTGCTTAAGCAATGGCCCGAAACGGTGAAGCAGTATACCGCCGAAAATTTCATTTATAAAGTCAGGAATAAGGAGATAAAGCAGCCGCTTTATTATACTTCATTATCGCAGCTGCGTATTCCTAAGATAGCCCTACCCAAATACGAGGCATGGGGCGATATTTTACGCTGGCTGCTAACCGAAAATCTTCCCGGGGAATTCCCTTACGCTGCCGGTGTTTTCCCGCTTAAGCGGGAAGGCGAGGACCCCACACGCATGTTTGCCGGCGAGGGCGGCCCCGAACGCACCAACAAGCGTTTCCATTATGTTTCGCTGGGTCAGCCCGCACACCGATTGTCGACCGCGTTCGATTCGGTGACCCTTTACGGGGAGGATCCGCATACGCGCCCCGATATATATGGTAAAATTGGCAATTCCGGTGTAAGCATCGCTACATTGGATGACGCCAAAAAGCTGTATTCCGGGTTCGATCTTTGTCACGCCTCTACTTCTGTATCCATGACCATCAATGGCCCCGCGCCGATGCTGCTTGGCTTTTTCATGAATGCGGCCATCGATCAGCAATGCGAAAAATATATCACCGAGCATAAGCTGGAGCATTTGGTTGAGGCAAAGTTTAAGGAACTGTATGATGATAAGGAATTAGCACGGCCGAAATACCAGGGCCTCACCCCGGCCCTCTCCAAAGGAGAGGGGGGGGCCGACGCGCAGCGCCGTTTTAATGAAAATAATACAAGCCTCACCCCAGCCCTCTCCAAAGGAGAGGGGGTAGCAGCCGCACAAGGCCAGGAGGTTAGGAATTTTGGGTATGAAACCGCCGATTCAAAAATTTGGGAATTATTAAAAGCTAATTCACAGGAAAACAGGCAAAACCCTACAGAAGCTGAGAATATTTTATGGCAATTGTTGAGAAATAATCAAACAGGTTATAAAATCAGGAGACAACATGCAATTAACGGTTATATTGCTGATTTTGTGTGTTTAGGTAGGGGTTTGGTTATCGAAGTTGATGGCCGATATCACATTGCCACGAAAGAAGAAGACGAGGTACGAACTAAAGTATTAAACGACGAAGGATTCGATGTTATCCGTTTTTCAAATGATCAAATAATAAGTGACGATCAAAAAGTAGTGCGGACCATTAAAGATGCATTGGATAGACAGCCGGAAAGGAAAGTCCTCTCCTTTGGAGAGGATTTAGGTGAGGCTAAAGGGGTGGTGCATCAGTCTGAAAAAGGCACATTAAACGAAGAAGATCAAAAAGTCCTCTCTCCCGATAGCTATCGCGATGGAGAGGATGAGGGAGGGCTTCGCCGTTTAGGTGAGGCTAATGGGGCTACTCTCCCCCCCGGCAATAACGGTCTCGGCCTGATGCTGCTGGGCCTTACCGGCGACCAGGTGCTGCCTGCCGATGTGTATCAGCAAATTAAAGCGAAGGCGCTTTCGAGCGTTCGCGGTACCGTGCAGGCCGATATTTTAAAAGAGGACCAGGCGCAGAATACGTGCATCTTTTCAACCGAGTTCGCGCTCCGGATGATGGGCGATATACAGCAGTATTTTATCGATAAAAAAGTACAAAACTTCTATTCGGTTTCCATCTCCGGTTATCATATTGCCGAAGCGGGCGCCAACCCGGTAACACAGCTTGCCTTCACCCTTTCAAATGGCTTTACGTTTGTTGAGTATTACCTGAGCCGGGGCATGCATATCGACGATTTCGCGCCAAACCTGTCGTTCTTTTTCTCAAACGGCATCGACCCGGAATATTCGGTGATCGGCCGGGTGGCAAGGCGTATCTGGGCCAAGGCGGTTAAAAATAAATACAAAGGGAACGACCGTTCGCAAAAGCTGAAATATCATATCCAAACCAGCGGGCGCTCACTGCATGCGCAGGAAATCGATTTTAACGATATCCGTACCACGCTGCAGGCGCTGTACGCCATCTATGATAACTGCAACTCGCTGCATACCAATGCGTACGATGAAGCAATCACCACACCCACCGAAGAGTCGGTGCGCAGGGCGATGGCCATCCAGCTGATCATCAATCGCGAACTGGGTCTGGCAAAAAATGAGAACCCGCTGCAGGGCTCGTTTATTATCGAGGAGCTTACTGATTTAGTAGAGGAAGCTGTGCTGGCCGAATTTAAAGCCATCAACGACCGCGGCGGCGTATTGGGCGCCATGGAAACCATGTACCAGCGCAGCAAGATACAGGAAGAATCATTATACTACGAAACACTCAAGCATACCGGTGAATACCCGATCGTCGGGGTGAATACTTTCCTCAATAAAAAAGGCTCGCCGACCATTGTACCATCGGAAGTGATCCGGGCGACCGAAGAAGAAAAACAATTCCAGATAGCCGCGCTGCACGAATTTCAGCATCGCAACGAGGCCATCGTACCACAATTATTGAAAAACCTGCAGCATACCGCTGTTGCCGGGCAAAATATTTTTGAAAGCCTGATGGAAGCCTGCAAGTATTGCTCGCTCGGGCAAATATCACATGCCCTATACGAGGTGGGCGGGCAGTACCGGAGGAATATGTAGCGCTTGGAGATTAGAGGTTAGTGATCGGAGATTAGGTTGGAAATGTGCTTTTAATCCGTAACTTGATCCGGTGGTTATCAATAAAAAAATAGCGCTGGCATTATTAATTACCAATGCAATATTTCTTATTTACAGTATTATCCTGTTTTTTTATTTTCATCATACCATATTACCCGATTTTAATAAACCGGAACCCACCAGCCCATCGCCAGATTCAGTTTGGTTTATTTTTGTAGTTTTTTTAAATGTAGCGCTTTATATAGGGCTGTTTTGGGTACTCGGAGCATTTAAAGAGCACGTTTTGATAAGGGGCGCAATGCTTATCATAATTTTTTTGAAAATTCCGGCGTTAATGAGTGTTCATTTGGACTATTTTCAACCAATTTCGTTACCGATGTTATTTCAGAGGGTAATAGTATTACTTGCGTGCATTGGGGTCGTAATGTTGCTAGTGTTGCTCCTGGTGCGAAATAAAATGATAAGAAAATATTTCAGATGGTTTGTAGGCCTGATGTTAATCGCATTGGTTTTGCCCTTGCTTGGAGGGCATGTTTATAACAATTTTGGTAGTCGCTGGCTATTGATAAACAGATTTTTGCTAATATGGCTGTCTTTTATACCAACATTATTGCTCTTTATGAAAGTTTATAGCCTATCGAGACAGAGTCCTTTGATAGTACAGCAATGATGGTGTTCAAGCCAACTATCAACCTAAAATGCTAATAGGCGCTTCCCTAATCTCTAGTCTCCAGTCGCTAATCTCATTTACTTCTCCTTCGGCACAAACTCATTCATTACCGCTTCCCTGATCAATGCCGGCGGCAATATGCCCTGCGAGAGGATAAAATCGTGAAAATGCTGCTGGTTAAATTTGGCGCCTAAAGCGGCCTCGGCATCCCTGCGCAACCCGAGCATTTTTGAATAGCCGTAATAATAACTATTCGCCTGGCCGGGCGCCCTCAAAGTATAGCGTTCCACTTCCTCTTTGGCAAATGCGTGTGATTGTACTACATCGGTCATTAGCAGGTCGAGCGCTTGCTGCGGGGTTATGGTACCGGCCTGCAATTCGGGATCCAGGAATGCCCGCGCGGCGCGCAGCAAGCGGTAATCAAGCGAGACCAGCTGTCCTTCCAACGGCATATAGGGGCGCGTAATGTATTCGGCATACAAGCCCCAGCCTTCTACATTGGTAGAGTTGAAGGCATATAAAGCGCGTGCTTGCGACACGCCTTCTTCAACCATTTTGTCGAACTGAAGCTCGTGGCCTGGCCGGGCCTCGTGCGCGATGATGGTCCAGGATGCCGCGTCGAAGGTAAAGTCGTCGTATTTGTCCACCTTTTCGCCGGGGGCGGGGGGCATATTTAACGGCAGCACAAAAACGCCCCGCTGACCGGTATTGTGTAAAAACGGCGGTGGCACCATGTGGGGGGCCGGCTGCTGGGCGGTTTCGGCCTCGCTGGCAAGGCGGATAATAGCCGGCCTGTTTGGCAGGGTTACCAGGTGATGCTCCCGGATAATGGCCTCTATATCGGTGAGGTGCCTGCGGTATACCGGCATGATCGAGTCGCCGATGATCTGGTCCTTTTTCAGGTATTTGATCACTTCCCGGTAATCCGGCGAAGGCAGGTTATATTTTTTCGCAATCTGCGCCGCAATAGGCTTCATTTGGTTTTGTATATCGGTAAATGCAGCGTGGGCTATTTTGGCCATCTCCGCTGGTGTAATGTCGATGCCGTAGCCTTCCAGCGCAAGCTTATACGCTTCGGGCGGCAGCCTGAAGTCTGTCCGGGCCTTTGGCAAAACAGTCGCTTTAACCCAGGCATCATAATCTTCCAGCTGCTTTTTGATCGCGGCATAGGCCGATTCCCAGCCGGTAATATTATATTTTTTAAACAGCTCTTCAATTCCGCCGATAATACTGGCGTTATGCGCGAGCGTCACCTCCATCTGCTGTTTGGACGGATAGATCATCCCGGTTTTTGCAATTTGCAACAGGGTGCGGTCCTTTAAAATTTCGGCAATCGGGCGATATCCTTTTTGAAGTCCGGCATATTTGCGCAGGCGGATCACGGCCGAAGCCCGGCGCCCGGCCGGGGTTTGATCGTCGAGCAATGGCTGCAACCCGCCGTAAACCACACCCGCCGCATTGATAAACGGCACCTCGCGGTTTTGGCCAAAATCCCCCCGTCTGAAACCAAGCTCGGTTTGGTGTATCAAAATCTCAAGGTCCTGCTTAACCGCCGCATCGGTTTCCTTTTGCCGGGCTTGCTTTAGTTCATTCAGCATATGCTCCCTGTCACGCCGCTCCGCCTTCATATTGGCAAGCGTAGGCACGGAAACGAGCGTATCATAATAGGCCAGCCCCTGGTTAGAGCCAAACTCCGGCGAATATTTTTCATCGATATCGATCAGCAATTTGGTATAGCCGTTGGATCGGGTTACCCATTCTTTGCTCTTAACGGTTTGCGTGTGGCCCGCGAAGGGGGTAATTATGATAAACGCGGCAACGAGTGACGCGAAGGCTTTGTTGAGACTGGTCATATAGGATTTTCTATTCTATAAAAGTATAGGAAAATATTTTTAAACCAAATTTTGACAGGCTAATGAAAACTTACGAAGTCTCAAAGACTTCGTAAGTTTGTTACTGGATATGCAAACAGATACCATCGAAGATCAAACATTTACCAAAATCACCGCCGAATCGCTCACCGCTAAAAAAAGCACTTTCGAAAATTGCCGGTTTATCAACTGCGACTTTTCGTACGCCGACTTTTCGAAGCAGGTTTTTACGGAGTGTAAATTCGAAGGCTGCAATCTATCGCTGGTTAATTTATCCGAAACCGGCTTGCAGGATGTCCGGTTTAAAGATTGCAAACTGAGCGGCGCCGACTTCAGTAAGAGCCAGGACTTTTTGTTTGCAGTGAGTTTTGAAAGCTGTATCCTGGATAACGCCATCTTTTATAAAAAAAAAAACAAAGGAGCCAGATTTCTCAATTGTTCGCTGGTGGAAATCGACTTTACCGAAGCCGACCTGACGGATGTCACATTTGACAATTGCAATTTGAACCGCGCTTTTTTTGACCGCACTATTTTAAAAAACGCCGACCTGGGCACTTCCTATAATTTCATCATCGATCCGGATAATAACGATATCAAAAAAGCAAAGTTTTCCGTACAGGGATTGCCGGGGTTGTTGGCGAAGTATGGGATCAGGATTGTTTGATTAAGCTTACTGTGTTCACCTGTGTCCACGTGTGCCGGGCGACATAGTAAGCCCATTCAATTTCTTATGCCTGCCGCCGCCCAAAATACGAGGTAGCCGGGTTGGCTTTTGCTGATCCGGATGCTTTTGAGCTTCCATGCCGGGTTAGGCGTAATTTTCAGCAGGTCGATGTTGTGGTGATCTTTTTCGGTCATATTGTTTTTGTTTCCCCATTTGGCCAGGTCGTGAGCGAGGTACGAAAAGTCAGGGTCATCCGGCTTGATGTCCTGGTAATAATCCGGTACCACAAAAGCAGTTGTCGTGGCATCCTGCTCATATTCAAGCTTAACGCGGATAGCCGACGGTCCCTCCGCGCTGGTGAGCGCAAGAAAGATGGACGAATATTTGCCTCTTGGGACGTTAAATTCAACTTCCCCGGCACCCGTGATTGCGCAGGCCTGGTTACGGTTGGAACCGCTGTTTGAATAATGCAGCTTTATTTTCGGGTGGAAGTCATTTTCTGCAAATAAAGGATCGTCCGGCAGAGCATGCGGGTTATTGTCGCCGTTAAATAAGGCGGCTGACCGGGTTAGATAGCCATCGCCAAGGCCGTTGCCGTCGATCCCTTTTGTCCATGATACTAACCGGTTGTTATTCAACACTGTTACCGGGCGCGCGTTCAATATTTTATCGATGTTGAACTGAATTACCCGCCGGTGCTGCGCTTTTGCACCGGTGAAACCGAAAATCAAAAAAATAGAAATGATTAATGATCTCATTGACCCTATAAAATTTTAAACATTGCTAACGTTATTTAAGCTGCAGTAAACCCCGGTTACATGGGGATGTATTCCAACGATCTAAATAAAGCCAATTTTTCAGTTAAATAATTAACATACAATATTCACAATTTGTTAATAACTTTGGTGGTAGAAAGTGGTAAAATATGGTAAAAGTAATCTACTTTTACAGTACGAAACTGCCAAAGTTCCTAAAATGACCTATTTAACCGGAGAATTTGAATGTAAGCTGGATGCGAAAGGACGCATGATGATTCCGGCTGGACTGAAGAAAAAGCTCCCGGAAGCTGACAGTGAGGGCCTTGTCATCAATCGCGGCTTTAAAAAATACCTGGTGATCTATACCAAAAAGGAATGGGACAAAAAGCTCGACGAACTTGGCAGGCTTAATCAATACGAAAATAAGAACATCGAATTTATCCGGTATTTCACACGCGGCGCAACCGAGCTTACGCTTGACGCGACTGGACGGGTGAACCTGCCGAAACTATTGCTGGATTATGCCGGCATAGGCAGCGAGGTGGTGCTTACCTGCCAGATCAACAAAATAGAAGTTTGGGATAAGGCTGACCACGAAGCCATGATCGAAAGCGAGCCCGAAAACTTCGCCGCGCTTGCCGAAGAAGTTATGGGCGGCAAAAGGAGGGAAGCGTATGAGTGATTATCATACCCCGGTTATGCTGAAGGAGTGTATTGGAGGGTTGGATATCCACCCCGATGGTACTTACGTTGATGTAACGTTTGGCGGTGGCGGCCACTCGCGCGAAATATTGAAGCGCTTAAATGAGGAAGGTAAATTATTGGCCTTTGACCAGGACGCCGATGCCCGGCAAAATATCATAGACGATGAGCGGTTTATTTTTATCGATCAGAATTTTCGCTATCTCAAAAACTTCTGCCGTTTGCATAACGCTATCCCGGTCGACGGGATATTGGCCGACCTCGGCGTTTCATCCTACCAGTTTGACCAGGCCGAACGTGGTTTTTCCATACGGTTCGACGCAGAGCTGGATATGCGGATGGACCAGTCGGCTACGCTGACTGCCAAAGAGGTGGTGAATAACTATTCCGAAGCTGATCTGCACCGGATATTCGGGATGTACGGCGAGATACAAAATGCAAAGTCGCTTGCGAATACCATCGTCACAGCTCGATTAAGCGCACCCATCGTTACCGTGGCCGATTTAAAGAATGTGATCGCCCCGCGCATTCCGCGCGGAAAGGAAAATAAGTACCTGGCGCAGGTTTTCCAGGCATTAAGAATCGAGGTAAACCAGGAACTGGAGGCATTAAAGGATTTCCTGATCCAGTCGGCAGCCGTGTTGAACACGGGGGGCAGGTTGGTGGTGATGTCGTATCATTCGCTGGAAGACAGGCTGGTAAAAAATTTCATCGCCAAAGGCAAATTCAGCGGCGAGGTGGAAAAGGATCTGTACGGAAACGACAACAAACCCTTTGAACCTGTAAGCCGGGGCGCTATAACGGCCTCGCCTGACGAGATCAGTAAAAATAACAGGGCACGAAGCGCAAAATTAAGGATAGCGGTAAAAAAATGACAAACAGGCTGCGTACACAAATAGACGAAGAGGAAGCCGAAAGAAAGCTGGTGGTGGAGGAAAAACCCATAAAAGATATCCCCGACAACTTTTTGAGCCAGTTTTTCGCAAAAAAATTCAATGCCGAAACAGCTACCGGCGCGTTGCCCTTTATATTATTCCTGGCCTTTTTAGGAATGGTGTACATAGGCAACAGGCACCTCGCCGAAAAAAACATCCGCGACATTGATAAAATAACCAAAGAAGTAAAAGAGATGAGTTGGGATTATAAAGCCACCAAAGCCGAGCTTGCCTATAAGAGCACACTAACCGAAGTGGCCAAGCGGGCAGACACGCTCGGCGTTAAAGAGTCCATTCAGCCGCCGCAAAAACTAAGTGCAGAGGGGGTGACCGATGAGCATTAGAACTAATATCCTCATCAGGGTTTACCTGGCGTTTGGGCTGGTGCTGTTGTTTGCTGCAGCCGTGGTGATACAGTTGTGCCGGGTGCAGCTGGTACAGGGGAAAAAATGGAAGGCCATGGCTTCGTCGCTTTCCACGCAGTATCAAACCGTCGAGGCGGCACGCGGCAATATTTTTTCCGTGGATATGAACCTCCTGGCCACGTCCATGCCGGAATATGAGCTGCATATGGATATGCTTGCGGCCGGTATAAACGACGACCGCACCTTTGACGAAAAGGTGGATTCGCTCGCCTTAAAGCTTTCCCAGCTATATCCCGATAAAACCGAAAGTGAATATTCACGAATGTTGCGCGAAGCGCGTAAGGATGGTTCGCGTTACCAGCTCATCAGGCGGAAGGTGACCTACCAGGAATTAAAGCAGATCAGGAAGTTCCCTATCTTCAACATGGGCAAATACAAAGGCGGGTTGATCGTGGTTGAGCAAAACAAACGCATACTGCCTTTCCGGTCGCTTGCCGCCCGGACGATCGGCTATAAAAACGAGAATGTAAAAAACGCCGTTGGCCTTGAAGGTGCATACGCCAGCTATATCAATGGCGAGAGCGGCAAACGCCTGATGGAGCGCATCGCAGGCGGAACGTGGATGCCGGTTAACAATGGCGAGGAGGAAATAGCGCCAAAAGACGGTGCTGATATCATTTCGACCATCGATGTGAATTACCAGGATGTAGCCCAGGATGCGTTAAAAAAACAGCTGATAAAAACACAGGCCGATCATGGCTGCGTGGTGCTGATGGAAGTGGCCACCGGCGAGATCAGGGCGATTGTCAATTTAACCCGCACCAAGGATGGCGATTACAAGGAAAAATTAAATTATGCCATAAGCAACGCTGCCGATCCGGGATCAACCTTCAAACTGGCCACTTATATGACGTTGTTTGATCAGCACAAGATCGATACGAACACCGTCATAAACGCCGAGGGTGGCAGATATAAGTTTCCCAAGGGCCCAACCATTACAGATGCTGAACACGACAACTATGAAATGACCGCCAAACGCGCGTTTGAAGAATCGTCGAACGTGGCGGCCGCAAAATTTGTATATCAGCACTATAACAATGATCCCGCTGAATTTACGGATAAGCTGTATAGCTATCATTTGAATGAACCGCTTGGCCTTCAAATTCCGGGCGAAGGTATCCCGGTTGTTAAAAACCCAAAAAGCCGCTCCTGGAATAAATATTACACCCTTCCCGAAATGGCCTATGGCTACGAGATGAAGATAACGCCGCTGCAAATGCTTACCTTTTATAACTCGGTGGCAAATAACGGCAAAATGATAGCCCCCATCTTTGTTAAGGAAATACGCAGGCTGGGCAACACGGTGGAGCAGTTTCATGCGAGGGTGATCAATGAAAAAGTGTGCTCGGATGCTACACTTGGTAAAATGAGAAGCCTGCTGGAAGGCGTGGTGAACGAAGGCACGGGTAAAAACGTCATTAAAAACCCGTTATATACTGCTGCGGGGAAAACCGGTACAGCGCAGATAGCCAATGGTTCGGCCGGTTACGGCGTCCAAAAAACTTACCAGGCCTCGTTTTGCGGGTATTTTCCGGCTAACCATCCAAAGTACGCCATGATCGTCGTGATCAATCATCCTACACAGGGTTCCTATCTTGCCGCCGTGGTTGCTGGTCCTGTTTTTAGGGAGATAGCGGACCGGGTTTATTCGAGCGATCTCGATATAAACCAGGCGGCGCCAGTACATTATGTAGGCAATACCAATATGCCGCAGGTAAAAAAGGGGAACCCGAAAGCATTAAAACAGGTATATAATAAATTGGGTATTAAGCCGCTGTACGCTTCCAACAACGCAGTTGCCAGCGGTGTTGATACAACGAATGGCATCGCCTTTGAGGACGTTACCTATAAAAGTGGCGTGGTACCTGCGGTTATCGGGATGGGGCTGAGCGATGCCTTGTATATGCTCGGAAATGCCGGTTATAAAGTGGCGGTACGTGGCAGCGGCACCGTGGTCAGTCAATCCGTAACAGGCGGAAGTTTAATACCAAAGGGCTCAAAAATAACAATTGAACTGCAATGAAATACTTAAGCGACATTATAGAAGGGCTTGCATTTACTGAACTCCAGGGAAGTGCCGATATGGAGATAACCACGGTCGTATTTGATTCGCGCAAGGTAGTTCCCGGGTGTATGTTTGTTGCTATTAAGGGTACCCTGTCCGACGGCCATGATTATATTCAGCAGGCCGTTCAAGACGGCGCTGTCGCTGTTATTTGCGAAGATTTGCCGGCGCATGTAACCGGCGAGGTTGATTTTTTGATGGTGGCCGATTCGACCGTAGCGCTTGGCATCGTTTCAAACAATTTTTACGGCCATCCTTCCTCAAAATTGAAATTGGTGGGCGTTACCGGAACCAATGGCAAAACTACTATTGCAACACTGCTTTATAAGTTATTCCGCGACCTGGGGTATAAATGCGGCCTATTGTCTACCGTCGAAAATCAGATCAACGGCCAGGTTATAGCCGCTACGCATACCACGCCCGACCCGGTGGAATTGAACCGGCTGATGGACGAGATGGTTAACCAGGGCTGCGATTATTGCTTTATGGAGGTAAGCTCGCATGCCATTGCGCAGCACCGCATTGGCAGCTTAACGTTCGCGGGCGGTATCTTCTCCAATCTTACACACGATCACCTGGACTATCATAAGACCTTCGACAGCTACCTGAAAGCAAAAAAGGCATTTTTTGACGGATTGCCTTCCAATGCGTTTGCCTTAACCAATAACGACGATAAAAATGGCAGCGTGATGCTGCAAAATACAAAGGCGCACAAAAAAACATATGGCCTGAAAAGCATGGCCGATTACAGGGCCAAAATATTGGAAAATCAGTTTGAGGGCTTGTTATTGCAGATCGACAACGAGGAAGTTTGGTTTAAAATGGTCGGTACGTTCAATGCCTATAATTTATTGGCGGTGTACGCAACTGCTATGTTGTTGGACCAGGATAAGGCTAAAATATTAACCAGCTTAAGTAAGTTAACCGGCGCCAGGGGACGCTTTGATTATATCGTTTCGCCAAATAAAATTATCGGGGTCGTAGACTATGCCCATTCGCCTGACGCGGTTCAAAATATTTTAAGCACCATCCACGACATCCGTAAAGGGAACGAAAAAGTGATAACGGTACTCGGCTGCGGCGGCGACAGGGATAAAACGAAACGGCCGATAATGGCTAAAGCCGCCTGCGAGTGGAGCGACAAGGTGATCCTGACCTCCGACAATCCCCGCTCGGAAGATCCAGCGCAAATCATTAAGGATATGGAGGCCGGTGTGGATGCAGCCTTTAGGCGGCATGTGCTAAGCATTGCCGACCGCCGGGAGGCGATCAAAACGGCCTGCATGCTGGCGAAGCCGGGCGATATCGTGCTCGTGGCTGGCAAAGGGCACGAAAAATACCAGGAAATAAAAGGGATGAGAAATCATTTCGATGATATGGAAGAGTTGGTGGAGCAGTTTGGATTGTTAAAATAATGTGCGGATTTTAAATGTGTCCCGCATGTGCGGGATGCAGATGATTAATAAAAATAGCTATGAATGACAAACCAAATTTGATAGTTGATTTAACGTTTAACTTTTCATTGAAGATAATTTCATTTACCGAAATACTTGAATCAATGAAAAAGTTCAATATGGCAAACCAGCTTTTTAAAAGCGGGACATCAATTGGGGCGAACGTCCGTGAAGCGCAAGGAGCTGAAAGCAAGGCTGATTTTAAACATAAGTGTAAAGTAGCTTACAAGGAGGCCGAGGAAACGGAATATTGGTTATTGTTATGCAAGTATGCTGAAAGCTATCCCTTTGAGCAGGATATGCTTGATGACGTACAATCGATTATGAGAATACTTGGAAAAATTATTTCATCAACAAAATAACAAAGGGTAAGAATTTGCGATATGCAGTCATTTGCACATCTGCACATTTGAAATCCGCACATTAGTATGTTCTACTACCTGTTTAACTATTTAAACAAAAATTACAGCATCCCCGGGGCGGGGGTATTTCAGTATATCTCGTTCCGTATGGCCATGGCTGTAATTACCTCGCTGCTGGTAACAACGGTTTTTGGCCGCAGGCTGATCGATTATCTGCGTTTTAAACAGGTAGGCGAAACCGTAAGAAATTTAGGGCTGGAGGGCCAGATGCAAAAGGCCGGCACGCCTACCATGGGCGGTATCATCATCATACTGGGTATATTGATACCGACACTTTTGTTTGCCAAACTGAGTAATATCTACGTGATCATGATGCTGGTAACTACCATATGGCTGGGCGCTATCGGCTTTTTGGACGATTATATAAAAGTTTTCAGAAAGAATAAGGAAGGCCTGGCAGGCAAGTTCAAAATAATAGGACAGGTGGGACTGGCACTTTACATAGGCTTTACGATGTATGGGAATCCGGATATCATTATCCGGCAGGAGGTTAAGGCAAATAACCTTTCGGATGTTCCCGTACACTTCCATATGCGGGGCAATGTGCCTGTTTTAACACAGGATGTCCGTTCAACCAAAACCACCATGCCGTTTTATAAGAACAATGAGTTTGATTACGGCAAGGTATTAAAATTCATCGGCGCCAAAACCAACCATTACTCGCTGCTGGTTTTTATGTTTTTCGTGATCGTGATCATTACGGCGATCTCCAACGGCGCCAATATTACGGACGGTATCGATGGCCTGGCGACGGGCACGTCGGCTATTATAGGCGTTACCCTGGCCATTCTGGCCTATGTATCGGGTAACGAGATCATCGCCGATTACCTGAATATCATGTATATCCCTAATTCCGGCGAGCTGGTAATATTCGCAGGCGCGTTTGTGGGGGCGTGCGTAGGCTTTTTATGGTATAACGCGTATCCCGCCCAGGTATTTATGGGCGATACCGGCAGCCTGGCTATCGGCGGTATCATCGCCGTTTTTGCCATCATGATCCGCAAGGAATTAATGGTGCCGCTGCTATGCGGCATCTTCCTGATCGAAAACCTGTCGGTTATTATCCAGGTAGGGTGGTTTAAGTACACCCGCAAACGATTTGGAACAGGACGACGGGTGTTTTTATTAGCGCCGTTGCACCATCATTACCAAAAAAAAGGATTTCATGAATCAAAGATCGTAACCCGGTTTTGGATCATCGGCATCCTCCTGGCGATAATGACAATTGTAACGTTGAAGTTAAGGTAGAGGTTAAAGGTTAAAGGTTAAAGGTTAAAGGTTAAAGGTTAAAGGAAGATAAAAAGCAATATACAATATATCACGATCATAAACTACATAAGTGAACTCGAACCAAGATATATCATCTTACACTGCTCCCTCTCCTTTGGAGAGGGCCGGGGTGAGGCTTGCAATTCTTGGCGCCGGCGAAAGCGGCGTGGGGGCGGCATACCTTGCCAAACAACAGGGCTATGATGTTTTTGTATCCGATTTCGGCGCGATTGAAGCGAATTATAAAAAGCAATTGCAGGAATGGGGTATTCCGTTCGAAGAAAATAAACATACCGAGGAGGATATACTTAAGGCTGTTGAGGTAATTAAGAGCCCCGGTATACCCGATAAAGCGCCCATCGTAAAAAAAATTAAAGAGAAAAATATACCGGTCATCTCCGAAATTGAGTTTGCCGGGCGGTACACCGACGCAAAGATAATCGGTATCACCGGGTCGAATGGCAAAACCACCACTACCAGCCTTACTTATCATATTTTGAAAAGTGCCGGTTTAAATGTGGGTTTGGCCGGCAACATAGGCAAAAGCTTTGCCTACCAGGTAGCTACCGAAAAATTCGATTGGTATGTATTGGAGCTTAGCAGCTTTATGCTGGACGATATGTACCGGTTTAAAACCGATATAGCCATTCTGCTGAATATTACCCCCGACCACCTGGACCGCTATGAATATAAAATGGAAAACTACGTGGCGTCGAAATTCCGCATTACGCAAAATCAAACCGGGAACGACGCTTTTATATACTGCGCTGATGATGCGGAAACGATAAAAGGGATGGCCGGAATAAACTTCGCGGCCACGCTATACCCATTCTCGATTGAACAAAAAGTTGAACCGGGAGCCTATCTCGAAAAAGACAATATTGTCATAAACATACACCAACAACATTTTCAAATGTCGATTACCGAACTCGCCCTGCAGGGTAAGCACAACATTTACAACTCGATGGCATCGGGCATTGTAGCCAAATTGCTCGAATTACGCGACCCGTTAATACGGGAAAGCATGGGCAATTTTAAAAATATCGAGCACAGGCTGGAGTCTGTAGGCAAGATATCGGGCATTAGTTTCATCAACGACTCGAAGGCCACCAACGTAAACTCAACCTGGTATGCGCTGGAAAGCATGACGAGCGACGTGATCCTAATTCTTGGCGGTGTGGACAAGGGCAACGATTACTCGATGCTTAAAGACCTGGTGAGGCAAAAAGTTAAGGCCATCGTTTGCCTCGGTAAAGACAATAAGCGTATCCATGATGCTTTTGAAAATGTGGTGGATGTGATCGTAAATACCTATTCGGCCCAGGAGGCCGTGCAGGTATCCTATCACCTGGCAACCAAAGGCGACACCGTTTTACTTTCGCCGGCATGTGCCAGTTTCGACCTGTTTAAAAATTACGAAGACCGGGGACGGCAGTTTAAACAGGCGGTGAAAGAGTTGTAGATATACAGATGTGTCCCGCACGTGCGGGATGCGGATGTGCAGATAATAACATAATCGGTGTAATCAAGAAAAGCAAATCGGTGAAATCATAAGCAAATCGGTGAAATCACAAAATATATAATCGGTGTAATCACAAAATATGAATAATATACTCAATAAAACACGGGGCGATCGCTGGATATGGCTAATCGTTATACTGCTTTCAGTTATCTCGTTGCTGGCCGTGTACAGCGCCATCGGTACGCTGGCTTATAAGCGCGGCGTGGGCGCCGAATCAATTTTAATGAAGCACCTGGCCATGATTATTGCCGGTATCGGGCTCATGTATATTTTGCATAAGATCGATTACCGGTACTACCGCGGTGTATCGAAGCTGTTAATGATTGTTACCATCCCTTTGCTGTTGTATACGCTTGTGTTTGGGCACCATGTAAATGACGCCAGCAGATGGATATCCATACCGGGGATAGGTTTAAGCTTCCAAACATCCGATTTGGCGAAGCTTGCGCTGATCACCTACCTGGCACGAACGTTATCGCTTAAGCAGGAAAATATAAAAAATGTAAAACAGTCTTTTATACCCATCATGGGGGCGGTTTGCGTAGTCTTTGTACTTATTGCCTGGGCCAATCTTTCCACCGGGCTAATGCTGTTTGGCGTGAGTATCTTATTGCTTATCATGGGCCGCATAAGCGTTAAGCAGATAAGCGTGGTATGCCTTGCAGGCACTTTACTGTTGGCGGGCATCATGTTTTTAGGTCCGCGCCGGCATATGTATATCACCCGCATAACTACGTTCATACATCCCGAAAAGGCAAACGCTGATAAGGCGTTCCAGGGTATTCATGCCAAGATAGCTATTGCAACAGGCGGTGTATTTGGCAAGGGCGTTGGCCGGAGCGAGGAAATAAACTATTTACCCGAGGCATATTCGGACGAGATATACGCCATTATCGTTGAGGAATATGGCCTGGTGGGTGGTATTATACTCGTCGGCATTTATTTGTTTTTATTATACCGCTGCATTAAAATAGTAACAAGGGCGCCAAAAGCCTTCGGGGCATTGCTGGCGGCGGGGTTAAGTTTTAGCTTAACCATACAGGCGTTTGCCAATATGGCGGTGGCTGTGGGGCTTGGCCCGGTAACAGGTATTCCATTGCCGTTTGTTAGTATGGGCGGTACGTCCATCCTGTTTACCAGTATGGCGTTTGGTATTATATTGTCGGTTAGCCGGGATATTGAAGAACCCAAAAAAGTTATAGTTGGCGAAATAAGAGAAGTGGCATTGGCATAAGAAATTTCGGATTTCGGATTTTCGATTTCGAATTTAGGAAAGTTACTTAATCGGTGCAATCATAAATAGCAATCGGTGAAATCACAAAAAATATAATCGGTGCAATCATAAATAGCAATCGGTGAAATCACAAAAAATATAATCGGTGAGATCAAAAAGAATAATCATTAGCGGGGGCGGAACCGGGGGGCATATCTTCCCGGCTATTGCTATCGCCAATGCTTTAAAACAGCTTGATCCTAAAACAGAGCTGCTGTTTGTGGGTGCGAAAGGCCGCATGGAAATGGAAAAAGTCCCGGCGGCAGGTTATAAGATCATCGGGTTGGATATACAGGGAATACAGCGTAAATCGGTTTTGAAAAACCTGATGATCCCGGTTAAATTTTTTATGAGCGTTAGAAAGGCGTTCGGGATCATTAAAAATTTCAAACCGGATGCTATCGTCGGTGTAGGCGGCTATGCTTCGGGACCGTTGTTGTTTGCGGCGTCTATAAAACATATCCCGTATCTAATACAGGAACAAAACTCGTATGCGGGAATAACCAATAAATGGCTTGGGAAAAAAGCGAACCGGATTTGTGTGGCTTTTGATGGAATGGACAGATTTTTCCCGGCCGGACGCATCATAAAAACCGGCAACCCAATTAGAAAGGAATCTGTGGATATAGCCGGAAAACGTACGCAGGCGCTGGAATTTTTCCACCTGTCGGCATCAAAAAAGATCATTTTCGTAACCGGCGGCAGTTTGGGTGCGCGCACATTGAATAATAGCATGCTGGCCGGCATCGGCAAACTCATTGCCGCCGATGTGCAATTAATATGGCAAACCGGCAAATTCTATCATCAGGGAATCGTCGAAAAGATGGGCGAAGCTTATCACCAGAATATCAGGATAATGGAATTTATAAGCAGGATGGACCTGGCCTATGCTGCCGCAGATATCATTATTTCGCGGGCCGGTGCTGGTACCATAGCGGAATTGTGTGTTATAAAAAAACCGGTTATCCTGGTGCCCTCGCCAAATGTTGCGGAGGACCATCAAACTAAAAACGCGATGTCGTTGGTGGGTAAAGGCGCCGCGGTTTTGGTTAGCGATAACGATGCCGGGGCGAAATTGATAGACGAAGCGCTGCGGCTTATTGGCGATAGCGGTCTGCAGAAGAAATTAAGCGATAACATCGGCAAACTGGCCCTGCCGGATGCCGATGAGGTTATAGCGCGTGAGGTAATGAAATTAGCGAGTTAAAACTAAATGGAACTAAACAATATAAAGCGAATTTACCTGGTAGGAATAGGCGGTATCGGTATGAGCGGCCTGGCCCGTTATTTCCATCATGCCGGGCGCGTTGTTTGCGGGTATGATAAAACACCGACCGATCTCACTATCGCATTGAACAATGAAGGTATGCCGATCGTGTTTGATGACAATGTGGATTTGATACCGCCTGGTTTTCGCACCCCTGATGACGAAACCCTTATTATTTATACACCTGCTATACCAAAAGATTCGGCGATCTTAAATTTCTTTAAGAATGCCGGTTTTGAATTATTTAAAAGATCGCAGGTACTGGGGATAATCAGTAAAGGGATGTATACCGTAGCTGTGGCGGGTACGCATGGCAAAACCACCACATCGACAATGATCGCCCATATCCTGAAAGATTCCGGCACCGATTGTTCGGCTTTCCTAGGCGGCATATCGTCCAACTACCAAACCAATGTGCTGTACGGGAAAAATAACATCGTGGTGGTGGAGGCTGACGAATATGACCGCTCTTTCCTCACGCTGCATCCCGATATCGCTATCGTTACTTCGATGGATGCCGACCACCTGGATATTTACGGCGACCATGCCCACCTGACCGACTCGTTCAAACTGTTCGCTTCGCAGATAAAACCTGGGGGGATTCTTATTCATAAAAAAGGACTTCCACTGGAAACAGGCTTTACGTATGCCGTCGAAAAAGAAGCGGACGCGGCGGCCTCCAACATCCGCATTGAAAACGGCGATTTTTATTTCGACTTTAAAAACGATAAGACCGGGATTACCGGCATTAAAATGGGTATTGCCGGAACGCATAACATTGAAAATGCCGTGGCGGCTATCGAGGCGGCCCTTCTTTTAAAGGTGCCGCCGGGAGCTATTAAAAAGGCGCTGGGCTCGTTTTCGGGGGTAAAGCGCCGCTTTGAATATATCGTAAAAAACGATCGCCACATCTATATCGACGATTATGCGCATCACCCCGAAGAGTTGAAGGCCTGCATCAGGTCGGTAAAACGATTATACCCGGATAAAAAACTGACCACCATTTTTCAGCCGCACCTGTATACCCGCACCAGGGATTTTGCCGACGGGTTTGCTGAAGCGCTCGACCTTTCCGACGAGCTGATCATGCTGGATATTTATCCCGCCCGCGAGTTGCCGATAGAAGGGGTAAATGCAGGTATGATTTTAGCGCGGATGAAAATGTGGAATAAACGTAAATGTGGAAAACAAGAAGCTATTGACCTGGTAAAAAACGAAAAACCTGAGTTACTTTTAACCGTGGGCGCAGGCGATATAGACCAATTGGTAAAACCTTTAAAACAAGTGCTGCAAAATGTTTAAAAAACGTATTTGGCGATACCTGCTTATAAGTTTTGCATGGGCCCTGAGCCTTGGCGGGCTGGTAGTGCTGATGAGTTTCATCGAGGTGAAAAAATCCCAAGTGCTATGCAGAGAGGTAAAAGTTTACATACCCGGCAACCAGTATTTTATCGACCGGCAGGAGGTAGACAAAATAATACAGGCCAATAACCACCTTCTTGTTGGCCGGCGTATGGACAATATTAACATTTACGACCTGGAAAAAAGATTGCGCTCCAACCCCTTCATCGAGTTTGCCAAGGTATACGCCGATATGGACGGCGTTATTAACGTCGAGATCAGTCAGCGGCAGCCCGTTTTAAGAATAATAAACCGGTACGACCAGGATTTTTATGTAGATCAGCACGGGCTAAAAATACCGTTGTCGGCCAACTTTACAGCCAGGGTGCTCGCCGCAAACGGCTATATCGACGAGCTTTTTGCAAATCGTGTAGACACCCTGCAGACCCCGCTGGCCATGGAATTGTTTAAGGCCGCCAATTATATACGGAACGACTCGCTTTGGGATGCGCAGATTGCCGAGATCTACGTGAATAAGGATCGTGAAATTGAATTGATTCCGCGCGTTGGCAACAACCGCATATTGCTTGGAAACGCCGACTCGCTGGAAACAAAATTCCGCAACCTGCTGGTGTTTTATAAAAAAGCGCTTCCACAGGTTGGCTGGGATGCCTATAAAACGATCAATATAAAGTATGCCAACCAGGTGGTTGGGGTACGGAACGAAATATTAAAAACCGATTCGCTGAAGCCGAAAGCCGGTACAGATACGACAAAAGCTATTAAGGATACATCTCAAACTAAGAATTAATATGGACAAAAGCTCAACTCTCGAAAAAAGTTCACCGATTGTGGTTGGATTGGACATTGGAACAACTAAAATATGCGTTATAGTTGGCCGCAGGAGTAAAAACGGCAAGATCGAAGTACTCGGTATCGGTAAAGCCGAATCAGCCGGCGTAACCCGGGGTATGGTTTCCAATATCGATAAAACCGTACAGGGCATAACCCAGGCGGTGGATATTGCAGGCGCGCAATCCAACGTGGAGATAAAAGTGGTAAACGTGGGCATTGCCGGCCAGCACATAAAAAGCCTGCAGCATCGTGGGTTAATTACCCGAAGGGACGTGCAAACTGAAATATCGCGCAAGGATATAGATAAGCTGGTTGAGGATATGTATAACCTGGTGATGCCCCCGGGTGAAGAGATCATTCACGTGCTGCCGCAGGAGTTTACGGTGGATAACGAACCGGGTATCAAAGATCCCATTGGCATGGCGGGTGTGCGGCTTGAGGCTAACTTCCATATTATATCGGGCCAGGTTACGGCTATAAAAAATATCGTAAAATGCGTTAACAAAACCGGTCTTGAAAGCCAGGAGCTAATACTGGAGCCGCTGGCGTCGTCCGAGTCGGTGTTGAGTGATGAGGAAAAAGAGGCCGGCGTTGTATTGGTGGATATTGGCGGCGGCACCACCGATGTGGCCATTTTTCAGGAGGGGATCATCCGCCATACCGCTGTTATCCCATTCGGTGGAAACAGCATAACCGAGGATATCCGCGAGGGCTGCTCGGTGATGCGCAATATTGCCGAACAATTGAAAATACGGTTCGGGTCGGCCCTGGCTGAGGAAAACAAGGAGAACGAGATTGTGTGCGTGCCCGGCCTGCGCGGCCGCGAGCCGAAGGAGATCTCGGTAAAAAACCTCGCCTTTGTGATCCAGGCGCGGATGGAGGAGATCGTAGAACACGTTTACTACGAGATCAAGTCATCGGGATACGAGAAAAAACTGATAGCGGGCATTGTCATCACCGGCGGAGGCGCCCAATTAAAGCATCTGCCGCAGCTGGTTGAATATGTAACCGGGCTGGACTGCCGTGTAGGCTACCCCAATGAACACCTTGCAAAAAATGAGGTGCTTCCTAAAAATGTATACGAGGAAATGCAAAGCCCCGCTTTTGCCACAGGTATCGGTTTGCTGATAAAAGGTATCCAAAAAATGGAGTATGACGAATCCGGGCCGGCATCGGTGGAAGTAAAGGTGGAAAAGGCCAAATACACCGACGACAGGAAATTCGGGCTGTTAGGAAAGATATTAGAGAGCGGGAAGAAATTTATTAAAGACGATATAAAGGACGAGGATTTTTTGAAGTAAAATTTACAAAATTATTCACAATGATCCAATCTTTCCACATATTGACAAATGTGGATAAAGGTTGTGGAAAAAGTGATAATATTACAATAGAGAAGTCTGAATATTCGTCAATCATAATTAACTGAAAAACAAGCATTATGCAGTTTGAGATGCTAAAAGAAAAGTCGTCCATCATCAAGGTAATCGGTGTTGGCGGCGGTGGTGGTAACGCGGTTAACCATATGTACAGGCAGGGTATTACCGGGGTGGACTTTATTATTTGCAACACCGACGCTCAGGCATTGGAATTGAGCCCCATTCCCAACAAGGTACAGCTTGGCGCGAGCCTTACGGAAGGGATGGGCGCGGGATCGATCCCCGAGGTGGGAAAAAATTCGGCGATCGAGAATATAGACGACATCAAGCAAATGCTTGGCGCCAATACTAAAATGTTATTTATAACCGCCGGAATGGGCGGCGGCACAGGCACCGGGGCCAGCCCGATCATTGCCAAAGCGGCACGCGAAATGGACATTTTAACCGTGGGCATTATTACCACCCCATTTGCTTTTGAAGGTAAAAGGCGTAAAATGCAGGCCGAGGAAGGGATGGAGGAGCTGAAAAAATATGTCGACTCGTTTTTGGTGATCTCAAACGACCGGCTGCGGCAGATATTTGGCAACCTCACACTTGGCTCGGCATTCGCGCAGGCGGATAACATTTTAACTACCGCTGCAAAGGGCATAGCCGAGATCATCACACTCCCCGGCTATATAAACGTCGATTTTAAAGATGTGCGGACTGTTATGAAAGACAGCGGCGTATCCATCATGGGTAGCTCGGCCGCCGAAGGTGAAAACCGCGCTTTAAAGGCCGTTGAAGGGGCGTTGTCATCGCCATTGCTAAAAGATAATGAGATTGAAGGTGCGCGGTATATACTCCTGAATATCAGCTCGGGTGAAAAGGAAGTAACGATGGACGAAGTGAGTATTATTACAGACTTTATCCAGGAAGAAGCCGGCCTGGCTGCCGACCTGATATGGGGTAATTGTAAGGACGATACCCTGGGCGATAAGCTGTCTGTCACAATTATCGCTACCGGCTTTCAAACCAAAGACGAACGCGAAAAAGAGCAAAGCGCAAAGAAGATCGTTTCTATGCTTATGCCCGACAGCTCTCCATTGGTAAGGCCGGTAAACGAATTTATCACGCCTGTTAAGGACGATGCGGCAAACGAACCTTACCTGAAGCACAAAGAAGAGCCGGTACAAACCGGGCTGTTCGACCTGTTTGCAGGCCGTGCGGAAGAGCCATTGGTAGTTAAACATAACCTGTTAGATGAGGAGCCGGATGCTGAAGAAGAAGCTGCGGGAATGCCTGAGATGACGTTTATGGTTACCGACTCGCCATCGATCCCGGAGGCTGCAGCAGATGAACCAGCTGAGCCGGTTGAAGAACCGGATGCAGTTGCCGGTGCCGACGACCACAAAACGGATGAATCGATCGAAGAGCAGCTGCGTAAATCGCGGGAGCGCATCATGCGCCTAAAGGACCTTAGCATGAAATTACGTAACGGTAATTTGCAGGAACTGGAAAACGTTCCGGCTTATAAACGCAAGGAAATCGCCCTTCAGCAGCCCCCCGCATCGGACGAAAGCCAGGTTTCCAGGTTTTCCCTGTTAACCGATGACGAGGGTAAAATTGAGATCAGGAATAATAACTCGTTTTTGCACGACAATGTAGATTAGTTAATAACCTATTATTTTTTATGCCGATCACAACAAGTTAGGAGACACAAGTTTTTGTGTCTCCTTTTTTATCTTTCACAGGTTCCATAAGGCGATTGCCGGGCAAAACTTTGATTATAGCCTATTATAAAAAGTAATAACGGTTGCCTGTAAGCGTTTAAAAGATTATATTTGTATATTAAAATTTATAATATTTTGGACTTATTTGATAAAATAGAGAAAAGCATGGGTGGCCCGATAGGGCAGCATCAAAAATGGTCGCATGGATATTTTTCGTATCCTAAGCTGGAGGGTGAGATTGGTCCGCATATGCTATTCAACGGGAAAGAGCATGTGGTGTGGAGTTTGAATAATTACCTTGGCCTGGCCAATCACCCCGAGGTGAGGGACGCTGACGCAAAGGCGGCAGCCGAGTATGGAATGGCGTACCCGATGGGAGCGCGAATGATGTCGGGCAATTCAAGGCACCACGAGGAACTGGAGAGCGCCCTTGCCGCATTTGTGGGTAAAGAAGATGCTTATTTATTAAACTATGGTTACCAGGGCATGTTGTCCATCATCGATTCGCTTGCCGACCGCAATGACGTGATCGTTTATGATGCTGAATCCCATGCTTGTATAATTGATGGATTAAGGCTGCATATGGGTAAACGCTTTGTTTACCAGCATAACGACCTTGAAAGCTGCGAAAAGCAGTTGGTTCGCGCAACACGTTTGGCTAAACAAACCGGCGGAGGGATATTGCTCATCACCGAAGGGGTCTTCGGTATGTCGGGCGTGCAGGGCAAACTAAAAGAGATCGTTGAGTTAAAAAATAAATATAATTTCCGGATATTGGTTGACGATGCGCATGGTTTTGGAACGATGGGTAAAACCGGGGCAGGAACCCACGAGGCGCAGAATTGCATCGATGGCATTGATGTTTATTTCGGAACATTTGCCAAATCAATGGCCGGCATCGGCGGATTTGTAGCCTCAACCTGCGAGGTGGTAAATTACCTGCGCTATAATATGCGTTCGCAAATATATGCGAAGGCGCTGCCCATGCCGATGGTTATCGGGTTGAAAAAACGCTTTGAATTATTAAAATCAAAACCCGAATTACGCGAGAAGCTGTGGCAGATCGCAAGGGCATTGCAAACCGGCTTAAAAGAACGCGGCTTTAACCTGGGCGTCACTAACTCCATGGTCACCCCCGTGTTTTTGGAAGGCGAGTTATCTGAGGCAACTTCACTTACCCGCGACCTGCGCGAAAATTATGGTATATTCTGTTCTATCGTTATTTACCCGGTAATACCCAAAGGCTTGATCCTGTTACGCTTAATCCCGACCGCCGCCCACAGTATGGACGATGTGCAGCGTACACTGGATGCTTATAGCGAAATGGCGGCGAAATTAAAGTCGGGATTTTACCGGAAAGCTAAAATGGAAGTAGCCGTATAACGGCTCTATCCGTATTACTTTCAGATTAATTAATGACTATAAGTTAATAATAGACTATTACGCAATACCCGTAACAGGTCAATTTACAACCCTGCCTGCCCATAAAATGTGGAAAAAAACCACTTTAAACGCATTTATTTTTCTTTCTGAAAAATTTTTATTTTAGAAAAAACCTTTTAGATTAGCGTTATAGAACAATAAAACCTCAATTTTTAAAAAAGGAGTAACTGAAATGAAAAAATTTACTGAAGTAAAAAACTTAGTAGCATCGTTGGAAGCAGATGCCGACAAATTTTACAACAAGGGTAACAGCGCCGCCGGCACCCGTGTTCGTAAAGGTATGCAAGAACTCAAAAATTTAGCACAGGCAATCCGTTTGGAGGTTCAGGAAGCAAAAAACAAAGCCTAGGTTATAAGGTACAGAGATCTTAACTTTATTTCACAAAAGAGCCCGCAGCGTAAAAAGCAGCGGGTTTTTTATTGTTGTAATTTCTGTGTTTCCTGTTTAATGCGATTGGTTGCGGTTTCGCTAACCTGCACAAGCGGCAGGCGCACCGTATCTTCACAAATACCCAAAATTTTCAAAGCGGTTTTAACGCCGGCCGGGCTGCCTTCTGCAAACATTAACCGGGTAAATTCAATTAAGGCAGCGTGGCCTTTTCGCGCCGCGTCAAAGTTGCCGGCAAGGCACTGCCGCACCATATCCGAAGTTTTACGTGGCAGCGCGTTTCCGACAACCGAAATTACCCCAACGGCGCCAAGGGCAACCATCGGAAGGGTTACGGGGTCGTCGCCCGAGATCATTAGGAAATCTTTGGGTTTATCGCGCATGATCTGGTTTATCTGGTCAAAGTTGCCGGAAGCCTCTTTGATCCCGATGATGTTTTTAAAGTCGCGCGCAAGCCTCACTACGGTGTCCGCGGCGATGTTGCTTCCGGTACGGCTGGGTACGTTATATAAGATAACAGGCAGCGGCGATTTGTCGGCTATTGCCTTATAGTGCTGGTAAATGCCCTCCTGGGTAGGCTTATTATAATGCGGGCTCGCCGACAATATCGCATCGTACCCGGTAATATTAAATTGCCGCACCTGCCCGGCAACTTCGGCCGTGTTATTGCCGCCGATGCCGGCAACAAGGTGTACGCGGCCATTTACAGCTTTAGCGGTAAAGGCCCAAACCTCTTTTCGCTCTTCGCTGGTTAAAGTCGCGCTTTCGCCCGTAGTGCCTAACGACACGATATATTCGATGCCGCCCTCGATCAAATGATCTATCAATTTGCCTAATGCGTCGTAATCAACCGCTCCGCTCGCCCGAAAGGGAGTAACAATAGCCACCCCTGTCCCATGAAATTTATTCATCTTATTGCTTAAAGGGTGCTAATATAATAATTGTTGATAAGTCGCGGAGATGCGGTGACGTTTTAACTTGTTAAGTCGGTTGCTGTAGCCTTATTTTATCGCCAGGCTTACCTTTCATAAATTAATACCTTATCCTTATCAATAAAAGGTTTGACGTATTTTGAAAGGCCCTCGTTGCTCACTATATCAACCTTCTTTTTTAGTAAATCTTGAAGTTCATCGCCATATGTGAAAAATTGCATGCCTATAGGTGTCGAGTGGTCTAACTCTACAAGAATATCAATGTCACTATTTTCATCTGCCTCATCCCGCGAATAGGAACCGATTAAATAGGCTTTTTTTACAGGAAGGCGCGAAAAAAAACCTTTTATTTTTTTTATATGCCCTACTGATAGTTTCATATACAAATATACCTTTCTGATGGCACAATTAAAAAGGAAGCTATTTGGAGTTACCGTTTAGCATACCGGTTATCAAAGTTGCTACCGGTGCACCTTAAAAACTCAAGCCAAACCTGACCGCCGAATTGGTTTGGCTGCCGCTGTTGTAGGATCGGCCGTACATCAGGCGGAAGTTAAGATATTGCAGGCCCGCGCCCAACTCCGTGTAGTTTTTTAACGCGGGTGTTGTTAAATAATTGATATCCACTATCTCCTGTAATTTCAGCTTCCTGATCAGCGGGATCTTATTTAAAATAAACCCCGAAAAATTTTGCTCGATGTGTCCTTCCACGTATTGCGTATAAGTACTGAACGTGTAATAATTGAGCAGTAAAAAGCTGTTGATGCCGTTTTTATAAAATAAAACCTCGTTGCCCGCAAACTGTTTATAATCAGGATAAAACAGACTGTTGCGATTTAGAAATTTGCCCGCGCCGATATAAAATGACGTGTTCCCGAATATGCCGTCATTGATACCTGATTTAGAAACATCGGCTGATAAAAGATCATAATCCACATCCGAGCCAAAAATGTCCTTGATCCCTTTTACATAACTTAAGCCGATAACGGGATAGGGCGACGGTAAATACCGTTTGCCGTTTGGATAAGTTTCATATTTGTCGCTGAAATCGTAGATGGTGCGAAATATTAGTTTGAATGACTGATTTTCAGGAAATAATGGAACATCCTGGTTGGGTATCAACGGGTTATTCGAGGTATAGGTTCTGTTGCCGGGGTTAAAAAAACTGTATTCAGAGGTATTCGGCAGCCATTTTCTATCGGCCCACTCTGCGGTGGCGTTAGCCAGCCACCCTCCTGTTATGCGTTTATGCAGGTATATCGATAAAAATTGTTTTTGGTATAATTTCTTAAAATTTTGCTTTTCGAACAGGCTGTATTCTGTATTTACAGATTCCGTTATCGGATCGGTATTGTTCAAATCAATAATATCCGAACCGGCATTTAAGCCCAATATAAAGGAATCAATGGGTATCGAGGCATTTATAACACCTTTAAGCCGGTGGTCCGAAAAGCCATAGCCCGCCTTTGCGCCAATAGATAAATTACGGTTGTTTAAGGTATCGGTCCGCTTAAAGAACGACGCGCCGTAATTAATATTTACACCCTCAACGGTATTAAAACGCAACGAGGTTAAAAGTGGATCGAAAGAATAATATTCATGACTATACCTGTTCCGGTAACGGTAGCCGCCCAGCAGAAAACTGCCCGGCTTGAATTTATTATTTACCTTATCCAGCGAATCGAGATAAGTTTTGGATTCCCGTTTTTTGGCGAGCGTTTCTTTTTTCTTGTAGTCGGTTTTTTCTTCCTCGGTCAGCGGGATGGGCCGCTCATTTTCCCAGTAAACAGAATCCTTTTTGTTTACTCCCCTTGTTACACGGAATACTTCTGCAAATTCCTTTTTGGTAAAAGCCGGTTCAAGGTCGTAATCTTTATACAGCGAAATAAAATAGCCACCGATCTTAAAGCCGAACAATCCGCCTGTAAATTCGAATTTTAGTGACGATGGCATCCAGACTTTGGGACTCGCCGGGAAGAATTGTTCATTGATCCTTAAGGTGTCTATGAAATTGATATTTTGTTTTTTGGTGACGAAAAGGTTCAGTCCGTAAATACGCCAGCTATCTTCCAGGATGTAGATATATCCCTGGAAACAGGCATCGTACGTCCGCTTAGGCAAAACCTGTATCTTATCGATCGTTTCGCCGTTCTCGACAGACGATCCGATGTACTTATAACGGTAATAAAAAAAGGCGTTATCGGCTATGGGCGATATCAGCGGACGATTGCTGAGGCCCTCCCAATCCTGTATGTTTTTATAAAAATTAACTTCCAGGTCTGACGCCCTGTTAAAGCTGAATGCCCGGTTACCGCCAGATACTTTCGAGGAGATCATTTCCTCGTGCGTTTTATCGGGTTTCATAAAACTGTACTTCGATTCCGATTCCGATAAATAAACGATCCCCCTGCGGTTGGAATCGAGCCCATTTTCGCGCGCGGCCTTTTGCACGTCGAAACCCATGAATTTTTTGGGCGCTTCCAGCAATTTTTGTAACCCCTTAATATAAACCAGGCACGTATAGGCGTTTACTTCGTTCAGGTGTATTTTTCGCTTTTTTATGGTTTTGCGAATGATTGCGTAGGCCGGGTCTTCGCCGCCTGCTTTTATAACAACATCTTTTAACTGGTAAGTTTCGGTTGTTAAAACAACATTGACCACAACGTTTGCAGCCGCGTTCAGTTTCCGGCTTTCCTGTTTGTAGCCAACCGCCTTGTATTGAACGTCGTATGTGCCGGGTTTTACCTGCAGCGTATACTCGCCCTCGCTGTTCGCCGAAGTTCCCCTGGTGGTATTTTTGATATAAACGCTGGCAAAAGGAATTGCCCGGTTATGTTCATCTGTTATCTTTCCTTTTATGGTTATTTGCGAAAAAACATGCAGGCTGACAAACAGCAGGAGAAGACAGGTAAAGGTCGGTTTCATTTAGCGGGTATATACGCTAAGATGAATTTTATTTTTTGATGTTACACCGGCTTCTTTGTTAATTATTGTTAAAGGTGCGCCGGTGCTTATTTCGCAGGCTAAACGGGTTTGATCATGCCCAGCAAATCATCATCGCTGATAATAGGGATATTCAGCTTTTGAGCCTTCTCCAGTTTAGCGGGGCCCATGTTATCGCCGGCGACCAGGTAGCTTAGCTTAGCCGATATGCTGCTTAGTATTTTGCCGCCATTTTGCTCGATAATATCTTTTAACTCATCCCGCGAGAATTTCTCAAAAACGCCCGAGATAATAAAGGTTTGCCCGCTCAAGGTTTCGCTGGCGAGTTTAATTTCCTTTTCCTCGGTTTCAAACTGCAATCCCGCGATCTTCAATTTTTCAATTTCTTCACGGTGATGCGGATTTCTAAAATAATCGATGATGCTTAAGGCGATGCGTTCGCCGATCTCTTCGGCGGTGATCAGTTCTTCAAAAGGAGCCGCTGCCAGGTTGCCGATCGTTTTAAAATGAGCGGCCAGCTTTTTCGCCACCGTTTCGCCAACATAACGGATGCCCAAACCAAACAGCACTTTTTCAAACGGCATTTGCTTCGATCTTTCTATGCCTTCGAGCATATTATTGATCGATTTTTCGCCAAAGCGGCCCATTTTCTTTAAGTCTTCCGCGTGCTGGTGCAAATCGTAAATATCGCCGATGCTTTTGATGAAGCCCCTGTTGTAAAGGGTTTCTATGGTTTCGTCGCCGAGGCCATCGATGTTCATGGCCCGGCGCCCGATAAAATGCTGCATTTTACCCATAATTTGCGGCGGACAGCCTTCGTCGTTGGGGCAATAAAAAGCGGCCTCGCCTTCGGTGCGTTCAAGCAAAGTATTACATGCCGGGCAATGCGTAATGTAACGGATGGCAGGCGCCGAAGGCTCGCGTTTTTCAAGATTAACGCCAATAATCTTTGGAATGATCTCGCCGCCCTTTTCTACGTACAGCCAGTCACGTTCGTGAAGCTTAAGGCGCTTTTCAATTTCGTCCGCATTATGCAGCGTTGCGCGCTTTACGGTAGTGCCTGCCAGCAGCACAGGCTTTAAATTGGCTACCGGCGTAACGGCGCCCGTGCGGCCTACCTGGTAGCTCACATTCAGCAATTGTGTTTGCACCTGCTCGGCCTTATATTTATAGGCAATGGCCCACCGCGGCGATTTGGCTGTAAAGCCGAGTTCCTGCTGCTGGGCATAATTATTTACTTTTATTACAATGCCATCGATATCATAGCCCAGGTCGAACCGCTTTTTATCCCAAAGCGTAATGAATTTAAAAACCTCGTCGATACTGGCGCAAAGCCTGCTATGTTCGTTTACATGGAAGCCCCAGCCTTTTACGGCCTGCAAGCTTTCCCAATGTGTTTTAAACAACGGCTTTTCGGTATAGAGGAAATAAAGAAAACAATCCAGCGGCCGGCGCGCTACCTCTGCCGAGTCCTGCATTTTCAGGGTTCCGGATGCAAAGTTACGGGGGTTTGCATAGGGCACTTCGCCATTTTCTATACGCTCGGCATTCAGCCGTTCAAAAGCTTTAAGGTGCATAAATACCTCTCCTCGTATTTCAAACTGGTCGGGATAATTGCCCGGCGGCAGGCGCTTAGGTATGGTATTTATGGTACGCACGTTGGTGGTTACTTCGTCGCCCTGTATCCCGTCGCCACGGGTTACCGCACGAACCAAATGCCCATCACCATAGGAAAGACTTATGGATAGCCCGTCAAATTTCAACTCGCATACATATTCAAAATTATCGCCTATGGCTTTGCGTATCCGCTGGTCAAAATCGAGCAATTCCTGTTCGCTATAAGTATTTCCCAGCGACAGCATGGGCCACCGGTGTTTAACGGTGATAAATTCTTTTGTAATATCTCCACCTACCTTTTGGGTTGGCGATTCGGGGTCAAGAAACTCGGGAAACTCCTTTTCCAGGCGGTTTAGTTCTTCCAGCTTTTGATCGAAATCAAAGTCGGCGATGGTTGGCATTGCCAGTACATAATAATTGTAATTATGCCTTTTTAATTCGGCAGACAGTGATTCTATACGTTTTTTTGCTTCGGACGGCGACATGAAGCGAAGATAAGAAAAGTGATTACAGGTTATAGGCTTGCGATAAAATTTCCAATGATAATTTAAACTCTTTTGCAGCTGTTTTGTCTTAAAGAAAACAGATACAACAATGAAAAAGATCGTAAGGATTCTAATGGTATTACTGATTGCGTCGGTGTTTTCGTTCGAGAATAGTCAGGCGAAGCAAATTGTGGTCCGGGTTAGGCCGCGCCGCCCTGGCGTAGAAATAATCCGCCGGCCACATCGCCCGTCGCCCCGCTATGTATGGGTTGACGACGAGTGGACGCCTGCAGGCACAAGGTATGCATATCGCCGCGGTTACTGGGCGCTTCCGCCTCACCCCGGCACAATATGGATAGCCGGGCATTGGGATCACCGGGGCCGGGGATACGTTTGGGTTCCGGGACACTGGCGGTAGATAACTAATAAGCAAAAAAAAATAGCCAGGCTCTCACCCCTGGCTATAACTCAACTGTTACATTATCATAAATGTTCACTGGTTGCTTATACGTCAGCGTTTAACGATAGGTTACAAACAAAAAGCTCCCGGCTAACGCGCAGGAGCTAAAGCTTTTTTACAAGAAATATAATGTAACGCGACCTTCTTAATTGATAGATCTGCGTTTAATCATCGAAATACTTGTTTTGATAATGAAAAATACCGGAATTGCCTGAATTGCTATCCCTATCCAAAGTAATGTATTCATGATAATGTAATTTGAGAGTGAACTATTACATATTATCAAAAATCGTTCCTATTTTAACGAAACCGGCAACAGGCTAACCAATAAAACAATTATGTTGTCTTTAATCCCGCGTTTAAAATATAGGGTGTTGATAAATGGGCAATTTATTATACTATTTGGGCAATATAATACCCATAATTAACTAATTATTAAAAATTATTAAATAAATTTTTCTATAGGTTTATCTTTACAACGGCTATCCGCCGCTGTGAGGCCGATCTTTAGCAAGCATGGCTTCTTTAATATATTTTACCGGGGCGCTTCCATAGCTCAGAAACTTTTCATTGAAATCCTTCAGCTTATATTTATCGCCCATTTTCTTTTTGTAAGCCTCGCGTAATTCCATTATTTCTTTGTAACCCGTGTAGTAACTATCTAATTGCACACTCGTTACGCTAACCCGTTTCCACTTGCCGTCGGCCTCAGCCTGTTGCTGAAACGCCTCCCGGGTTAAAAACTTTAAGGCATCCTGCCTCGACATGTTTTCGGCGTGTACGCTGTAGTCGAGAATGGCGTTACAAACCGACCGCAAATGCCATTTATACCACATTAGCTTCATCTCGGGCTCGTCGTTGTAGCCGTTATTAAGCATCAGCTCCTCGCTGTAAACGGCCCAGCCTTCAATCATTGCCCCGTTGCCGAAAACCGATTTGATAAGACTGGGCGATTTATTGGCATATACCAGTTGGACATAATGGCCCGGAATGGCCTCGTGGATGCACAATATTTGAAGGGTATATTTATTATATTCACGCAGGTAGCTTTCGGCCTTTTGCGCCGGCCAGCCGGCCAGGCTGCCTACGTTGAAGTAGGAATTGCCATTCTTGTCATAGGGCCCCGGCGAGCTCATGGACGCACCCGCCACGCCGGCCATATATCCGGGCTCCTTGCGTACCACCAATGGTTTTGTGGGATCCAGCGTGAACAAATCTTTTGCTTTTACAAAAGCCGTAAGTTTTGGAAGAATATTTTCAATGGCCGATTGAAATTCGGCGGGCGCCACATGCTGCGATGAGATGGTATCGATAACTTTAGCGATCAGGTCGAGCGAGTCGGCGGGCATCGGTTTTGTGCCAAAATACCTGGGCCATAATTTTTTACTGATCTTCGCCATTTCCCGGTGCACGAATTTCTTTCGCTCAACTGCGGCGTTAAATATTTGCTGCGCTGTGAATTCCGACTGGATATCGTATTTAAATTTTTCATCGTACAACTGTTTTCCCAGCCTGAAGCTTCGCGGGTGATCATTTTTTAATGATCTTAACCATGTCGTGAATGCTTTGATAGCCTCGGCAGTTGTACGCGCCCGTTCAAGCATTTGCGCCTGTTCGGCTTGCGGTATATTTGTTTTCTTCAACGAATCGCCAAAATCTTTCTCTATGACGCTTACGCCACCCATATGCTGCCCGATAGCCAGATCGGTCAGCTCGGTAACAGGGTCTTTTATTTGCTTTTCCGCTTCCTTGTAATAGGCAGGCACGTTGGCCATTTTTTCATAAAAGTGGTGCAGCCGCTTTGTAAGGGGCGCATAGTGCTCGTTAAGGATATAGGCAAAAGTGCCGATGATGTTGTACGAAGCCGGGTTCCATTGATAGGATTTCAATTGCCTTATTTGCCATTGAATTTTTTCCATCTCATTTTGCATCAAATGATAATCGATCCTGTTGGCATCCGACAGGCTATTTACTTCGAAACGACTTAGCGAGTCGAGTTGTACCTTTGCGAAGTTGACCATCTTATCCCGGCTCTGATCGTTGGGGATCACCAGTAAGCTGTCATATTTATGATAACCGACAGTCGTTGCCCAGTCGGGGTTGAGCTTCCATAAGCCTTCCAGGAAAGAGTTTTCATAAACAGCGAAAGCAGCATCGTCCTTGCCTTGCAGCGGCAGGGAGCCGCCATCTTTCTTACATCCTGCAAAAGCAGCAGCAACAACAATTGTAAATAGTAATTTTTTGATCACGGCTAAATTTGGCTTTAGACGTATAAACATAAAACATTTAAGTGAAATAATTTCAGAATATGGGCCTGTAACTGAAATTTTAGAAACGTGACCGCGCCGAATGAATATTCAGGCATAACGAACTAATTTAAATGATGGTTGTTATTTAAAAAAAGCACTGATGGATAGTAACGATAAGATAGTTATCACTGAGCTGACGAAGCTGTTGCTGGGTGGCAATGCCCACATTAATTTGCAGGATGCATTAAAAGGGCTGCCGCCGCAATTGCGCGGGGTTAGGCCGGCCGGCATCCCATACAGTATTTGGCAATTGGTTGAGCATATCCGCATAGCGCAATGGGATATGCTCCGGTTTTGCAAGGACGCTGATCATAAAGAGCTGAAATGGCCTGATGATTATTGGCCAAAGGAAGCGGGGCCCCCCAATAAAGAGGTGTGGCGCGGATCGTTACAACAAATTAACGACGATCTTGAAGAGTTCATCGAATTGATGGAGCATGCCGATATTTACCAGGTATTACCGCATGGCCAGGGTCAAAGCATTTTAGGCGAAGCCTTGCAGATCGCCGATCACAATGCATATCACATTGGCGAAATACTCACAGTGCGAAGAATGCTCGGTGATTGGAAATGAGCAGCGCTTTATTACTTCAATTTATTTATAAAATCGACCATGGCAGGCACAAGTTCCGGTTTTAATGGCAGATCGGGCTTGCTGTAGGTGGCCATATTTTGATCCGGGTCGGCCGGCGCCGCTTTCAAAATATGGTTCATGTCTTTGATCATCAATAAAACTGCGTCCGACTTCGCCTTTTTTAGTTTTTCGGCATTTTCCACCGGCACGGTCAAATCGGTAGTGCCTTGTACAATTAAAACCGGGAACTTAATTCTTTTCATACCCCTTTGCGGCACAAGCCTGCATAACGACATTAAAAAATGCTGCTTGCTTGGCGCCGCGATAAAATATAGCTGCGGATCGACATTATCGGTTGTTTTACCTTTACGCAGGCTATCCAGGATAGTCTTAAATTCAACCGAAAGAAATGCTGCTTTTGATTTCATTTCCTCAGTCAATATTTTATCGGCCTGTTCGCCGGGCCCTTCTGCCGAAATAAATCCTTTAATGGGCTCATCGATCATGGCCATCATGGCAACCAGCGAACCCTCGCCATGCCCGAATAAGATGATCTTCGAAAACCGCGTGTCGTCATTCAGCATATTTATTAAACTAACCGCATCGTCGTTATAATCCTCCATGCTCAACTGCGATTCTTTAACACTGCTAACGCTTTCGCCAACCAGGCGTTTGTCATACCGTAACGTGGCTATTCCACTCCTGCCCAAATCGTTGGCCAATAGTTTATAGGTATTGCCATTTATATCAGCCTTAGGATTGTTCCCGTCCCTATCGGTCGGTCCTGAGTCAGCGATGATCAAAACCACGGGAATTTTCCCCGCGGCATCTTTTGGAACAACCAGCGAGCCGGAAATTGACCCGGTTAAAGTTTTCACCCGGATAGGCGACTCCGTTAATGACGGGTCGATGGTAACACCCGGGGAACTGCTTTCCTGGTACGGGCTTAAAAGAAGACCTGTCAGCTTATTTTGGGCGTTTAACGCTATATTGAGCAGGAACACAGCGTTTTGAAAAGTGGCTTTATAAACCGCCAGCGATTCGCCGTACTTAATAAAATCTGTTTTAACAAGGTCGCCGTATTGCGACTTTAATTGTTCGGTAGTCGGTTTAAACTTATCAAGCGGCAGCGCAGTTTTAAATTCAGGGCTAAACATGCCGAAAATGCTGTCGGGCTGGTTATGGTTATAAAACTGCTTAAACTTGTTAACGGCTACGGTATAATTTGCCGGTGCGGCCTGGGCAACTGCTTTTACCGCTATAAACAAAACAGTTAAAAATATCGAAACTTTTTTCATCCGGTATATCAATGGATTATCAGCGTCGAAATTAATAAAAATCAGACAGGGTTTTTATCTATAGCAAAGTGTTTATTTTTTTGTAAGCTAAACATTGCAAACGCCACCCAAACGATACCCAAACAGGCGGACTTTACTGGTGGCCGCACGTCGGGTTTTTTATTGCAGCATGTTGACTTAAAGCAATTTTTAATATATTTAAAGCACCTTAACTATTGATTACGCGCCAATGGATGTACACCACCACCCCGACCTGCATCACACACCCAAACCCTGGAAAGAATATTTCCTGGAATTCCTGATGATCTTCCTGGCGGTAACCATGGGTTTTTTTGCCGAGACTATCAGGGAAGATATTTCAGAAAGCGGAAAAGCTAAGGAACTGGCGAAAAGTTTATACCACGAAGTGTATGCCGATTCGGTAAACATGCAAAATAAAATCGTCTTGCGTGAAGAAAAAGACCGCCAGTTAAATTATTTCAGAAAATATGTGCTTGACAGCAGCCTTACCCGGCTGTCTGAAAAGTTTTATCCAAGTTTTACATGGTCATTTGTTTTAACCACTACCATTATTTTTGACCCGAACGATGGTATATTAAATCAGCTAAGAAATTCGGGCGCCTTACGTTATTTTAAAGGCATCGAACTGCAAAATGCGATCAGCCGGATGAATGTAGCTATTTTAAATGTTCGCAACAGGAATAACCAGGAGTACGCTTTTGTAGAGGGATTTACCAGGCCATTTTTACTGAAGCATTATGATTTCAAATTCCAGGATGATTTTACTCAAAACGGTAAACTATCCATTCTGCAGGCGATAAAGCAACATAATTTTCACGTTTCTCCATCGATACAGATAAGAAATCCCGGTGATTTTAACAGGAACGACGCGGAGGCGCTTGCCGCGTATTACCTGCTGATGGTAAGGGCCACGAAACAGGTTTTTTATGCGCCCTATATTGAAGCGAACCATCAGCTGTTGCAGGCATTACGAAACGAATATCATTTGACGCATGAGTAGAATATCCCGATAATAGAAGCAGCGACTCTTTGCAGCTATCAAATAAATCCGATCCCGATAGCTATCGAAGCAGCTTATAGTTAACCTGATACCAATAAACTAATGAGCTATTGAACCAATGAACTAACACATGGAAGTACACCACCACCCCGATCTGCATCACAAATCAAAACCCTGGAAAGAGTATTTCCTGGAGTTCCTGATGATATTTCTTGCCGTAACAATGGGTTTTTTTGCCGAAAGCATAAGAGAATACAGCGGTGACCGCTCCAAAGAAAAAGAATTTATGATCAGTATGGTGCAGGACCTAAAAGCCGATACAGCTGAGGTAGGCAAGACAGTAAAAAACTATACCAGGATTAGCGCTATGATTGACACAATGCTCATTACTTTAAAATCGGGTAAACCTAACCCGGCCATAATTGACCGGCTGGTATCGAATAGATTTTGGGCTTATACAGGTTTTAGCTATAATAATAACACTATCCAGCAATTGAAAAGTTCGGGTAATTTTAGGTTAGTGCTGAAAAAAAATGTAGCGGATAGTATTTTGAGATATGACAATCTCGAGACGGCATTTCCTCTAAACCAATATACCGACTTGAAAAATACCTTGATGACCTATAAGTATGCTGAAGCAAAGATTATCCATTACCAGGATTTGCAACCTGCCAGCGATTATGGCGAAAGATTTAATAAGGATGATTTCAGTATTAATACAAACTATATAACATCCGATAAGGAGTTGCTTTCAACCTACTATAATGATCTTTTTATTCACGGCGCGCTCTGCCATACTTTTTTAATTAATCTGAGAACGGCAGGCGCCCGCGCGGCAAATTTGATCACATTTATTAAAAAAGAATACAAATTAGAAGATGAGTAAGAAGAAAAGTTTGCAGTGGCCGGTGGGCAGTGTACAGTTAACCTGATACCAATAAACTAATGAGCTATTGAACCAATGAACTAAAATGGAAGTACACCATCACCCCCAAATACATCATGCTCCCAAGCCCTGGAAGGAGTATTTACTTGAGGGCTTAATGATATTCCTGGCCGTAACCATGGGCTTTTTTGCTGAGAGCTTGCGCGAACATATTGCCAATAGGGAAAAGGAAAGTCAAATTATCGCATCGCTGATGAGAGATGTAAAAAAAGATACCGCAAAACTCAATGACCTGATATATATCTATATGCCTGCACATAACCGCTGGGTCGATTCAGCAAACAAGTACGTTGAATCATTGGCGCTAAAGGGTAATGAGCGAAAAATAACGATGGCCCTGTTCAATGCGACGGATTGGAACACCTATGCGCCGCCAGAAATTGCGTTGAATGTAATTAAAGATGCGGGAGCTTTTAATTTAATTGAAAAAGAAAAGGTAAAAGCCGAAATATTGATTTTTAACACCAACATAAACGAATATATAAAATACAGCGGGTTTGTAACCGAAGTGGAACATAAGGTTGACACAGCCAATACATCATTCACCCCGCGACAAATACAACGAACAGTGGTAGCCAAACTCTATATAAACAATGCTAAAAACAGTAACGGTTTTGTCGTACTTGATGATATTCCTGCTGATGTTAAATTTAAAACTTACAACAAGGTGGTATTTGTAAATTATTTAAAAAGAATAGACGAAGTGGACAATTTATTGAACGATATGCTCGGCCAGTACAAAAGGGTATTTACTGAAGAAACAAGGCTATTAAACGTTTTAAAGAAAGAATATGATTTGGAGGAGTGAAGTAATATTTAGTTTGCAGTTGCCGGTTGACAGTTTGCAGGCTATAATGAAAAAATATATTTAGAAAAACAAATAGCTGCCCACTGCCCACTCAAAACTGCAAACTGAACAAATGGAAGTACACCACCACCCGCGATTAGAACATAAACCCAAACCCTGGAAAGAATACCTGCTTGAGGGCCTGATGATATTCCTGGCTGTGTTTATGGGCTTTATAGCCGAGAACATACGCGAGCGCATTGTTGAGAAAAACCGGGCAAACGAATATATGAAGGAGATGACCCACAACCTTGAATTTGATACGCTGCGATGCTATCTCAACACAACCAAAAATATAAACCTTATCAGGGGTATAGATTCGTTCAGGGTCGAACTGAAGCGGGCTATTGCGGGCAATATGAACGGCAACAGGCTTTATTACTTTTATGTAAAATATGGGAGCGGCGGAATGGGCCATGCGGCCTTTAATACATCAGCGATAACCGAATTAAAAAACTCCGGCTCTTTACGCCTTATCGCAAACGGGAAATTGGTAGCAGGTATGGCAGATTATTACGACCGGCGTCTTCCTGCTGCGCAAAATTTTTTGCCCGAGGATCAGCAAAATGAATTTGGTAAAATATCAGAACAAATGTTCAGTTGGGTTTACTATGATGGTCTGATAGATGTTGCGGGAAAAATGAACACGAATTTCGATGTTCATTATAATTACGAAAAATTATTGATGATGAAACCATCGCCTGAATTATTAAAAACCAATCGCGAAGAATTGACCCGGCTTTATAATGCCCTTTGTAATTACGAGGTAGGAATAAAAGATTATAATTTCTTTTTATCCTATGTAAAGGGAGCGGCTGTATCATTAATAAGTTCTATTAAAAAAGAATATAACTTAGGGGATGAGTAGGGAGGAGAAGTCGGAAGTCGGAATGCCGAAGTCGGAAGTAAAGGCGAAAACTGAAGAACCAAAGCTAAAGCAATTCCGCACTCGACATTCCGCATCCGAAATAAATAAATCCGATCCCGATAGCTATCGGAAGCAGTTTACAGTTAACCCGATACTAATAAACTAATGAGCTATTGAACCAATGAACTAAAATGGAAGTACATCATCACCCAAACCTGCATCATGCCCCCAAGCCCTGGAAAGAGTATTTCCTGGAGGGTTTAATGATATTTTTAGCCGTTTTTATGGGCTTTATCGCCGAAACCATACGCGAGGGCGTTTCCGACCGTGCAAAGGGCATGGAATATATCCGCTCATTTGTTGAGGACATGCGAAGGGATACTGCCAATTTTTCACGCCTTATAGCCTTTGATGAAAAAAAAATGGAGGGATTAAATAACTTGTCGCCTTGTTTTGATGTTATTGAAAAGAACCGCAAATCCACGTCCTGCCTGTTGCCGATTTTAAAAAGTTCTTTATATAGCAAGGGTATTAATTTTGCTGATGGCACAATGCAGCAATTAAAAAATGCCGGGGGGTTTCGCTTATTAAAATTGGGCGATAAAGACAGTATCATCGCCTATGACCAATCTATGCGTGCCTATGAAAATTATCAACATACGGCATTCCAGGAAAGCCAGAACAATGTGAGAAGCACTTACTCAACAATAGCAAATTTTAAGGCTAAGGCAATGTTTGCCGGACCGGTTAAAAGCGAGGCTGAAATACCGCTATTTTACCCGGATAACCAGGCCCTGGTCAATAGGCTTTTTAACGATTTGGATTTTTATCAGGCGGCCAACATGCAGCAAATAAAATTAACCAAAAGCCTAAAAAAGCAAGCCACTAACCTTATTAATTATTTTGAGGCTAAATACGATTTGGAATAAATGAAAAAGAAGCCGGAATACCGAAGCGGGAAGTTGGGCCAAAGCAGAAAGCCGAAAGCAAAAAGCTGTCGCAAAGCCAGGAAGACAATTTGCAATTGCCAGGTTGCAGTTAACCTGATACCAATAAACTAATGAGCTATTGAACCAATGAACTAACACATGGAAGTACACCACCACCCCCAAATAGAAAAGAAAGGCTTTAAGGAGTATTTGCTCGAGGGCATGATGATATTTATAGCCGTTATGATGGGTTTTTTCGCCGAGACCCTGCGCGAGCATATATCTGAAAAGAGCCGCGCCAACGAGTTTGCTGTTTCGCTGCTGGGCGATCTGAAAGCCGATACCGCCGACCTGCATGTGTATATCAAATATTTTGGTAAGGCCAGGGCCAACGTGGATACGCTGATGCATCTCCTCGCCGATGGTGAACCGAAGGCAGTGCCCGCCGGCAAACTCTACTGGTATGGTTTGTGGGGCGGCGCCATGAGAGCCTTTATTGCGCACGACGCCACCCTGCTCGAAATGGAAAATTCCGGTTCGCTGCGTTACTTTGCTACGTCGGCGTTTAATCGCAACCTTGGTCATTACGATCAGCTATGCCAGGAGCTAAAAGCATTTGATGTGCAGAGCGAGGGCGTGTACACCGAGGTGCGCAAGGTGCGGGCACAGATATTTCAGTTTAAGTATAATGATATCACTAATAATATATCACAAATCAAAAACCAAAGTATGCGGCAGGCCAAGATCGATTCATTTATCAGAACCAGGCCACCCCTGCTCAGCTACGATAAAACCCTGTTCAACGAATTTGTAGAACTGGTGCGGTCGCGGTTTTTCGACCGTAAGGTAATTATGGCCGATACCCTGCTGCACCATGCTACGGCAATTATCGGCGACCTGAAAAAACAATATGAGCTGAAAGATGAATGAAAATAAGTTTGCAGTTAACGGTAGGCAGTTTGCAGGCAGAAATATAAAAGATAACAAAAACAACCAACTAATCTCTCACCTCTGATCACTGATCTCTAAAATGGAAGTACACCATCACCCTCAATTAGATCACAAGCCCAAACCCTGGAAGGAGTATTTTCTGGAGGGGTTAATGATATTCCTGGCCGTGTTTATGGGTTTTATAGCCGAGAACATACGCGAAAAAATTAGCGACCACGAGCGCGAAAAGCAGTACATGGAATCGCTGGTTAAGGACCTCGCTTCGGATACTATTGGTTTAAAAGCAGGTTTCCCATTAAAGGTCGAGCGGTTGAGATCTATTGATTCCGTTTTCCTGTTTTTTGAAAATCACCCGGGCGCAAAGAGCATTTCTGCCGATGTATACCGTCAGATGAGGAGGGCAGAATGGGACCGAGTCTATGTCCGAAATACGGGTACGATTAATCAACTTAGAAATGCAGGTGGCTTGCGGTTGATACGAAAGCAAAACGTGCGCGATTCACTGGCTGCTTACGATTGGTTTTGGGACAGGCTTATTTTTTACCATGACCAATATATTGTTAATCAGCACAGTGAAGAAGAGTTAATGGACAAAATGCTAAACGCCGCCGACCTGGTGCATGCCTACCGATTTAATCAAAAATGGCTGTTTCAACCCGGACTGGTGTCAACCGTAAGGATTGAACCGGCATATATGAACCAATATATAAATTTGCTTAACTGGCAGAGAGTTATGACCTTTCAGGATGAAACACGCTATAAGGAACAGGAAAACAGGGCGTCGCGATTGTGCAAATTGATAAGGAAAGAATATGATCTGGAGTAAGATGATGATGAGTTCGCAGTCGCCGCGAATATCTTTAGTTAGGAGAGCGCATCGCTACATGCCTGCCGGCAGGCATGTTTCTCCCAATGACAAGGTTTAATACGTTTGATTATGAAGTATTTTTTTACCCTTATTTTCCTTTTACTTTTAGCCGGTCGGCTATCGGCTCAGTACATCCGTGTTGATTCTGCAAGGTTAATAATATGGAATGCTAAAACGCCTGCACAAAAATTCAAAGGTTATCGTTCTCTCGACAGATATTATTATACAACGGGGTTATATGATAGCTCGGCCCTTGTGCAGCAAAAAATGTATGCTATAGCAAAACAGCTAAACAGCGATTCAATGATGGTGCTGGTTAACAGGGCTATTGGCAACAGGTTTGTAACCAGGTCGGATTATAATTTTGGCCTTAACGCTTACATTAAGGGGTTGGAATACGCCAAAACAAATGAAAGCAAAGGTATATTCTACGGCAACATGGCTTATGTGTATGCAATTACCGGGAATAACCGGGTTGCCCTCGAATATGTAAAAAAATACGATGCGACTGGTCTTCCGGTCGCAAGCGCTTTCTTTAAGAATATTTTGTATGGCCTTGTTTACAATAATTTAAATCAGCCCGATTCTGCACTGGTTTATTTACAAAAAGCAGCTATTGTCGCCCCTGGGAATTTAGATCCGACACTGGTTTCTATAATGTTGACACAAACGGCTAAAACTTATGAATTACGCGGGGATAACGACCTTGCCGAGGTGTATTATAAAAAGGCTGTCGCCTATTGCAAACAAAAAAAACTGGCATCGGGGCAAATAAGGCACGGCAGCCTGTATTGCGATTTTTGCATCAAAAATGGCAATTACCCCCTTGCCAAAACCATTGCTTTAGAGAACCTGGCCGTCGCTAAAAAAGCAAAGATCACTGAGGGGATGAGCACCGTTGCCGAAATACTGATGAAGATATATACCCATGAACTAAAACAGGACAGCGCTTATTATTATGCAGCGATGCAAATCAACTATAAAGACTCGGTAAGCAGCCAAAAACGAATAGCCGAGTTCCAGAACCTCACTTTCGGGGAGCGGTTACGGGAGATTGACGAACAGGCAAAAATGGAACAGGCAAAAGAACAACGCAGCCAAAATATCGAATACGCGGCCATAGCGTCAGGACTGGTTGTGTTTATCATGCTGTTTCTATTATTAAGCCGAAGCGTTATTGTCAGTACCCGTATGATCGAGATCGTTGGCGTGATCGGGTTACTGATTGTGTTTGAATTCATCAACCTGGTGGTGCACCCTTACCTGGTAAACCTCACCAATGATTCGCCGGTGCTGATGCTGCTGATACTGGTGTTGATAGCTGCGGCGATAGTGCCGCTTCATCATAGGCTGGAGCAATGGGTAAAACATAAGCTGGTTGAAAAGAGTAAAGCCATACGTCTGGCGGCAGCAAAAAGGACCATAGAGAAACTGGAAGGAGGGGGATGAAGAAGCCGGAAGTTAGGCCCAAAGCAAAAAGCAGAAAGCAAAAAGCTATCGCCAACCCCGGAAGACAGTTTGCAATTGCCAGTTCGCAGTTAACCTGATACCAATAAACTAATGAGCTAATGAACCAATGAACTAAAACATGGAAGTACACCACCACCCGCAACTTGAACACAAACCCAAGTCCTGGAAAGAATATTTACTAGAGGGCTTAATGATATTCCTGGCGGTAACGATGGGGTTTTTTGCCGAAACGATCAGGGAAGGTATTTCTGACAGCGCAAAGGGCGGGGAATATATCAAATCATTTGTGCATGACCTGCGGGCAGACACTGCGGCCCTTTCAAAACTGTTGGCCTTTGATGAAAAAAAGGTATCGCGATTAAATGGCCAGTTTGCTTGTTTTGATAGCATTTCGAACAACCCGGGGTCTGCGCCTTGCCTCGTAATGTTAGTGAAAAATTCTACATTCAATATCAGGATGGATTTTAGCGACGGCACATTGCAGCAATTGAAGAATGCCGGGGGATTTCGGCTATTGAATGTCGAGGATAAGGATAGCATTATCGCCTATGATGTTGCGGAAAGGCATTTCGGCGATTTTGAATTCACTGTGTTCCAGCAGCAGCAGGATAATATAAGAAATACTTACGAAGATGTAGGTAATTATAAAGCTAATGTGATGCTTTTTCCTGACTCCGGCAAAAGTGATGTGAGCATTCCGGTATTATTTTCGGGCAACAAAGCTCTGCTGAATAGATATTTCAATAACCTATTCACTTACAGGAGGGTGTTTATAGGCCACATAACCCAGATCAGGAAGATAAAAAAGCAGGCAACAGGTATTATTAAATATTTTGAGGCTAAATACGATTTAGAATAAATGAGAAGAAAGCCGGAAGCCGGAATGATGAAGCCGGAAGCCGAACAATTATAAATGAAAATACCCTAATGACTCAATGCCCCAATGACTAATGACCAAAAACATGGAAGTACACCACCACCCCGAAAGAAAGTTTGCAGTTGCCGGTGTGCAGTTTGCAGGCCGTAATAGAAAGATGACTTAATAATTCAACTGCCCACTGCTAACTCAAAACTGCAAACTGAACAAATGGAAGTACACCACCACCCCCGACTGCACCACGAAAGAAAACCCTGGAAGGAGTATATCCTTGAAGGCCTGATGATATTTTTGGCTGTAATGATGGGCTTTTTTGCTGAGAATTTAAGGGAAAAGATCACGGATAACCGGAAGATACACGAAAACGTGCAATCGATGGCCAGGGACCTTGAAAGCGATATTACCTTGTACCGGTCATCTATTAACTTTAATCAGCAGGCGGCCCAAATGATAGATACCGTCATTACTTCTCTTACTGAACATAAAAACAACAAGAGCAAAGTGTATTTTATGGCAAGGATATTGACCATGGGATCGAGTGTGATAGCGCCAAACACAAAAACATTCGAACAAATGAAAAGCAGCGGTATTATACGCCTTATCAATCATCAACGTATTGCTGATAGCATTGCATCCTATTATCAATGGGTGAAGAAGTTTGATTATTGGTCGGAAATGCAGCGGCAGCGGACGAACGATCTGTGCAATGTAAACGACAAGATCTTTGATGCCGCTATATTTTACTCGCTCGTAAAGGGAATGCGCGACCTAAAAAAGCCAATCGCGAGTTTGCCGCCTGATCTGAAACTCACTTCTTCCGACCCGGTTTTGATCAATGCTGTAATTATGCGTTACCAGTATTATTATGGTATATTGAGTATCATGAATCAACATGCATCAAGGGCTTCGTTGCAGGCAAGCCAACTTATTCAATTGTTAAAAAAGGAATATAATTTGGAAGATGAGTAAAGGATGGGAAGTTTGCAGTTGCCGGTGTGCAGTTTGCATGCAGACACCCGGAGAACTATCTTCAAGTAATAAACGAAATAAAGACTGCCTACTGCTAACTTAAAACTGCCAACTGAAAAATGGAAGTACATCATCACCCGCAACTCGAACACAAACACAAGCCCTGGAAAGAGTATTTGCTTGAGGGGCTAATGATTTTTTTAGCCGTTATGATGGGGTTTATAGCCGAGAACATCCGCGAAACCATCACAAACGGCGAGCATGTTAAACAACTGACTACACAACTGATTCGCGATCTCAGGAACGATACCACCAACCTGCAGGGAAATATTGTGTATGAAACAAAATTTGGAAAGCGAATGGACAGCCTGTATGTTATTTTACAGCAGCCAGCAGCAAAAATTGATAAAAAAGAGATGCAGTGGCTTATTAATAAAGCCTATAATTTGAAGCTGTTTTACCCGTCGCTTGGAGCGATAACGGCGATAAAAAACGAGCTACATATCAAACAATTCGCCAATTCAAAAATATCGCTTTACATAACCAACTACGAGGCAAGGGCACATGTGCTGAAAGAGCTGGAAGACATACAGACGCAAAACCTTACAAACGATATCAAAAGTTTTTTTAAAGATCATTTTATACCGGTTAATATGTATGCGCTGTCTCATGATAAGCCGGCGATAAATGGCGATATGCGGAATCTTACGCAAAATGATATTACAAGGCTGGGTGTGGCTATTGTTTTGATCGATGGCTTCAACGACGATCTGATGTCGTACGATAAAAAATTAAAACAGGATGCTGTGAATACCATCCGGTACGTTAATAAGCAATATAATTTAAGCGGCGAATAAAACGATAGCAATAGCTTGCTCCTACCGGTAAGTGCATCAAGGTTAAAACATTTTGCCCGGTAAACGATTTGTAATGCATGGCATTAAGCACACAAATTACCTGGCTGTTTATCCTGGCTATTCCCATAGCCTGCATAGCATGGACGGTAACACATGAAGAAGTATTCAGGGAGCCGCGCGAGTATTGTGAAAAACGCTGCCGGCAAGGCAAAAATATAGCCGAACGCAAATTTTTTTATTTGTTTACCTGCGAATATTGTTTCAGCCATTATGTAACGGCCATTATGCTCATTATAACCGGTTATCAGCTGCTGTATACCGACTGGAGGGGTTACTTAATCGGCGGTTTTGCACTGGTTTTTGTGGCCAACGTATACATGAGCTTGTTTGCATTGATCCGGGTGGATCTAAAACGCGAACGGCTGGAAGCTCAGCTCGAGGAATTGAAAAAAAAGAGACAGGAAAAAAGTTAATTTACCAGTTGCTCAAACAAGCGCTCCAGTGTTTCCAAAGCATTTGCTGTCATTCCCGGGTGCACTTTTGATGACTGCAATATAGTGCTGCGGGTGGCGGTTAGCCACCGGAAACGCGAGGCGATGTCAAGGCTGCCGATGGGCCCGGATGCTTTATTACCCGCGCACACATGCTCCAGCGCGCAAAGATGCTCTTTTAAATCAGCCATATCCACACTGGCGGGGAACGCTTTAAGGCGTGTTTCGTCAATTCGATAACGGCATTTTAAAAATTGCTCCTGCGAACAATACACAATCACGCCGATATTCAAAAATTCCTCGCGTTCCACCTTCGGCACAACGCGGATAACGGCATACTCAAATAAGTGTTTCTGCGGCATGTTGTGCTTCCTTTATAAAAATAGTTGAATTTTCGATCCTTGTCATTAAAAAATGAATATATGCTTCGCGATACTGCCCCGGCATATCAAATGTCGTTTCTCCTGCAAGCCACGCATCCGGAATCCAATTAATCACGGATCTTATCCTGTTTTCGGTGAGGATCAGGCGGAGTTGGGCGTCAACCAGGTCAAGCTGGCTGGCATACGGCAACAGTACATGATCTTTTACCTGTACAAATGGCTTTTTGGCCTGCTCCTGCCAATTTCGCCAGGAGTGATGGAAATATAAGGCGGCGCCGTGGTCGATCAGCCATAATTCTTTATGCCAGGTCAGCATATTCGTGTTGCGGGCTGTGCGGTCAACATTCGTTAAAAGGCAATCGAGCCAAACGATTGACGATGCCAATATCGGGTCGACGGTATTGATCGAAGGATCGAAGGTTATAGCGCCCGACAGGTAATGAAGCGCCAGGTTAAGCCCCGCGCTCGCTTTTAACAGATCCTGTATTTCCTCATCGGGCTCTGTCCGGCCGAAAGCCTCGTCGAGGTTGGCGAAAACAATTTCGGGCACTTTTAAGCCAACTGCGCGGGCAATTTCGCCGCCGATAAGTTCGGCAATAAGCGCCCGCGGCCCCTGGCCCGCCCCGCGGAATTTGAGCACATACAGGAAGCCGTCGTCGGCCTCGGCAATAGCCGGAAGCGAGCCGCCCTCGCGCAACGGGGTAACATACCGCGTTACATTTACCGTACGGAGCTGGGGCAGGGTATCAATCATCTGTTATGTGCTATTGTAAATTTAAGCAAATATAAACGATTAGACTTTTAACACGCTTAATGCGCACACCACTTATTATCACCTCAATAATATATTAAAAATAATTAATTTCTACCTTTATATATTCGTTAAATATTTGCTATTTACAGAGTTAATTATTGTTGCTATATTGCAGCGGATTTAATTAAAAGGATAAGTTATCGCAATTTTCTACACCGTTTATTAATGAGGTTTTTGGTCGGGTTATTTCTCTCAGCCTTTTTGGCTGTTACATGCCATAATTCCTATGCGCAAATAACTTCGTCCGCCATTGAAGGTAAGGTTTTAACCGAAGACCGCGCACCGGCCGCCGGAGCTACCGTAATTTTATTACAATACAGCGACTCGTCGGCAGTGAAATCTGCCGTTACAAATAAAGCGGGCCAATTCCGGTTGGCAAATTTGGAACCGGGCCAATACCTTTTGCTGGTAACCATTATTGGTTACACCAACTCATATTACGGCCCTTATAAGGTCGGCGACGCCCAAACCGTTAGCATTCCAAATATTATTTTGAATCTCGCTCCAAAACAATTAAAAGGAGTAACGGTAACAGGTACCCGGCCCGAAATAGAAGTGACGCCCGGGAAAACCACGCTCAACGTGCAGAACAGCATTCTTGACGATGGCAAGTCGGCCTATGATATTTTAAGCAACTCGCCGGGCGTAAAAGTAGATAATACCAATATCAGCCTGGTGGGTCACCAAAGCGCGCTGATAATGATCAACGGCAAACCTACCAATTTATCGGGCGACGACCTGGTGGATATATTACGCGGTATGCAATCAAACACGATCGACCGTATCGAGCTGATGACCGGCGGTTCGGCTAAATACGATGCATCCGGCGGGGGAATAATAAATATTATAACCCGAAAAGGAAAAAGCACAGGGTTAAACGGCGCAATTAATGCCTTGGCCGGGTATGGTAAATATTACAAAGACAATACCGGTATCGTTTTTAACGACGGTACCGCCAAATTCAATGTTTTTGGAAGTTATAATTATAACGATAATAAGACCTTTCATAACTTTACGAATGACCGGACAATTAATTTCAATAACGCCGCAAGTGAATACAATACAGATTATAAGAGCATTCAAAAACGTACAGATAACGTATTTAATATAGGTGCAGACTACTATTTATCACCCGGCCAAACCGTTGGATTTTTAGTAAGCGGGTCGATAACGGATGCCAACATTACAAAAAACAACAACCTGGGCATTTATACCCAGTCGCTGTTAGATTCAACGATTAAGGCGAATTCGGGCCTTAACCGGCATACCAGCCAGGTAAATTACAATCTTAATTACAATGGCAGGCTCGATAAGGCCGGCAAAACCCTGTCGGGCGACTTTAACTATATGACGTATAACCGCGGATCGGCGGAATACATCACCAACTATTTTTATGATGCGTCTGGAAATTCTTACCGCGCTCCGTTGCTGCTGCAAAATTTATCACCGTCAACCATCAAAAATTTACAGGCGGGTGTTGGTTTCACCAATCCGCTGTCTAAAACCTCAAAGCTGGAAGCCGGCTTGAAATACAGCAATACGACAAGTGATAATGACCTTGTATTTGGCCCGTTCGTAAACGGTGCTTACCAAAGCGACCCAATGTTCAGCAGCCACTTTATTTATACCGAAAATGTAAATGCGGTCTATCTGAATTATGAAAACAGGTTTGATAAATTTGATCTCACCACAGCTTTGCGGGCCGAACAAACTGTTGCGAAAGGGAACTCGTTAACCTTGGGCAAGGTGGTTAACAGCAATTATGCCAATCTTTTCCCGCGTATGCTGCTTACCTATAAGTACGACGATAAGAACTATTTCTCGATCCTCTTAAACAGGGGGATAAGACGGCCCGAATATCAACGGCTCAATCCTTTTTTATATTATGTCGACCTGTATGATTATACCGCGGGAAACCCGAACTTAAAACCACAGTACACCAATTCCGTCGAATTATCCTACAACTACAATAAAACCCTTGTAACAACCTTATACAGTTCAATTATCAGTAATGCTTACGATTTCCCTTTTTATGAACAAAACGACACTTCAAAGGTCAACATTAATACACGGGTAAACCTTGGCCGGGTTTATATCTATGGCCTAAGGTTTTTTGCGCCGGTTGTTTTTAACAACTGGTGGAATGCCAATTTTTATGTTGACGGTTCATATCAGCGTTATGTTGCTTACCCGGTAAACGGGACACTGGATAAAGGCACACAGGATATTACTTTGACAAGTAATCAGCATTTTATTATCAGCCCGACCATTTCCGCCGAAGTCATCGGCGCGTATGAGTCGCCAAATTTTTATGGCGTTAGCCAGGTTAAGGCCCAGTATCGTGTTGACGCAACGATCAGCAAGCAGCTTTTTGATAAACGAGGAAGCTTAAAATTAAGCGCAGCCGATATTTTTAATACATACCGCGACAGGAGTTTTACCAATTATCAAAATTTAAACATGGCCATAACGAATAAAAGTGAAAGCCAGATCGTCAGACTCATTTTTACTTATCGCTTCGGAAAAACCGGTGTAGGAGGTTTATCACATAATACAGGGAACGAGGAGGAGCAAAACCGGACTAAGTCGACAAATTAGCGTGTACTAATATACTCATAGTGATAGGTATAAACCCGGCATAAAGGTCATCGTCCTTGTGGCGGCCCCCATGACCCTAATATCGTACTAAGCGTTGCCGTTCAATACCAAATACTTACAATAAATATTCTATTTTTTAGTTATTTGTATAAATAAACTTTAAAAAGCAACTATCGTAAAACAACTACTGCTAAAAATTGTACATATGGTAAACCATATTGGCTAATTTTTATCTGCAAATAATACCCCTAAAAGTCCACCAGTTATGAAAAAATTTACAATACCCCTGTTTGCAGTGCTTTTATTAAGCGCGGCGGCATGTAAAAAAAACGGCGTCTCTTTAAACGGCAATGTTTCCGCCAGCGAAGCGGCTGATATATTGGCCGGTTCGCTCTCTTCAAATTCATATGGCTTTATTAATCTTAGCGACGATGCAACGGTGCGTTCGCAGACGGAATTTGATGCAAAGCTAACCTGCGGATCAACGCGCAGCGATACCATAACCAGATCAAGCCCGGCCGGCGCAGCAACTTCCTATTCATACTCGCTGGGATATTCATATACCCTGAATTGCAACACCAGCAACCTGCCCGATAATGTAACCGGAAAAGTAAACTACAGCGGTACCTTTAACAGCCCGCATGTTTCTTCGTCAAATAAAGGCAACGGTTCGTTTACACTTGCGGGGTTAACACCCACGGCAACGGTATATGCTTTTAACGGCAGTGTACTAAGAAGCGGCTCGTTTGCGTCAAAAACCGATACAACAAATCATGGCAGCATAAATATAGACCTTGAAGTGCATAATTTAATACTTCATAAACCCAACCGCGACATCGCCAGTGGCACAGCGACGTTTGTTTTGACAGGAAATGTACCCAGGAAAGGCAATTTTGCCTTTACCGGCAACGTTACATTTAACGGCAACGGGACAGCCACCTTAAAGGTAAACGGCACAAACTATTCCATAAACCTGACAACGGGCGAGAAGACTAAGATTTAAATTGATATTTGAATATTTTTCAGAATGAAGCTCCGGGTAACTATCCCCGGGGCTTTATTTTGTACCCCCGCCTGCCGGTTGGCAGGGTTCGCCTGTTCGCGTTGACTTGTCCTAACCTGGGTTGACAAAAAAGAAAGTCAACATGGAAAAGTCTGAACAAAAGTTGCGGGTGGCCAAAGAATACTTGGCTGGCAACACAAGCTATCGTAAATTAGGC